>Ga0209790_1000217_pt1 | contig 11029 bp, 7 predicted proteins | sample WorMetG1aBELIZE2_FD_187420 | JGI IMG/M metagenome (GOLD analysis project Ga0209790, IMG submission 187420) | Marine gutless worms symbiont microbial communities from Max Planck institute for Marine Microbiology, Germany - Inanidrilus... ... | reverse complement strand
ATACTGGACCGTAAGGAACATCCTTCGACGCGCGGCTGCGCCGCTGCTCAGGATGAGGGTGCAGTTCGTTCTACACCCAGTTCCTCATGCTGAGCAGGCGCGGCAGCGCCGTGTCGAAGCATGTCGACACGGGAAGTCGACCAGGGCCCACATCGGAAGCGGTGGCGCTACAGCCGGACCTCGACACGCGGCAGGCCGGTGTCGGCGGGATCGAAGTCCGGGCGGCATTCGGAGACGCGTTCGGCGGCGATGCCACGGCCGTCGGCGAAATAGCGGCGGAATGCGACGGTGCGCTTGGCGGCGAGTTCGTGCATCGCCGGCTCGGCATCCCGGGCGATCCGCTCGGGTTCCGGCAAGGCGGTCGCCGGCTCCGTCTCTTTCGCGTCCTTCCCAGGCTTCGCTTCGGCAGGAGCCTTGGCGCCGCTCAGATCCTTGGCCGCTTGTTCGATGACCGCGGCGACATGGGCATCGAGGTCGGCCTTGGTCGCCCGGCCGCAGACCCTGATCGACAGCTTCGGTCGTTCGTTCAGCAGGGCGACCAGGTCGTCGGTATCGGCACGGCCGGCCTCGTCCAGCGCATCCGAGTTGGGCGCGAAGACCACCGGCGGGAACAGGCCGCCGCCGCTGCCCAGGTCCGACAGCATCCCGGCGATTGCCGTCGGCGGGAACAGTTGCGACAGCACGCCACCAACGGCCTTGCCGATGGCCTCGCTGAGATCGACCTCGGGTTCGGCGACGGTTCCGCCGACCGGCAGGGTGAGCTTGATCCGGCCCTCGTCGTCTTCCAAGAGCCCGACAACCGCCTCGATCGGCGCGCCGACATTCTCCGACAGGCGCTGGGCGTCTTCGGCGCTGGGCGGTTCGAACGCGACGCCCAGAAGGTCGATGTCGGCCTGCCCCTCCAAAGTTCCGGCGTTCGCCTTGCCGGCGGCCTCGACGGTCAGGCGGCCGCTGTCGAGGCGGGTGCCGAACATCCGCTCGGCGTAGGGTGACAACGGGTGAAGCTCGACATTCCTCAACGACGCGGTCGGGTCGAAATCCGGCTCCTCCTTCAGTGGCGCGATGGCCCCGTCGATGCCGACTTCGGCGAACTCGTTGATGGTTCCAAGCAAGTGCATACGCATGCTTCGGTCGGGATCGGCGGGATCGATGCCGCGGACTTCCAGTTCCTTGAACCGGACATCGGAGCCGACGGCCGGCTCGACCGAGCCGTCGCGCAGCGCCACGTGGGCACCGTCCTCGAACCGCAAGGTACCGAGGCGCAGAGTCGGCGCCGCGCCCGCGTCGTCCTCGTCCTCGCCGCCCTGCGCCGGCGGGATGGCGGTAACCGCCCGGTCTGTAAGGACGGCGCGCAGGGCGCCGACGATCGCTTCCTCGCCGGCAATGGCCAGGGTCTGGTCACCGGTGAAGCCTCGCGCTTCGAGGCTGCCGATATCGACCGTCCCGGCACCCTCCTCGGCGAGCGCCGCACTGACCCCCGTGACCTTGGCGTCGAGAGCGGCGCGCCACACCGTCGTGCCGTCCTTCAGACCAAACGATGTTTCGGCCAGCGTCGCGGTCACGCCCTCGCCGGTGATGGTCATCGCCGGAACGCCGCTGTCCTCGTCCAGGCTCAGCCGCAAGGCGCTCAAGGCCAAGCCGATAGCCGACGCCATCAATGCCGTCTCGTCCGCGGTGACGCGCGCTCTCAAATCCTCGGAGACGGCGGACAGCGTCTCCGCCGTGCCTGCCACCGGCGCCGTGAGCGCGGCACCGGAAACGTCGGCTCGCGGGCTCGCTGTTACGTCGATCGAGCCGTCGGCGACGACCTCGGCGGAAAGTGGTCCCACGTCGACGGAGATGCGCTCCACCTGTCCCGCGGCCGTGCCGGAGAAGCGGAGCCCGTCGGCGGTGACCCGGGGCGCCGCCTCGAAGCGCCAGCCTCCCGATCCGTCGCCAACGAGGCGGAATTCCGCGGCCGAGACCCGCGCCGTATCGAGGCCGATCTGCTCGCCGCCGGTTTCGGTGACGGTGATGCCTTGCAGGCTGACCGACACCGCACCGGAGACGCTCATGGTTCCCGGCGCCTCGGAGATCAGCGTGGTGTCGAGCTCGGCAGCGACGACCTCGCCGTCCACTTCGACGCCGCTCTCGTGGGCGAGGCCGATTCCGGAAACGGTGGCTGCGCCATCGGAACGAACCTCGATGCGCCCGTTCGGGAACACCTGGACGTTGTGACGGAAGATCGAATCCAGAAGCGCCTCCCGGCGGTCGAACCCGAGTCCGCCCGTATAGCGTTCGATGCGGTCGAGGCGGATGCCGCCGATGCGCCCGTCGGCGGTGACGGCGATGCGTTCGGCGAACGGCCGGGCCTCGCCTTGCCAGCGGAAGGCGATGTCGTTGACCGAGCCGTCGGCGGCGAACGAGCCCGGTGTCTCCGGCCTCCAGCTCTGGAAGTCCTTCAAGTCGAGCCGCGCGATGGCCACTTCGACGACCCCGCCATCCGCCTCGACCAGCGCCACGCGGGCATCACGAAGCTGCAGGTCGAGCAGCCCGACATGCCAGCCGGCCCCCTCTTCCGCTCCGGCGTCCACCGGTTCGGCGCCTTCGGCAGCGGGCAGCAGGCGGACGAGCGGCACGCCGTTGATGGAAAAGGCCCCGTCGGCGGCGCGTTCGATGCGCACATCGAGGCCGCGGACGATCAACCGATCGACAACGACACGGCGCTGGAACAGCGCGCCCGGGTCATAGGCGAGGCCCAATTCGACCAGCTGTGCCGGCTGCGCGGTGCCGACACGGAACTCGACCGGCCCGACCCACACCTCGCTCGCCCAGACGTCGACTTCGAGCGTCTCGATGCCGGCGGCGTCGATGCCAAGCGCCTGGAGTTCGTCGGCCAGCAGCGACCGCACAACGTGGCTCGGCACGTAGGTGAGCGCCAAGGCGATGAGCGCACAGACGGCGACGATGATAGCAACAACGTGCAGCCCGCGGCGTCTCTGCACGGGCGGTGCCGGGGTTTTCGATTCGGGGGTGCCGCCGTCGGGGGATTCGGTTTTCGGGGTCATTCTCGCCTTCTCGTTCGCTCATTCGCTCCCCCGCGCCGACCAAACGGGGTTTCGACTGCAAATGAAGGTGACGATTGCGGCATCCTCATGGCGTCGCCGCCCCGCACTGGCTGCTGATATAGTCGCAACGGGGGTCCAGGGTAAGGAGCGGATCGATGTCTCAGGAAAGCGCGGCCTACGTCGATCCGACGGCGCGTCTTTACGGCGATGTCACCCTCGGCGAAGGCGCCAGTGTGTGGCCGTACGCGGTACTGCGGGCCGAGTCGAACTTCATCCGCATCGGTGCCTTCACCAACATCCAGGACTTCGTCATGGTCCACATCGGCTACACGTCGCCGACCATCGTCGGCGCGTATTGCTCGATCACCCATCACGTCACCTTGCACGGCTGCACCATCGGCGACGACTGCCTGATCGGCATCGGCGCGACGGTGATGGACGGCGCCCAGATCGGCGCCGGCAGCGTCGTCGCCGGCCACGCCTACGTGCGCGAAGGAACGTCGGTGCCGCCCAACTCCATCGTCATGGGTACGCCGGCCAAGGTGGTGGCCACGCGGGACAGCTTCGTCGGCAACCGCGTCAACGCGCATCTCTATCATCGCAACGCGCTCGCCTACGCCCGCGGCGACCACCGGGCCTGGACCGGGCCCGACTACGACACCTGGTTCGCCGGCATCGAGGCCGAGGTGACCGCCGAGCACGCCCGGCGCGGGGGCGGATCGTAGGGCGAGTCCCGTGCAGACAGGCGAGCGGTCGTGGCTTGCGGCGCTGGTGCTGAGCCGCGCGTTCTTCGGGCTGATGTTCATGACCTACGCGGCGTGCCTGCCGGTGCTGACGCGCGAATGGTCAATGACCGGCACCGAGGCCGGATCGGTCCAGACCGCATTTTCGGCCTGTTTCGCCGTCTCCCTGTTCGTCACCTCGTGGTTTTCCGATCACCTCGGCGCCAAGCGGATCTTCCTGTGGTCGTGCTGGCTTTCCGCCGCCGCAGGGATCGGGTTCGGCCTGTTCGCCCGGTCGTACGAGCAGGCGCTCTGGCTCTATGGCCTCGTCGGCCTCGCCCAGGGCGGTTCGTACACGCCGGCGATCATGCTGGCGGTCCAGGAGCTGCCGGCGGAGCGGCGCGGCGCCGGCGTCGGCTGGGTGCTGGCCGGCATGTCGGTGGGATACGTCGGCTCCATCAGCCTCTCCCAGGGGATGATTGCATTTTCCGGCTACGAGGCCGCGTTCATCGCCTGCGCGCTCGGCTCGGTCATCGCCGCGGCGTTCGGTACGGCCGCAGCCCGCCGCGCGGCGAACCACGTCGCAGGCCCGCTGGCCAAGATGAGCCACGCCGCGGTGCTGACCGACCGCCGCTCCGTGCTGCTGACCGTCGGCTACATGGGGCACTGCTGGGAGCTGTTTGGCATGTGGGCCTGGGCGCCGGCGTTCCTGATCGCCAGCCTGGGTGGCCGCTTCGCCCTCGGCGCCGTGGGTTTGGGTATCGCCATCGCCCTCGCCCTTCACCTCTCGGCGTTCTTCGCCTCGTTCACCCTGGGGCAGGCCTCGGACCGCTACGGCCGGCGTGCCGTGCTGCTCGGCGTCGCCGCGGTCGGCGCGCTGTGCTCGTTCGGCTTCGGCTGGTCGGGCGGGCTGTCGCCGGCCCTGCTGCTCGCCTTTGCCGCCGTCTATGGGTTCGCCGCTCTGGGTGATTCCTCGGTGCTGTCGACGGCGATGAGCGAGGCCGTGCCGCCGGCCTACCTGGGCCGCGCGCTGGCCGTCCGCTCGATCCTCGGCATCGGCGTGGGCGCGGTGGCGCCAGTGGCCTTCGGCGTCGTGCTCGACCTCAGCACGCCCGAAACCGGCTGGGGCTGGGCGTTCGTGCTGATGGGCATCGGCGGCCTGATCGCCACAGTCTGCGCAGCCCTGCTGCCGTCCGACGCCCCATCTCGGCCGGCAGAAACCAACCCCCACTTGAGCCGTTGAGTCGCCGATCGTACTTCACCATCGTGCAATGCCTGACTAAGAATTGGTCACCGTGCGCAGACGTAGATGTGAGTCGGCGATGAGCGGCGTTTTTGGCATCAAGGCCATTCTGGACAGGATGGCGGCCCAGGGCGAGCGCCCGGCGGTGATCGCCGTGCACGGCGACGAGGCCACCGAGCGGAGCTTCGCCGCGATCGCCGCCGATGCGCACCGGCTGGCCCGCGGCCTGCTGGAGGATGGACTGGCGCCCGGCGAGCCGGTCGCCCTCCTCGCCCCGAACGCACCCGAGTGGCTCGTCGCGGCACTGGCCATCGGCGCCGCCGGCGGCGTCATCGTCCCCATCGATGCCCAGGCTTCCGAAGCCGAGGCAGCGCACATCATCGCCGACAGCGAGAGCCGGCGGGTGTTCACCACCGCGTCCCGTGTCGCCGAGCTGCGCGGACTCGGTGGCGCTCAGCCCCTTGAGGTCTTCTTTCTCGATGCCGACCGCGATGCAACCAGCGCCCGGTCTTGGAGAAGTCTGCTGAGCGATCGCGACGACGCGCTGCCCGATGTGCGGCCGGACGCGCCCGCGGCCCTGTTCTACACCTCGGGCACCACGGGGACGCCCAAGACCTTCTATCTGACCTACGCCAACATCGGCGCCAACGTCAGCGCGCTTTCCGATCTCGGAATCCTGCAGACCACGGACCGCGCCCTGCTGCCGCTGCCCTTCCACCACGCCTATCCGTGGATCGTCGGCACGCTGACCACGCTCTCCAACGGCGTCGCCATCATCCTGCCGGAAAGCGTTACCGGTCCCCATATCCTGACGGCACTGCGTATCGGGCAGGCGAGCCTGATCATCGGCGTCCCCCGGCTCTACGAGGCCGTTCTGGCCGGCATCGAGGGGCGGCTCGCCGCGCGGGGCGCGCTCGCACGGTCCATCGTCGGCGGCCTTTGGGATGTCTCGACCTGGTGGCGCCTCCGCACCGGGCGGCTGGCCGGCCGCTGGCTGATGCGGCCGGTGCGCGCCCAGATCGCCCCCGCCGTGCGCCTGCTGGTCTCCGGCGGCGCCCGTCTCGAAGCGGCGTACGCGAGCCGGCTGGAAGGGCTCGGCTGGGAGGTGCTGTCGGGGTACGGGCTCGCCGAAACCGCGTCGATGTTCACCGGCAACCTGCCGTGGCAGCGGCGCATGGGCAGCGAGGGCAAGCCGGTCGCCGGCGGCGAGATCCGCATCGACCGCCCGAATGCGGACGGGATCGGCGAAATCCAGCTCAAGGGGCCCAGCGTGTTCGCCGGCTATCATGCCAATGCCGAGGCCAATGCCGCGGCCTTCACCGCCGACGGCCGGTTCCGCACCGGCGATATCGGCTACCTGGACGAGGACGGCTTCGTCTACGTCACCGGGCGGGAGAAAGAGGTATTGGTTCTCGGCGGCGGCAAGAACATCGACCCCGAAACCGTGGAGAAAGCCTACGCCAGCCATCCGCACATCGCCGAGATCGCTGTCCTCGAACGCAACGGAGCGTTGGTCGCCTTCGTCGTGCCCGACGGCGCGGCGATGCGGGCCGACGGCGCCTTGCGCGCCGAGGACGCCGTCAAGGTCGCGCTGACCAGCGTCGCCCAACGCCTGCCGACGTTCCAGCGGCTTTCCGGCTTCGCCATCGCGCGGGAGGACCTGCCCCGGACGCGGCTCGGCAAGTACCAGCGGTTCAAGCTGCCCGATCTCTACGACCGCGCCCTCGCCGGCGGCAGAAAGCCGGAGGTCACGGAGTTGTCGGCGGAGGACAGGGCCTTCCTCGCCGAGCCCCGCGCGCGCGACCTCTGGGCGTTCCTGGAACGGAGGTTTCCCGATCAGATCCTGACCCTGACGACGGATCCCCAGCTCGATCTGGGCCTCGACTCGTTTGCCTGGATGACTCTGACCGTCGACCTGGAAGAGACCTTCGGGGTCCACCTTACCGACGAGGACGTCGCCAGGATCGAGACGCTGAGGGACCTGATGGACGCGGCCGTCGCGGCGCCCCGGTCCGACGCCGCCGCCACGGCGATCCCGGCGGACGACGTTGCGCGCGACCGCGAGCGATGGCTGCGCCCGCCGAACGCCGTTCATCGGCTGCTCGGCTATGGCCTCTACGCGCTCAACTGGCTGCTTCTGAAGACGGTGTCCCGGATCAAGGCGACAGGGGTGGAGCACCTGCCACGCGCGGGACCGTTCATCATCGCCCCCAACCATGCCAGCGACCTCGACCCGCTGGCGGTCGCCGCCGCGCTGCCGCTACGGTTGGCGGCGCGGGTCTACTGGGGCGGTGACGTGGTTCGGGTCTTCGCGAGCCGGATCAGCCGGTTCCTTTGCCGGGTCGCGCACATTTACCCGATCGACGAACACAAGCCGCTGGCGGCGATCGCGCTGTCGAAGAGTGTCCTGGATGACGGCAACCTTCTGGTCTGGTTCGCCGAGGGCTGGCGGTCGCCCGACGGCCGGTTGCTGCGGTTCCAGGCCGGGATCGGCAAGCTTCTCCGCGACAGCGGCGTCCCCGTCGTGCCGGCCTACATCGCGGCAACCTTCGAGGCCTGGCCCCGCGACCGCCGCCGCCCACGGCCGCTTCCGGTCCGGGTCACCTTCGGCGCGCCCGTCAAGGCGAGGGATCTCGGCGCCGGCGGCACGGAAGACGAGAGCGACGAGCGGATCGCCGAGCGGCTGCGTACGCGGGTCGCCGATCTGGCGCGCTCGGTGGGAGCAGACGTCTAAGGCGCGGAACGCGGTGACCGCCCTCGCGGGGTCGCGCGACGGTCGGTCGGGGCGCGGGGGGACAAAAGAACTCGTGGGCAAGAACCCATCGGAGCACCATAGGGGTGCGGTGGCAGGAACTTGCGGAGAGAGGGCTCGGATGACCGCACGCGGGCTGCTTCTCGATCTCGAAGGCGTGCTGTACCAGGAGAAGGCCGCTATCCCTGGTGCGCTCGAGACCGTCCGCTGCCTCACCGAACGCGGCTTGGCACTCCGCTTTCTCACCAACACGACGACCCAGCCTCGTCGCGAGATCGTCGCCCGGATGCAGGCCATGGGCTTCGAGGTGGAGCCGGTCCAAGTGTTCACGCCGGCGCTCGCCGCCGGCCACCTGCTGGCCCGCGACGGCATCCGCCGCCTGCATCTTGCCGCGCCACCGTCGTTGGCGGAGGACTTCGGCGCCTTCGACCTCGTCGACGACAGGCCGGAGGCGGTGGTCATGGGCGACCTGCACACCGGGTTCACATGGCAGCGTCTGGACGGCCTGTTTCGCATGCTGCTCGACGGGGCGCGGCTGGTGGCGCTGCACCGGAACCGGTTCTGCCGGCGGGGCGAGCATCTGGCCCTCGACCTGGGCCCCTTCGTGGCGGCTCTGGAGTATGCGGCCGGAACGGAGGCGCTGACGGTCGGCAAGCCTTCCGAGCCGTTCTTCATGAGCGCGGTCGAGGACATGGGTCTCGATCGTGGCGAGGTCGTCATGGTCGGCGACGATATCGAGGCTGACATCGGCGGTGCGCTGGCCGCCGGGCTGAGGGCGGTCCAGGTCCAAACTAGGAAATACAGCCCGCGCGACGACGACCACCCCACGGTGAACGCGTCCGGCCGGGTACCGTCGATCGCCGACCTGCCGCGCTGGCTCGCGGACGCCGGATGAGACGCCGACAATGGGCCGGTATGCGAGACGGGACGTGCTCAAGGGCGCCGCCATTGCCGCGTTCGCCGCGATGACCATGCGTAACCCGACAACCACCGCTCCGGCGGCGTCGCACGAGGATGCCGCGCCGGCGACCGGACCCGACGCCATCACGCTGATGCTGGCCGGTGATGTCATGACCGGCCGCGGCATCGACCAGATCCTGCCCCATCCGGTCGATCCCCGCCTCTTCGAACCCTACGTGACCTCGGCCCGGGAGTATGTGGCCTTGGCCGAGCGGACCAACGGTCCGATCCCGAAGCCGGTGGATTTTTCCTACATCTGGGGGGACGCCCTGGACGAACTCCAGCGGCTCGGCGCCGACGTCCGCATCGTCAATCTCGAAACCGCGGTGACGGAGGCCTCCGAGCCCCTGCCCAAGGGAATCAACTACCGAATGAGCCCGCGAAATGCGCCGTGCTTGCAGGCCGCGGCCATCGATTGCTGTACGCTGGCCAACAATCACATTCTCGACTGGGGGCCGGCGGGACTGCTCGAAACCCTGGAGACTCTGGATGCGCTGGGGATCGGGCATGCCGGCGCCGGCGCCGATCTGCGCAGCGCCGAAGCGCCGGCGATCCTCGACGTGCCGGGCAAGGGCCGGGTCCTCGTCTATTCCTTCGCGGCGCCGTCCAGCGGCGTGCCCCACGCCTGGGCGGCGACGGAAAACCGTCCAGGCGTCGCCTTCCTCGCCGAGCCCGGCCCCGAGGACGTGCGGCGGATCGCGCGGCGCATCCGTCCTGTCCGACGCCCCGGCGATGTCGTCGTTGCCTCAATCCACTGGGGAGGGAACTGGGGCTACCAGGTCCCCGACCGGCAACGAGACTTCGCCCATGGGCTGATCGAAGAGGCCGGGATCGACATTATCCACGGGCATTCCTCGCACCACGCCAAGGGCATCGAAGTTTACCGGCACCGCCCCATCCTTTACGGGTGCGGCGACTTCATCTCTGACTACGAGGGGATCTCGGGATACGAAACCTACCGCGACGACCTGCCGCTCATGTATCTGGTCAGCGTGTCGCCCGCCAGCGGGCACCAACTGGGCCTCGACATGGTCCCCCTGCGCATGCGCAGATTCCGTCTCGAGCGGGCATCCGCGGCCGATATCGACTGGCTCCGGGACATGTTCGATCGCGAGGGCGGCGATTTCGGGACCTCCGTCGAGCTGACGGGCCGCGGCACGCTGTCGCTCCGGTGGCGTGAGCCCTGACCGATCCCGCGCCGGCGGGTGCCGAAAGAAAGTTTCGCGGCGCCACCACCGAACGCAGTATTTGAAGGACTCTATCACACAAGACTGCAATAAACTTCTGCTTTATTCTTGTCACAATTCGAAATCTCCCCATCTTTCAGCCCTTTAATTTGCACTCGTGACAATATTACATCACTCGATTCGCAATCGATTTCCAAAATCATTTGCCGCTTGTCTTGACATCAACTCGATCGCACCTTCGCCGCGTCCAAACCGGGCGGACGTGGAATTCCGCTCGATTCACCGGGAGGATCCGTCAGCCAACCTGGTCAACCGAACAAGGAGGTTGAGACCATGTACGGATTTGATGGTGACGATAACCCATCGTGGGTGCTGCTGGCCGAAGCCGGCGGGACCGAACCCGCGTCCGGGCCGGCCGCCGAGCTGGCGCTAACGGACGAGATCGTGCAGACGATCACCATCGGCAGCCGCAAGAAGATCGCCCTGGTCGCCCACAACCACAAGAAACGCGATCTCTTGGAGTGGGCGAAGTTCAACCGCGACCTGCTCGCCTGCCACGACGTCTATGCGACAGGTACCACGGGTCAGGTGCTCGAACGGGAGCTCGGCTTTCCGATCACCAACCTGCAGAGCGGCCCCTTGGGCGGCGATCAGCAGATCGGCGGCAAGATCTCCGAGGGCGTGATCGACTTCCTGATCTTCTTCTGGGATCCGTTGCAGCCGATGCCCCACGACCCCGACGTCAAGGCGCTGCTGCGGCTCGCGGTGGTCTGGAACATCCCCATCGCCTGCAACCGTTCAAGCGCCGACTTCGTCATCTCGTCTCCGCTGATGGCCGACGAGTACGAACGCATCGTCCCCGACTACGAAGCCTATCGCTCACGGCCGCTGTCGTTCGCTGCCTAGCAGGCTGTTGCAAAAGCGGTGCCAGGGGCTTGCCTCGTCCTTCGACACGGCCCTCCGGGCCTGCTCAGGATGAGGCAAGCTGTTGAAATGATTGACCTCATGCTGAGGAGCGTGGACACCTCGAAAAACTCTAACCTTTGGCGGCGTGACGCCGGAGTTGGCATCGGGCGGCCTGCCTTGTCGGCCTTTCGGGCCGGTTTTCCGGTTTTTGA
>Ga0209790_1000216_pt1 | contig 11046 bp, 8 predicted proteins | sample WorMetG1aBELIZE2_FD_187420 | JGI IMG/M metagenome (GOLD analysis project Ga0209790, IMG submission 187420) | Marine gutless worms symbiont microbial communities from Max Planck institute for Marine Microbiology, Germany - Inanidrilus... ... | reverse complement strand
ATTTTAGGATGAATGGGTGTTAATATTGAAAATATGGCAATTATTGAACAGATTTTTGTGGATTTTGCCAAAAAAATTGAAGGCTCCGTTTGGCCGGCAAATTTTTTAGGTGTTATGCAAAAGTCTCGTATAAAAAACTTGCTCTGGTTGAGGAGCATTTTGCAAATTTAAAACAAAATGGCTCTGGCAGCAAACATAAAGTTATCTCCAGGCAAGATAAAGAGTTAAAAAACAAAGTGTTAGCCCTGGAGCAGCAAACCCATGATTTTGGTAAAGATTTGGAGAAATATAACGCTGCCCAGAAAATACTGGCCAGCTTGCCGCAAAGTGTTAATCAGGAAATAAGAAAACTATCTGCCCTGGAATCTGATTTTTCCAACCTTAAAACTGAGTTTAATTCTGTACAAGAAAAACTAAAGGCCGGCGCACAAAATCCGGGTCTGTTAAAAGCAAGGCCTGTAATTGAAGATGGAATCCGCGCCGCACAAATTTTCACTAATTTAAAACAGGCAGCATTGTTGTTTCAGGAAGCGGCAGTAATTCTAAAAAATAGTAATGACCCGCAAAATACCGTAGCAGAGCAAAAGCTAATTCAAATAAGTAAGGAGCTAAGTCAGGCGTACATGCCTGATGTAAACCAGATAAACAGCCAATTTGATAAGCTTGTAACAAAAGTGGAATCTTTGGCGTTTTTAGGTGATAAGTCAAAATCTAAGGATCTGCCCAAGCCAAAAATGCGGGAAGATAAGTCTGGGAAATCCGGCATCAACGAGCTGGCGGCCAGCATTTGGTCTGATGTACGTTCCCTGGTAAAAATCAGCAAAGACCAGAGTGATTATACTGCGGTCACTTCAAACGAGGCTCGGGCTGCTTTGCGCGCGGTTTTACGGTTAAAACTGGAGCAAACAAGACTTATGGCTCAGACAGCCAACCAACAAGGATTTGATAAAAACCTTAAACTGGCGCGGCAGTTTACGGAAAAAGCTTTTGATAACGCAAGCCAGGAAGTGGTGGATTTTCTGAATATGTTGGATCAGGTTGCCGGGATTAAGGTTGTAGCACAAAATGTTGGAAGTCAGCTTGAAACTGCGCGGGAAATTCTAAAGTAAATGAAGCTTGCAATAATCATAACCTTAAGTCTGCTATTGGCGGTGGTCGGTGCCAGTATTTTACATAGCGACACCGGTTACGTACTAATCAGAATCAATGATTACCGGATTGAATTGAACCTGCTGCTGTTTGCCATGCTGCTAATATTATTGACTATTACAGCTTTTGTCGTGTTCAGGTTTATTGGCAAAACCTACAGTGCGCCCAGGGAAATAAAGAAGTGGCAGGAACATAGAGCCGTTGTTAACTCACAAAAAAACTTAAGTAAAGGTTTTATTGCTTTGGGTGAGGGTGAATATAAAAAAGCCCAGAAAATTCTTACTAAAGTTGCCGATAAAACCGATGAGCCTTTGGTGCCGTTGCTGGCAGCAGCTAATGCCGCACAGCAACAAGGTGATACTTATTCTGGCGAGTTTCTTTTAAACAGGGCAGCTGACGCGACACCTGAGGCCAAATATGCTTTGCAACTTGCCAAAGCCGAGCAGTATATAAACGCTGGTAACCTGAATGCGGCACAGGTGGCGCTTGATACTTTAGGTCATAGATTTAAGAATAATCCGATATATTTACGTTTGCAGTCGAACATATTTTTAAGGTCCGAGAATTGGGACAAACTAACTTCGCTTTTGCCCAAACTAAAATCCAAATCTAATTTAACTGAAAATGAGATAAAAGAGCTCGAATATAAGTCTTATCAACATTTATTATTAGATGCGAAAAATGAAAGAGAAGTAAGTTCAAGATGGAAACAGATTCCAAAGGAGATACGTACAGATAAGGCGTTATCAGTGGATTTTATCCACAAACTGGTAGAAACCGAACAGCCAGGGGCGGCAGCCAGGCACATTGAAGCCATGTTAAATGAAAAATTTGACCATGACCTGGCCAATTTATACAGTCAGCTTGAGATACCCGATATTACTCCACAGATTAAAAATATGGAAAAATGGTTAATGGCAAATCCCGATAATGCAAATTTACACCTGGGGCTCGGGCGCTTATACAGCAGAAAACAACTATGGGTTATGGCCAAGGAAAGTCTGGAAAAAGGTTTAAAATATACGGACTCGGCAGAGGCTAGGGGCCTGCTGTTTGAAGCTAATGAACATATTAACAACTATGCCGGATAATTTTTTTAATTTATCAATATCGGTAAAACATATATCGCATAGAATTTATCTAATGAGAAATTTGAAATAAAAAATGTTGCATAGTATTCAGGAAATATGCGAACTTAGTGGTGAAAGCCGTTCTGCCATTTATGGAATGTTAAACGAGGGCACATTAAGCTATGTGGTAGGCAAAGATGGAAAACGCAAGGTTGAAACCTCTGAGCTTTTAAGAGTTTTTCCAAAACTTAATATTCCAGGGGTTGAACATAGCAGTGCGCCAATTAGTTCTAAAACTACTGATAAAAATCATAAGCAGGAGATTTATGAGTTAAGGGGCATGATTAATGATCTCAGGCAGGAAATTAATAATGTGTTGGATGATAACCGCCGCCTATTAAGACTGCTAGAACATCAAACTTTACATAATAAAGCCGCGCGGCCGCCGGCGACCGAAATTGCTCAGCATGGTTGGAAGAATTATAAAGAAATGCGTGAATCTGGGGTAGGCGAAGACAAGAAGCCAGGCTTTATGGATAGAATAAACAGCGATGGCGGAATCGTATCCATTATAAAAGACTTCTTTTTTGGCAGATGAGCCACAAAGTCCGCAAATGTATAAAATCGCGGCAATTCAGACTAATTCCACTGATAATTTAAAGCTTAATTTACTAAAAGCCAGCGACTTGTTGCGGCAAGCGGCTGCCAAAGGTGCCGAGCTTGCACTTTTACCAGAGAATTTTGCCTATTTTCAATCAAAGCCGGGTCAACTTATCAAGTATGCGGAAAATCCGGCCAGTGGTCCCATACAGGAATTTTTACAACAAAGTGCAAGAGATCTGAAAATCTGGATAATCGGCGGCAGCTTGCTGATAAGAGGGCCGGATAATAAAATTTACAACCGCTGCATAGTCTATGATAGCAAAGGCCAGGAGGTTGACTTTTATAACAAAATACACTTATTTGACGTAAATATTGAAAATGGCGAACAACATACAGAGTCGGCTGAAGCAATTGCAGGTGATAAGCCAGTTACAGTACCAACTCCTTTCGGCAAGATTGGCTTGTCGATTTGTTATGATTTACGCTTTCCATGTCTATATCAAAGGCTTATGAAGATGGGCGCACAAATAATAGTGGTGCCGGCGGCTTTTACAAAAGTAACCGGTCAAGCGCACTGGCAAGTCTTGCTAAGGGCCAGAGCCATAGAAACCCAGACCTTTGTAGTTGCTGCTGCGCAAACCGGATTGCATCCGGGCGGGCGTCAAACATTTGGGCACAGTATGCTAGTTTCTCCCTGGGGAGAAATTATTGGCAAACTTGATACAAACCCAGGAGTGCTGCTTGGAGAAATTAACTTATCAGAACTTAAAAGAATCAGGCAGTCAATGCCGGTGCATGAACACCAAACAAATATTGATTGAGAGCATACCCTAGGTAAGCAGCTTACGCTTGATTCCGGTATGTTGCATGATAGTGGCGGATATTTCCTCGATTGATACGGTGCTGGTATTAAGATAGGGGATTTTTTCTATTTCAAACATTTTTTCGGCTTGCCTTACTTCCAGCTTGCATTGATCAAGCTCGGCATATTTGCCATGTGCCCGGCGTTCAAAACGGATTTGACTTAAACGCATGGGTTCTATGGTAAGGCCGAAGCATTTATCCTTAAACGGCTTTAAAAAATCTGGTAAATATGGATTTTTAAGGTCATCTTCTACCAAGGGATAATTGGCTGCCTGCATCCCATAATGCAGGGCGAGGTATAGACAAGTCGGGGTTTTACCGCTTCTTGAAACTCCCAGCAGAATTATATCTGCTTCCGGATATTCTTTTACTATAGCGCCGTCATCATTTTTTAAGGTGTAGTTGATGGCATCAATTCTAAGTTTGTAGTCTGAATAAGAACCCATGCCGTGAGTTTTGCCTAAAGCATGTGATGACTCTTCACCAAGTTCCAGCTCCAAAGGTTTTATGAAAGTATCAAACAAATCTAGAAAAAAACCCTGGCTTTTCTTAACTTCGGTTTTTATTGCATCATCAATCAGGGTTGAGAACACCAGGGGTTTTATCTGATGGCGGTCAAATGATTTATTTATAGCAGTTATTGCTTGTCTTGCCTTAACCGCATCATCCACGAAAGTGATACTGCGAATTTTAAAATCTATATTTTCGAACTGGCTTAACAGGCTGTGACCCAGGGTTTCGGCAGTAATACCTGTCCGGTCCGAGATGAAAAAAACCTCGCGGCTTTTTTTACTCATCAGTACCTAATGATTTCCAGGTGTCAATGACCGTGTCCGGATTCAGGGAAATACTGTCGATACCCTTTTTAAACAGCCATTTGGCAAAATCAGGATAATCTGACGGGCCCTGGCCGCATATGCCCACGTATTTACCCTGTTTTTTACAGGCTTTGATTGCAAGCTTTATAAACTTTTTAACCGCAAGGTCGCGTTCATCAAATAAATGCGCAATCAGACCCGAATCTCTATCCAGCCCCAAAGATAACTGGGTAAGATCATTAGAGCCTATGGAAAAACCATCAAAATATTCTAAGAAGTATTTGGCTAAGATTGCATTAGACGGAACTTCGCACATCATGATTGTCTTTAAATCGTTTTTGCCGCGCTTAAGCCCATTTGCCGCCAAAAGATCAATCACTTGTCGGGCTTCTTGCAAGGTGCGGATAAAGGGAATCATAATCTGGATATTAGTTAGACCCATTTCATCACGCACAATCTTTATTGCCTCGCATTCCATCTTGAAACAATCACGGAATGTGTCAGACAGATAGCGTGAGGTTCCTCTAAAGCCTATCATGGGATTTTCCTCATTTGGCTCATAGCGGCTGCCGCCTATAAGGTTAGAATATTCATTGGATTTAAAATCCGACATGCGCACTATTACCGGCTTACCGGCAAATGCCACCCCCAAAGTAGCGACGCTTTCGGCAATTTTCTGGATATAAAAATCAGTAGGGCTTTTATAACCGCTGATTTTTTCCAGGATCAGTTCCTTGAGGCTATCTTCCTGTTCATCAAACTCAAGTAGCGCATGCGGGTGAATGCCAATCATATTATTGATAACAAATTCCAGACGCGCCAGCCCCACGCCTTCATTAGGAATAGCGGCAAAGCTGAAAGCCCTGGTTGGATTGCCGACATTCATCATGATTTTTACCGGCAGTTCAGGTAAATGTCCGGTATCGGTCTCTTCGACCATATATTTAAGCGCCCCGGTATATACTTTGCCTTCATCGCCTTCAGCACAGGAAACTGTAACCTTATGTCCGTCTGGAATTTTTTCAGTGGCATCACCGCAGCCGACTATGGCCGGCACACCAAGCTCACGTGCGATAATCGCTGCATGGCAGGTGCGTCCGCCGCGATTGGTAATAATAGCCGCGGCGCGTTTCATAACCGGTTCCCAATCAGGGTCAGTCATGTCGGTAACCAGTACATCACCTTCTTCTACATGATCCATATTTTTAGGGTCGGATATTGCTTTGGCTGAGCCAGCGCCGATTTTCTGTCCGATCGCCCGTCCTGTGGTTAACACTTCTGATTCACCCTCCAGGTGGTATCGCTCTATCTTGTGCTCTTTGTCATGGCTTTTAACAGTTTCCGGCCGGGCCTGCAGTATGTATAATTTGTTGTCCGCCCCATCTAGCGCCCACTCTATATCCATCGGTCTTTGATAATGCTGTTCAATTATTACTGCGAATTTTGCCAGCTCTTCAGCTTGTGAGTCAGTAATGCAAAATCGTTTGCTGTCAGCATCAGCGACTTTTACGGTTTCTACAAATTCTTCGCTTGCTTTTTCAGCGTAGATCATTTTGATTTTTTTACTACCAAGGTTACGGCTGATTACCGAAGGTTTGTTGTTTTCTAATATTTGTTTGGCGACATAAAACTCATCTGGGTTAACCGAACCCTGAACTACGGTTTCACCTAAGCCATAAGAAGCGGTAATAAAAACTACATCTTTAAATCCGGATTCGGTATCCAGACTAAACATCACCCCGCTGGCGCCGATATCGCTGCGCGCCATTTTTTGCACTCCGGCTGACAATGCGACCTCCGCATGTGAAAATCCCTGATGCACTCTATATGATATGGCGCGGTCATTATATAAGGAGGCAAAAACTTTTTTGATTGCGGTTAACACGTTGTCCACGCCGGAAACATTAAGATAGGTTTCCTGCTGGCCGGCAAATGAAGCTTCCGGTAAATCTTCGGCGGTAGCTGAAGAACGTACTGCTACTGCAAGATCCTCATTATCCCCTGCCATTTGCCGGTAACTTGCGATAATTTGTTGTTCAAATTCCAAAGAAAAAGGTGTTTGTTCCACCCATTCGCGTATTTGTTTGCCGGTTGCCATAAGTTGATTTACATCTTCAATATCCAGTGTGCTTAAGGCCTCATTTATTTTCTTATCCAGGTCATTCTGTTTCAAAAAATCCCGAAATGCCAAAGATGTGGTGGCAAAGCCGCCAGGAACCGTGACTCCCATTGCCGAGAGGTTGGATATCATCTCGCCCAAAGAAGCGTTTTTACCGCCGACATGCTTTACATCCTGCATGCCCAGGCCGTCAAGATTTACAATTAATGCCTCGCTATCCACAGCGTATCCTCCAGTGTAATTTGATTTTAATGCAGCCTATCCTAATACGAAATCTTTAAACTTACCCGGCTTTTTTTAGTTTTCTAAATTCATGCAATAAGGGCTCGGTATAACCGTTAGGCTGCATGTGTCCTTTAAGCGCCAGGCTTAGGGCGGCTTTAAAGGCAAGACCATTATAATCAACGCTCATTTTTTGATAAAAAGGATCACTTATATTTTGCGTATCCACTACTTTGGCCATACGTTTAAAGGTTTCTATTATCTCATCTTCACTGCAAATTCCATGCATTAACCAGTTGGCGATATGCTGAGAAGAGATACGCAAGGTGGCCCGATCTTCCATAAGACCTGTATTGTTTATGTCAGGCACTTTTGAACAGCCTATACCCTGGTCAATCCACCTTACCACATAACCCAAAATACCCTGGACGTTATTGTCAATTTCCTTACGGATTGCATCCTTGTTTAGTTCATGATCCAGCAAAGGAATTGTCATAAGGTCTGCAAGCTGAGTCTTAGGTCTTACTTTAAGTTTTTGCTGCACTTTAACAACATCAACCTCATGATAATGTAAGGCATGCAAGGTGGCGGCTGTGGGTGAGGGCACCCAGGCACAGTTAGCGCCAGCTAGCGGATGTTCCATCTTGGAATCCAGCATGGCGCGCATTTCATCCGGCATAGCCCACATACCCTTGCCAATCTGTGCTTTTTTAGAAAATCCGCAATCAAGCCCTATATCTACATTTTGCTTCTCATAGGCTTCTAACCATTTGGCCTGTTTGATTGCGGTTTTAGGCAACATGGCTCCGGCATGCATTGAGGTATGGATCTCATCTCCGGTTCTATCTAAAAATCCGGTATTGATAAATATTATTCGGTTTCTGGCTTCATAAATACAGGCTTTAAGATTGGCCGAGGTACGTCTTTCCTCGTCCATTATTCCCAGCTTCACAGTATTGGGCGGTATATCAAAGGCCTTTTCTATTGCGCTGAATAAATCTACAGTAAAGCGCACTTCTTCAGGGCCGTGCATTTTGGGTTTTACTATATATATACTGCCAACCCGGCTATTTGCATACCGGCCTTTATTTTTAATATCATAAAGGCCGATAATGCTGGTGATGATTGCGTCCATTATGCCTCCAAATACCTCTGAGCCGTCCTGCAGGATAATGGCATCATTAGTAGGAAGTAATCCGACATTTCTAACCAGCAGCAGGCTGCGCCCGGGAAGCCGTAAGTTTTCTCCTTGTGGTCCGGTATAAAGGCGGTCGGGGCTGAGCTTGCGTTTTATTTTTTTTCCGCCTTTTGCAAAAGTTGAGGAAATATCACCCAGAATAAGATTGAGCCAGTTATGGTATGAGTTTACTTTATCATCTGTATCAACCGCCGAGACCGAATCTTCAAAATCCTGGATTACGCTGATGGCCGATTCAAGAATAATATCATCTACTGAATTTTCCACGGTAGAACCAATAGCACCTTCAGAGTCAATAACTATTTCTATATGCAGGTTATTATTTTCTAAAAGGATGGATTTGAGCTCTTTATCCTTGATAAAACCAACAAATTGTTCGGGATTTTTTAAACGGGTTTTACCTCCGTTATTTAAATTAATTTCAAGTTTATTTGCTGCATCTAAATTAAATGATTTAACGTCAGAATAGAAACCTTGAGTTAAGGGAGCTGCTTTATCAAGGTATTGCCAGACAGTTTTAATTACCTCGGCGCCGCGTTTACGGTTAAATTTTTTTCCAGGTTTTAAACTGCCGCTAATGTCTATGGCGTCGGTGCCATACAAGGCATCATACAGACTGCCCCAGCGGGCATTGGCAGCATTTATTGCATAACGGGCATTACTTACCGGAACTACTAACTGCGGCCCGGCAATACTCTTTATTTCAGGATCAACGTTTTCCGGGCTTATAACAAAATCAGGGGGAGGCTCTAGCAGGTAACCGATTTTTTTTAAAAAATTTAGATACTCAGAAAAATCAAAACTATCCTGATTTGCAATATGCCAGGCATCTATTTTTGCCTGTAACTCAAGCCGGGTTTTTAATAAGTCTTTATTTTGTGCGCTAAACTTATAGAGAATTTTAGAAAATTCCCGCCAGAAATAGTCCTCATCTATGTCAAGACCCGGTAAAATATTTGTGCCGATAAAATTAAAAAGCGTCGGATGAATAGCAAGATTGTGAAGTTTTACTCTGGTATCAGTCGGCATATTCTTTTTCTACAACTATTATGCCGTCGCTATCGGCATATACAAAATAGCCCGGTATAAAGTTAACCCCGGCAAATCTTACATCTATATTTTTCTCGCCAACCCCTTTTTTTTCACTTTTAAGCGGCAAAGTGCCAAGGGCTCGCACTCCGATATCTAGAGTGTTTATTATTGCACTATCACGAATAAGTCCAAACATTATAATTCCTGCCCAGCCATTTTTTAATGCAGCTGTTGCCAGCATGTCACCCAGCATGGCGCAGCGTTTGGAGCCACCGGCATCCACTACCAATACCTGTCCGGCTCCCGTTGAGAACAATGCTTCTTTTACTAAAGAATTATCCTCATAACACTTTATGGTTTTAATCGGGCCGAAAAACTTTTCTTGGGCACCATAGGATTTAAATATCGGTTCCACATATTGCAGCTTGGGGTGCAGAGCATCAGATATGTCGGCGGTGGCGAATGTCAATGGCTTTCCCCAGGTTTACAAAATCTTTTATTTTCGGGGTATGGAAAAATATCACGGATTATGCCGGCGGCAAGATCTTCTTGTACCGAGCGCCAGTAATCGGCATCCAGTAAATCTGCATGCAGCTTTCTAAATAGTTCTTTGGTTTTTATATCAGCAGTTAGAAATGTCTCAAATTCTTCGGGGAATACGTCATTCGGTTCAACGTGATACCAGGGCTCTGCGGCCATTTCATCCTCATAGCTTCTAGGCGGTGGAATCTTACGGAAATTGACTTCATCCATACCGGTAATTTCATCATAGTCATAAAACACCACCCGCTTTTGCCGGGTGACCCCAAAATTTTTAAACAGCATATCTCCAGGGAAGATATTAGAATTTATAAGGTCTTTAATCGCTTTGCCGTAATCATTGATGATTTTCTTCAGCTCTTTTTCCGGTAAATTATCAACATAAAGATTAAGTGGACGCATGCGGTTCTCAATATACAAATGCTTGATAATCAGATTATCACCATCAAATTCAATATTCTCTTTGGCTTCATGTTTTAGCTCATTTAGTAATTCAATATCAAAGCGCTCAAGCGGAATCGAGACCTTGGAGAACTCCAGGGTATCAGCCAGTCTTCCAACCCGGTCGTGCATTTTTACCATCTGGTATTTCTCTTTTACTTTTTGTTTGGTAATTTCTTTGGGCGGTTTGAATTTATCCCGGATCAGCTTAAACACATAAGGATAAGGCGGCAGAGTAAATACCAGCATTACCATGCCCTTGATTCCGGGGGCGATTATGAGTTTGTCCTTGGTAAGATTAAGACATTTTATGAACTCGCGGTAAAACATAGTTTTACCCTGTTTGTGAAAGCCGATGGCATTATATAAATCGGCCTGGGTTTTATGCGGCAAAATCTCCTTAATAAAATGAACTACCGCCGCCGGGATCTGACAGGCCAGCATAAAGTAGGATCTGGAGAAGCTAAATACCACCGAGATATCTTTTTTGCTATAAAGCATTGTATCTACATGCAGTCCTCGCTCCCGGTTATTTAAAATGGCCAGTAAGATTGGAATAACCTTATCCGGCAAGGTGATTTTGCCGAGGATATATGCTGCTTTGTTTCGAAAGAATACCGGTTCTGCGATTTGCAGTTCAAAGTCATGTACCTGTGGCAGCTTTTTCAGGGCTTTATCCAAAACAAACTGCAGGCAGTCAAGATCCTGTGCTATATTTTGATACTCAACACTAAAATTTAAATCATGCAAAATTTGTTTGAAGGTTTGGCGGGCAGTGTCCCGATTGATAAAAAAACTTTTTACTATTGGTTTATCAATATCCAGATGTTCATTTGAGACACTTGGGCGCAGGAAAATATATTCAGAGACCTTTGCATAACTCCCCCTCCAAATATGGACAAATGTTAAAATTACCCGCAAGTTAACCAAAGTGTAGGAACAATATGTCCTGGAAGAATCAATCCCAATATAGCTTAGCTGATGCCCTGT
>Ga0209790_1000213_pt1 | contig 11131 bp, 9 predicted proteins | sample WorMetG1aBELIZE2_FD_187420 | JGI IMG/M metagenome (GOLD analysis project Ga0209790, IMG submission 187420) | Marine gutless worms symbiont microbial communities from Max Planck institute for Marine Microbiology, Germany - Inanidrilus... ... | reverse complement strand
CTTGTCCGTCCGTTATCTGCGAGCCGAGCACAAGCCATTAGGCCTACGTAGCAGTTTAGCAGTGTGGTGGCTATATGCACCAAGTGCATGGGACAACCATCTTGTGTCAGCGATACCGAGAAACAGTAAATCCATTCCACCTGTATCGCCTCGTTCTCACTAATTCTCGAGAAATCGGCCATAAACATTTATGCTCTACGCCGTTAGCCAGCTGATACTATAATGATCTCACTCTGGTATGTAAGCGCGTGTCCACCGTAGGACAGGATTCCGTTTTCTGAGCTCGGTACACGCCTAGACTATTGCGTTTAGTTTTAATGTCGCGACGGCCTTACGGTCATCATTAGTTTGTTAAGTTACGAAAATAAACCTTTTGTTTGAAAATGCCACGAAGTGTGTCTGTGTTCTTCATTATAACAGTTTGTCATCATCATGACAGTTTAGCTAATTACCCCTACAGCAACGTGATACCAAAACTGCTTCCGTATATTTCACTTGAAAATTTTATATTTATAGTTTAGCATTTGAATTGGCCATCTCAAGTAACCAGCAATGTGCTAATTGTATCGGCACTCTTTTGTTCCCTATGCAGTTTCATAAAAGTGCTCAATCTTCTGGAGGACTTCGTTCTCAGACTTCCCTGGTTTGCGGCCCTCGACATCAAGCTTGCTGTCTCCGCTTCTGTAACACAGAGAGGCCTCTACGCCATGAAAATACACAGACATACAGACTTCCTCACAAAGAAACACTCATGAGCACAGAAAAGAAGTTCAGAATTCCTCGCAACTGCTGTATGTGTACACACGTCCTCGCAAGTGCGCACATCCACACGCCTACACGCACGCTAATGCACGGAAACAAACTTCGTCACAACCAAAACACTCGTAAGTACAGCACATAAGATCAGGATTCATCGCAACTTCTGTATAATGCACACATCGCCTCGCACGTGTGCTCACACAGGCCTGTATGTCATGTAAATGCACAGAAAATATAGACTTCCTCACAACGCGCTAGGAGACCTAAAAGAATAAGAACTATGAGTACGCCTACTACATCAACAGCAGTTGTATGTCGGTGAAATGCTATCATGTCGGTGTCTTAACTGTTTATCGCATAACAATGCGAATGATTTTATGAATTCGTTAAAACTGACACCAAGATTTTAACAGGGAATGAAAATGTGTCAAACATTACGTGCGAACACACAGCAGTTGCGAGGAATCGTGAACTACTATTCTTTGCCCATGATTGTTGGTTGCGAGGAACCTCAGCGACAAAACACTCATGAGCACACAATAGAAGTTCACGATTCCTCGCAACTGATGTTTATCCGCACACATCCTCAGACATCCTAAAATTCTATTCTGTGCTTATGAGCGTATGATTGCGAGACTGTGTGCGGACACACAACAGTTGCGAGGAATTCTGAACTAGTGTTCTGTGCTCACGAGTGTTTGTTTGCGAGGATATCAATACTTCTGTCCATTTAAATGGCGTGTAGGCCTATGCTTGTGTGCATGCACTTGCGTGGACGTATGTGGATATAGGCTACAGAAGTTGCGAGGAATCCTGAATCCTCGATTACTGTTCATTTGGCTGGCACCAAATTTGTGACACGTGATCGATGGATTATTTATGGATGCCAAAAGAAGTGCTCTTATAATGGGTGAATCTCCGCGTCCCACATTAATCATTGCATTTATATATATACAGTAAGAAATACAGGCCTAATCCTATTGTTTTCGCTTTTTTCAAATAATTGTAAACAGAGTCAGTTTATATATTTTTACTGCGCAACGCTATACTAGTGCGGTATGTGGCCTGTGTCTATCTGTCTGTGTCTGTCTGTCACAAGTCTGTGTTATACTAAAACGGCTCAGTATAATGAGCTGATTTTTGGCGTTGCTTATATCCTTCGAAGCATCCTACACAGTTATAATGAAATTCGGGTTACTCCAAAAATAAGGGTACTTGTACTTTTTTTTGAGAAGCTCGTGGTTAAAAACTACCTGATTCAATTTTGCACTGCCCGCTGTTCTATGATCAGTACGCTTACAAATCGGCTTTCTTCAATGCTTGTGCACAACGGCAAATTTAACCTATTTCGTCCAGTATTAGTCTAAATTGTTACAGACTTCCTCGCAACCAAACAGCCGTGACCACAGAACAGAAGTTCAGGATTCGTCGCAACTGCTGTATATCTGTATGCATCCTCGCCAGCGCGCACACACATCGTAGATAGATACAACTATATCAATGTGCGCTCAAAAGCTGACAGATGCCAGCTTAATCTACCACACAGAACCAGAAACTAAAAGCAGAAAAGAAGAGAACTAAAAAACAAAAATGGATATGCTCAGAAGAAGCCATACCGGGCCAGAAAACGTGGAGTCAGTCCACAGGAAGGAAAGAGATGTCTGAGGTGGAAGGATTTGTGGAACAGGTAGGTTTTGAGTCCGGAGTGGAAAAGCGAAGGAGTGGTGGATGGTGAGAGTGGTGAATCGACGGTGGAAAATGAGGTGGCAGGTGTAGAAAAAGATGAGTTGGAGTTAGAGTTGTTGGTGCGAGGTTGTTGGAGAGTAGCCGGAAGCCGATTTCAGAGACGTGGACAAGCACGCTGAAAGGAACGGTCTGTGATCCGTAAGGATTATTATTATTATTATTAATGTGGAGATTTAGGTGACACTTCACTGGCAAAGTCAGTTACAGGGGCACCTTACAATTATTATAGTCTGTCACAGTCTGTCATACAGCTACAGAAACGACGAGCAGAACAGCTCCGTCTTCAAGTCGCGACGGAACTGGAGCAGTGATGGTGTACAACGAAGAGATGCCGGAAGAGCATTCCACGCACGAGCAGCAGCCACCGGGAAGGCACGATCACCCAGCGTAGTGCGCCTTGTGGACGGAATGACCAGCGTAGACGTTGAGGCACTCCGAAGACGCCGACGTGATCCTACGTCAGCAGTCAGGTGCAGGGTCTCGGCAAGGTATGATGGTGCCATGCCATTAAGACAACGATACACGAGAACATATAACCGGAACTGGATTCGCTCCGGAACTTTCAGCCAGTGTAGTTCACGGAGAAGTGGTGTTATATGCTCTGACTTCCTTGCCGAGAACACCAAGCGAGCAGCGGCGTTGAAGACAGACTGCAGCCGTTGTAACAGTTGCCCAGAGACACCTGAGAGAACTGAGCTGCAGTAATCCACCTTTGTGACCACAAATGCATGCACTAGTGTCAGCAAGGTGGATGACGTGGGTGGACAAGTGAGAGTGACCGGCGCTGAAGAACGGGTGCTGTGGGCAAGCTGAATGGAGATAAGGTTATGCAGATAGGAGGGTTGGGTGGTTGTAAGCACTTTGTAGGTAAGTGGTAAGAGTTTGTACTCAATGCGTTTGGTTATTTTGAGCCAGTGGAGAGAGCGCAGGATAAGAGTGATGTGACAGGTTTTGGGAGCTTCGACAACAGCACGAGCAAGAGAGCCTACTGCAAGCATCATTCCACTGAAACGGCTCTACTGTATGTCCACGACTATCTCATAAGTGCAACAGGATCACGGAAAGTATCATGTCTCTGCCTTCTTGATCTCTCTGCTGCTTTTGACACCATTGATCACAACATCTTAATAACTCGTCTCTCCTCATGGTTTGGTATTCACGGCACAGTTCTAGATTAGTTCAAGTCTGCCTTTCATCTCGCTGCTTCCGCGTCAAATGTGCATAACTTCATCTCCGTTCAGCCTTCCCGCAGCACTCATTCTTCAGCTCTGATCACTCTCACTCGTCCACCCACATCAGCCTCCTTACGGATCACTGACCGTTCATTTCAGTATGCTTCACCACTTCTCTGGAATCAGCTTCCCGCTTCTCTGCGACAACATCGCACCAACCTCTCCAACTCCGACTCATCTCTTCTTGCACCTGCTACCTCAACTTCCCCCGTCGACTCGCCACTCTCATCATCCATCACTCCGTCGCTGTTTCACTCCAGGCTCAAAACCTTCCTGTTCCACAAATCCTTTCCACCCTAGACTCCTTTTCCTCCCCCGGACTGACTCCATGGTTTCGTGCCCGACACCGTATCTTCTGAGCATATCCATTTTTGTGTTTTAGTGTTTTTTCTGGTTTTAGTTTTTGGTTTGGGTGCGGTAGATTAAGCTGGCATTTGTCAGCTTTTAAGTGCACATTAAAATAGTCATATCATATCATATCATATCATATCATATCATAATAACAAGATTTGGAGACAGAGGAAATTTGGTCAGAAAAGGTTAAATGTTCGTCGAAGATGAAGCCGAGGTTGCGAGCAGAGTGGGTGGTGTTCAGCGACGAGTTTTGCATTTTGGAATGTTGTTTAGTGAATCCGATGAGCAGGAGTTCGGTCTTGGAGGAGTTGAGAGTCGAAAGATTTGCAGTCGTCCAGGAAGAGATCTGCTGAAGAGAATCCTGAAGGTGAGTAGTTCTGGAGTCAAAGTCAGGAGGATGAAAAGAGAAGAAAAGTTGAGTATCATCTGCATAGAGGTGGTGGTTGAGTGAAAGGGGGGAGATAAGAGTACTGAGAGGAGTGGTGTACATGACGAAGTGTAAAGGACCAAAAATAGAGCCTTGAGGAACGCCGCAGGAGGAGGCGTACAAGGAAGACAGAATTACATCACATCTTACACTGAAGGAACGAGATATGACTGGAACCAATCGAAAGCTGAGGCGTGGATGCCAAACCTTGAGGGCAGACGAGTGATTAAGGTGCTGTGATCTATGGTATCGAAAGTAGCAATAGAGGTCAAGAAGGCAGATGCATTGCCGGCGTCACTATAAGATAAAGCGCCAGTGCAACGAGGAGGCTAACTGTATGAATTTATGCATAGGCCTATATGGAAGTTACTTGGTTGTCAAAATATTGAATGTGACTGAAAACAGTTTTTGTGTTGAATGCGCTTGGGTGAACTGCTGACTGTATGTCACATACATCCTCGCAAGTGCGCGCACACACAAAACTACGTCTACACGCCGTGATGATGCACATAAATATTTATATACAGACTTCCTCGCAATCAAACACTCATGTGAACACAATAGAAGTTCACGATTCCTCGCAACTGATGTCTATCCGCACACATCCTCACACATCCTGAAATTCTATTCTGTGCTTATGAGTGTATGATTTCGAGGCTGTGTGCGGACACGCAGCAGTTGCGAGGAATGCTGAACTTGTGTTCTCTGCTTATGATTGTTTGTTTGCGAGGAAGTCTATATTTCTGTGCATAGGCGCGTACAGGCACTCGGTAGCCGAGTGGCTAAGGCGTTGGACTCGCAACTCGCAGGTTGCGAGTTCAATTCCCGGCCGCGACGCTGTCGAGTAACAATCGTAGGCAAGTTGTTAACACCCGCGTGCCTCAGCAGGTCGCAATGGTTTAGCGATGGCATGATTGACTGCGGTGTGAGAGGCCGCGGCCAGTTATGTTTATCACGACAGCCACAGCGATGTACATCCTTGGGCACGGGCTGCGCACCCTTTCTGCAGTGCCTAGGTCGACTCAGCCTTCCACCCTCCGTGGGACGGTAAAATGAGTATCAGCTTTCGGGCTGAGTAATAATAACAAAATGGCGATGGTGGATGTGGATGGTAGCAGCCATTTATCGGCGGACTCACAGCCCAAGTCGGTTGGCTTGGTCTGAGGGTTGGCGGCCACCCGGCGCTCAGTCTGCATTCATCAGATGAACCGGGTGAACTCTCGCAGTGACTTGTCACGATGACAGCACCATAAACATTGTCATTGATTATTATTATTATTATTATGTGTGTGTGTGCGCGCGCGCACTTGCGAGGATATGTGTGGATGCATAGATGTTGCGAGGAATCGTGAATCCGCAATTACTGTTCATTGGAGTGGCGCCAAATTTGTGACACGTGATGGATGGATTAGTTAGAAATGCCAAAAGAAGAGCTCTTATAATGGGTGTCTCTGCGTCCAAGCACATTAACCATTGCATTTATATATGCAGTAAGAAATATAGGCCTAATCCAAGCGTTTTCGCATTTTCAAATAATTGTAAACAGAGTCAGTTTATATACTTTTACTGCGCGACGCTATGCTAGTGCGGTATATGTTGTGGCCCCGCGTCTGTCTGTCTGCATGTGTCTCTCTGTCAGAAGTCTGTGTTCTACTAAAGCGACTGAGTGGAATGAGCTGATTTTTGGAGTGGCTTCCTTCGACGCATCCTACACTGTGTTATAAGGAAATTCGGGTAACTCCAAAAATAATGGTACTTCCCCGGGAATATGTTGAAAGGGTCGTGGTTAAAAACTACCTGATTCAATTTTGCACTGCCCACTGTTCCATGATCAATAGGTTTACAAAGCTATTGGTTTCACTGCTTGAGCACTTGCTGACTTTACTTATCGCATAGGCCTACGTAGGTTGCTGGAATCTAATCAGGTGTTTTAATCGACTTTTGTAAAACATTGGCATGATCGATCATACGAGCACGTGAACTGCTCAGTCTACAAGTACTTGGCTTTAAAATACATTGGATTATCTTCTTTCCCACAGAGATCACCAAAGCCACGAAGATTGGTCTCAGTCTGTTCACTCTTCTGTCTATTTACCGGTCAATTGTACGAGGTAATATAGGCCTCCTTTTGCATTGTATTGTATTTGTATTTTGTCAGTGTAAACATGTGTGCTTGCCATATGCATTTTATAATAAACATACCTAAACTTACAAAAAGCTCGACTTAGAGAATTTATTCACGGCGACCGGTCACGCGTGAGTGCTTTCAATGAATCGACACAAATGACGACCGTGGACAGTTTGTTGCACATGGGTCGAGTGCGGTTCACAGCGCTGCAGACGGGCCGGGGGCCTACACTTAGCGTGCGAGTTATAGACCTTACGTCGCGCGGTCAATCTGCGACAGCTGATACTCGTCTACATTATATATGGAAAACTACGCATGAATGCCGTGCTGAAATGCTGAATAACAAGAGAAGGTCGAATGGACGCACCAATATTTGACAGCTAACAGATATGACAGATCGGCAACAATGACCGTGTCGACTTATAAATCACAGTGCCTGCTGCAGTCCGGCGCTGCACGGACGTGCATTATGCCGCTGCACTATATCTGAGGCGGTGCGCTGGGCTATATCGGGACATCTCCCCCGGTCATTTAGCCCCCGTTCTCTCCAGACATCTGCCCCACCTAGGACATATAACCTGGATGGAGTAATGGTTTAGGGTTAGGAGTTAGGACGGAAGGTGGGGGCAGGTGTCTGGGGCAGATGTCATACATTCGCGCTGGACCGCGAAGTAGCAAGCTAAAAGGGTACACATACAGTCTGACACGGCCACAGGAAATGCCTGTAACAATAGGCCACTCAGCATGAGCAACGCGACATAGCAATGTTAAAATAATTATGTATAATTAGTAACCAGAGCTAGCCAGCCTCTGCCTAAAGTCAAGTCCTTGGCCTTTAAATCAATACCTTGTCCCTGTACCAAAGTCCTTGCTCACACTACTGGTTCGTATAAAAAGTTCTGAAAAATTTTCACGTCATTGTTTGTAAAATTGCTCACCACACACTAACAAGTATCAGCTGTTGCTGAACCGCACGACAGAACTGTACTGTAGGCATAGCTTGATGTGTCAAATATCTTTCTATTTTATTTACCTAATAACATAATAAAATAGAAAATAATAACAATATTCATTATTGAATGTGTATTTTATTTCTGTAGCAGTTGAGCGTGTGAGCTCCGAGGTATTGTCAACTTAGATGACATATACTTCTATTTTAAAGAACAACAGTATTGCAGATAGAATTTATGCACACAGTCATTCTGCGAAAGTTCACCATCAACATCAGCTGTCATCAACATGCAACATCAAATATTACGACAAATGCACTGGCAATTTAAGACAGTCAAGAAAAAAGCACAATTATCTTTTACTTAGCTCAGATCAAAAGTGCAAATGAAATATCCATACTTCCTCAAAACTAGACATCCATAAGCATAGTACGTCTAGTTCAGGTTTTCCAAAACCACATATTGTTCGCACTGCACAACACAATAAATCTCCCAGTGCAAAACTAGAATCCAAATGAAACTAGAACTGGCCTCACTCAAGGTCCCACCGACCGCGTTACGATCTAGCTTCGTCCTTTCTGTCTGTTAGCGGAACAGCTGTTGGCTCATGGCACCTGACACCATGCCCGGTTTTTAACAACAGTGTCCCCAATCCAAATACTAGGCACGTGACACCATGTCCCAAGTCCCAACAGCCCCCATTTTGTTGATCGGCAACTAAACCACATCACGTCAGGTCTATGTCACCGGCAACCAAGCGTCACTCAGCCGAGTTTTGACCAAGCCTGACAGTTCTCACACTTGCACGTGACAACAGCTTGAGGGCCGTTCATATCACACGAACTGAACTCCAGCGAACACAGATGACTACAGTGACAATTGTCCGTGTAACTACCACATTTTTGCACTTCATTCATGGAATGTGATTTTTCCATTTGTTCATATTGCATTTTTGTTTACAGTTTGAACGGAAATCAAAAATAACGATAGACGCACAGATCCTGGAAGTTCCAGTATCCACTTTAGCTAAATTCCGGCCACTTCAGGTAGTATGATATGAACGGTCCTTTAAAGCAAAACTGAGAAGCGTGCGTGCAAATGGAGTTGCTCAGATGTGGACAGGGAAAACCTCTGTAATCACAGTACTGTATTTCCACAACTGCACATTCAAAACATACTACACTTTGCCGGTTAAACGCGCGAGTGTCGATTCTGAATACCAGCAGCATGGTAACACTGTAATAAAATTGCAAAATACAGTTTGCTACAAGTTCTCTCAACGAAGTTACACTTGCAGACAACCGTGCTGATAAGTAGAGCTACACAAAGATAGCGAGGTCACAATTACAAACTCAATGAACAGAAACCACGTGTTAGCAGCTCGGCTGTTGCATAACCAGCAACAGAACGAGCACAAGTACTCGCTAACATTCTGCGATCGGCAGCTACAGCTCTGCAGTGTATAAACACGAGCACAGCAACGAAATTGATGCACGACTTGACAAGAAGTCCAGCTGTCGCTGAGGTACCATGTGAGCACGATGTCAGTTGAAATCAGGTAAAATGCTGCACAAATGTTCGACGGATTGCACTTGAAAAGGCCTGCAACCGGCGAGTGACCTTCAAGGTCACTTAAGGTCACTAACACTGGCGCCATTCGATAGGCCACATATGACTTCCTATTAGTCTTCCACTATCTTGTACCGTTTTCGAGGTATTGACACTTATTTGCCAAAAATTTAAGACGTCATGTGACCTTAACCATGCCCATTTGGGGGACATTTGGTCATGTAAAAGTTAGTAGTTTTCGAAGCCAATACGGGCACAAATTTGAAGACTGTAGCTTTAACCATTCTGAAGATATTTCATGGGGTGTAAAATTCTAAAAGTGGTCACGTGACCCTTCCACGCCCCTTTCAGGACGATTAGTTGTCCGAAGGCTAAAACTTGATGTAGCCTACAGCGACACAAAATTTGATGACTCTAGCTTCAGCTGTTCCAGAGATATTTAAGGGGATGTAAAATCCTAAAATTGGTCACGTGATTATGACCATGCCCCTTTCAGGGACGATTAATTTTGTCATCGGCAGGCTGGGACATGCTATGATTAACCTACCCACAAAATTTGAAGTTCGTAGCGTCACCTGTTACGGAGATATAATATGTGTTGCAAAATGTGAAAATGGGGTGGTTTGGAGTGGTTAGGGGTCACCCAAGGTCACTGGCAATGTCATCATTCGATAGAACGTATATGATTTCCTATTCGTCTTTAATACAAACTATGTGTCTATCTAGTACTTTTTCGAGATACGGCGAGTTGTCAAAATTCGCCAACTTCGACCCACCTCACCTGCGTTTGGCGACCCCATTACGGGTGATCCCGTTCGAATTTTGAAAAGATTTTTGGCATCAGACACACAGACAGACACATGGCCATGGCATCTACTGTGCAAAGCATAGCTCGCGTGGTAAAAACTATTCCAAGGTGCACAACTGGAGGGTACCCCCAAACCATTCCCCACAGATACACTGAAATGGAATTGGGCAGACATCACTGGACAGACACATATAATCAGACAGACACACAGACGCCCGTGAACACCATACATTTCGCGGTTGCTAAACCTCACGAAATGTCATTATACACATACGGCGCAGTTTGACTGCAAACAACGAACAGACGATCATTATCGTTTGGCCTGCACTTTTCTCCCACCAACGCAGGCAGCTCAGACTACACAAGTTCAACCACCAAGCCACTGGCAGCGTCTACTGCTGTACACTGCAGCAGTTTTCTTACTATTTTCAAAAGACAGGTTTGGCATATGCAAATTCTGCAACATGGGAATATATGAACTATTATTAATTTATTTAATGTTTGGTGTTCTGACACTGCTGGATGGGCAACAGAAAGAGCATCTGGCCTGCAAATACCTGATGCATAAATCCGAAAAGTGTGCCTTTGACAAATCTGGTCCAACCTGGATTAACACAGGAAAACTAGAACTGTTAAACAAACAATTACAGTAGTTGTATTAGGATTAGTTACTAATTAGTTTGTCACTTTCAGCGAAGCACGCCTGCTAAGGTACAAGCATGAAAACAAAATCATGCTGATGCTAAAGGCATCTGGCATCACAGACAACTGTAGTGAGTTGTGCTAAAGACAGCAGATTGCAAGACAGACATTCATTTATGCTGAACGCACTACTTACTACACCACCTCTATCAACAGTGCTAATACAGTCGGTAACAAAAAGCTATCCAAAAAACCGTTTGTCGACAGCTGGGCCATCTAGTACGACTGGGAAATGTGCCAAAGAAGTCTGAGTGTGACAGCTGTCTAGCTGCGGAAGCAGTCCTTTCTAACAGAAGATGGAAAGATGTGAAGTTTTACGTGTACAACGTAATTCAGAGGCAGAAACGTTTCATGAACATGTTTTAATACTGATCTAATACTGTTGCTTTACGTTCCGTTAGTGATTGTTGTTGAATCACATTAGTTGTCTACCACATTGCATGTATACTTTGAAGG
>Ga0209790_1000210_pt1 | contig 11185 bp, 12 predicted proteins | sample WorMetG1aBELIZE2_FD_187420 | JGI IMG/M metagenome (GOLD analysis project Ga0209790, IMG submission 187420) | Marine gutless worms symbiont microbial communities from Max Planck institute for Marine Microbiology, Germany - Inanidrilus... ... | reverse complement strand
CGCTTACGCTCACCATAGACTCGGGACACGTGGATCGCGCTTTTCCCCTTGATGTACCCGACCACTTGCGACACTGCATACTTTGGTGGGATCGAAATCAGCATATGAACATGGTCAGGCATCAGGTGCCCTTGCTCGTACAAGATCCGGCGCCGACATTTCGGAATAAAAACCACACGGTATTTACACTCCCACTTGGAGTGGCTTAAGCTTTTGGCTTCGTCCATCGGAACCTCCTCTCACTCGTGTGCTTGGCGGCTCACGAGCGGAGTGTCCCAGATGGACTCTCAAAAACGGCAAACCCTTCCTGTCTCGTGCCAAACTCTTGCTGTACGAGAGTGCCTCTAGTCGGGATGGCTTCCCGCAAACGTCAAACTGTTGCTGTCTCCACGGCATACCCAGGGGATTTCCCATTACTGTTTAAATGTGTACCGTTGACGAAAATCGTATTTTTCAAGATGCCTTAAATGGGCCAGGCCCGGATATTTCAATCAAAAAATGAAATCACGATCTGGCACAAGTGCAGAGGAATCCCCATCTTGCCTGGAAGGGTATGTAAGCAAGCCGGATTTGCAGGCGTTGCGGACCCTGGTGGAGGAGATCGCCCGCGACTTTGCACCCCGGCTCGAGCAGACGAGTGTGGTGCTCTATGACCGGGACCCGGAGCACCTCCAGGTCCAATGGTATATCACCCCCCAGGCGCTTGCCGAGGCACGCCGCCTGTTTCCCGGCAACGGGACGGGTCTGCGTCAGGTCCTGCGTCTGTGCCGCCTAGATCAGGATGGGCGAACCAACGTGGTTGCGAGTATCCCACAGGGCTCCGGTGCAGCGGAAGGAATGGACCAATATGATTTTGCTTTACGGGGAGATGGCGCCGAGTATATCTGTGAGCTCGGTCTGGAGTCGGACGCAGGGGGCTGGCTGTTGCTGGCACGCTCGAACCAGGTCCGATTGGGGGACCCGCACCTCTCGGCGCCGCGGATCGCCTCCGTCCCTGACGATACACCGGCCCAAGATGGAGCGCACGGGACAGCGGAGGAGTTGGATGGGCCCGAAGATATTTTCGTAGAGGCGGCATTGGTGGCCGTCGGCGGGCCCCTCTACCCCGCCTTTCCGAACCTGGAGCTGGATGATGTGCCGTCGCCGGGGCATTCCGCATCCCCGGAAGATGTGCTTGACCGAACACGGCCAAGGGACCGGAAACCGGAATCTCCGCCCACTGTCCCTCTGCATTCGGCGCCTTACCTGGAGCTGGGCGATGTGCTGCCAGCGGGACGTCTTGCACTCCCACTAGAGACGCCTGGCCAAGCACAGCCAGAGGACCGGAGACAGGAATTCCCGTCCGGTATTCTTCAGGATCTGGCACCCTCTCCGGAGCTAGATGGTGCGTCACCGGGGCGTGCCGAGCCCCTGGTGGAGGCGCCCAGGCAAGGGACCTTGGGCCAAATAGAGTCACGCGCCCGGGGACCGGAATACCCGCCCGGCGTCCCTTCGTACCTGGTGTCCTATCGGGAGTCAGGTGACGCGCCACCGGGGTCCCCCGCACCCCCGGAGGAGACGCCGGCCCTGGCACGGCCCGAGGACTGGAAACCGGAATTCCCACCCGCTATTCCTCACGACCCGGCCCCCTACCCGGAGACGGGGGCCGGGTTTCCTCCCGGCGTCCCCATAGAAACGGCGTTGGCGGCCATCGGTGAGCCTCTCTACCCTGCCTTTCCAAACCTGGAGCCAGATGATTCGCCGCTAGGGTGTTCCGCACCCCTGGAATCCGCACCTTTGGAAAAAGCGCTGGGCCGAGTATGGCCACAGGACCAGAGCCTGGAATTTCCGTCCGGTGGCTTTCAATATCCGGCTCCCTACCCGGAGGCGGCAACCGATCTTTCCCCCGGTGCCGAGCAGGTGGATATGCCGCCGCCACTGCTGCCATCGTCGCCGGGGCTGGACGCCGCGACGGACGCTATGCCTGGGCCGCTTTACGACCCACGGGCAGCCCTGTCCAGTGCGGTACTGTCCGCCGGGATGGGACCGTCAGTGCCTGACATGGAGATCCACGCAGAGCTGATCGTTCAGGGACGTGGCACTCCGGGTTCCAAGGTCGATCTGTTCGGCTACCCGATCGCAGTCGGTGCGGACGGACGCTTTTACATTCGCCAGTCGATCGACATCTCGGTGTTGCAGTCCCTCGCCGCCGGCAGGGGCCTGCTGTCACGGTTAGGGTCTGTTGACACTCATCGTTCAGGGTCCGATTGCGGCCCTTTTCCGCGCTGACGCTGTTGCGGCTCGTCAAAATAGGCCCGCTATTCTTCCTCGTCGCGCCTGCAGGGAGCCCCCCAAACGTACCTGAGCGTTACCGCGCTGGGCAATTCGAGTGAGGGCATTCCCGGCGCGAGGTGCCTTGCTGTGGCGCGTTTGGGAGAGCTCTGAGAGTGAAAAATAAGGTGAAACAGGGTACTCGAGGCCGCCGGGCACGGGTGACGGCACCCGGCCATTTTGCGCTGCTGCTGCACGCGCACCTGCCATTTGTCCGTCATCCGGAACACCCCCGGCAGCTGGAGGAGCACTGGCTGTTCGAGGCTGTTACCGACGCCTATCTGCCCCTGCTCGGGCTGCTCAGAGAGGCTGCCGAGCGGGAGTCCAGGTTCCGGCTCACGCTCTCCCTCTCCCCTACCCTGCTCTGTATGCTCGCGGATCCCCTGTTGGCGGGGCGTTATTTGGACTATCTCGACCGGCTCGATCGACTTGTGGAGCGCCTGACCAGGGATTCGCGGTCCGATCCCGAACGCCACTCGCTTGCTCGCTTCTATCGGCGGCGCCTCGAGCGCCTACGGGCTTTCTACCTGGACGAGCTCAGTAGTGATCTCATCGCCGCTTTTGCGGCGCTCGCAGCGAGCGGCATGGTCGAGCTCATGACCACGGCGGCTACCCACGGTTATCTGCCCCTGCTGCGCAGCCGACCGATGGCGGTACGGGCCCAGCTACGGGTGGCGCGGGATCATTTCCGAGCCACCTTCGGCCACGCGCCGAACGGGCTCTGGCTGCCGGAATGCGGCTATTATCCCGATCTCGAGCATGAGGTAGCACAGGCCGGTTATCGCTATATCGTCCTCGATGCGCACGGGTTGCAGCAGGCATCGCCGCGCCCGCGCCACGGCGTCTACGCCCCACTTACGACAGAGGCGGCGGTTGCGGTCTTCGGCCGTGACCCGGACTCGGCGCGGGAGATCTGGTGCCCCAGCACCGGCTATCCCGGTCACTCCCTGTATCGTGAGTACCACCAGGATCCGGGTTACGAGGGCGACCCGGACCTCCTGGCGGACTTCCTTCCCCCATGGGTCGGAGCCGCGCCGACGGGCCTGAAGTTTCATCGCGTCACCGGGAGAACGGATTCCAAGGCCCCCTACGAGCCCGCGGCTGCCCGTTCCCAGGCCGAGCGCGATGCACGGCGGTTCGTCACGGCTCGCCGCCGGCGGTTCGGATCTCTGTCCTTCGCCACTCGGCCCCCGCTCATCGTCGCACCCTACGATGCCGAGTTGTTCGGTCACTGGTGGTTCGAAGGACCGATCTTTCTCGATGGCCTGATCCGTTGTCTCGACCGGGCACGGGATGTGCAACCCGTGACCCTGAGTGAACACCTCTGCCTACACGGGACCGCGGGGAAGATCCATCCCACAACCTCCAGCTGGGGCGAGCACGGCTATAATGGTACTTGGTTGCGCCCGGACACGGGTTGGGTGTACCTGCACCTGCACCAGGCGGCGGGGGAATTCAAGGGATTGGTGAATGAACGCGAGCGGATGCCGGAACAAGACAGGACCTCTCGCCTGTTGCGACAGGCGGCCCGCTCCCTGCTGTTGGCTCAGAGCTCGGACTGGACCTTCCACTTGGGGCGAGAGGGTGGGTCGGCTTACTGCGAATCGCGCCTGCGCGACCAGCTTGCCCGCTTCCGCCTCCTGACCGGGGCCGTGCGCAACGGCCGGATGCGAGACGAACAGCTCTCCGCACTGGAAGGGATGGACAACCTGTTCCCAGACCTGGACCTCAGACACTTCGGTTGATTCGTAGTACAGCGGCACTGAAGTACCGATAACATGTAGAATCATTTTTTGCCGCAAATGAACGCGAATAAACACAAATCGCTTGAAACCGATTCGCTATCCCTGATAGCTCTCGATCCACTTGTGTTGATTTGCGGCTAAGTCTTGCGTTCACGGATTGAGCTGAATATTGCTGGTTCAATGTTACCGATTGTTGAGAGTATTTGTACCGGCCAAGGCGGATCGTCATGTATATCACCCAAGTCGGCGCCGAATGCGCACCCGTCGCCAAGGTAGGCGGTCTCGGAGACGTCATCCACGGCCTGTCCCGGGCTCTGGCCGAGCAGGGTCACGAGGTCGAGGTCATCCTGCCCAAGTACGATTGCTTGGACCTGGACCTCATCGAGGACCTGTACCCGGCCTATGAAGGTCTGCGGGTCCCCTTTTACGATCAGCAGTTACCCTGCGATATCGAATCCGGATATGCGGATGGGATTCGTTGTTTCTTCATCGATCCCCACTCCGATCACGGGTTCTACCGCCGCGGACACATCTACGGCGAAGTGGACGATCCGGGACGGTTCGCCTTCTTCTGCCGGGCCGTTCTCGAATTTCTGCTGAAAACGGGCAAGCAGCCGGACATCATTCACTGCCACGACTGGCACACCGCCCTGTTGCCGGTGCTGCGTTGGGAAATCTATGAGGCCCTGGGGCTCAAGCGCCCGCAGATCTGTCACACGCTGCACAACCTGATCCATCAAGGAGTCGCGGGGGAATACCTACTACGCGCCGTGGGCCTGGACCCGGCCCGGCTGATGACCAGTGATCGGCTGCTCGACCGGGACCGGCCGCACACTGCCAATCTCCTTCAGGGCGCGATCGTCTACGCCAACTCCGTCACCACGGTCTCTCCTCGCCATGCCTGGGAGATCCTGCATACGGAGCAGGGCCTAGGGTTACAGGAAGCTCTCCATACCCACAGGCACAAGCTCAGGGGGATAATCAACGGCATCGATGAGGGTACCTGGAATCCGCAGACAGATCCCCACATCGTCCGGACCTACGGCCCGGGGGACCTATCCGGAAAGGCTCGCAACAAACAGCATCTACGCCGACAGTTAGAGCTGGAGGAGGCCGCCAAGCCGATCGTGGCCATTGTCAGCCGGCTCGATCGCCAGAAGGGAGTGGAGTTGATGCGTCACGCCATCCACTATGCCTTGAAAAGCGGCTGCCAGATGGTTCTGCTCGGGAGCGCTTCGGAACCCTGGATCGAGGAGCTGTTTGAAGACATTAAGCACCAAACCGGGGAGAGTGCTGATTGCCGCCTCGTACTCCGGTATGACGAAGGGTTGTCCCACCAGATCCATGGCGGAGCGGACATCATGGTCATCCCGAGCATCTATGAACCCTGCGGACTGACTCAGATGACCGCCATGAAATACGGCATGGTACCGGTCGTACGGCGGGTAGGCGGACTGGCAGACAGCGTCTTCGACGCCAACTACTCGGACAAGGCCTTCGAGGAAGTCAACGGCTTTCTGTTCGACGACCCCACCCCCGAAGGACTCGAGTCCGCCCTGGGGCGGGCCATCCGGCTCTGGTTCCGGTACCCCGAGTACTTCCGGCAGCTGCGACTCAACGGCATGTACACGGACAACTCCTGGTCCGGGCCGGCCCAAGAGTATCTGGACATCTTCGAGGGTATCAAGACCTGAGACGGTCAAGGCGAGGACGTATAAATTGCCTCCGGCTACCAGTCGCCGCTAGCCTGTGCCTGATATTCGAGCAAGGAGGGCACCTCCATGGGACGATGATTCAGGGGATGAGACAGCGGGCGCTCGATTATGGTGCAATCCGGATCGTCGTGAATCGACGATATTCACTCTTGGGTATTGTCTTATCGGGTCGCCGAGGTTGGAATACTAAGTGCAAGGATCTTTGGTAGTGGTGATTTTTGAAGTGATATCTAGCCAACAATCAGCAATAATTCGGTAGGGTCTAGATAACGAAGATCAGGTTTGTTTCGCATCAAGTCGCTTGCTTCTCTGATAGATCTTCAATAACCAGACGCCCTATAAAATAACCGTTGGGTGATTTTCTATTAACTTAGTAACGATTCACTAACAAGTTAGACATGTTTAGTATTAGTGAATTCGTTAAACATGTCGGTAGCGAGTTGAACATACGAGGTTCTCATAGGAGAATGAGCCTACCTGAAGTACAAGATACCGGTAACCTGATGAACGAGTTTCAAGGCTATGATCAATCGCACGAAGACTTCATGTCTACTTCCGTTCGCTGCCGGAAGACCACCGACTCCGCCAGCGCCAGCTGCACCGGCTCGAGGTCAGTCCAGCGCACCGCTTCATCGGTCGGGCTGCCGGCACTGTAGGCTTCGAGCATCTCGTCTACCACTTCCCCCAGCCTCGGTTGGCGTTGGGTGACTTGGCGACGACCACCGCCAGGACGGCGGATGCGCTTGGCACCGCCACGGGGACGCTGTGGGGGGGGTGATCCTCGTTGCCCATGGCCTCCAGCTCGCCGATTCCCGTATAGATCGTTCACCGGCTCATCCCCAACACTCGCGCCACATATGCGAAACCGCCAAAGCCGATCTTCAGCGCCTCGACCGCGGCGTGGCGGCGTCCCTGCTCTTCCGGCAGCGAACGGAAGTAGACATGAAGTCTTCGTGCGATTGATCGTAGCCTTGAAGCCCGTTCATCAGGTTACCGGTATCTTGTACTTCAGGTAGGCTCATTCTACTATGAGAACTTCGTATGTTCAACTCGCTACCGACATTTTTAACGAATTCACCAATACTAAACATGTCTAACTTGTTAGTGAATCGTTCCTTGGCAATGGCTAGGTCTTGCTCATAGACCTGACACGCCGCGGGCAGATTGCCCTCCGCCACCAGCACGTCGCCGAGGCCACCGAGACCCACAACCACTTCGCGCTCGTCACCGGCCTTGCGGGTGAGTACGATATACCGACGATAGGCGGTTTTCGCCTCTTCCAGGGTAGAGGTGGCCTGGGCCACCTCGCCCAATCCCAACCAGCCTTCCCGGTTGTCCGGATCCAGCTGGGTCGCTTCGCGGTACCAGCGTAGGCCCTCCGCGGCATTTTCCACGAACAGGGTAGCGGCGAGGTTACGAGCGGCCTCGGCCTGCTCCTTGCTTGCCTCGTCCCGTCGGCGCTTGCGGTCTTCGCAGATCTGGCGCCAGATCCCCTGGGCCACATGCAGGTTGCCTTTTTCCGCCTGTTCGACCGCGTTCTCGAAGCTCGGATCACCGCGCAATTCTCGCAGCACCTGCATGAATCGCTCGATCTGCTTCGGCGTGAGCTCGGGGTGCTTGAGGCGCAGGGCGTGCTCGGTCTGTTGGACGCTGGCCGTTTGCAGGGGGTCCAATGGAAAGAAGACCGCTTGGATACCTTTGAGCCCGATAACCGCAACCAAGACCAGGACCGCGAGGCGGAGTGTGATGGGTATCCAGGTATTGGGCTTGGAGCGCGACACCGGCGGCAGCGATGGGGTCTCCAGCCCAGCGTCGCCGGACTCGGCGGGTCGCTCCCCTTTGCCGATGTTGGCCGTGAGAAAATCACGTGTCCTGCTATAGAGCAGCGCACCCTTGTCCGCCGGCTTGCAGATTTCGATGTGGTCGGCCTCGATCGGTATCGGGACCACACCCGGCAACCCGGCGTCCGCACTGCCGGGGTCTACGATCCTACCCACGCTGGTGGCGTGGGTCTCGTAGAAGATCTTGTGGGCGATGTCTTACCGCCAGTTGCGGTACCAGAGGTTCAATTCACGCAGGGCGGGGGCGTTTTTGATCAGGTCTTGGGCCGCCAGCGACGGCCAGACCACCAGGCGCAGACGATCGAGCCAGGTGGCTTGGATCGTGCCGGTATGGGGGGTGGCGATGAACACCACGGCCTTGACCCGATAGCTCCGATATGATTTTCGATCTTCTTAGAAAAGGATAGCGTTTTTCTTACTAACCGAGAAATTCGCTGTCTTAATGTAAGATTGAACCTTTCAATGTGGTTCGTTTTTCCGCTTTCTTTACCAACTTCTCGATGTCTGTTTTGGGGAAGAACCTGCTCATATGCAGACCAAAAATCAGTGTAACAAACGGTGCATTAACGGTAGACTAGTGGCAATGATTTCCATAATTCCTCAGCACTGGCACGATCGCGATTCTCAACATGCATCCCGATAATCTCTCTGGAATCGCTGTCAATTGCCAACCAAATCCATTGCTTGTTGCGCTTGAGTCCGATAAAAGACCACATTTCATCGCACTCTACCGTTAAGCACCCCTCTTTTTCGAGATATCAATTTGTTGGGGTACATGCTTATGCTTCTGATTGATATACTGCTGCAGCCAAGGTTCTGAAATCTCGGTCACTCTTGAAATTCCAGCGATTGGGATCTTCTCCAAAAGTAACTTGTCTACCCTATCCCATAACTGTTGCGGGGTTCTTTTATTCTGAGGATTTTCGATAAATTGTCTGCCACAGTCTTTGCACACATATTTTTGTTTCCTATTGTGAATGGATCCATTTTTTGTGGTATGCTTTCCTCAACTGTTAACTCGTGCTCATTCATGGCCCCTGAATTATAACTCATAACCTGACATGTTAATAGCTAATGTATGCATATGATAGCCTCACACTACCCGCTCTGCGGGTAGATTGAAGAAAAAATGGTTCAGCAAAAATTTATCACTACATGTTAAGCACTACCCCAACAGCATCCCCGCCTCTGGCCGGTGTGCCTGTTGGTCGTTTGCTGCCCGCAGGACCTGCTTGACCACCAAGCCACCGAGGCTATGACACACGAAGGTCACAGGTGCGGTGGTCAACTCCGTCTCGACGAGTAATCGCTCCAGAACCGTGACGGCCCGATTCTGTAACGCCAGGGCGTTGCCGATCCAGTTGGTGGGCGGGGAGGCATAGCTCAGTGTCCAAACGCTGAGGCCGGGGATGTCACGGGCGAGCTAGATGGGCCAGAATCTATCGTCGGCGTTACCCCGATGCCAGGTGTCGTAAGGGTGTCTGCCCAGGCCGTGCACGAAGATTACATGACCACGTGGCGTGCCCGGCCAATTCGCAATCTTAATGAGTCGTGTCATGTTCCGGCGATTATTCGTCATCAGCTTCCAACATGGCAAAATCCTGCGGCCGGAAGGCATCGTCATTGCGCAGAGTGACGAGCCCTTCACGACCCAGGGTCAGTACGAACAACCCCTGGCGATAGGCATACCGATCCGCCTCTTCCTGGACAGCCAGGGTAGTAACCGCTCCGAACCGGCGATAGTCTCGGTATTCGAGGAAGAAGTTCACAAGCGTCTTCAAGTCCTCGATAAAGAGGAAAAACTACAAATCACGCGAATTCTCGCGGAACCATCGTCCCGAACCGAAGGGAGGGATCTTATTCGCGCCGATTCGCGTGATTTGTAGTTTTCTCTTACCAAATCGGCTGTCGGGCAAGAGCGCGGTCAGACTGGTTTGTATATCTCGACGCCGGGGCACGCACCTAACCCGACATCTGACTCAATGGCATTGCGTTTGAACCGGCTGGTGCGTTCAATCGTCCGCATGTCGGAGCTGTTAAAAAAACCGGATCGCAACCTCGGGTACATGCCCATGGCCATCATGCAGCTACGAAAGCCGGCCTCAAGCACTCCAGACTTTGTGGAGTCGTTGCCGGGCCCGTTCATAGGCCTGCGCTGCCTCGTCGAGGCGCTTTTTCAGTGTCTCCAGAGATTTGCCCCGATCCTGCGGCGGCTTATTGCGGGCGCCGGAAGCTACCCGACCGGTGGCCACCGACCACTCCCGCTCGGCCACCTGCCAATCGTAAAACGCTCTCCGCTCGGCGCTGTACAATTCAAGAGCGATATTCGGTTCCGCTAGCCAATCCCAATTGGCCGCTGCTCGGGTGTTGTTTTTCATGGTTTTCTCCACCTCATGCGTGGCTGAAACGCTATCTCCTTAACCTCCGTCGCAAGCGAGAAGAAAGTGAAGCCAACCCGAAGGCACACGCTCGACGGTGAATTCCACCAAGACGACGTTCCCCGGTAGGCATTGGGCTAATTCGATGGTTGAACCACCTCATCGTATTCGAGCTCGAAGCGGAGTTTATGCTTGGCTTCTTCCTGGGCCAGCGAAAGCAGGGTTGTCTTCACTTCCGGGTCAGTGGTCTTTTCCGCCAAGTCGCTGTAAAGCCTGAATGCCGCTTTTTCCCGCTTCATGGCCAAGATCAGGGCGTCCTGATAGCCTAACTCGGAATCCGCTGCCGGCTCGACGAGATAGTCGGTCATCTTCATATCCACGGTCCGCTCACCTGCCGGCTGCAGCAGCTTGTCGGTCTTGATGGTCATCAATTTCAGCTTGTGACCTTCCTCTTCGTGGGCAAACCCCTCATACAATTGCCGCATTCCGGGCTTTTTCGTCCGGGCAGCCAACCGCCGATACAGGTCTGCCGCCTCTTCTTCCTGGTTGATGGCGTAGCCTAAAACATCATCGACACAATTCCAGGTTTCCACCGTTTTCCTCCTCGCAGCTTGCGTAGACTGAAATGGGCATAAAAAAACCACGGCCCCGCCGGTGCTGTCTGTAGCCTGGTACAGCAGTACCGATAACGTGGGAATCATTTTTTTGCCGCAAATGAACACCAATAAACGCAAATCGCTCGCAAAAGATCACATGATCTTTTTCGTCCACAGATTCCCGCAGATTGTTTCGTTTTTTAATCTGTGAAAATCGGTGCCATCCGTGGATCGATCGAAGCGACTGGATATTTTTCCTGCCTACTCAATCCGAACCTCACCGGCTCCGCTTGTTACCGCAAATAAATGTCAACAGCCCCCAGGGGGCGTTCTCAATTAAGCCAAATCCACGTAGCGCAGGCGAGACGTTCGCGCTGCGTTCTTGGTTTTTGCGCTGATCCGGCTTAATTGAGAACGCCCCCTAGTACTGCTGAGCAGAGATAGTGATACCGCTCGTGATCAAACGGTGAGGGGGTTGGCTTGATATGTCCAACGGAATGGTTTGGCCATGGTTTCGTTGAAGTAGTTGATGAAATCGCCGATCTTTCCGGCCAGGTCGCTCTTGGATTGGAAGTTGCCGCGACGGATGAGCTTACGCAC
>Ga0209790_1000209_pt1 | contig 11195 bp, 12 predicted proteins | sample WorMetG1aBELIZE2_FD_187420 | JGI IMG/M metagenome (GOLD analysis project Ga0209790, IMG submission 187420) | Marine gutless worms symbiont microbial communities from Max Planck institute for Marine Microbiology, Germany - Inanidrilus... ... | reverse complement strand
CCAGAAACCCTCTTGCCCAACGTTGACGGGCCGACCTACGCTGTGGATGGGCTACGGTCGGCCCCTCAACTCAACCCGCGTCCAACTCTCTCATAAGACGTGGACCACTCAATGGGGGCAGGCCAACTTGATGGCGGTCTCGGTCATGCGGGAACCGGATTCGGATGGCTTCGGCGGCGCACGCCCGCGCGGCCCCTCTCTATAGCCGGGGAAACCCTGTCGTGTCAGCCGTCCGCGGGAGCGACGCGGTGAGCGCCGCGTTGATCCGCAAGGTCCGCCAGCTGGCCATCGATCCAGTGCTTCGGCAATGGACGGTGGGCCACGTCCTTGGCCGCTACCCCGGCGAACCGCCGTTCTCGCCCCACCGCCCCCCCTATCTCAACGGGTTCGGACCTCTCGTTCGGGAGCCGCCCGAGACGGATCTCAAAGGGCTGGAGGTAGGCCGCCCCTTGGCAGAGATCGCGTTGCCGCTGCCGGGTGAGACGGTGCGGCTCCGACCCGGTGATGCGGACGACTTCGTCCGACAGTCGTTCGACGACATCGAAACGGCGCTCGCCATTCACCGATTCGCCTGGTTGCCGCTGTTGGGAGACCGCATCGATCCGGCCTGGGTGCAGGCTCTATGGACGGCTTGGCGAACAGCCCACGGGGAGCCGAACGACGGGTGGGCATGGCACCCTTATACGGCGGCGGAACGGGCGATCAACGTGCTGCGCTTCGCCCGGCGTCACGGTCTTCCCGGTCCACGTACCGATACGCTCACCGTGCTCGCCGCCCACGGTGCGGCGATCGCGGCGCGCCTCGAGTATTTCGGCGACCACCACACGTCGAATCATCTGGCCAACGACGGCCGCGGGCTTTACCAGCTCGGCCTTGCGCTGAGACTTCCGGCCTGCGCCGACCTCGGCGGACGTATTCTCGTCGAAGAGGCGGAGCGGATATTCTCATCGTCGGGCGTGCTGCGGGAAGGATCCAGCCATTACCACCTGCTGCTCACCCGGAACTATACCGACGCCTGGCTCGCAGCGCGGAAACACCGCCGGTCCGAAGAGGAGGCGCTGCGGGCGACCGTGTCGCGGACCCTGGCCGTCGCCTCCCGGCTCGCGCTTCCGGCCGGGGTGCCGCTTGTTGGCGACATCTCGCCGGACTGCCCGCCCGATTTCCTCGGCGGCCTGCATCCCGACGGCGACCTGTCGTCCGGTTGGACCGGCCTTCTTGACCCAGAGGAGCGCGACGCCCTGTCGGCGCTGATCGCCGAGACGAATCCAGTGAATGAAAATGATCTGACGGCCGACGGATGGTTGCGCGTGGACGCGCCGCCCTGGGCCGGCCTGTGGCACGCCCCACCGACGGGGTGGTCGGCGATGCCGGGCCACGGTCACCAGGATGTCGGGTCCTTCGAGGTCCACTATTGCGATGAAGCGGTGTTCGTCGATCCCGGGCGCGGCGCCTACGGCGAGACCGGTGAGGCTGCGTTCTACCGCTCGGCCGCAGCCCACAATTCCCTCACCGTCGATGGCCATGATCCCTATCCGCCGAACAGGCCCTATTACGATGATCGATTCCGCCACCGGGTTGGCGGACCGCCGCCGGTGCTTGGCACGGCAGACGATGGTGTCGCTTTGACCCACCACGGCTTTGCACGGATTGGCGGCGTCGGAACCGTCGTCCGCCGATGGCGACTCGCGACCAACGGCTTCTCCGTCACCGATCAGGTTGACGGGCGCGGTGAGCGCACGGTCACGCGCAGCTTGGTGACATCTTTGCCGGTCGAGCGTGAAGGCGCTGCCGTCGTCGTTCGAGGCCGCGCCGCGACTTGCCGGGTCAGCGGCGATACACCCTTGCGCCTCGAGTCTGCGACTCGCTGGCGGGCCTATGGGGACGGCGAACCGGCAACGATGACCCGGTTCGAAGACCGAGCCTCCCTGCCGTGGACCGGAACCATCACGGTGGACGTCGTCTGATGTGCGGTATCGCCGGTGTGTTCGTGCCGCGCGGCGCGGTGCCCCCCGTCGAGGACCCCGGTTCTATGACAGCGGCGATGCGCCACCGCGGTCCCGATGGCGACGGCCGATGGGCCTCCGCCGACGGGCGCTACAAGGCCGCCTTTGTGCGCCTGGCGATTATCGACCTCGCGACCGGTGACCAGCCGCTCGTCGGTGCCGGCGACCGTCTGGTGCTGATGGGCAATGGCGAGATCTACAATTACGTGGAACTGCGCGCCGACAACCCGGATTACGCCTACCGGACACAGGGCGACATGGAGGTCGTCCTGGCGCTCGCCGAGCGCATGGGGGACCGTTTCGTCGAGCCGCTCAATGGTATGTACGCCTTGGCGCTGTATGACGCCGATGCGCACCGCTTGGTCCTCGTGCGCGACAGGCTGGGGGTCAAGCCGCTCTACTGGGCGCGGCTCACCGGTGGAGGTCTTGTCTTCGCATCCGAGGTCAAGGCGCTGTTCGCATCGGGATTGGTGGACCCTGCCGTGGACGAGGATGCGGTCTCGGCCTATCTCGCCCATGGGTTCGTGCCGGCGCCCCGTACCCTTTTCCGCGGGGTCGAGAAGCTGCCGCCCGGCTGCCAGCTGATCGCCAATGCCGCGGGCGATATCACCGTGGAACGGTATTGGCACGCCCGCGCAACGAAGGATCTTCCGCGCGATGCAAATGCCATCGAGGAGCATCTGGTTGCCGTGCTGCGGGACAGTGTCGGGTTGCAGCTCCGATCCGATGTCCCGGTCGGCGCGCTGCTCTCCGGCGGCATCGACTCCGGCCTGATGGTCGCCCTTGCCGCCCAAGAGGCGTCTTCGCCGATCAACACCTATACGGTCAGCTTCGAAGGCGCTGCGGTCGACGAGGCACCCCTGGCGGAGAGCGTCGTCATCCGGTACGCCACCCGTCACCATAGCCTGAAGCTGCCAGCGGCGGCAGTCGCGGAGCACCTGCCGCGCCTGGCGTGGTACTGCGACGAACCGGTCAATGATCCGGCCCTACTGCCCAACGCGCTGATCGAGGAGGTTCTCGGCCGCGATCTCAAGGTGGCGTTGAACGGTACAGGCGGCGATGAGCTGTTCGCCGGCTACGGACGCTATTTCCGTCTCCCCGTCGAGCGCCGCTACCTGATGCTTCCCGGCTGGCTGCGCAGGAGTGTTGTTGAACCTCTGGCCCGCACCATCGACCCAATGACCGCCTGGCGGTTGCGCCGAGCGGCGTTGTTCGACCGAGACCGCGGCCGCTATCTGCACGACCATTCGACCCATTTTCCCGCACCGGTCCGCGCACTGGCGGGCAACAGCCAGCCCCTGCCCGAGCCGGCGCAGGCCGGTTTCTTCGCCGAGTTTGACGGCCCGGCGCAGACGGCGGCGCTCTATGCCGATATCGCCACTTATCTGCCGGAGGACCTGCTGACCCTCCTCGACCGCACGTCCATGGCCGTCGGGGTCGAGGGGCGCGTCCCGTATCTCGACCACCGCCTGGTCGAGGCCGCTTTGGCCGTACCACCGGACATCCGAACGCCGGGAGACCGACAGAAGGCGTTTCTGCGCCGCATTGCTGCGCGTTTTCTGCCCGAGGACGTCATTGCCGCACCCAAGCAAGGATTCGCCTCGCCCGTACCGGCATGGCTGGATGCCGGGTTGGAACCGCTGGCACGCCGTGTATTGACGGGACGATCCGCGTTGGAACGCGGCTGGTGGACCGCCGACGGCATCGACCGGCTGTTGGCCGATCCGCGCCGGCATGGATTCCGTGTTTACACGCTGCTGATGTTGGAACTCGCCGTCCGTATCCATGTCGAAAGCTCGCCCTCGTCTTCGGCGCCGGCGGACGGCCTGGAGGCCTTTGCCGATGCCGCCTGATGCGGGGTTCGCTCCGGTCAGCGTTATCGTCCCCGCCTTCCGCGCCGCATCTACCGTCGGGCGGGCCCTCGTCAGCATTGCCGCCCAAACGGCGAAACCGGAGGAGATCCTGGTCGTCGATGACGGTTCGAACGATGGAACGTTCGAAGCGGCGCGGGAGATGTCGCGGCGCATGGAAGGCGTCGAACTGGTCGTTATCCGCCAGGCCAATGCCGGTGCCGGCGCGGCGCGCAACCGGGCGATCGCCGAGGCTCGTCAACCGATCCTGGCGTTCCTCGACGCCGATGACGAGTGGCTCCCCGAAAAACTGGAACGTAGCATCGCGGAGCTGGAAAAGGATGGCCGGGTGCTCGTCGCACACAACTACATCCGCGCCGGCGACCGAGCCGAGACGGTGGTCGACTGTGTTCGAAACTTCGCAGCCGGTGACCCCTTCGTGTCCCTTTACCGGCGCGGTTACATCGCCACGTCGACGGTCGTCGCGCGGAAAGAAGCGGTGGATGCCGTCGGCGGATTCGATACAGGCCTCGCCACCGGCCAGGATTTCGACCTCTGGCTGAAGATGCTTGCGCCACCGGGCACTCCGTTCGCGGTGTTTCCCGAAGCCCTCACGCGCTACCACATTAGTCCGTCCGGCATCACCGCCAACACGGCGCGCCGTCTGGCCTGCTGTCTAGATATCGCGGATCGCCATGCGCGGGCGCTGGCCGGCCGGGAGGCGTATGGCCCAGCGTCTGTTTCCGCACGACCGCCGTGCACTACGAGGCGATTCGCGCTTATGGGCGCACCGGCGCATGGGGTAAGGCGCTGAAAACGGTAGCCGAAGCCCCGCTGGCGCTGGCAGCGACCGTCGGCCGGTTGCGCGGTCGATGACCCGCCGCTATAAGGGTCGCCCCCACTCCGCCGGATAACGCTTCCGGCCCTCGATTTAGGCTTGCCGTGGTCACCGTCCTTGTCCCCGTTTACAACGAGGAAAAGACGATCCTGGAAATCCTCCAGCGGATCAGTGCGCAGCATGTCGAGGGCGTTACCTTCGAAGTGATTGTCGTCGATGACGGGTCGGCGGACCGGACGCCGGACCTGCTGGCCGCGCACCCCGACCTCTATGCGCAGAACGTCCGCATGCCGGTCAACGGTGGCAAAGGTGCCGCGGTGCGGGCGGGTCTTCGCGAAGCCACGGGCGACTTCATTCTGTTCCAAGATGCCGACCTCGAGTACGACCCGGCCGACTACGTGAAGATGATGCGTCCGGTGCTCCAATTCGACGCCGACGTGGTCATGGGCAGCCGCGTCATGGCGCCGGAATACACCCGCGTCTATTACTTCTGGCACCTCGTCGGGAACCGTATGATCACGTTGACGTTCAACGTGTTTTTCAACATGACGTTCACCGACATCTACTCGTGCTACCTGATGTACCGGCGCGATCTGGTCGATCCCGAGGACCTGCGGTCCGACGGTTGGGACCAGCATGCCGAGATTCTCGCCCGGGCGGTCAAAGCCACTGATGTCGTGTACGAAGTTCCGGTGAGCTACCACGGCCGTTCGTACGCCGAAGGCAAGAAAATCAAAGCCATTCATGCGCTTTCGGTCTTCGGGATGATACTCCGCCAGAGGTTTTCGCGATGACGGACATTCCGCAGCTCACCGAAGAGGAAAAGGCGACGTGGCCGACCGAGCCGATCGTGCCTTTGGAGACGCCCTTCGTCGACGACCGCGGCGCCATCCAGCCGTTGGTCGACCTGATGATGCGGAGTGCCGTTCTGATCACGTCGAAGAAAGGGGCGGTGCGCGCCAATCACTACCACAAGACCGACTGGCACTACTGTTACGTCGTCGAGGGCTGCATCGAGTATTTCCATCGGCCGATAGGCAGCGATGCCGAGCCCGAGCGGCTCCTCGTCGAGGCCGGGCAGATGGTGTTCACGCCGCCGATGGTTGATCACGGCATGAAGTTCCCGGCCGATACGGTGTTTCTCGCGCTGTCGCGGAACCCGCGCGACCAGGAGTCCTACGAAGCCGACGTCGTCCGCATCCATATGATCGACTGACGTCCCGCCGAAGCCGACCGTGACTGAGACCTGTCATCGACGCAGCACCTGCCGGCTTTGCGGCAGCTCGGATCTCACGCTGGTCCTGGCGCTGACACCGACGCCGCCGGCCAATGCCTTCATTCCGGCGGATGCGCTGGACGAGCCGCAACCTGCCTATCCGCTCGACGTCTTCTTTTGCGAAGGGTGCGGCCACGTGCAGCTTCTCGATGTCGTCGATCCGCACGCGCTGTTCGATCACTACGTCTACGTCTCCGGAACGTCCCCACTGTTCGTTCGGCACTTCGAGGACTACGCCGCCGATCTGCTGGCGCGCTACCGCGTGCGGCCGGAATCGCTGATCATCGACATCGGATCCAACGACGGCACGCTTTTGAACGCATTCAAGGACGCCGACATGCGGGTGCAGGGGATCGATCCGGCCGTCGATATCGCCCGCGAAGCCGTCGCCGCCGGCATTCCGACGTTCCCCGGCTTCTTCACGCCGGCGATTGCCGAACGCATGGAAGAGGAGCGGGGCAAGGCGGCGATCATCACCGCCAACAATGTCTTCGCCCATATCGACGACCTCGCCGCGATCGTCGAGGGGGTTCGCATCCTCCTGGCGCGTGACGGCGTGTTCGTCTTCGAGGTGTCGTATCTGGTCGACGTCTACGAGAAGACTCTGTTCGATACCGTCTATCACGAGCATCTGGACTATCACACCGTCGCTCCGCTACAGCGGTTCTTCGCATCCCACGGCATGGAACTGATCCGCGCCGAGCGCATCGACACCCACGGCGGCAGTCTCCGCGCCATGGTTCAGCACGCGGGCGGACCGCACCCGGTGGATGCCTCCGTCGCCGACGCCATTGCCGCGGAGTAAGCCCTAGGCCTCGACCAAGCGGAGACGCTGAAGGGCTTCGCCGCCCGCATCGAGAGTGTCCGCGACGAGCTCAAGGCCATGCTCGCGGAGCTCAAGTCGGCGGGAAAGAGCGTTGCCGGGTTCGGCGCTCCCGCCAAAGCAACGACGTTGATGCATCACTTCGGGATCGGACCCGACGTCGTCGACTTCATCGTCGACGACAGTCCCTGGAAGCAGGGTCTCTATACTCCCGGGCTACATATTCCGGTGGTGTCGGCCGACGTCCTGTACGAACGCCGGCCGGACGCTGTCGTCATACTTGCCTGGAACTTTGCCGACTCCATCATCGACAAGCATTCCGCCTACCGCAACAGCGGCGGGCGGTTCATCGTTCCCCTTCCCCAACCGAGAATGGTCTGACCCGAATGCGTGAATTCCTGCTCGACTCCGACATCGCCGAAATCGCCGATCGCCTGTCCGACTGGGCGGGGGTGCTGGCGGGAAAGACCATCCTGTGACGGGTGCCCGTGGGTTTCTCGGACGCTACTTCACCGAGGTGTTCGTTCGGTTGAACGAAACCATCCTTACCAAACCGGTCAGCCTGATCACCCTCGACAACATGATCACCGCCGGCAAGGAAGGTGCCGCCTTTCCCGACCGGGCCAACGTCCGCTTCATCCGGCACGACGTCACGGAACCATTCGAGTGGGACGGGCCCCTCGACTACATCATCCACGCCGCCGGAATCGCCAGCCCGTTCTACTATCGCGCCTATCCGCTGGAGACGCTGCAGACGGCAGTCACCGGAACCCGCCTGATGCTGCTGTTGGCAACCCGCCTCGGCGCCCGGTTCACCTTCTTTTCGTCGAGCGAGATTTACGGCGATTCCGATCCCCGCCACGTGCCGACCGCCGAGAGCTATCGCGGCAACGTCGCCTGCCAGGGCCCGCGGGCGTGCTACGACGAAAGCAAGCGTGTCGGCGAGACGCTGAGCTACATCTTCCACACCAAGGACGGCACCCACACGAACGTCATCCGGCCATTCAATGTGTTCGGCCCCGGAATGCAGGAGACCGACTACCGGGTGCTGCCCAACTTCGCCAGCCGGATCAAGGGCGGCATGCCGGTGAACGTCTACGGCACCGGCAACCAGACCCGCACCTTTTGCTACATCACCGACGCCATGGTCGGCTTCCTGCGAGTGATCCTCGACGGCGTTGCCGGCGAGGCCTACAACATCGGCAATCCGAAACCCGAAATCGCCATGCTCGATCTGGTCCGGCGCATCGAGGCCGTGCGGGGAGTGCCGGTCGATCTCAACGTCGTCGAGTACCCGGACAGCTACCCGGCCGACGACCCCAACCGGCGGTGCCCCGACATCCGCAAGGCCCGATTGCTATTGGGCTTTGAACCGTCCGTCGATCTCGACGAAGGACTCCGTCGGTTCCTTGAGTGGTCGGACCGCAACTACACGGGTGAGGTCTAGTTGGCGGAGGCTCCTCTTCGGCTCGGACTGGTTGGTGCCGGCCGCTGGGGGCGGAACTATATCCGCACGATCGCCGAACTTGAGGACGTCGTCTTGGCTCGACTGGCGAGCCGGGCTCCCGATGCCGCCGCCCTGGCCGGCGATGGGTGCGCCGTCGCGGCGGACTGGTCCGAACTGATTACCGCCGGTGATCTCGATGGCGTGATCGTCGCGACGCCGCCGGCCACCCATGCCGATATCGTTTGAGCCGCTATCGAGGCGGACTTGCCGACGCTGGTCGAAAAGCCGCTGACGACCAGCCGGGCCGACGCCGACGCCCTTCTGGCACTGGCGGAGGACCGCGGGGTCCCGGTGATGGTCGACCACACCTACCTGTTTCACCCCGGTTTTAGAGCCATGAAGCAGGAAGCTCTGGTCCTCGGTGAACTGCAGGCCTTGCGCACGGCCGGAGGAAACTGGGGGCCGTTTCGCCGCGATGTCGACGTGGTCTGGGATTGGGCCCCGCACGATGTCGCCATGTGCCTGGATCTCGTCGGCGATCGTCCGGTAGAGATCGAGGCTTGGAGCAAGCAGCGCCAAACGACGCCGGAAGGCGTTGGCGAAGTGATCGAAGTGCGGTTGACCTTCGAGGACGGCGTCGCCGCCGACCTTCGCGTCGGCAACTTGATGGAGCATCGCACGCGGTTCCTCGCCGCGATCTTCGGCCGCCACAAACTGATCTTCTCGGACGAAGGCGGCGACGCGCTGACCCATCACGTGCGCCCCGATCGCCAGCGGAGTTCGGCCGATGAGGAACCGGCAAAGGCCGTCCCGGTCGCCGACACCCCGCCACTGACGGTCGCGGTTCAGGAGTTCGCCGAGGCCATTCGCCACCGATCGACGGATCTGTCCGGCTTGCGGCTTGCCGTCGACGTCGTGTCGGTGCTCGAACAGTGTCAAGCGGCCCTGGGCCGGTAACGGGTGGGACGTTCAGTGAGCGATGCGCCTGCACACGCCGCGGAGACCGGGAATGGGCCGGATGTCGTCTACGAAGGCCGCGATCTCGAAGCGACGGCCGGTCTCGACAACTACAACGCCTGGATCATCGATGCCTTCAAGCCGTATCTGCGCGGCCACGCCATCGAGATCGGTTCGGGCATCGGCACCTCTGCCGGTCTGCTCAGGCCCCACGTCGATCGATTGGACGTGGTTGAGCCATCGCCCAATCTGACGCCCGTTTTGGAGGCACGCTTCGCCGATGATGCGAGCGCGACCGTCTATTCCGCCACGCTCGAGGCCCATGTCGCCGCCATGGATGATGCGTGCCGCGACGCCGTTATCCTGGTCAACGTGCTGGAGCATATCGAGGATGATCGTGCGGCCCTGGCTGAGTTGTTCCGCATTACCCGCCCGGGGGGGCACCTGCTGTTGTTCGTACCGGCGCTTCAGTTCCTGTTCAGCGAACTCGACCGCCAATTCGGTCATTTCCGGCGCTATCGCCGAAGCGAACTCCGAGCCAAAGTCGGAGATGCGGGATTCGAGATCGGATTGGCCTGCTATTTCGACATCCTTGGAGTGGCGCCCTGGTGGCTCTTGAACACCGTCGGCGGCAAGACCGATTTCAACCCGAAAATGGTCCGGCTCTACGATGCCGTCGGCGTGCCGCTGACCCGGCTCGCCGAGCGGCTTCTTTCACCGCCCTTCGGCAAGAACGTTCTGCTGGTCGCCCAGCGCCCGAACTGACTCCCATGAATCGCGATGTGCGGACTGGCCGGTAGCACCGCGGCACGCGCCGACGTTCTCGACGCCATGGCGGCGCGCCTCGGCCATCGCGGCCCTGACGATGATGGCACCTGGCTGGAGCGCGACGGCGGCACGGGGTTCGCATTTCGCCGCCTCGCTGTCATCGACCTTGGTCCGGGCGGCCACCAGCCAATGGCCACCGACGACGGCCGGTTTGTCCTCGCCTACAACGGCGAGATCTACAAATACCGAGACCTTCGGCAGGAGCTGGAGTCCGCGGGAGAAACGTTCCGCTCGGCCAGCGACACCGAGGTGCTGCTCCGGCTGCTCGCGCGCGAAGGCGCGGACGCGGTGCATCGGCTTGTCGGGATGTTCGCCTTCGCGCTGTGGGACCGCGAGCGGGGCGAACTGCTGCTCGCCCGTGACCGGCTGGGCATCAAACCGCTGGTCTATGCCCCACTGCCGGGCGGTACCATTGCCTTCGCCTCGGAGATCCGGGCGTTAGCCCGCCATCCGGGCGTCAACCTGAGCGTCGATACTGACGCGCTTTCGGACTATCTCGCCTGCCTCTACGTGCCGACGCCCCGGACCATCCACGCCGGCATCCGCAAACTGCCGTCGGGCTACCTGCTCCGCTGGCGGGATGGCGAGTTCGTCGTCGAACGCTACTGGCATCCGCACTTCGCCGGTGATCGGCGTCCCACCGTGGATGAGGCCGTCGACGAGCTGTTGCCGGTGCTCCGCCGTGCTGTCGCCGGGCGGATGATCGCCGATGTGCCGCTAGGGTGTTTCCTCTCCGGCGGCATCGACAGTTCGGTGATCGCCGCTTTGATGGGCGAGGAGTCGGCACGCGAAGGCGGCCCGCGCGTCCGCAGCTTCACCATGACCTTCGACGAAGCCGCCTACGACGAGCGCGATGCGGCGGCGGCCGTCGCCCGCCACATCGGCAGCGACCATGTCGAACTGGCGGCGAGCCCTGACCTCGCCGGCCTGCTCGACGACCATGTCGCCGCCTTCGGCGAACCGTTCGGCAACCCGACCGCTTTGCTGATAAACGACCTCTCGCGCAAGGCCCGCGAGCACGTGACCGTTGCCCTCGTCGGTGACGGTGGCGACGAGGTCTTCGCCGGTTATCCACGCTACCGGGGCGGACTGCTGGCTGAGCGCTACAGGCGCCTGCCGGCGTGGCTGCGCGAACGGGTGATCGCGCCTGCCACTCGGTTGATTCGAGAAGAC
>Ga0209790_1000208_pt1 | contig 11223 bp, 12 predicted proteins | sample WorMetG1aBELIZE2_FD_187420 | JGI IMG/M metagenome (GOLD analysis project Ga0209790, IMG submission 187420) | Marine gutless worms symbiont microbial communities from Max Planck institute for Marine Microbiology, Germany - Inanidrilus... ... | reverse complement strand
ATTTTAGGATGAATGGGTGTTAATATTGAAAATATGGCAATTATTGAACAGATTTTTGTGGATTTTGCCAAAAAAATTGAAGGCTCCGTTTGGCCGGCAAATTTTTTAGGTGTTATGCAAAAGTCTCATATTATGCAACACACCATCTATCCTAAGTTGTACTTGTATATGATCTTTTCTGGGTTTTAAATGAATATCTGAAGCCTTGCTTATGATTGCCTGTTGTAATAACTCTTCTGCATAATTATCGTCAGTCATACTCACCCCGAGTTTGTAGGATTTTATCGAATCGAGCGGGATAATGGCAGATACGCCAAAGTTTCTACGACCAATTACAATTACGGCATCTTTATAAAAATTAATTATAAAACCACTTAAATTTAATGTTGTTTTGGTTTTAAGTTTAAGCTCTATGGTTTCATCAAGATAGCTTGCCTGCAAACCCTGCAGGCTTTTACTTAACCTTCTGGCATCCGGCAGCAAAACATAACTAACCTCTTTAAGTCTATAAACTTTAGCATCCAAAATGAGTTCAAGGCTTTTAGCATTAATCTTCAAAGCTTTGCCCTTGATTACCTCAGAGTTAATTAAATTAAGGTGTATATCTAGTGAGCCGTCCACTGGACCTGTGCCTCATCCTGACTTAGATCATTAACTGCGGCCTGTATGCCACTATAACCTTCGTTGCAGCTTGCAATCGCAACTAGACTATTTTGCTCACGCGTGATTTCGAGCACGGCGCCATCTATGTTTAATGTCTTGCTTTCAATATTAAATCCAGAAGTTTCGGCCAGCATTTTACGAAAATGCATAATTGCGCCATCAGCTTTATAAAAACATTGGATATAATCTTTTTGATTAGCGATAATTTTGGTGTGCTGAATAAGCTCATTGGAGCCGCTTAAGGCCAATACGCTGGCAACAGACAGCAATAATAAAATACCGATTAGCACAAAGCCGTTATTATTCTTATGCATAGTTAATTTATTTTTTAAGGGATTATAGCATGCGACAAATAATTCTGGATACAGAAACCACCGGACTTAAAACTTCCGACGGCCATCGGATAATAGAAATTGGCGCAGTGGAGCTTGTAAACAGACGCTTTAGCCAAAATAATTTCCAGCAATATATTAATCCGGAGCGGGAAATAGATGCCGGAGCCTTGGCGGTACACGGTATCAGCCTGAATGAATTAAAACAAAAACCATTATTTAATGAAATTGCTGCCGAATTTATACGTTATATCGAGGGCGCGGAATTGATAATCCACAATGCCGCCTTTGACCTGGAGTTTTTAAATTACGAACTTGCTGTGGCAGGTTTGGATTTTAAAATAGAGGATAAATGCGAGATTACTGACTCTTTACAACTGGCACGTGATAAATATCCAGGCCAGCGTAACTCATTAGATGCTTTGTGCCGGCGCCTTGGGGTTGATAACTCGGCACGGGAATTACATGGTGCGTTACTAGATGCTGAAATCCTGGCTGATGTCTATTTACTTATGACCGGTGGTCAGTTCAGCATGAGTTTAGAACTTGATACCCAAACCAAGACTGCCGGCAAAGACCGCAAACAAAAAGTAAAAAGAAATTTAATAGTTTTATCTGCAAGTTCTGAAGAGCTTGCGGCACATGAAGCATTTGTAAAAGAACTATTAGGATAAGTTCTCAATTAACATATTGCAAGACCAATGCATTAGCGATTTTTTCATTTTTACCGCGTTAAAAATCCGAGAAATTTGGTGGTTGAGCGGCGATTAAACGAAGTATGAGGTTTTTTCAGGAACAGCCCCAAGGACTACAACTTGAGAACGCAGCCAGGAATAACCAGTTAAGTTTTTTAATAATTAGACTTCTGTTTTTAAAATATCAACTTTAAGGCTCTATGTTAGAATGCGATTTTTATAGTTATATAGTTTAATTTTATGACTGATTCTGTCGCCACCTTAACAATTGATAAAACCGGGCAAACCCTTAAACTGCCTATAATCGAGGGCAGTTATGGTCCGGATGTAATTGACGTGCAGAACTTGTACCGTGACACCGGAATGTTCACCTATGATCCCGGATTTATGTCCACTGCCAGCTGCGACAGCACTATCACTTATATCGACGGTGAAAAAGGTGAGCTTTTTTATCGGGGCTATCCAATCGATCAGTTAGCGCAAAAAAGCACCTATCTTGAGGTGTGTTATTTGCTTTTGTACTCAGAGCTGCCAAGTAAACAGGAACTTGCCGATTTTGAAAAAAACATAATTGAGCATTACATGATGGTACACGAGTCGGTGCGGCGCTTTTTCTCCGGCTTTCATCACGATGCGCATCCGATGTCCATGACCCTGGCAATAATTGGTGCCCTGTCTTCCTTTTATCACGACTCGACCGATATTCAAAGGCCGGATCACCGGGAAAAATCGGCCCTTAGGCTAATTGCCAAGATGCCGACCATTGCTGCATACAGTTACAGGTCTTCTACCGGTTTTCCTCTGATGTATCCGCGGGCGGATCTTAATTATACCGAGAACTTTCTGCATATGATGTTTGCCACCCCGATTAAGGAATACATGGTAAACAAAGTGGCGGCCAAAGCTCTTGATCTGATTTTTATCTTACATGCTGATCATGAGCAAAATGCCAGCACTTCAACCGTGAGAGTTTCCGGCAGTTCCGGCACCAATCCCTTTGCCAGTATTGCCGCCGGTATTGCTTCTTTATGGGGGCCGGCACATGGCGGCGCCAATGAGGCGGTAATAAATATGCTGGAAGATATAGGTGATAGCAAAAATATCGAAAAATTTGTAAGCAAGGCCAAAGATAAATCCGACCCGTTCAGGCTTATGGGCTTTGGTCATCGGGTATATAAGAATTTTGACCCGCGGGCAGTAATTATCCGCAAGGCCTGTCATGAAGTGCTAGAAGAGCTGGACAGCAAAGATCTGCCGTTATTTAAAACCGCACTGGAACTGGAGCGTATTGCGCTTGAGGATGATTATTTTGTCTCACGCTCTTTATACCCTAATGTGGATTTTTATTCGGGTCTTATTTTAAAAGCGCTAAATATCCCACTTAATATGTTTACGGTTATTTTCGCCATGTCGCGTACCGCCGGCTGGATCGCGCAGTGGAATGAAATGCTGGATGATCCTAAATTAAAAATCAGCCGTCCGCGTCAATTATATACCGGGGATAAGCCACGCGACTATGTGCCGATGGATAAAAGATAGGCCGACACTGGTTCTTGAGCAAAAAAGTGTTGATCTATAAACCTAAATTACCGCTTTTGGAAAATGGCACGTTTAACAGCCTGGTATGAATCGAACCTGCAAGTTTATAGTTAAATCTGCGGCTGGATAAAATCTCAGGCAGCAGATTTTTGATATTGTTAAAGCTAAATCTTACTGGCAGTTCCAGGGTTTGACTGCCGCCGGCAGCCAGGTTAATGCTATTGGTTAATTTGCCACCTGCAGCTTGTATGCCGTTAATGTTTAGAGCGTAATCAAGGCCCTCGGTTTTTATCGCAAAAGCATTTGGGTTATTTAATTGTAAAGAGAAATTAACGGTGGCATCAGTTGTGCTAAAACTTTTTAGGGAGGCGCTACTTACCTTTACCTGAGGTTTTTTAACCAGCTCACTTACCCCGCTGCAGGCAGTAAAACTTAACAAAAAAACTAAAATTAGACTTAAGTAAATTTTCTGCATTTTAAAATCCTTATTTAAATGTAAGTGTAAAAGAGCCCTTACCTTGCTCGGGCTCTTTATTTTTATCTAATTTACTCAGACTATCCTCAGGAACTTTCACCCGGATAATCAGCAATGCCCGGATTGTCACTTACCCCGATTAATTTGGGATGATTTATCTTGGCAAGGCGCAGCACATTATCCTTGTCACGGTTTTTAACAATATAATCGCGAACCACATCCCACATCAGACGACCTTCCGGGGTACGTCCAACCACCGCCCAGCCTGCTACCTTGTAGGTTTTATCAGGTTCAATCAGCTCACCATTATCCAGGCGCGCATCAGTTATACGCTCATAGAGTTTTTTGCCCGGGTCAATAGTGTAATCCAGACCGCCGACTCGCACCATATCCCCGCCGGATTGCAAATATGGATCAGGGTCAAACAGGTTATCCGCCACTTGCTCCAAGACATTTAATAAATCTTTACCCTTCATTTCATTAACATAAGTCTCGCCATATGTCATCGAGCACTGGGTCATCACATCTTCCATAGTAATCCAGTCGCCCTTAAGAGTAGTGGTACCCCACCTGACTCCGGCTGACATCGCAACATCGGCGCCGTATTCCGCGCGCAGAGCGTTACACAAAACCTGATCCCAGGTGCCCATAAAATTACCACGCCGGTACAAGGCTCTATCGGCAATTGCCAGTTTTTCTCCTAAAATCTCCGCATAGGTTTTTCCGAGGCGCGATTTATTGTAAAAGCGGTCTTTGGCCCGGCTTTCAATAATATTCTCATCGTATTTGCTAGAGCGCATCTGGCTGATATAAGCGCTCATTTCCTTATCCGCCGGCAGGTAATTTTCAAATACCGGCAACATCTTATAGCGCATGCCGGCAACCTTGCCGTCCTTAATATCAAAGTCCATAACCCCTACATATTTACCGTTAGAACCGGCATTGGTCACCAGACAGGCGCCACCTTCGACATTTTTAACTTCAACCGGCTTTGGCATACCATCATGGGTGTGTCCGCCGAAAACCGCATCAATGCCTGGCACATTCTCGGCCATTTTAATATCCACATCCATACCATTATGTGAGACCAAAATTACCGCATCCGGTTTTTCCTCGCTGCGAATTTGCTGTACCAGCTCTTTCATGTCATCTTCTCTTAAACCAAATGACCAGTCGGGGAAAAACTCCGGTGGGTTGGCATTGGCGGTACGCGGGAAAGCCTGGCCCACTACAGCTATCCTGGCCGGACCCACATTTTTAATCACATACGGCTGAAAAGCATGACCGGTATCTTCATCATACAAACCGCGCCCGTCGTATTTTTCCACCAGGGCATAATACTCGTCACCCAACAACGAGTCTTCCTTGACGCGCACATTCTGGCCGATGAAATCGCCTTTGAACAGAGAAACATTACTTAAAACCTCATTCTCCTTATAGGTAAATTCCCAGTGGCCGACCATTACGTCGATCCCGAGAATATTGGAGGCCTCAACCATATCCACCCCACGGGTCCAAAGCGAGGTGCCGGAGCCCTGCCATAAATCACCGCCGTCAACCGTTATGGTTTTGTCACGGCCGCCGGCTTCGGTTCTTAACATATCAAGCAAAGACTTAACGTGGGCAAACCCGCCCATCCGTCCGTATTGTTTAGCGGCTTTATCAAAATCCAGATAGGTATAAGCATAGGACTCGGCACTGTTTTCATTAAGGTTCATATATTGTAAAAGCTTCTTGCCCACCACATGCGGCGGTCGGCCAGAAGCATCGCCCACCCCCAGATTTACATTCGGTTCGCGAAAATACACCGGGTTTAACTGTCCATGCACATCGGTAATATGCAGCACCCGGGCCGTACCCTGCATCGGTACTTTATAAAAATCATCAGGCAGCAGCTTGTCCTCAGCATTGCTCTTGGCAAGCCAGGCTAAAGAACCGGTAGCAGTTACCGAACCTGCACCAATAATTTTTAAAAACTCCCTGCGATTGAATATAGACATCCTTGCTCCTCTTTTAACTGTACTAAACAACCGATTCATTTTAATCTATATCAAGTTTATGTAAACAAACATAATTATTTGATGATTTTCTTATGATTTATATGCGTGTATATTGCAGATTAATTGTTTTTCTATTCTGTCTATTGACTTTATCAACCAGTAGTGCTGATGTGGTAAAACCTGCTCTGATTGAGATCAGTGCTTATACCGATGGCCGGGTTGAAATTGAACTGCGCGCCAGCATAGAAGCTCTCTTAACCGGAATAAATTCAAAGTACAAAAATACCCAGGATGCGCCGAGCGCTAAAGAATATGATGAGTTAAGGGTTTTAAGTGCGAAAGACCTCAAGCTTAAATTCTTACCGTTTGGCAAAATCATGCTTGAAAATATTTACTTAAAAGCAGATGGCACAAACATTATGCTTGAGTTTAAAAAAGTTGATATCCCAGAGCCAGGCTATACCAAAGTGCCACGCATCAGTGTGGTTAGGCTTAGCGGAAAAATAACGCCGACAGCCCAGAGTCTTTTATGGTATTACCCGTATAAATTCGGTGATAATGCAGTCAGGGTACGGCAGGTGGATCTACAAAAAGAAAAATGGCATTGGTCCGAGTGGCAGTGGCTTAGAAATGACCAGCCAAGCAAGCCCTTTTCGCTGACCGCCCTGTTTCAAAAAGCTTCTCTTTTCGAAACCGTCTCTTCTTACATCAGCATTGGGTTTGAACATATCTTTCCCAAAGGAACCGATCATATTCTGTTTATTTTGGGGCTTTACCTGTTCAGCACCCGGCTTAAACCACTGCTGTGGCAGGTTACCATGTTTACTCTGGCGCATACCATAACCCTTGGACTTTCCATGTATAAGATTATCAGCCTGCCAGCAGCCATCGTTGAGCCTTTAATCGCTCTTTCCATTGCCTATGTCGGGATTGAGAATATCTTTGCCCATAAACTTAAAACCCACCGTCTGTTTTTGGTATTCGGCTTTGGTCTGTTGCACGGACTTGGTTTTGCCGGGGTCCTCGCTGACTTTGGGATGCCGACTGATAGTTTTGCTGCGGCACTTATCAGCTTTAATATCGGCGTAGAGTTTGGCCAGTTGTTTATTATTTTCCTGGCCTTTTTACTAATCGGACTTTGCTGTCGAAATAAAAATTGGCACCGGAAATTTATTACCTTGCCCCTGTCATCAATTATCGCCCTTATCGGTCTTTATTGGGCACTTGACCGGGCATTGCTAATATAACTATTACGGAAAATTCAATTAGATAAAGTTCGACCGCCATCCACTACTAAAACCTGGCCAGTGGTATAAGCTGCATTTTGCATAAGATACCAAACCGCATTGGCAATATCTTCAGGCTGGCCGGCGCGTTTTAGTGCGGTATCTAAAATTATATGCTGTTTTTTGTTTTCTGTTAAAGCGTGTTCCGGCCACAGTATCGCCCCGGGGGCTATGGCATTAACCCTAATATCTGGGCCAAGCTCACGCGCCAGGGATTTGGTAAGCATAATTAAACCGGCTTTGGCTATCGAATATACCGTGTGCTCTTTTAACGGCCGCTCACCGTGAATATCAGCAATATTAATTATTGTGCCCTGGGTTTTTTGCAAATAGCTGGATGCAGCCTGTGATAAAAATAACGGAGCCTTTAAATTAACTCCCAACAGATTATCCCAGTCATCTAAACTTACTTTACCGACCGGGGTTGGATAAAATGTAGAGGCATTATTTATTAGAACATCCAAACGGCCCCAGATTTTAGCCGCCTTACTTACTAACTTATCCAGCTCCAAGGTATTTAAAAGATCACCCTGTATAAGGGATATGGAATCTTGTCTTTTACTTGTAAGTTCTTGTTTAAGCTGCTGGGCCTCCTTGGTGGAATTTCTAAAATGTAAAATTATATTCATGCCATTAGCATGTAGTTTACGTACAATTTGCGCCCCCAGCCTTTTGGCGCCCCCGGTTATAAAAACCACCCTTTTATCAATCAAGGTAACTCCTTTGGATTAAAATACATTAAATGCACAAATTACCGGAACCTGATTCTAAAGATAAAAAACGCTCTTTAGAATTAACAAAACTTATACAACAAAAAATTCATAACCAAGGTGGCGGCATCTGCTTCAGTGATTATATGCAACTTCTATTATATACCCCGGAGCTTGGATATTATAATTCGCCTGCAATCGGCTTTGGTAAGAGCGGGGATTTCATAACTGCACCTGAATTATCAGAGCTTTTTCCAAGGGTTGTTGCAAGGCAGATTGCTCCGACACTGGAGAAGATTAAAAATCCTGTAATTCTGGAGTTTGGCGCCGGTTCCGGTAAAATGGCCGCCGGGATAATTAAGGAATTACCAGGCTTAGGCATAAACATATCCAGCTATCAAATACTTGAAACGAGTAAGCACTTACAAACATTACAGCATGAAACCATATCAAATCATGCTGGTGAGTTTATCAATAAAATCAAATGGATAAGTAAACTGCCGAATAAAATAAGTGGGGTTATGTTGGCCAACGAGGCAATGGATGCTATGCCGGTTAACAGATTTATTATAGATAAAAATAAAACATATGAACTTATGGTTGGCCCTGACTTTAAATTAATTAAAGGCCCTGAGATTAAACTTGAAATGCCGTTTATGCTTTCTGAGTATCCGCAGGGTTATATATCAGAATATTCGAATGTTATTCCCGCCTGGGTAAAGTCTATCAAACGCAGTTTAAACCAGGGTTTGATTTTATTAATAGATTACGGGTACGAGAACCTGGAATACTACCACCCTGCACGTACCAGCGGCAGTCTGAAATGTTTTTATAAACACCTGGCGCATGAAGATCCTTTCTGGTGCCCGGGTCTTTGTGATATTAGTGCCCATGTAAACTTTACAGAAATTGCCAAAGTAGCAGATGTTTGTGGCTTTTTATACCAATCAGAATTTTTAATTTATGGTGGAATTACAAAGCTTTTCGAAGCTTCAAATGACTTAGTAAAAAGAGCCAGGATTTCTAAAGAAATTCAAACCTTAACTTCTCCAGAACAAATGGGCGAGACTATAAAAGTCATGGCACTTTGTAAAAATATTTCTGCGCCAGATTTTATGCTTTAGTGTCTTGCTGAAGCTTTAGCTCTTAATTTAAATATGCGAGTTTTATAAATTACCAGTAAAATTTCGCCATTATGGAGCTTTTACAAATAATTACCCTGGCAATAATCCAGGGGCTCACTGAATTTTTGCCAATTTCAAGTTCCGGCCACCTGGTTTTAGCCCCTATTGTAACCGGCTGGCCGGACCAAGGCCTGGCCCTGGATGTGGCAACCCATGTTGGAACCCTGGTTGCGGTAATTGCCTATTTTTATCAAGATATTGTAAAAATAACCAAAGCAGGACTTACGGGGCCTTTTGCTGGGCGCTGTAATAAAGACTGTAAAAAGTTCTATCTTTTGATTCTTGCTGCTGTTCCTGTAGCATTGGCCGGTCTTATCTTTGCTGACTTTATCGAACAGAATTTGCGCTCTGCTCTGGTAATTGCACTTGCTTCAATTGGTTTTGGCTTGCTGTTACAGTTGGCAGATGTTAAAGGCCCTAAATTACGGGATGATACCAGTATAGGTTTTAAAGATGCATTAATAATCGGCCTTATGCAGATATTAGCGCTTATTCCAGGCACCTCGCGGTCCGGCATTACTATGACCGCCGGCTTAATGTTAGGTCTTAGCCGCAAAGCGAGTGCTCGCTTTTCATTTCTTTTGGCAATCCCGGTAATTTTTTTAGCAGGCTCTTATGAGACTTACAAACTTATAACAGAGCCGGCAAAAGATAACTGGTCGTTTATAATTATCGCCGCAACTGTAGCGGCCATAGTTGCTTTTTTATGCATACATTTTTTCCTGCAACTTATTAACAAAATTGGTATGTTGCCCTTTGTTATTTACCGGGTGCTGCTGGGCTTAATCTTATTGCTGGTGTTTTACACCTAAAAGCTATCATGCTTAGAAAAGTTGGGTACGGACTCGGGATTTTCTGGATATTAGCAATAGTTTATCTCTCACTTATTCCTGCATCGCCTCTGCCTTATAACGTATGGGACAAGGCTCAGCATTTTTTTGCCTACGGGTTTCTAAGCTTATGGTTTTTTGTTCTGGCCCGGGATTTTAAGATCTGTGCTTATTACGCTCTTGGCTTTATCAGCCTTGGCATAATCTTGGAGTTTTTGCAAATTTTGGTACCGGGTCGAGAATTTAGCTTAATAGATATAATGGCAAACTCCCTGGGCGTAGGAGTAATTTGGCTATTAAGAAAAAGTATTTTTAAGCTTGCTGACATTCTTGATTAACGGCGCACTCTAAAAGACCAGAGCATTAGAGGATTTTGAAGTATGAACCAGGTAAATTTTGGCAAAAAAGCGACGTTTGCAGGTAGTAAATGAGAATTTCGAGCAAAATTAAAGCGTAGTGAACCGCTGGTCAGCAAAGCTAAGATGCTGGAATTACTAATGCATCGGTCTTTCCAAGATCAAAGTAAGACCAATTGAGCTCAAGATCAGAATAAGGGCCGCTACATTCAAACTCATATACGGCACAAGTTTAAGCGGTTTATCTGCATGCTTTTTAGCCCCAAAGAGAACCGACAGGACTAAAGATAGGGGAATTAGGCTCAAAGCCATGGTTTTTGGAAACAATTCAAAATAAATCCCTAGTAGTAAAATTAGGCCTCCTGCAAGATTAAATAAGCCAAAAATAAGTAAACTCACATTAATGCCATACTTTATTGGGAAGGTTTTTCTTCCTGCTTGCCGATCAGGTTTAATATCTGGTAATTGATTTAATAACAACAGGTTACTTACAAGAAACAAAGGCATGAATGATAGAATTACAACTTTTAAATCCACTGCTCCGGTTAAATATAAGTAAGTACCCACCACCATAACCGGACCAAAGGCTATTCCGGGTGCGAACAAACAAAGTATTGGCTTTTTATTTATCCAGCCGCTATAAAAAACTATAAGCAATATTCCAATGATACCCGGCACTAGTAATTCCAGTCCTTTAAGATAAACCAGATATAAACCGAGTACAATTGTTATTCCAAGGCTTAATATGCCGGTTAAAAAAACCAGGTTTAATGCCTGCGGCTGTTCCAGCAAGGCCCCACTGCCGCCACTAAACGGTGTCTTTATTGTATTTTTATCTAATCCACTTTTAAAATCATAGTGCTCATTTAACACATTAACACTTATGTGAGCAAACAGCGCGCCGATAAGGATTAAAATAAAATCCATTGAATTTATTGTATTACCGGTATAAACCGCCAAAGAAACCGCTAAAAATACACAAACTGGAGTTAAAAGTAAAAACCCCGGACGGCTTGTTTTCATTATGAGACTTTTGCATAACACCTAAAAAATTTGCCGGCCAAACGGAGCCTTCAATTTTTTTGGCAAAATCCACAAAAATCTGTTCAATAATTGCCATATTTTCAATATTAACACCCATTCATCCTAAAAT
>Ga0209790_1000206_pt1 | contig 11269 bp, 10 predicted proteins | sample WorMetG1aBELIZE2_FD_187420 | JGI IMG/M metagenome (GOLD analysis project Ga0209790, IMG submission 187420) | Marine gutless worms symbiont microbial communities from Max Planck institute for Marine Microbiology, Germany - Inanidrilus... ... | reverse complement strand
CCCCACCGATTTGCTGCCGCCTAAAGGCGGTCAATCAGCGCCACAGATTCAGTTGTTCAAGTCGCTGATCTTCCGCCTCCTGATGTCGGATGTACGCGCGGATCACCCGCTCATCGCGACCGACAGCCGAGACATAATACCCCCTCGCCCAAAAATGCTGCCCAATACCCGGGGGATTTCCCATTACTGTTTAAATGTCAACAGCCCCTGAGCCAGGGTGCTCTTGAATCAGACGGGGGAAGGTCTCATATCCCCTACACCTACATTCGACGGTATTTTTGTATCCAGATAAGGTATATCCCATGAACGCAGAAACTGCTGTTGAGCCTCCCCTGGAGTTCACGTCCGCGGCGGCAGCCAAGGTCGCCGAGCTGATCAAGGACGAAGGAAATCCCGATCTGATGCTGCGGGTTTACATCCAGGGAGGCGGTTGTTCCGGGTTCCAATACGGCTTTACCTTCGAGGAGCAGGTCCAGGACGGAGATACCGAAGTGACCAAAGGAGGCATCAAGCTCTTGGTCGATCCCATGAGTATGCAGTATCTCACCGGTGCGGAGATCGACTATACGGAGAGTCTGCAGGGCGCTCAGTTCGTTATCCGCAATCCGAATGCGTCCACCACCTGCGGTTGCGGGTCTTCCTTCTCCGTTTGAAGGTTTTTCGGGTAGTGGTAAGTTTTCCAAGTGGTCGAGTTAGAAGCTGTCTGGTTAAATTGGGTCGTAGCGAAAATGGTCCGAAATGAGGGCGTTTTTTCGCTCTTTCGAGGCGAATAGCCAACCTATTTAACGAGAAAGAGCTGCCGGTAGCCGGTAGCCGGTAGCCGGTAAAAGAGACCATTTTGGGACATTTGCAGCCGATACCACTTCCAGCCAGACAGCTTCTCAAAACCTACCCACCACCCGCAGTCGCACCTGCACCGCCCTGAGCGGAATTCGTAGTACCCAGTTTCGACTGATATTGCAAATTCATAGCCTCTGTTGGCTCCATACACTCCGGCGTGCGACCAGCAGTATCGATCGAAACCGGGTAGTCAGGGGCCCTTCGGATTTTTCAAAGGTGCCATAGATCCGCCGGACCCGGCGCAGGCCAAGCTATTACTATAATCGGTAGTAATACCGAATTATTGCCGATTGTTGGCTAGATATCACTTCAAAAATCACCACTACCCTGTAATCAACTGCTTGCACCGGAGGCAAAGCCGATTCATGAGGCATTCCAGATTCCCCATCGTACCCATGACAGGGGCCGAGCGGCGGGCGGCGGCGGGCCTGGCGGGGATATTCGCGCTGCGTATGTTAGGCCTGTTCCTGATCCTGCCGGTCTTCGCCCTGTACGCCCAGGAGCTGGTCGGGGCAACCCCGCTGTTGATCGGGATCGCCGTCGGCGCTTACGGACTCACCCAGGCCGCGCTGCAGATCCCATTCGGCATACTTTCGGACCGTATCGGCCGCAAGCCGGTGATCTTCGGCGGGTTGATCCTGTTTGCACTCGGCAGCCTGGTCGCAGCGCTGGCGGAGGACATCGGGGGGGTAATCGTCGGGCGCGTGCTGCAGGGCAGTGGGGCCATTGCCGCCGCAGTGATGGCCCTCACCGCGGACCTCACCCGGGAAGAGGTCCGGACCCGAGCCATGGCGGGCATCGGGATAGGCATCGGGATCGCCTTTGCGCTGGCCCTGGTAGCCGGGCCCATCTTGGGGCATTGGCTCGGTCTTGCCGGTATCTTCTGGCTCATCGCCGGACTGGCGGTGGGGGGAATGCTCATCCTGGCCCTGGTGGTGCCGACCCCCGACCATTCCAGCATACACCGGGATGCCGAGCCGGTGGCGGGCCAGCTCGGGCGGGTCCTGAAGATCCAGGAGCTGGTGCGACTGGACTTCGGGGTCCTGACCCTGCATATGATGGTAACGTCCCTGTTTCTGGTGATCCCCTTGGCGCTGGGGAACCAGGGTCTGGATGCCGCGCACCATTGGTGGGTCTATCTGCCGGTGCTGGTCCTGTCCATGGGGGCGATGGTGCCCTTTATTATCCAGGCGGAAGGTAAGGGACGCATGAAGACGGTGTTTTTAGGGGCGGTGTTGATACTGGTCTTGGTGCTCGCCGGGCTCTATCTGCTCGACGCCGGATTGTGGGGGTTGATGTTTCTCCTGTTCCTGTTTTTTACTGCCTTCAATCTGCTGGAGGCCTCCTTGCCCTCTCTGATTTCTAGGTTGGCGCCCGCCGATGCCAAGGGTACCGCTATGGGGGTATTCGCGACTTCGCAGTTTGCCGGGGCCTTCTGCGGTGGGCTCCTCGGCGGTTGGGTCCATCAGAGCTACGGGCCAGATACGGTGTTTCTGTTCGGGGCGGCGCTGGCAGTCATTTGGTTCCTGGTCGCCTGGCCCATGACCAATCCGCGCCCGGTCAGCAGCCAAGTCGTGCGCATCCGGGCCAAAACGGAGACGGACGGCGCCGGACTACAGCGTCGCCTCCTGGAGATCCCAGGGGTGGAGGAGGCGGTGGTGGCAATGGAGGAGGGACTGGCCTACATCAAGGTGGACAAGCGTCGCCTGGATTGGGCAAGATTGCAAGGGTATACCGTAGGGACCTGATGGTTGTCGGGACGAGCGCATAGGGATTTCTTTGAAGGGTGTTCCCTACTGAAGGCTCTTTATGGATTTCAGACTGCTTTGCCTTAGCCGAGGAGTTATAGCCTTCACCACCTCCCTTGTTACACGGCGGTGTTGCCGGGAGTGTAGATCCTATGAAGGCCCGCAGCGGGTTGACCTTATTAAGGGTAAAGCAACCTCAAGAGGAGAACCCAAATGGGAACGTCTGCAAGTGGTGCAACAGTGGACACTCCGTCTGCGGACAACGCGGGGAGAACACCGATAGACTGAATGAGAGAGTGCAAATCCAACGCCCTGGGGTTGACATGTGGGGCCTCATAGAAGGATGCGGTGAGCGCAGGGATGACCGAACCGCATCGTTCAATGGCTTAAAAACCAAACCATCCGTGAGCATCTGCGGAATCCGTGAACAGAAAAAATCATCTGATCTTTGGCGACCGATTTGCGTTGACTGGCGGTAAAAAAAGATTCCCATGTTTTCGGTACTTGGGTACGAGTACCCCGTTTCACTTTATGTTGCCGGTTATTCTTCTGGTTGTTTTGTTGGTATGGAACTGATGGGTACACGCGGTTCCCCCCTCCGCATTCATCATTCATTATTCATTTTGAACATCCTGGCCATCGATACCTCCGGCGAGGCCTGTTCTGTCGCGCTCCTGCTCGGCACTGAGCTCAGACAACGCATTGAGCGGGAGCCGCGCCGGCACGGGGAGCTGCTCCTGGCCATGATGGACGGGCTCCTCGCGGAAACCGGTGTCGGTCTGACCCGCCTCGATGCCTTGGCATTCGGCCGGGGTCCGGGCTCCTTCACAGGGGTTCGGATCGCCACGTCGGTTGTACAGGGCGCGGCCTATGGCGCGGATCTACCGGTCGTACCGGTGTCGACCTTGGCCGCCCTGGCCCAGGGGGGTTTACGGTCTCGTGGTTCATCTCAGGTCTTGGCGGCGTTCGATGCCCGCATGGGAGAGCTCTATTGGGGGCCTTATCGGGTCGGCAACGGGGATCTGATGCGACCGGCGGGGGCGGAGGAGGTCGCCCCGCCGGAGGAAGTTATGCTTCCGGCGGTTGGCAGCTGGAGCGGAGTCGGCAGCGGTTGGGCCGCCTACGGCGAGATACTGCGCAGGCGTCTGGGAACGCAGCTCCTGGCAGTGGCCCCTGATGTCCTGTGCGAGGCTCATGATGTTGCGGTGCTTGCCGCTGCCGAATTGGCGGACGGCCGTTACGTGACCGCGGAACAGGCCCTGCCTGTCTATCTACGCGAGCGGGTGACCTTTAGGTAAGCCGGGGACTCGGTGGAGGTTGGGGTACATCTGCTGAGACGGCAGTGTGGACCCCCACTGAGGAGGTGGTGACGGTGACCAGAGGTCCGTAGAGTAGCGATCGAAGTGCCGGCCGGGTTGCCCGTAGGGTCCTTGCCAACGGCCACGCGCTCCGGGCGATTTCTTCAACGGCCGAAAGCTGTAGCTTTCCTGCGCAGGAGCGAGTAAGGGAGGGTAGGGTGCCGGTACGGCCGATTGTGGTTGTACCTTCGGGGGTAGGTAGGGGTGTGGGGGCGGGGTATAGGGTGTTGCGGATTGACCTGGGTGCTGGCGATTTTGTTCCTGTTCCGCCAAGGGCCTGAAGCGGTAGCCGTCCATCCGGATTCGGGCTTGGGCATCGTAGGGATCGGGGAGGCCGTAGCCGCCGGGATAGGGTTGATCGGGATAAGGTCGCCGTTCGCCGTAGGGGGGAGGGGTGTGGTGTGCGCTGGGCCACCGCTCATGGCTCGGGCTCGGGATGGTAGGTGGTCGGGGTTGGAGCCGCCGATCATCGGTGGACCCCCGGTCTTCTCTCCGGTTGTCGGAATCGGGGGGCTCATCCCCGCCGCGCAGGATCAGAACCCCCCCGATCAAGACCGCCACGAGACCGATGATGCGCGATTTGGTAATCACTATTCGATAACAACGCCGTTGCCGTAGGCTACCGGTCGATCGCGGGTACCCGGCTCAGAGAGATGCCTCCGCCACCCGTGCCTCGGCGTCCTTGTCGCGCTCGATCAAGGCGTAGGCCGAGTGGTTGTGGATGGACTCGAAGTTCTCCGATTCCACGCAATAAGCACCTACCCGGTCGTCGTGGTTCAGCTTCCCGGCCACGTCCCGCACCATGTCTTCGACGAACTTGGGGTTGTTATAGGCGCGCTCGGTGACTCGCTTTTCGTCCGGGCGCTTGAGCAGACTATAGAGCTCACAGGAGGCTTCCTGCTCTACCAACTCAATGAGCTCTTCGATCCATATGAACCCACGGCTGCGAACCTGTACCGTGATATGGGAGCGCTGGTTGTGGGCACCGTACTCGGAGATTTTCTTGGAGCAGGGACAGACGCTGGTCGCGGGTACGATTATCTTGATGTACATCGTGGGTCGGCCGCGGCAGATCTCGCCGATGAAGGTTACATCATAGTCCAGCAGGCTCCGGACGCCGCTGACCGGGGCGGTTTTGTTGATGAAATAGGGAAAGCTCATCTCGATGTGGCCGGCTTCGGATTCCAGGTGTTCAGCCATTTCGCAGAGCATTTTCTCGAACGAGGTGACGCTGAGCTCCCGCTCGTGGCTGTTGAGGATCTGCACGAAACGGGACATGTGCGTGCCCTTAAAGTTATGGGGCAGACGCACGTACATGTTGAAGGTGGCCACGGTGTGTTGTTCGCCGTCGCTGCGGTCGCGCACCCGCACCGGGTGCCGGATGTCCTTGATACCGACCTTGTCGATAGCGATGCGACGACTGTCGGTACTGCTCTGGACGTCGGCAATGGCCACGGCGGCAGAGCTGGTCTTCAAGGCTAACTCCATGACTGATTCCTCGGAGCGCAAGGCGGTGATGCTCATGTTCCAAAACTCAAGATTCCGGCTGGACGAATCAAACATGGGGCTGATCGGGTTCCTTTGCGAGGCACCGAGGGGTGATGAACGGCGAACAAACAATTCAATGTGGTTCGTTTTTCTGCCAAGGTTCTGAAATCAAAGTTTGGGTCTGGATTGCCATGAATAGAGAGACCCGAGAAATCGTCGCCTCCTGGAGGAAGAGTTCGTACTACGATATGCCAAGGCATGAGTAGGATCGCCCGGCTGCGGCAGACGGGGCCTTATGCAGTGTCGCAAGTGGTCGGGTACATCAAGGGGAAAGGGGGAAAAGGTGATCCACGTAGCCCGAGTCTATGGTGAGCGTAAGCGCAATTTTGTTGGGCAGAATTTTTGGGCGAGGGGGTATTATGTCTGGACTGTCGGTCGCGATGAGCGGGTGATCCGCGCGTACATCCGATATCAGGAGGCGGAAGATCAGCGACTTGAACAACTGAATCTTGGAGCGCGTATCAAGCCGTCATTTCGAGCGAGCAACATCGCACTGTGGGTAAAGAAACGGGGGAAATGGCTCATATTGAGCGTTGGAATAATACCTTACGGCAACAGTTGGCACGCTTCCTACGTAAGACGTTTTATACACCGCTATAATACCAAATTATTGCCGATTGTTGGCTAGATATCGCTTCAAAAATCACCACTACCCATTTTGGCTCTTTCACCGCTCCCGATCGATGATGTAGTGCGCAATCCGGCGCAGGGGGTCGGCGCGCTCGTCGAAGCCCTGGAGGTTCGTCAGGGCATCGGCAACCAGCACGCGGGCCTGCTCGCGGGCGCCGGCGAGGCCCAGCAGCGTCGGATAAGTGACCTTGCCCTGGACCTGGTCTTTGCCTTTGGTCTTGCCGATTAGGGTTGTCTCTCCCTCCACGTCCAAGATGTCGTCGCGGATCTGAAAGGCTAGACCTATGCATTTGGCGTAGCGATCGAGGTGGTTTGCGGACTCCGGATCCAAGTCGGGGTGTACGAGGGTCGCCATACGCACGCTGGCCCGGATCAGCGCCCCCGTCTTGTGAATGTGGATGTTTTCCAGGGTAGCCAGATCGGGTTCCTGTCCGGACGCGGCAGCGAACAGGTCTAGGGCCTGGCCGCCGGCCATGCCGCGGGAGCCGGCGGCGCGGGCGAGGGTATCCGACATGGCGGATCGGGCCTGCGGTCCTCCGGGGAAGGTATCGTCCGAGGCGAGGATCTGAAACGCCAAGGTCTGCAACGCATCTCCCGCCAGGATGGCCATGGCCTCGCCGAATACCTTGTGGCAAGTAGGCCGCCCCCGACGCAGATCGTCGTCGTCCATGGCCGGCAGGTCGTCGTGGATCAGTGAGTAGGCGTGAATCAGCTCCAGGGAACAGGCGGGGGCATTCAGGGTTTCCGGGGCCAGTCCGATGGCGAGCCCGGCACCATAGGTCAGCGACGGGCGGATGTATTTGCCTCCCCCGAGGACCGAGTAGCGCATGGCCTCGTGGAGGGATCCGGGGTGGATCTCCGGTTCCGGAAGTCGGGCCTCGAGGGCCGAAGTCACCCGTTCCCGGCACTCGGCCAGAAAGGTCTGTAGCCGCGGATCAGTCATGGGTCTGGAAGGGGTCCGGCGGCGCGTCCAGGGACTCGCCGGTGAGGATACGGACTTTCTGCTCGGCCGCATCCAGGACCTCCCGGCAGATGCCGGTCAGTTTGATACCGCGCTCGAAGTAGACAAGTGATTGCTCGAGGGTCAGCTCGCCCTGTTCCAGGGTATCGACCAAGGACTCCAGCTCCGTGAGGGCATCTTCGAAGCGCTCGGGTTGGGTGTCTGCTTCACGGGTCATTACGTCATCGCTGAAATTACCAAGCGCGCTTACCCTTAGGATTCCATCTTTAGGTTTGAAACTAGGGAGGGAGCTACGGTAACTTACGATGATTCGGCGGTCAATTTATGCTTGCAGGCCCACCGGCCATTCCTTCAGCCGGCGGCAACTTTCACAGGATATCCAAACCCGGCCATGAGCGGTAGCTACGACGCCTCTGCCATCGAGGTCCTGAGCGGACTCGACCCGGTGCGCAGGCGTCCGGGGATGTACACCGATACCACCCGGCCCAACCATCTGGCCCAAGAGGTGATCGACAACAGCGTGGACGAGGCCATCGCCGGCTTTGCCCGCACCATCGAGGTCGTACTCTTCGACGACGGTTCCCTGCAGGTCAGGGACGACGGCCGCGGTATGCCGGTGGATCTGCATCCCCAGCAGGGTCTGCCCGGTGTGGAGGTGATCCTCACCAAGCTGCACGCCGGCGGCAAGTTCTCCACCGCAAGCTACCGGTTCTCCGGTGGCTTGCACGGCGTCGGTGTCTCGGTGGTGAACGCCCTCTCCAAACACCTAGAGGTCCGAATCAGACGCGACGGCAAGGAGTACTGGATAGCCTTCGCCCACGGCGACAAGGTCTCGGAGCTCGCGATGGTCGGCAGCGTCGGGCGCACCGATACCGGCACTACCTTGCGCTTCCGACCGGACGAGCGGTATTTCGACAGCCCAAAATTCTCCCGGCCTTTGTTGAAACACCTGCTGCAGGCGAAGGCTGTGCTCTGTCCCGGCCTCAAGGTCAGCTTCCGGGACGAGACCGACGGCGAGGAGCAGGTCTGGTGCTATCGGGACGGCCTCGAGGATTACCTTAGCCAGTCCCTCGCGGCTCCCAAAACCATCCCCGCCGCGCCCTTTGTCGGCAACCTGGAAGGCAGCAACGAGGCCGCCAGCTGGGCCCTGGTCTGGTTGCCGGAAGGCGGCGACCCGGTCACCGAGAGCTATGTGAATCTGATCCCTACGGTCCAGGGGGGCACCCATGTCAATGGCCTGCGTAGCGGGCTCACGGAGGCGATACGGGAGTTCTGCGAGTTTCGTAACCTACTCCCACGGGGGGTCAAGCTAACCCCGGAAGATGTCTGGACGCGCTGCAGCTATATCCTGTCGGTGAAGCTTCTGGAGCCCCAATTCTCCGGCCAGACCAAGGAGCGGTTATCATCCCGGGAGTGCGCCGCCTTTGTCTCCGGCGTGGTGAAAGATGCCTTCAGCCTGTGGCTCAATCAGAATGTGACCGAGGCGGAACGCATCGCCGAGCTCGCGATCGGCGCGGCCCAGGCCAGGCTGCGGGCCGGACGCAAGGTAACGCGTAGGAAAGTGGCCCAGGGACCGGCCCTGCCCGGCAAGCTGGCGGATTGCATCTCCACCGATCCGGAGCGTAGCGAGCTCTTCCTGGTGGAAGGCGACTCCGCCGGTGGCTCGGCCAAGCAGGCCCGGGACCGGGAGTTTCAGGCCATCATGCCCCTGCGTGGCAAGATCCTGAATACCTGGGAGGTCGACCCTGCGGAGGTGCTGGGCTCACAAGAGGTGCATGACATCGCCGTGGCCATCGGCGCGGATCCAGGCAGCAACGACCTCTCACGGCTGCGGTTCGGCAAGATTTGTGTCTTGGCCGACGCGGATTCGGATGGTGCCCATATCGCGACCCTATTGTGCGCCCTATTTTTGAAGCACTTTCCGAGCCTGGTGCAGGCGGGACACATCTATGTGGCAATGCCGCCCCTGTATCGTATCGACGTGGGCAAACGGGTTTTTTATGCCCTGGACGACGACGAGCGGCAAGGTGTGCTGGATCGCATCGAGACGGAGCGGATCAAGGGTAAGGTCAGCGTACAGCGCTTCAAGGGGCTCGGTGAGATGAATCCCATGCAGCTGCGGGAGACGACCATCCACCCGGACACTCGGCGGCTGGTCCAGCTCACGGTAGAGGAGCGCGAAAAAAGCAGCTCGCTGATGGACATGCTGTTGGCCAAGAAACGAGCGGCGGACCGGCGTGGTTGGTTGCAGGAGAAGGGGGACTTGGCCGATGTTTGAACACCCTTTCATCGACGACCCGGCTTCCAGTCACCGCTTGCCGGCTATTCTTGAACCGCAAGGGTAGAATCTATCAGCAGATTACGCAGATGGAAAACGGAAACCATATCCGAATCCGAAGCTGGTGACTGGAGGCTGATAATCCGGTAGCTTTGACGGCATCGGATAACTGACTGAACCAGAGAACGCAGAGATGACAGGTTTCCCATTCGGACATTCATCCGGCGGCGGTTGGCGCGATACGGCGGAGCGGTGCCTGACCTCGCTCGGCCAAATTCCCGAGGCGGGCAGTCTGGGCATTCTCTACGTCACGGATGCGCTTGTAGGGCACATGGGCGAGATACTCGACCTCTTTCGCGACTCCACCGGCGTAGCGCATTGGGTGGGCAGCGTCGGCATAGGCATCTGCTCCACCGGGGTCGAATACTATGAACGACCTGCAGTGGCTGCTATGGTGGGAGAGTTCCCCGACGATTCCTTCCGGGTGTTTCCATCCATACGCAAGGATCTGGACGGCTTCACGGCGCACAACGGCGATTGGATGGAGACCCACCAGCCCCTGCTCGGGCTGGTCCACGGTGATCCTTCTAATTCCCTCATCGAGGATCTGGTCAAGCAACTTGCCGCACGCACTGTTTCCGGCTTCCTTGTCGGTGGTCTGGCCAGCTCCCGGGACGGCATCCATGTGTACGCAGACGGCGTTACCCAGGGCGGGCTTACAGGGGTGTTTTTTTCCCAGGAAGTAGGCGTAGTCACTCGCCTGAGTCAGGGCTGCGCCCCGATCGGTCCGCACCGGGTCATCACCGAGGCCCAGCGCAACATCATGATTCAGCTCGACGGACGCCCGGCCCTGGATGTTCTGAAGGAGGACATCGGGGAAATCCTGTCCCGGGATCTGGCGCGCATCGGCGGCTACATCTTCGTGGGTCTCCCCATTGTCGGCTCGGATACCGGTGACTACCTGGTGCGCAACCTGGTCGGCATCGATCCGCAAAACGGTCTCGTCGCCATCGGCAACACGGTCGAGCAGGGCGGACGGGTGATGTTCTGCCGGCGTGACGCCGATACCGCACGGGCGGACCTGATGCGTATGCTCACGGCAATTGCAAAGGCCCTCGACGGACCTCCGCGGGGGGGCATCTACATTTCCTGCCTGGGGCGCGGCCGTAGCCTGTTCGGCAAGGATTCCGAAGAGCTCAAGCTCATCGCCTCGGAGCTGGGGGATTTCCCCTTGGTCGGCCTCTATGCAAACGGCGAAATCTCCCAGGACCGCCTCTATGGCTATACAGGCGTGCTGACGCTTTTTATGTGAACACTCCACCGGCTAAAGCCGGTGGCTTCAAGTTACGGCTAAAAGCCGGATTAGTCGGCCATGCGGCCGATCATTGTCGTGACGCGACCTCAACATTGTCATCCGACTCCCCCGCTTGGAGGGCTGATGTTGCCCGATTCCTCTCACCAACTCTCGACAATGGGAACCTACTTCACCACTGACTCGTGCTACTCTCATTTCACCGTCCATACCAAAGGCTACTTACCGTCCCAACAGGCGAAACCTGCTGCTAATCCCTCATCCGTCATCACTAGCGTCCGGGGAAACTGGTTCTTCTATCTTGTAACCACTTGTAAGATAAAACAAAGCTGCCGATTTTAGGATGTCATCGACTTGAATCGATTTGTAGGTTTTGAAAAGATCCCGCTCCAGGAATCATGGAGATACCTCCAAAAGTGCCCCAGAAGAATACGCTTGGTCTGAACGATTGCGTTCACTGATAAAACGAACCGAAGAGTTTTCAATTATGATTATCGAGACTAAAGTATACACCTGTCGCAAATGTCAGAGCGAAGATCTCGTTAAAAATGGCACAAATGCGTCCGGTAGCTCGCAATATCACTGTAAAGCCTG
>Ga0209790_1000205_pt1 | contig 11327 bp, 11 predicted proteins | sample WorMetG1aBELIZE2_FD_187420 | JGI IMG/M metagenome (GOLD analysis project Ga0209790, IMG submission 187420) | Marine gutless worms symbiont microbial communities from Max Planck institute for Marine Microbiology, Germany - Inanidrilus... ... | reverse complement strand
ACCGGACGCATTTGTGCCATTTTTAACGAGCTCTTCGCTCTGACATTTGCGACAGCTGTATACTTTAGTGTCGATAATCATAATTGAAAACTCTTCGGTTCGTTTTATCAATGAACGCAATCGTTCAGACCAAGCGTATTCTTCCGGAAGAGAGGGCTAAAATCTGGAATCAGGTAACGGGAAAAACGGTGGCAATCGGAATTATTACCGATGAATCCATCTGCCCTATCACTTCAAAAATCACCACTACCGATAAAACAAAGCTGCCGATTTTAGGATGTCATCGACTTGAATCGATTTGCAGGTTTTGAAAAGATCCCGCTCCAGGAATCATGGAGATACCTCCAAAAGCGCCCCAATTGACGCAGGTCTCTATACAATCCTACAGATTTTGATCCCGACTATGTGCGAGAAAATATTTCTGAATCGGATGGTTATCGATGTGGACTACGATCTAAGCAATCTCGAAACAAATAACCATCTGAATTTATTCAATTAATATCCCGGACACTAGTGGTTGAGTATGGGAAAATGGTCCGCTAGCTTCATCTATCCTCAGATGACGCAGATTCCCGCAGATTAAAAACGAAACAATCTGTGAGAATCTGCGTAATCTGCGGACAAAAAAGATAGGGTCTGGATAACTTTAGCATCTGCAACTGCATGCTAAGGTTATGTCATGCAAAGAAAAAACAGGTATTTCAGGCGTTCACACCTTCGGGAAGCTAAATTCAGAGCACTTATACGCTATTTCGCGCACGATTTGCGGGCCTGGAAAATCGCCGAGCTGATGTGGTGTAAGCCGCCCGACGATTAATCAGCTATTCATAAAGTTACGAATCAGAATCGTTCAGGTTTGTAACGCTTCATCCCCTCTATCCAGTGAGGTTGAAGTCGATGAATCTTATTTTGGCGCACGCCGTGTTCGCGGAAAAGCGGAAAAAAGGAGCGCGGAGCAGGCGGTAAACCGATCGTCTTCGGAATCCTGGAACGCCACGGGAAAGTGTCGGAAATCGTCCCTGACGCCTCCAGGAAGCAGCTACAGAGCGCGATCCGCCGTTGCCTTGGAAAAGACCAAAATGAGGTGGCATTGTCATCTACGGGGTATAAACCGCTCTCCAGGGGAGCCAGAGGTGAGCCTTTCCCTATCGTGATTATGAAGAGTCAAAGCGTGACGCCCAAGATCGCCTTATCAGTCAGCGCTTAGGATTAGCAATGGTACCTTGGTAGGGTATCTACAAAGGTGTTGAGATGCTTTGGTTACGCTGGGAAACTTTGAATGGCGAGTTAGTGCTGACGGGTCAGGAAGAAGCCGAACAACGGGCCGCACGATTGGCAAAAAAATTGCAGGCGCTGGGAGTCGATCTGAATGATATTGAGTGGCGACCAATTATAGCGTTCCTGAATCCGCGAGATATTAACCCTCCGAGCGCATAGCGATCGGAGGCGGGGAGCCGGGTCCCGATACCCGGCGTTTGCACCCACGGGAGACTGCTATGGCAAAAAAGATATCGGCTTACATCAAGCTCCAGGTCAAGGCTGGTGAGGCCAACCCGAGCCCGCCGGTCGGCCCGGCGCTCGGCCAGCACGGCGTCAACATCATGGAGTTCTGCAAGGCGTTCAACGCCAAGACGCAAAACATCGAGAAGGGGCTGCCGATTCCGGTGGTCATCACTGTCTATGCAGACCGCAGCTTTACCTTCATCACCAAGACGCCTCCCGCCTCCGTGTTGCTCAGAAAGGCCGCCGGTATCTCCAAGGGCAGCAGCACTCCCAATATGGTCAAGGTGGGAACCGTTACCCGCGCCCAGCTCGAGGAGATCGCTACCACTAAGATGCCCGACCTGACGGCCGCGGATATGGACGCGGCCGTGCGGACCATCGCCGGCAGTGCGCGTGCTATGGGCTTGAATGTGGAGGGCGTGACCTAATGGCTAAGCCGTCGAAACGGATACGGGCGATCCGCGAGCGGATCGAGTCGGGCAGGCTGTGCGGCGCCGAGGAGGCGTTTGCGCTGCTCAATGAGCTTTCCCAGGTCAAGTTCACCGAGAACATCGACGTGGCCGTCAATCTAGGCGTCGATCCGCGCAAATCCGATCAGGTCGTGCGCGGCTCCACGGTGCTGCCCAATGGGATCGGCAAACAGGTACGGGTGGCGGTTTTCACTCAGGGCGCGAATGTGGAGGCGGCGACCGCCGCCGGTGCTGATCGGGTCGGGATGGAGGACCTTGCCGACGAAATCAAGGCCGGGAACCTGGGCTTCGATGTGGTGATCGCCTCGCCGGATGCTATGCGGGTGGTGGGCCAGCTCGGCAAGATCTTAGGGCCCCGCGGCCTCATGCCGAACCCCAAGGTGGGGACCGTGACCCCCAACGTAGCGGACGCGGTGACCAACGCCAAGGCAGGCCAAGTCCGCTACCGGACCGATAAGGCTGGGATCATCCATTGCCCTCTGGGTAAAGTAGACTTCGACCCTCCGGCCCTGCGCGAGAACCTGGAGGCCTTGTTGACCAACCTGATGAAGGCCAAGCCGAGCACTGCCAAGGGTGTCTACATGCGGCGGGTTACCGTTTCCTCCACCATGGGGCCGGGACTTCAGGTAGATCACGCTGCACTCTCGTTTTAGTTCTACTCTGTCACACTCAGCCTGACTTATTGATTTGCTAGATCTTGTTATTTAAATATCTAGCAAGGCTTCGCCTCAGATCGATGAGGTGTGAATTCTTTTTAACCACAGAGGACACAGAGCACATTCGATGTCCGCCGTCTTACTCGATGGCGTTAAACGCGATGGAGTCTGATACTCTGTGCGCTCTGTGTTCTCTGTGGTGAATAAAGAGGGCTCGTAACGGCTCGTACATGCTTTGGTAAGGCGTGGATTTTTTGTGCAGCGCACAAACTTGACTCATTTGTAAAGATTCGAATCCCTCAAAGAATCCTATGGAAGACATTCTTCAAGGTCTCCATTTATGTATATGAGGAGGGCTGATCTGTGCGTGTGATGGTGAGCTATTCCAGTCAGGATGCGGAAATCGTTGAGCAATTTGCTGAGATACTACGCAAAAATGACCTTAATGTGTAGCTCGAAAAGTAGGCGATCCACTTTGGTAGCGATATTGTTCAGGAAGTTGAAAAGAGTATTGATGATGCCGAATTTCTGATCCTAATGCTATCCCGAGAAAGCATCGAGTCAGGTTGGGTAGAAAAAGAATGGCGATCGAAATTTACCGAGGAATTGCAGCAGAAGAAGACAAAGGTCATTTGCGTAAAGATTGAGGATTGCGAGATACCTACTCTGCTAGCGTTCAAGAAATACGTCGATGCAATCGGTGACCTAGAAAAAGCAGCTCACGAACTGGTTGATGATATCAAACGGAAGTTCAACTAGCAGTTAAACGTTCCATTTGTTGATATGATTAAAGACGCTGCTCATCTCGTGATGTACAATTTTGGCGACGATGTTAATCGTCGTAATGCAGGCATCTTCGCAAGTATGTCACCATAAAGTTAAATCGAAAATTAAACAGGTACAGGAGATAACCACCACAGCTGACACCTTAGATAAGTCATTAGCAGATCTGCCCGTTGATGTTTTTAATGTCTTTTGGAATACGATTGTCAACAAATCTGCAGACGAAAATGAAGACGTCGAAAGCAACCTTGAGCTACAACAAAAAATTTCCAGGAATGGTAACAGAAATGCATAATAAGGGCAGCTTGAAAAACACGATTTTCATCAACGGAACACTTCGATATCAAATAAGTTAGGCTCTTTATAGATTCCAGACTGATCGAAGGGGACAGTGGTCTGTAGCACTCTGACTGATGACAGAACAGGCAGTCTTTTCTCAACAACAACAGCAAGCTATACGATGCCCCTTTGGCTTTCTGAGAAGGCGAATTTGCGCAAAATATCCTACCAGTCTGGAATCCATAAAGAGCCATAAGTTAAAGTCTCTTGATCGGTGAAAATAGCTGTTTCAGGATGCCTTATGTCATTTCAACAATTCAAAGCCGGCAATTCTCCAGAAAGCGGAGAGGAAAATCGGATATATAGGCGATCTCTGTTTTGGTTGACACTATTTCTCATGATTTCCTGTGGTGCCACAGATATTAAAACTTATCAGGAATATCAAATCAAAGCCTTTAACATCGAAGAGATGACTGACGGTATTTTAGTGCTAACGGTTATGCCTATGTTGGAAACCCTCTATTTCTGCGCTGGTGCTATCGTTTAAAGAGGAAAATGATGCGATGTTGGTGGGCTTAGTGCGCTGCCTCATGAATACCAAATGCCCCGTCGATGTTGTCGCAACACCGGATACTGCAAGCCCTGGTAATTACGATATAGCGCTTCCGAGCACGGATAAACCCGTTAAAACTGGTTACCATGCTGGGGCTATTCGAATCTGGCCATAGGTTGGCAAGTAGCCTTTGTTGCCAAAGCAAGCAACAATTTGATCCCAATTGCCCATCAAGATTACTAAAGAATGGTAGGAAGCCTACAAACATTTTATAGCTTTTGTGTCGGAATTGGAGACATCGCTATGAGAGATGATCCGGTTATCAAAGGAATACATAAGGTTAGAAATAAATATGCCGAAAAATTCGGTTTTGATCTCGATGCCATGTTTGCGGACTTGAGGATCAAAGAAAAAGAATCCGGTCGGTATCGGGTTGTTCGCAGGCCTAAGAGTCTGTCTAAAAACTAACTTTTGGTTTTTTGGTGGTATAATAACTGTGAGCACTTCTATTTCGGATTCCAAATAGAAGAAATCGAAAAGTTATAACCCTGAACAATAGATCTGATACACGATCTTTATTTCGTACTTTGAAGATCTTTGGGGCATCCCGCTGCAGGAACCGAGGTTCGTCTCGCCATTCGGCAAGATGAATTTTGATCTCTGGTTGTGGGGTGGCCGTCAAAGACCGCAGGCGCCCTGAGCCGGGCAGAGAGCTTCCGGCCTTGGCTTAATCAAGCAAGCCTGCGTAGACGGTGCTCCTGAATCGGAATGGTACGCAAGCGCGGGCCACCTCCCGGTGAGGGCGCACAGGTAGACTCCCCGCATCGGACGGATGCCGGGAGGACCTGGGGCTTAGGCCCTGTAGCTCAAATGGGGAGGTAGTGACTGTGGCACTGAGTTTTGCCCAGAAAGAGGCGATTGTCGCCGAGGTCGCGGAAGTTGCGAAGAATGCCCACTCGGCCATCGGGGCAGAGTACCGGGGCTTGACGGTGGAACAGATGACCGATTTGCGGGTCGAGGCCTGCAAGGTCGGAGTCTATGTGCGAATCGTCAAGAATTCGTTGGCTAAACGCGCGTTTGCCGACACGGATTTCGCCTGTATGGAAGAAGGTCTCACGGGTCCGTTGATCCTTGCCTTTTCGCAGGAGGACCCGGGGTCCGCGGCGCGCGTGGCCGAGGCATTTGCCAAGGGGCACGATCGGTTCAAGGTCAGGCTGGTCGCCATCGGGGGAAAGCTGTTGGACCCCTCCGAGCTGGATACGCTGGCGAAGATGCCGACCTACGACGAGGCGGTCAGTCAGCTGATGGCGGTGATGAAGGCTCCGGTACAGAAGCTCGTGGCGACAATCAACGAAATCCTGAGCAAGCTAGTCCACACCCTCGCGGCAGTTCGCGACAGCAAGTCGAAAGCCTAGTACGGCAGTGCCGAAGTACCGATAACAAACCAAGAAGATTCCGATTCAGGAGACATCAAATGGCCGTTTCAAAAGAAGAAATACTGGACGCCGTTGCCAACATGACCGTGATGGAGGTCGTAGAGCTGATCGGTGCCATGGAAGAAAAGTTCGGCGTGACCGCTGCCGCTGCCGTGGCCGCTGCTCCGGTTGCCGGCGGCGGTGGCGAGGCCGCCCCGGAAGAGGAGAAGACCGAATTCGATGTGGTGCTGGCATCCTTCGGCTCCAACAAGGTCGCCGTAATCAAGGCCGTCCGTGCCCTCACCGGGCTGGGGTTGAAGGAGGCGAAGGAGGCAGTGGAAGGCGTCCCGAATACCATCAAGGAAGGGGTACCCAAGGACGAGGCCGAAGCAGCGAAGAAGGCGTTGGAAGAGGCCGGCGCGACGGTCGAAGTGAGATAAGGCGATTGCTGCCTGAAAGGACACACTCTCTGTTGTCCTTGGCGCACGCCTCAAAGGGGGTCTTGAAAAATCCCTTCCAGGGGACTTCTCAACCGTGTGTTTTCGACTCCGCTTAACGATAAGGAGCACGTGTTATCCGTCGCAGGCGGGAGCAGGTCCCTGGCCTTTTGCCCAACTTACGGGCTGCCGAATAGCTTGTGTGCATTGCAGCCAACAAGAGGAAAACTACGAATCACGCGAATCCTCGCGGATTGATTCGCGCCAATTCGCGTGATTTGTAGTTTTCTCTTCAGCATGTAGGATGTGGTGAGCTGGCGGGTAGGGACGCCCGTAGCGAACCGCATCGAAGAACCACGAATGGACGCGAATAGACACGAACCGTAATTTGTGTTCATTCGTGTTTATTCGTGGTTTCAGTCACGCAGCATCAAACGAACCGTATCGAACCGCATCATTAGAGGGAAGGCAGCATGGCCTACTCGTTCACCGAGAAAAAGCGCATTCGCAAGAATTTCGGCAAGCGTTCCGGCATCTTGGACGTGCCCTTCCTGCTAGCCACCCAGATCGATTCCTATCGGGCCTTTCTCCAGGAAGATACCCCGGTGGCCAAACGTGATGACATTGGTCTACACGCCGCCTTCAAGACCGTCTTCCCCATCGAGAGCTACTCGAGGAATGCGGTGCTGGAGTATGTGAGCTACCGCCTCGGTGAGCCACCCTTCGATGTCCGCGAGTGCCATCTTCGCGGTGCCACCTTCGCCGCGCCCCTGCGGGTGCTGCTGCGCTTGGTGATCTACGACAAGGAGGCCCCCGCCGGTACCAAGGCGTTCAAGGACATCAGGGAGCAGGAGGTCTACATGGGCGAGCTGCCGCTCATGACGGAGACCGGCACCTTCGTTATCAATGGTACCGAGCGGGTCATCGTCTCCCAGCTCCACCGCTCTCCGGGCGTATTTTTCGATCATGACAAGGGCAAGACCCACTCCTCGGGTAAGCTATTGTTCTCTGCTCGGGTGATCCCCTACCGTGGCTCCTGGCTCGATTTCGAGTTCGATCCCAAAGACAATGTCTTCGTCCGTATCGACCGTCGCCGTAAGCTGCCAGCGACCATTCTACTGCGGGCCCTGGGCTACTCCACGGGGCAGATCCTGGAGCATTTCTTCGCTACCGACAGTTTCCATCTGGGTGCGGACGGCATCGAGCTCGAGGTAGTGCCCGAGCGTCTTCGCGGTGAGACCATGGGCTTCGACGTCGTTATCGACGACCAAGTCCTGGTGGAGACCGGACGCCGCGTGACCGCACGCCATATCCGGGAGCTGCAGAAAGCAGGGGTAAAGCGCCTCCTGGTGCCCCCCGAGTTCCTGTTGGGGCGCACGCTCGTCCGCCCAGTAGTGGATTCACGGACCGGAGAGGTGCTGGCGGAGGCCAACGCGGAGCTTACCGAGACCTTGCTCGAAACCTTGCGGGAAAAGCAGGTCGAGCGTCTCGAAACCCTGTTCGTGAATGATCTCGACCACGGACCCTACATCTCCGATACCCTGCGCATTGACCCTACCACCAACGAGTGGGAGGCCCAAGTCGAGATTTACCGCATGATGCGCCCGGGTGAACCGCCCACTAAAGAGGCGGCCCAGAATCTGTTTCACAACCTGTTTTTTGCACCGGACCGTTACGACCTCTCCGCGGTGGGGCGTATGAAGTTCAATCGGCGCCTGCAGCGGGATTCCGAAACCGGGCCCGGCATCCTTTACGATGGCCGCTACTTCGCCGAGCGTGGAGATGCGCTGTCCAAACGGCTGTATGAAGAAACCGGCGACGTCTCCGATATTATCGATACCATGAAGGTATTGGTCGAGCTCCGCAACGGCCGCGGCACTGTGGACGACATCGACCACTTGGGTAACCGCCGGATCCGTTGCGTGGGTGAGATGGCGGAGAATCAGTTTCGCGTCGGCCTGGTCCGGGTCGAACGGGCGGTGAAGGAACGCCTGTCCCTGGCGGAGTCCGAGGGGCTTATGCCGCAGGAGCTGATCAACGCCAAGCCGATTTCAGCGGCGATCAAGGAGTTCTTCGGCTCCAGCCAGCTCTCCCAGTTTATGGATCAGAACAACCCGCTCTCCGAGGTTACCCACAAGCGCCGCGTCTCGGCCTTGGGTCCCGGCGGCCTAGCGCGGGAACGAGCCGGCTTCGAGGTACGCGACGTGCATCCGACCCACTATGGGCGGGTATGTCCCATCGAGACCCCGGAAGGGCCGAACATCGGTCTTATCAACTCCCTGGCGGTGTACGCGCGAACCAACAGGTACGGCTTCCTGGAAACGCCTTATCGTAAGGTAGACAAGGGACAGGTCAGCGACGAAATCGATTATCTGTCCGCCATCGAGGAAGGCAACTATGTGATCGCGCAGGCCAATGCATCCCTGGACGACGACGGGCGGCTTACGGATGCGCTGGTTTCCTGTCGGCACCTGAACGAGTTCGCCCTCAAGGCCCCGGAAGAGGTCCAGTATATGGATGTCTCGCCGCGCCAGATCGTGTCGGTGGCGGCCTCCCTGATCCCCTTCCTGGAGCACGACGACGCCAACCGCGCCCTGATGGGCTCCAACATGCAGCGCCAGGCGGTGCCCACCCTGCGTGCCGAGAAGCCCTTGGTGGGTACTGGCATGGAGCGGGTCGTGGCTAAGGATTCGGGGGTCACCGTGGTGGCCCGCCGCGGCGGCATAGTGGAGTCCGTGGATGCGGCACGCATCGTGGTGCGGGTCCATGACAAGGAGGCGAGTGAGACTCCGGACGAGTCGGGGGTGGACATCTACAACCTCACCAAATATACGCGCTCCAACCAGAATACCTGCATCAACCAGCGTCCCTTGGTGGCTTCCAGCGACACGATCGACCGCGGCGACGTGTTGGCCGACGGGCCTTCCACCGACATGGGCGAGCTGGCCTTGGGCCAGAACCTGCGGGTAGCCTTCATGCCTTGGAACGGTTACAATTTCGAAGATTCTATCCTCATCTCCGAGCGTGTAGTCCAGGAGGATCGATTCACCAGCATCCACATCGAGGAATTCACCTGTCTCGCCCGCGATACCAAGCTGGGGCCAGAAGAGATCTCCGGCGACATTCCCAATGTGGGAGAGTCAGCCCTTTCCAAGCTCGACGAGTCGGGTATCGTCTACATCGGTGCCGAAGTGCGGGAAGGCGATATCCTGGTCGGCAAAGTCACACCCAAGGGTGAGACTCAGCTCACGCCGGAAGAAAAGCTGTTGCGGGCCATCTTCGGGGAAAAGGCATCGGATGTGAAGGATACCTCCCTGCGCCTGCCCTCGGGCATGTCCGGCACGGTGGTGGACGTGCAGGTCTTCACCCGCGACGGAGTGGAAAAGGACCAGCGGGCGCAGCAGATCGAAGAGCAGGAGCTCGATCGAGTGCACAAGGACCTGGACGATCAGCTGCGCATCATGGAGAACGATACCTTCCAGCGGGTGGAGAAGATGCTGGTCGGCAGGGTAGCGGACGGCGGGCCCGATGACCTCAAGGCCGGTGCCGGGATCACCAAGACCTATCTGAGCGAGTTGGCGGAACGGGACTCCAGGAAAAAGTGGCTGGAGATCCGCTTGCGCGCCGAAGGGCCGGCCAGACAGCTCGAGGCCGTAGCGAATCAGCTCAGTCGGCAGGACGACGACTTCCGCGAGCGTTTCGAGGCAAAAAAGCGCAAGATCACCCAGGGCGATGATTTGGCCCCCGGGGTGCTCAAGATGATCAAGGTCTATGTGGCGGTAAAGCGTCGCATCCAGCCCGGCGATAAGATGGCCGGCCGCCATGGGAACAAGGGTGTTATTTCCATGATCGTGCCGGTGGAAGATATGCCCTTCTCCGCCGACGGCGAGCCGGTGGACATCGTCTTAAACCCCCTCGGTGTGCCCTCACGCATGAATCTGGGCCAGATCCTGGAGACCCATCTGGGCTGGGCCGCGCACGGCATCGGCATCCGGATCGGCAAGCTGCTGCAGGCACGGACCGAAATCGCTGAGATCAGGGCCTTTCTCGGCCAGGTCTACAACAGAAACGGCGAACCTGAGGACCTGGCGAACTTAAGCGACGAGGACATCCTCGTCCTGGCCCGGAACCTGACCAAGGGGGTGCCCATGGCCACCCCGGTGTTCGACGGGGCTTCGGAGGAGGAGATCCTCGCCATGCTGCGCCTGACGGGCCAGGACGACCGGGAGGAGGGAGTTCCCATGGCCCAGGCCCTGCTGTATGACGGACGCACAGGCGATGCCTTCGAGCGGCCTGTTACGGTCGGCTATATGTATATGCTCAAGCTCAACCACCTGGTGGACGACAAGATGCATGCCCGTTCTACGGGACCCTACAGCCTGGTCACCCAGCAACCCCTCGGCGGAAAGGCCCAATTCGGCGGCCAGCGCTTCGGCGAGATGGAGGTGTGGGCACTGGAGGCCTACGGTTCCTCCTACACCCTCCAGGAGATGTTGACCGTCAAGTCAGACGACGTCAACGGCCGCACCCGCATGTACAAGCACATCGTCGACGGCGACCATCGGATGGAAGCGGGTATGCCGGAGTCGTTCAACGTGCTGGTGAAGGAAATCCGTTCGTTGGGCATCAATGTGGAGCTCGAGCAGGATTTAGGTTCGGTCATGTTTTAAATCCACAGATTACGCAGATTCTCGCAGATAAAATTTGTTCTATCTGCCTTCATAGTTTTATCTGCCGGTTCATCTGTTAGGCCAGAAAAAACAAACCTCGTAAGGAAAAAACCAAATGAATAAAAGAGAATTCAGTTACATCAGTAAGAAGACGCTATTTATTGCCGTCGTTTTTTTTATTGTGATTTCATTCGCTTATAATTTTCTCTCAAAGCCTGAGAAAAGGGTCTAGATAACTTTAGCATCTGCACCTGCATGCTAAGGCTATGTTATGCAAGGAAAAACAGGTATTTTAGGCGTTCATGCCTTTCCGAAGCCAAATTTAGAGTAATTATACGTTCTTTTTCGCTTGATTTTCGGCCTCGAAAATCGCTGAGTTGAGTGATGTAAGCCGCCCTACGATTAACAAGCTGCTCTTGAAGTTACGAATTAGAGTCGCCTAGGTTTGTGACGCTTCATCGCCCTTCTCGGGCGAGGTTGAGGTCGATGAATCCTGTTTTGGTGCGCGCCGTGTCCGTGGGAAGAAGGGTCGTGGAGCAGGCGGTAAAACGATTGTCCTCG
>Ga0209790_1000204_pt1 | contig 11328 bp, 14 predicted proteins | sample WorMetG1aBELIZE2_FD_187420 | JGI IMG/M metagenome (GOLD analysis project Ga0209790, IMG submission 187420) | Marine gutless worms symbiont microbial communities from Max Planck institute for Marine Microbiology, Germany - Inanidrilus... ... | reverse complement strand
ATTTTAGGATGAATGGGTGTTAATATTGAAAATATGGCAATTATTGAACAGATTTTTGTGGATTTTGCCAAAAAAATTGAAGGCTCCGTTTGGCCGGCAAATTTTTTAGGTGTTATGCAAAAGTCTCATTACCATCTTTTGTTCCAGTTCAGGATATTTTTCTAACACTTGAGCTTCCAGGTTTTTCTTAAGGCTTGAAAACTGCGCCTTGGAAAGTCTAGTTTTTTTGGAATCTTCCATGACATTAGCACTAATAAGGAAGTGGTAATGTAAATGCCCAGCATGGTCATCATGTAAAGTAGCAAATACTAAATTATCTTTACCGCGTTTATGGGCATACTCCAAGGCTATTTCTCGAAGCAGCTCTTTTTGTTTGTAGGCTGGTAAATTCTGAGATTTGGTAATGGAGAGTATTTCATGATACAGATACACCCCATTTTTGCGCTTTTTTATATACCTGGAGTTTTGAATAAAATCCCTTTCAATATCCTGAGTTTTCTGGCTATAGATATTTTGAAAGATATTATATTTCTGGTCGGCTTTTTTAATATCCGACATATAGTCAACGAGTTGGCCAAACGATGGAGTTTTACGGGACATGGATTTAATGATCATGTTTAGTATTCATTATTTGCCCCTGCGTATATTGAAACACAGCCTCTTCGAGTTGTTTCAGATGCTGTAGTAAACCATGTTCTTGCTCTGCCGTAAGATTATGGACGGTATTCGAGTAGTGCGCTATCTGATTTACATTGTTGGCAATGTTGCGAATCGCAAATCTTAGGGTTTTGAGCTCGGTTTCAATATTTGGTGGAATAACGGCTTGGTGTTTCAAGCCAGATAAGGCAAGGGATTTAATATATGTGGTGGGTTTGGTATTTGATTTTTTCGCTTCACGAGAAAAATCACGATACTCAGCATTGGTGAGAGTGAGATTGACTCGTTTGGTTTTAGATTTATAGCTTTTCCGGTAGTTGTGTTGATATTTTTTCCGGTGGTCATTCATGGTTTTATTGGTTAGGTAACAAACTAACGAGGCTATTAAAAATGGACTGTATTGTATGGGGTTCGTTACGAACATACAACAGGCTTTTCTATTCTCTTTGGTTGTTTAAAAAGACTCCTGCTGGCAGAGAGTTTTCCTGCCAGCAAAAGTCTTTTGAATAAATAAAAAATATGAATGAATAAATATTACATTTTAAGAGTTTCGACCAGACTAATCAGTTGTTCCTGGGAAACGGTGATATATTGCTGCTGGGTGTAATATGATTTAGATTCCTCAGACCGTTTTTTCTTTATGGTTTTCAGTTCCGCCAGGCTCAGTACAATTCAAGTTTTTTCCCCGTTGGGTATCGTAAAATCATACAGCGAAACACGGAAGCTACCGTTTTGAAAAACCAGTTTTTTATCGAGGCTCCTTTTTTTTGAATTCATTTTATTTAAGTTAAAACATAAACTCATTGACAAAAATTTGGGACACAAAAAAATTCTCCTTGTCAGGTACAGCTTTTGTACTCCCGCTTAAGTGATGGTGCCAGAATTGATGAACGAACTTTTTTGGTAGCTTATTAAGTTATATCAACAAAATTTTGCTATGCAAAATTTTTAGGTGTCGCTCTGGGTGTTTTTAATTCTGGTTAAAGTCTATGTTTGCTCTTAGAAATATGGATATGCCGATTTTTTTGTGAACTTCTCAAATCTAGCATTTGAGTTTTGCTTATTTATACAGGATATCGTTAAGATTATCTTCGATGAACTGTACCATTTGACATTTAGACTTTTTAGACAGTCCAAAAGCCTGATAAATAAGCGATAAGGTAGGCGTTCAAACCTGCCTTTTTGTATTTATTGGAATTCCCTCGGGAAATATCAGTTTTAGTAGTTTTCTTTTGTTTTCAAGATTTGAAGAATTCCGTATAAGTAAGGCATTACTGGCGATTTTTAGTTTTTGTTTTAGGTTCGTTCAAACATTTTTTAGGTGTTTGGGTTTTTCAGTGAGTTTTGCGGACAAAATGGATTTATCTTTTTCCAGCATTTCAATTTTCTTCTCATAAGATTTAACTAACCTGGGATTAGTGGTTTCTCCAATTCTCTCAATATAATTATTCATCTTGGTATCTATTTGGCTTATTTGTTTTTCAAACTTGGTTTTCTGCTTTGATATATGTGCTTTTCTTTTTTTGTATGTATCCAGAAAGATTTTTTCAAAGCAGGCTATTACTTCCTTTTTCGGAGTTAGGTTTCTTAAATACTGAGTGAAAGTTGTTTCTAGTGTATCTCGGTTAATGCTTTTTCAGCCCATTGGGGATTTTCTGGGATAGGTATAGTAAGGAAACTTTTCATGACTTCATTGGCACCAGGCTCAACTGAACATATTTCAGGATTCTTCACAGTATAGAAATCATCGTAAGGGAAAGTCAGCAGAAATATCTTTTCTCATGTTTGATTCTTCTATTTTTCTGGCTACTGGTGAATTAGTTTTCATTCTGCTTTGTATCCTATCAAAAGTATCCATTGAGATAATCGGTTCATGCTGGGCTTTGATCATTCATATATCCCATTTCTTGCATTCCAGGTATCCAGTGTAAAGGATATTGGTGGCAATGCGGTACATACAAGATTTTGAATAGACTTCTCCGCTTTCGGTGATTCATTTCATTGTAATACCTCTTTTCTGGAGGTATTTCAGAAGATCACTGAGGGAGTTTAGCATTCCATCAGCATATCGCTCCAGTCATGTTTTTATGATTGGGGCTGTATTGGTGTCCTTGATCATAATTTTTCACCCGTTTGGTGATTTTATGAATCGGTAGCCAATGGGTTCTTTAAAACACCAAAAGCCTTGTTGCATTCTGGCTTTCATTCTTTGAATAACCCTTTGCTTGTTTTTATCTTTTTCATACTGAGAAACAACAACCGAGATATTTTCCTTAAAGTCTCACTCTGGGCTTTCTTCAAACTGAAAGTTAGGGCAAGCAAGTTCCACACCTCTTTTTTTAAATTCAGATTTTAGCAGCGCGTGAACCTGAATATCTCTGGATAGTCGGTTTAGATCTTCAAAGATTACTGTATAGCTTTGCTTTTTGTTGGAATCTATATATTTAAAGAGTCTCTGGATTGATTTTCTTTCAAACAGTCAGCCACTGACTCATTCATCACTAAAAACTTTTTCGACCTCGACTCACAGTATATTGGCTGCATAGTCTCGGCATCTTTTTTCTTGTGAGCTAAGTCAGCTTCAATTTTTGACTTGTTTGGTAGTAGAAACTCGACAATAGATAAGTCATTTGATATTCATAGTCTAAATTGATAAATAGTTAAAGTTTTTGCTGGTTTACGATTTTCATCATATCTTCATTTTCGAGGATAATTTCTGCAAGTATGATTAAATCGTTTATGACCAACTTCTTTTCTTGCTCCGAAAAAGTATCAGGCAAGAGGACTGTGAAGTCCCTATATTCTTCCTCTAGCATAGCTTGGCTTGTTGGGAGTAAGAACAAATAAAAAATAGAGTATGTATATGCAAATCATTTTATGTTTCATAGCGCATAAAATTAAAGAATAAACTCGATTGCTTATCCTTAGTTTAAGAGCAAACACAAAAATAGACCCATCTCTTAAAATAGGAGTATGTTAAAGAACATTTTCCAAAAAATAGATTGAGTCTTTATAAAAAAGCTGTCTGGGCATGGTATTTATGGATCGGGAAATGTCAAATTATTGTGATGAAGTTGGCTTGACAATCTAAAACATCAATTCCAAAAGATATATGGCTGCGGAAAATAGCAAAATTGCTAAAGCATACTCAAAAACTTCATTTTCACTTTTGCCGAAGAAAAAAGTAATGACTTTTTTTCCAGTTAGCTTGAAAATTTCTAAGATAAGCTCAAATATACCTTCAATTATTATATTTTTCATACACTCCAAAACCCCAATACTTTGATGATGGTCTTTTACTACATGACCAACCATTTTTCATTAGTTCCCTAACTATCAGCCGATTCATAATCCCATGACCAACCAATAAAATCTGTTGGTATTTTTCTGAAAGTTCGGCAAGACGATACGCTGCTTGAGATGCTCTATATCTCGCACTTTTAAAAGATTCAACATTTTTTGAATAGCCCAATATCCATAAAAACCTAAATATGATTCCCCAGTATTTGGGAGGCAATTTAAACAATTTCCACTTTGCGGATGGTAGCTCTGCCTCTGCAAAAAACTGGTCAACAATTAATCGTCTGGGCTTAAAAGCATTTGCAGAATCTTTTGAGCGTTGTAAGTGACTGCAAACAGTAGCGTTGCACTTACTAACAAAAGACATGATTGTGTTAGTAGGCTTTGAAGACGCAGAGAGTGGTGCTCTATTGTAATCATCTACCCACTTAGCGAAGTCGCATGCGTAAATTTTTGCGCCTGATTTTATATCCGGCATTCCATGCCTTATTATTACAACTTGCAAAAAGGACTATCCTTAAAAGCGAGTAAAGAGGCTGAGTATAGAAGTAAAGTCGTAGTTAGCCATTCTCATGCTTAAAAAACTATTTTCTGCTATCAAGTAAATCATCAGTGTCTTTTTCAGATACAAAATCTTCACCAATAGCATCTTTAGCCTCTTTGCCAGAGAAAAAATCTTTCCAATCTTTCAACAGAAGAATATTTCCATGTGTTTTTGACTTGGCATAATGCCTTTTATCAGCCGTTACAAACATTGCATCCGAAGTTATTGCCAGAGCATGATAAATACTGTCATACATGGATGGGAAACCACTTTTTTTATGACCATCATTAGCAATTTTTTCTGCCAAGAGCCAAGTATCATCATCGGGAGCAATAACCGTTAAAATACTTTCCCTCATTTTGTTAAATAAGGTAAGGGGCTGGGATACTTCTATTCTGAGTCTTTGGCATACGTTTATAATTTCATACAAAAAATGCTCTGGCACTAGAATATGAACATCTTTAGTAGTACAGGTTTGCAAAAATTCTTTGGCAATATCAGAGTCTGGCTCATCGTATAAAACCTTGATAGCAATATTTGCATCAAGAACAATTATTTTTACTGGCATTATTTAAGAGTGAGAGATTATTTCCTCTGCTCTTTCTGAGCGGATTTTCCTTAAAACATCTTCTGATTTCATGCCACGAACATTTTTCTTTCTGGGTATGGTGGCTAGTAAATCAAATAATTCGCCTCTTTTACGCTTCCGCAAAGCCTCCCTTATGGAGCTGGCGATAAACTTGGAGCGTTCCCTATTGGGAACCTCTGCATCAAGCTCCACGCTTATATCATCGGGAATAGTGAATGTTCTCTTTACGCTTGGCATATATGTATATAGTATTACAAGTTAGTATGTATATATTATACATATTTAAACTGAGGTCAAATTTTTTCTTTTCTGTTTTGCCCAAGAACCTTCAATATCCGATCATTCACCTCATCAGAAATCTTGATATACTGCTTATTCAAATCTCCTTCAATCCGCATTTTCACAATCTTGTGAGCGGTAAAGCCATCTTTGTTATAAACCTCTGAGTCAGCTCCAATTTCAGCCAACTTTTCAGCAACCTCAAGATTTTGGTTATGCTCGGCTGCTAAGAGTAGAGCAGTTTGGGCATCAGTAATTTTTGAATCTATGTTGATACCAGCTTTTACCAAAGCTTCAATCGTATCAGGGTTTGGGTTAAGTAGTGCTCCCATATGCAGGGCATTGGCATCTTTAAAATATGATTTGAAGTTTTTGTCCGCTCCTTTTTCAATCAGAAAATCCACTATCACTGGAGTGTTGTAGCCAGCAGCAAACATCAGGGGCGTCAACCCCATTTTGTTTTTGGAGTTTATATCCAAGCCAATATCAATCAGAGCTTGCAAGACTTTTGTATCCTGAGTAATGGCAGAAAATAACATTAACGAATTGGTATCTTTACGGATAAGTTTTTGAAAATTCGTTCTACTGGGAAAGCTTCGCTCATCAAAAACTTGTCCGAGAAACTCTTGAGGATTGTCGGTAATATACCGCGCTGAAACGCTTCGTACTTTCTCGATAGTTGCTGGTGGGATACCTTCGATATGTTTTGGAGTTCGAGCTTTTATAATCTGGGACTTTTTACGCGCTTGCTCTATTTGTTTTCTTTTTTCGGCTCTGGCTTTTTCTCGGGCTTCAGCTTCCAGTTTTTGTTTTTCTCGCTTGGCTTCACGTTCTTTTTTGATGCGCTCTTGCTCAGCAAGCTTTGCTTGTTGTTGTGCTTCTTTTTTAGCTTGTTCGGCTTGGCGTTTAGATTCTAATTCAGTCTGTCGTTTTTTATCGAGTGCTTCCTGCTTGATTCTTTGTTGCTCGGCAATTTTAGCTTGCTCTATTTCTCTTTGTTCTTCAGCCTTGAAATAATTGAGGAGATTGTGTCCGGCAAAAATAAATACAATGATCAGGGCGATAATAAAAAGAACTTTTTGATTTTTCATGAAGACTCCAATGATTTTTCTGTCGCAGTAGACTGAGACAATTTTTTAAATTTTCGGTATTTGTCTATTCCCAATATTCCCAGACATCCAGCAATACAAGCTCCGGCAGTTATGGCTCCATCCTGATCTACCAGCGAGATAATATTTGCCACTTCATCACTACCGTCTACAAATCGTAGGACGGTTTGGATGAGCGGGTTGTTGAAGATGATTTTTTGGCCGAAATAGGAAAGCAAATACAGCGATGACAGCACGATACCACCACGGGCCACAAACGCCAGTTTTGAGGCTTTTTTCAAATAGGCTTTCACGCGGTGGTATTCAGCGTAGAAAATTCCTATGACAATGCCAGGAATACCGTATATAAGGGAGGTGCCGTAATAACTGACGAGTTTTTGTAAGCCAGCCACATTTTGAAAGGCTGGCAGTATCACAAATGGAGCAATGAGAATAACGAGCACCAGAGCCTTTATTCTGATAAGCCAGGTTAAAAGTCCAGCGATCACTACCCAGACCACGGAGGCATTGAGGATAAGAAACAAGAGATTATCTTGCACAGCTTATGTTTGTTTGATTTAAAATTTTAGGGATTGTAACGGAACACTGCTCCACTTTCCTCAACTGTTTTACTTTCAATTTTATGACCGATAACGAAGACTTTGATAGGACTTTTTCTAAACTTAAAAAAGAAGAAGCGTATTTTGAAGAACGCCTGAAATTCAGTTTCCGTGTAGCGTACAGAAATGATCAGGTGGCGTATTCAAAATGGATGCACTATAACCAAAAGCATGGCTATGACAAAGCCTGTAAGAAGCTCAAATCGCAGCCCAAATATTTTGGCAAACTGAAAGGTTCTCTAGTTTTAGGATTTAAGAAAAATAAGCAGCGGCAAAATGCAGAGTTAGCTATTTCTGATTTGCCGTATCAGACCAAAAAACTCCTGCTTGCTCGATTACAAATCAAAGAACTGGAGGACTCGAAAAATCAGAAAATGAAAGAAAAGCAGGCCGAGTTTGAGAAAAAACTCAAAGATATCCGAGCACATACAAAAGATTCCAATGAAATAATATTGAGTCGGCAAAGACGACAGTAATCGTCTAGTGGCGAATAATCAGCGTTGGGTAATCAACCACTGAGTTCAGTTTACAATAAGCGGTTTTAAGGGCATTTTATTAAAAAATAATAACTATTGACTGAATGCCTCTTAAAAACTGCTGGCTCTCAAATGTTTTTTGAAAATATTTTTCTACTGAAAATCAGCGCATACTTAAATCATCAAAAATTATTATCCAATTTTTTCAAGAACCAGGTTTTGATTGAATATTGTTGATGGTAACAAAACCCTACATTCTGACAACCAGCACTCGCATTGTATTGAATCAGTGGGATTCATTCTCCCGCTATTTTATATTCTTAACTTTTTTAGATTATGAAAACAACGCACAATGATGTAGAAGAATTACAAACCTACTTTTGCCCTTTTTGATCTCTTGATATACAAGCGGCTTGCCGTATTGGTGAAGAAGTTTGACTGTATGAGCATGAACTCTTTGAAATTATAGATAACACCAGAATACATTTTGGTTATGAGAGTTTTGATCATATTGACCCTGTAGCTAGTATTCTCGAACATATTCTGCAAATGGCGAGAAATAAAATTGAGGAAGTAACTAGCTATGATTTTCTCAATGATTTTTCTGGCACGACTTCCGAAATTTATACTCACAGCAATTTTATGTGTAGTAGTTATGACTGGTGACAAGAGGCTCGGGATGAGCTGAAGGAAAGAACACAGCCTTATATCAATCTTCTTTTGAAAGATAGATGGTGCAAATACTTTTTATGAGAACTAGAAATTGGGGCGGATTAATTCGCCTTTTTTTGTTGAATGCTATGTGTTAGTTTAAATGTCTCTCAATAGTTACCCACTCTTTTTCTTATTTAAATTTTCTAGAAAATATCCGGTCGTTCTATTATTTAAAACCTGCAATCTCATTTGAGCTTCTGGGCTGAAGGTGGTAATTCCAAGGGCAATATTTTCATCAATGATATTCTCTCAGAGCATGGTGTTAAAAAACTGAATGAATTCCTTTTTTTCTACCGAGCTAATAGCAGCATCTCAAAAATCTTTATCAAAGCCCAGACTCCCATTTTGAAAATCTATTTTTTGTTGTAAGCCGTAGCGTTGAGGATTGATATTTACAGTAGCTATAATGGTATTGAGCTTATTTTGGTTTATGTCATCAAATCAAATGGAATTTAAAAATTTCAGCATGGCTTTTATAGCCCTATCTTTTTCCTGGGCTTCTTTTTTGTTCAGAATCACGAATGCTTCAAGTTTTTCAGTATATTTCTTTGAGATTTTTTTCTTTGATTTTTCTAGTTCGGATTTTTTGACACTCGCGGCAAAAATCATATCATCAAAGGAGTTTTTATCAGATAGTCAGTACTCGCTATAGATTTCAGGATTTTGTTGATGAATTTGTTTTTTTATCTCTGAAAAATTGCTTCCGTTCGTTTTGGCATTTTGTAAAAGACTTAGAACGGATGATAAAGCGTTGAGTTTATCATTGACTGGTTTTAATTCCTCAACTGCCTGGTCATTTATATCCTGTACCTGTTGCTCATAATTTCAGTTTAGTTTGCTTTCAAGTTTATAGTCGCTTCAAAGCAATGACAGATTTCTACTATCTTTTCAAGCTTCAATCGTTATCTCCCCCTCCGTTTTCGTCAAAACATCATTTTCAAGATTGACCCCATCAAGGCTATCCGTTCAGAGTTTGAGTTTGGCTAGAGTTGATACTACTTTCATTTCTACTCTATCAAAGCTGTCTTGTAAAGACGGTTCGGCTGCAAGTAACTGGGTTTTAAATTCTAGATATTCTTTGTTATCGGTTCAGCCTAAATCTCTTACGATGGATTCTAGTGTTCCAGGATTTTTGAGCTTATTAATGATTTTATCCAAAATACCCTGCTTTCATTTTTCATCTTCTCGGTTGAGTGTTTTATAGTCCGCAAATAATGAGCGGATATCTTTTATATTGGAGTTTTGCCTAATCTTTGGAATTGATAAAAGGGCACCTTCTAGTTCAGCAAGTTTTTTGTCTGTTTTTTTGATTTCCTCTGTTTCTCTGTCTTCGGCAGCTATAAGAGATTTATTGTTTGCAGTTTCAGCTTTTTCGAGGGCTATAAACTGTTCTTTTAACTCGTATCTAAGTTTTTTCTCAGACTTGGTAAGGTTATCTTTTTTTTCTAATTCTGCAATCTGAGTCTGTATAAGAAATTTCAGAATCTCACTTTGAGGTTTACCGAAAAGCTCCCCAATAGATGCTTTGTCCATCTTGGCTACTATCTCTAGCTTAGCTTGATCTAGGTTTTCAAGAATTTGCCTATACTTGTTTTCCTCCTTGTCATCATCAAAATCAAGAATCCCTAAAATGTTGTTTATTTTAGTGAGATCATGAGAAGCTTGCTCTGATTTCTCCACCTTCTGAACTTTTTGAGGATTTACTTCGTAAGCTCAGGACTTCGATTGATCAACGGAAGATTTCGGGCTTTCAAATTGGCTCATATGTTATTGTTATTTATCATATTTTATCATATTGATAAAAATTGAGCAAAAAATGAAATTTTGTGGCTGGTCTTTGTGTCGAATACCCTATTATTCAAAAATTCGCATCAAAAAATACCCACCTTTCAGGATGGGTATTGTCCCGATACGTTTCTATTTTTTTGATAAAAGGGCACCTTCTAGTTCAGCAAGTTTTTTGTCTTGAGCCGATCTTAGTTGTTCCTGTTCGTTATTTTTGGCAGCTATAGTTTTTTGCTGCTCCTCCTGCCTATTATTTTCGAGGGCTATAAGCTGCTCTTGTAATTCATCCAATTTATCGTAATCTGGGTTATCACTTTTTTTCAATTCTGTAATCTGGGTCTGTATAGAAGCAGATAATTTATGACAAGCCTCACTTGTTGTACAAATTATTTGATCTTTCGTTTGTGTTTTTTCAGTATCTTGATTGGTATTTTTAGCATTTGCCACTCCAACAGCCATTCCGAGCGATGTAGCAGCAGCAATTATTGTATTTTTTATTCCTCCCATATTTCTATAGTTAGGAAGTAAAGTCGCTTTGTAAGCACCTTTCATTATAGTGATTTTTGCGAAAAAGCAAGTTTTTACGGTTTTCATGGTTGCATATACTCCACATTTAATTTGTTGAGCATACTCCGTCGGAGTATATGCCACAACAGGCGATGATAAGTTTTTATCATCTGTGCGTGTGTACTTTGGAAGTTAAAGAGATTTTCGGTGGAGCTATGAGGAAAGCCAGGAACCAGAAAGGTATTTCTCAGGCGCAACTTGCTTTTGATGCCGGACTTGACCGGTCATATATATCAAAACTTGAAACTGGAATCTACCAGCCCAGCATTAGTACACTTTTTGCTATTGCCGAGGTTCTTGAAGTGAGTCCAGATAAATTAGTGAAAGAGGTGTATGAAATTTATTTGAAGATGAGGAAATAAAAATAGATACCGGCTCCTATATAAGGGAGCCGGAGAAGAGTAGCTTCAAACATCATCCACATAAATTTTCTGGCTCGGATATGACTTTATTTCTTTTGACTCCGTTTCGGCAATTACCTGTTTTACGCCCGTATATGGAAGATCTTGAATTTCAATTTCGAACTTTGCGACCTTTAAAGGTTTTGTAGGTAGTGTTCATAATTCTGTGTCAAAACTTAAAGAGACCTTTGCATAACTCCCCCTCCAAATATGGACAAATGTTAAAATTACCCGCAAGTTAACCAAAGTGTAGGAACAATATGTCCTGGAAGAATCAATCCCAATATAGCTTAGCTGATGCCCTGTTA
>Ga0209790_1000203_pt1 | contig 11449 bp, 9 predicted proteins | sample WorMetG1aBELIZE2_FD_187420 | JGI IMG/M metagenome (GOLD analysis project Ga0209790, IMG submission 187420) | Marine gutless worms symbiont microbial communities from Max Planck institute for Marine Microbiology, Germany - Inanidrilus... ... | reverse complement strand
GGGTCGAAGCCTTCGCCGTGATCCGCTCCTCCCTCTCAACGCTGCGCAAACAATCCGCCAATCTTTTTCAGTCACTCGTCCCGACATTCCCGGGAAACCCTCCCATGCCTCGCCGGGGATAGATGAATAGTTACAAGATCATGTGACCTTTTGCGACCGATTTGCATTTATTCGCGGGTAGTGGTGATTTTTGAAGTGATAGAGTAGATGGATTCATCGGTAATCATTCCGATTGCCACTGTTTTTCTCGTTACCTGATTCTAGATTTTAACCCTCTCTTCTGGAAGAATACGCTTGGTCTATCAGAGTGAAGATCTCGTTAAAGATGGCACAAATGCGTCCGGTAGCTCGCAATATCACTGTAAAGCCTGTGGTGCCTATGGAATACTGTGAGCGCACAGAACGCGCGACGGAAGAAAAGAAAGGACTTATTATAAACGTTTATCAAGAAAGATCCAGTATGCGCGGGATTGAACGGGCGTTTGGGGTCTCGCGCTGAACATTGAGCGCCTGGTTAAAAGAACAGGCGAATGATCTCCCACCCCTTGAAGAGATGCTACAACCTGTTGAGAGCAAAAAGATTCCTGTGCTGGATGTGGATGAGTTGTGGTCCTTTGTCTTTCGTAGCAAAGACAAAGTGTGGGTCTGGATTTCCATGAATAGAGAGACCCGAGAAACCGTCTCCTCTGCCTGCGGTGATCGCACCGAAAACACCTGTCAGATACTCTAGGATCGCGTACCGTCTGCTTATAAAGAAGCCATCGTTTTCAGTGATTATTGGAGCGCGTATCAAGCCGTCATTCCGAGCGAGCAACAGCGACCTGTGGGTAAAGAAACGGGGGAAACGGCTCATATTGAGCGTTGGAATAATACCTTACGGCAATAGTTGGCACGCTTCCTACGTAGGACGTTGCCTTTTCCCAAATATGTTAAAATGCATGAGATTTGTTTAAAACTCTTCATGCACCGCTACAATACCGAATTATTGCCGATTGTTGGCTAAACATCACTTCAAAAATCACCACTACCTATTCGCGTTCATTTGCGGAAAAAAATAAGGATCTTCTATGGAGTGCGGACTGAAGGACCAAACAGATGTTATCGGTTGTTGAGAGCATCCGTATCAGCCCTGCACTGATGGATTTTGTTCGACTGCCTCGTGCAGTATCGTCAGCAAGGCCATCACAGATGCGTGCTTCATCTTCCAGGCCGCCTTGTTGACCACCAGCCGGGCGCTGATGTCCGCGATATGCTCTAGAGGCACCAGCCCGTTGGCCTTGAGGGTGTTGCCGCTCTCTACCAGATCGACGATCAGGTTGGAGAGCCCCACTAGGGGCGCCAGCTCCATGGAGCCATAGAGGTTGATGATTTCCACCTGTTGTCCCTTGGCCGCGAAGTGCCGCTCAGTGCTCGCGACATACTTGGTGGCAATGCGCAACCGATCCGGACCCAGGTCCGCATCCCGGATGCCCGCTACCATCATGCGGCAGCGGGCGATGCGCAGATCGAGCGGCTCGTACAATCCGGTACCCCCGTGTTCCATGAGCACGTCCTTGCCCGCTACCCCCAGGTCCACGGCACCGTATTGCACGTAAGTGGGTACGTCGCTGGCCCGGATGATGACCAACTTTACCTGCGGGCGGTTCGTCTCTAGGATCAGCTTACGGCTCAGCTCCGGATCCTCATAGGGCTCGATCCCGGCATGGGCCAACAGGGGTAGCACCTGCTCGAAGATGCGGCCCTTAGACAGGGCGATCGTCAGCAGATCGTTGAATTCCATATGCGGTCCGCTACCCCGGGATCCGGCGGATACGCGCCCCTAGGGTCGCCAGCTTCTCATCGATGTTGTCGTAGCCGCGGTCGATGTGATAGATGCGGTCCACTAGGGTCTCCCCTTCCGCCACTAATCCTGCCAGCACTAGCCCGGCCGAGGCCCGCAGGTCGGTGGCCATTACCGGGGCGGCGGTCAGCCGCTCCACGCCGCGGCACACGGCAACGTTTCCCTCCAACCGGATGTCCGCCCCCATGCGCTGCAGCTCGGACACGTGCATGAAGCGGTTTTCGAACACCGTCTCGGTAATGGTCCCCAAGCCCTCGGCCACGCTGTTCAAGGTGCATAACTGGGCCTGCATATCGGTAGGGAACGCCGGATAGGGAGCCGTATACACATCGACTGCCCGCAGGCGCCTCCCCGCCATATCCAGCAGGACCCAGTCGGCTCCGGTCTCGATGTGGGCCCTTGCCTCCCGGAGCTTGATGAGCACCGCATCGAGCAGGTCCGGACGCGTATCCCAGCACCGAAGGTGCCCGCCGGTAATGGCCGCCGCCGTCAGATAGGTACCCGTCTCGATGCGGTCCGGCAGGACCCGGTAGCTGGTCCCCGCGAGTCGCTCGACGCCCTCCACCCGGATCGTGTCGGTGCCTGCACCCCGGATTTCCGCGCCCATGCCGTTGAGGAACTCCGCCAGGTCCGTGACTTCCGGCTCCCTAGCCGCGTTCTCGATTACCGTCTCACCCTCGGCCAGGGTAGCGGCCATCATCAAGTTCTCAGTGCCCGTCACAGTGACCATATCCAACACTAGCCGGGCACCGCGCAATCGCCCCGCACGGGCGCGGATATAGCCGTTCTCCACATTCACTTCGGCGCCCATGGCACGCAGACCGTCGATATGGAGATTGACCGGTCGGGCCCCGATGGCGCAACCGCCGGGGAGGGATACATCGGCACGCCCGCAGCGCCCGAGTAAGGGTCCCAACACCAGGATCGAGGCCCGCATCGTCTTGACCAGCTCGTAGGGTGCCGCATAGCGCGTGATCTCCCGCGCATCTACCTCGATGCCCCCCTGCCCCCTGTCCCGGAGGATTACCCCCAGGTGTCTGAGCAGCTCCAGCGTAGTCGTGATGTCGCGTAGCCGAGGGATGTTGGACAGGGTTACCTTGTCGTCCGCGAGCAGGGTACCGGCCAGAATCGGGAGTGCCGCGTTCTTGGCACCGGCGATGCGAACCTCCCCGTTGAGCGGCGTACCGCCGGTGATGAGAAGCTTGTCCATCGGTCGACTGCGAGAGAACGCTTGCCCTTGCCCGTCCGAAGACCTTGGTCCGCTGCTACGAACCTAGGCCTCCCCGTTGTCGGCAGCAATCGGGTTGCAACACCTGTTCGGAGGTGGCGCCGGCGGAATCATCCGGGCACCGTTCATTGCGTGCCCCTCGCGTTCATTTTGCGAAGACGGCTGATCAGACCGTCGATACCTTCGCGGCCGATCTGGGTGCCGAAGATCCTGCGATAGTTCAATACCAGGCTGACATTATCGATTTTCACGTCGTAGACTTTCCAGCGCCCGTGCCTGTTGTAGAGCTTATAGTCGATCGGGATGAAGCCTGCCCCCGGCTCCCGTACCTCGGAGGAGACCACCGCAGTGGATTTCCTGCAACCAGGCCTCTCCGACAGGTAGCGGATTTTCTGACCGGAGTAATTGAGAAGCGCCTTGGCGTAGGTACGAATCAGCAGTTGCTGGAAACCCTCGGTCAAGGCCTGTCGCTGGTCCCCACTCGCCTTGCCCCAATGCCGCCTACCGACAGCAGCCTGCGTGATCTTCCTGAAATCGAAGTGGGGAACCAGGATTTCATCCACCAAATCGTAAATCCGCTCGGGATTGCGCTCGAGCACAGCGCGCTGACTTTCGAGCGCCGTAAGCAGGCGTTTGGTGGTCTCCTTCACTGCCGCTGTAGCACTAGGACCCGCCGCTGCAGACACATCACCCAGTAGCAGGAAACCTACGCATACTACCCACAGGCCTGTGAGGGTACGATTGAACCTATTCACTCCGAGCTCTCCTCTGCCTTGTCGATTAAAGATGCCCACGTAGCTGGTATAGGAGACAGTATACTAGGATTCCTTGACGGATCCGCCTCGGAATGATGAATGATGAATTCGGAATGATGAGTCCAGGTTCCGCAGGCGTGGGGAGCAGGAACTACGAACAGCACGAAAAACACGCAAGGACACGAATTCACCCGCATGAGGGTTCGGATCTTTGCGTACGGTTCGTGGTTTTCCGGTTTCCGTACAAAAATCCACGCCTCGTCGGTCTGAGGCGATGCCTCGCTAGGGGGCATAGGCTACGCCAACACCCGCCAGATCATCGGCGATGGCCGCCAACGCCTGCCAGGGATCACCAGCGGTCAGGCCCTTGATGTTGCGATCGGCCGCCGCGCACCGGACCAGCAGGTTCTGCAGGTACTCCGTGGAGAGCCGCTTCAATGCTGCCAGTACGCGGGACTGACGGGACTCCCACACCTTGTGCGTCTGCAAAGCGGTGGCGGTTCCGATGCGTTGGGCGGCATGGGAGACCGCCGCCAACATCCGCAGCTCCCGGGCCAGGGCCCAGAGCACTAGGGCAGGAGCGGTCCCTTCCGCCGCCAGAGTATTGACGATACGATGGACCCGGGCGCGATTCCCGTCCAGCGCCGCGTCCGTGAGGTCGAACAGGTCATAGCGGGCGCTGTCGGAGATGGCGCTTGTGAGCCGTTCCCGATCTAGGTCACCGGAACCGTACAGGAGTCGGAGCTTCTCCACCTCCTGGGCCGCCGCCGGCAGGTTTCCTTCGATCCGCTCGCTCAGCAGCTCAGCCACGCCGGGTTCCGGGCGTAATCCCCGCTCCCACAGTCGCTGTTCGATCCAGGCGGTCAGGCGGCGCCCCTCGAGCGGCCACACCTGGAGCAAGATACCGATCCGATCCAGCTCCTGAACCCACTTGGCCTGGAGTTCCCGGCGCTCCAGCCCCGGGGCCAGGATAAGCAGTAGATTGTCTGCCGCCGGCTCACGGCAATAGGCGCGCACCGCCTCGCTGCCCTCGCGACCGATGCGGGCCGTATCGAGCCGTAGCTCGATGAGCTTGCGGTCGGAGAACAGGGAACGCGCGGCAGCGGCGGCTGTGAGACGCCCCCAATCGAATCCCGGCTCGTACTCCAGCAGCTCCCGCTCCGCGAATCCCTGCTCGCCGGCCGCCTCCCGCACCGCCGCGGCCGCTTCGCTGAGCTGCAGCGGCTCGTCGCCGTACAGCAGATAGACCGGTGCCAGCTTGTGTTTCAGGTTACCCGCGAGCTGCTGGATCTGGATGCGCATGCCATACCTTTGCTGAATGGTTACACAGCTTTTTTTAGCCGCAAATGAACGCGAATCAACGCAAATCGCTCGGAATCGGCTCGCCATCATCGGCGGCTCTTTATCCGATTGTGTTTATTTGCGTCCATTTGTGTCGATTTGCGGCTAACTTTTCCGTGAAGATCCTGCTCCCTCAATGTTATCGGTAGCCCGTAGGGCGGGAAAGCGCAGCACATCCCGCCGGAGTGCTGAGACGAAGCCTCGTTCGTTGTCATTCTAACCGCGGGACCTTGTCATTTCGAGCGCAGCGAGAAATCCTTGTCCCGACGGAGGAGGGATCTTATGCGCCAAGAACCCCGGCCGGCTCAAGAAGATCTCTCCCTTCGGGGCACCTTGAAAAAGACAGTTCTCGTCAACGGCGTTCCTGGGTACTCAATGGGTTAACATCGCTTGATGGGTGAAAATACCTCTTTATTCAAAGTGCCCTGCGGTCGAGATGACAGCTCGGTTGAATTCACGACTCGTCGGTCTGAGGCGAGGTATCGTTAGTTCGTAGGTTGGGCAAAGGGCCAGGCTTGTCCCAACGGAGGAGGGAGCCTAGCCCGTGCCCAACGTCGAATGTTGGGCACGCCGCGTCCCTGTGGCTTTGCCTAACCTACCCGACTAAGTTCAATAATCTTTCTGTGAACGTCTCGGTACGCTGTCTGTCTCCGCTCAGTTCCATATGCTCGACTTCAAGCCACCACAGGTATTCAAATATTTCATGCTTAGGTTTCCTTGAAATGAACATTTTATAAATTTCCGGGGCGTAAGAGTCATATTCATCCTGAGCTTCCGGAATATATCTAACTCCAATTGGATCCCATTCCTCAACAAGTGCTTTATGGATCGCTTTATGAAGTAACTTCTCTGATTTGAGATACGCTGACATTACTTTGGTGCTCCTGATATTACGGTCACCACTCTCCCTGTTTTTGAATCCGTGATTACATGGACTTTTATTGACAGGATCAAAAAATCCGGATGTACCAGATCTCGTCGAAAACAGTCAAATCCTCCCAACACATCCAAATAACTCAGGATCGCACTCCGATTTGCGTTTATTTGCGGATAAAAAGAGGCGTTCCTACCACCTACTAAATGTCAACACAGCCTAGTGCAACGCGGCCCGGAGACGTCTCAGAATCCGGTCGGCGGCATCGCCGAGCATACCCGTATAGATCAGCTCGGTCTCCATTTTCCTACCGAGTTCTTGTGGACCAAGATCTTCGTAGCTGCGCTCCAGGTCGAGGGATTGTTGCGGCACCAACTGTTTTCCATCCGGGGTTACCGCATCGAAGGTCAGAGTATAGTAGAGTGCCCTGACTAGGACTTTGCCCCCACGGTCCACGGCGACGACGCGGGAGGAGCGATTCTCATCACTGATTCGTATGATCGTCCGGGCGTACCGGGGCCCGGCGGCCAACTTCACCTGCGATTCCCGGAGTCGCCGGATAATCTCGTCGCGCACTGGTGATCCCTTTCGTGCCTCGACGAACACGGGACCGAGCTCAGGAGGAATCTCTACCTGACCCCTCGCCTTGAAGCCACAGGCACTGGTCACCAGCAGTGCTGTCAGGACAAGGCCCAGCGCCACCAAGCCGCGGGTAGCAGATTCGGACAGCAGGGAATGCTTAAATCCGGGGATGTTCTTTCTCATTAGTACTCCATTTCATCTGATTTTACCGGTTTCCATTTCGAGCGAAGCAAGAAATCCTTGTCCCGACGGAGGAAGGATCTTATGCGCTGAGGACTTTGCCAAGCCGAAGATCCCTCGCTACGCTTGGGATGACAGGGAGCGGTTTTACCATGAAATTTTTGGTGAAACGGGGTATTAGTGCGCCACCACATTGACCAGCTTGCGTGGAACCAGGATGATCTTGCGGATTTGGGCCCCGCCGACAAACCTGCGTACGTTCTCGTTGGCGAGGGCGGCCTGCTCGACGGCCTCCCGCCCCGCGTCCGCGGCTACCCGAATCTTGCCCCGCACCTTACCATTGACCTGGACGACGTACTCGATGGTGTCCTCTCGCAGGGCTGTTTCGTCCACCATGGGCCAGTCCGCATCCAGGATGTCCTCGCCGTAGTCCAGATCTCGCCACAGCTCGTGGGTGATATGGGGGGCGATGGGACCCAGGAGCCGCAGCACGATACTCAGGCCCTCCCGCAGCACCGCCATTCCGGCGGGGGAATCGTCGAGCTGGTACAGGGCATTGACCATGGTCATACAACCGGAGACCACAGTGTTGAACTGCCGGCGCTCGTAATCGAACCGGGCCTTCTTCAGGGCGGCATGGATCTCCCGCCGCATCGCCGTGCTCCGGGCATCCGACGCACCGGACATCCCCGCGTCGGCCAGGACGTCGGTCTTGGTTACCGCCAGGGACCAGAGCCGCCTGAGAAAACGTGAGGCGCCTTCCACGCCCTCGTCGTTCCACTCCAGGGTCTGGTCCGGGGGGGAAGTGAAGATGGTATAGAGCCGCACCGTGTCCGCCCCATAGTGATCGACCAGGGCTTGGGGATCCACGCCGTTGTTCTTGGATTTGGACATCTTCTCGAGCCCGCCGTAGGTGACGGGCTCCCCATCTTCCCTGAGTCGTGCCGCCACCAAACGGCCCTTCTCGTCCCGCTCCACCTCCACATTCTCCGGGTTGAACCAGTGCCTGCGGCCCGCGGCGTCCTCCCGAAAATAGGTCTCCGCCACCACCATGCCCTGGGTGAGCAGGTGCACAAAGGGCTCGTCGCAATTCACCAATCCTTCATCGCGCATCAGCTTGTGGAAGAAACGGGCGTAGAGCAGGTGCAGCACCGCGTGCTCAATACCGCCTACATACTGATCTACCGGCAGCCAGTAGCGGGCGCGCTCGTCCAGCATGGCCGTGCCGCAGTCGCTGGAGCAATAACGGGCGTAGTACCAGGAGGACTCGAAAAAGGTGTCGAAGGTATCCGTCTCTCGAATCTCGCCTGCGGCGAGATTCGAGAATGAAGACATCGTCTTCAGGGGCGAACCGGAACCGTCTACCACAACATCTTCGGGAAGACGGACAGGAAGATCGGTCTCCGACCGAACCCCACCGTTCGGGGTATACACCGCCGGAATGGGACAGCCCCAGTAACGCTGGCGGGAGACGCCCCAATCGCGCAGTCGGAAGTTTACCCGTTTCTCACCCCTGCCCCGCTGTGCCAGCCAGTCCGCAATGGCGTCAAAGGCCTCCGCACTGGTCAGGCCGGTGAATTGGCCGGAATCGACCAAAACACCGGGGGCCAGGAAAGGAAGCTGCCATGCTTCTTGCGCTCGTGAAAGCCCCTGTTTCTCGGAGATGATGACCCTCTTTATCGGCAGGTCATATTTCTTCGCAAACTCGAAATCTCTCGCGTCGTGGGCCGGCACCGACATGACCGCGCCCGTGCCGTAGCCCATGAGCACGAAGTTGGCGACGAAGATGGGAATCGGCTCCCCAGTGATCGGATGGATGGCATCAATACCGAGGGGGTGGCCCTTTTTCTCCATGGTCTCGAGCTCAGCCTCGGAGATGCCCCCTTGGCGGCATTCTTCGATGAAGGCCGCCAGCTCCGGGTCGTTTCTGGCGGGCCGCCGCGCCAGCGGGTGCTCGGCGGCGACGGCCATGTAGGTCACTCCCATGACCGTGTCCGGGCGGGTGGTGTAGATCCCCAGCGTCCCTTCCGAGCCCCGGACGCCGAACTCCATGTACACGCCCTCCGAGCGCCCGATCCAGTTGCGCTGCATGGCGCGCACCTGCTCCGGCCAGTCGTCGAGCCCGTCGAGCGCATCCAGCAGCTCCTGGGCATAGTCCGTGATACGCACGAACCACTGCTGGACCTCCCGCTTCTCCACCGGTGCTCCGGAGCGCCATCCCTTGCCGTCGATCACCTGTTCGTTGGCCAGCACCGTCCGGTCCACCGGGTCCCAATTTACCGTCGCCTCGGCCCGGTAGGCCAGCCCTTTCTCCAGCAGGCGCGTGAACAACCACTGCTCCCATCGGTAGTAGTCTGGGTCACAGGTGGCCAATTCCCGATCCCAGTCATAGCTGAAACCCAGCCGTTTGAGCTGGGTCTTCATGTAATCCACGTTGGACCTGGTCCATCGAGACGGCGGAATTCCGTGCTTGATGGCGGCGTTCTCCGCTGGCAATCCGAAGGCGTCCCACCCCATGGGTTGCAGCACATTTTTGCCCAACATGCGGTGGTAGCGGGCGATCACATCCCCGATGGTGTAATTGCGCACATGCCCCATGTGGAGGTGCCCGGAGGGGTAGGGGAACATCGACAGGCAATAGAACTTCTCCTTCTCCGGGTCTTCCACCGCCGTGAAGGATCGGTTCTCTTCCCAATAGGCCTGCGCCGCGGCCTCGATCCGGCGCGGATCATAGTCGTTCTGCATCTTTATCCATCCATAACCGGGTGGGGAAGAAGACAGGAAACGTAGCGCCTGATGGGGGGAGGATGCAAGTCGGAGAATCCGTTGTCGCCCCACCCGGACGTCGGCAACCACCGGTGCTGGAACCTCGCAAAGACGGTGCCAAGTGTCCGATCGGCTGCATGGCCGTTCGAACTTGGTGCGAAAACCCAGCACCTCTCCATTCTGGCTTGGAATGGTGGATAGCTCCTGCTTGACATATAATCACAAAGGATCCGGAAAATACTAAACGAGGTCATTAGTGTCCGGTTAAATCCGTAATCATTGTTGTAACACGATGTGTTCTTTTAACCAAGCACTCAAGTTCGTGCGCGAGACCCCAAACGTCCGTTCAATCCCACGCATACTGGATCTTTCTTGACAAACTTTAGGCTTTAGCTGTATACTTTAGTCTCGATAATCATAATTGAAAACTCTTCGGTTCGTTTTATCAATGAACGCAATCGTTCAGACCAAGCGTATTCTTCCGGAAGAGAGGGCTAAAATCTAATCAGGTAACGAGAAAAACGGTGGCAATCGGAATGATTACCGATGAATCCATCTACCCTATCACTTCAAAAATCACCACTACCTAATCCTGAACATTCTGTTAATCCTGTACGATTAGCTGGCGAGACGAGACTTCGCCTTGAGCCCATGAGGCGTGAACTTTTTGTGCACCGCATAAAAAACTCACGATCGGGTGCGCTGTACTCATTGCTGTTATCCGCAGATTACGCAGATTCTCGCAGATTATTTCTGTTTTCAATCTGTGGAAATCTGCGTAATCTGCGGATAATGAGTTTGTGCGCTACACAAAAAATTTACGCATCAAAGGTCTGAGGCAAAGCGTCGCTAGGGGGTGTTCTCAATAAGCCAAATCCACGTAGCACAGGCATCCCGCCTGCCGGAACGCGGGCATTTCGCCTGCGGGTGCAGGCCAATGCCATTAAGTCAAGTGTTACCGGTCGGCAAAGTAAGAGAAGAAACTACGAATCACGCGAATCCGCGCGAAATTGTTATCCCGAACCGAAGGGAGGGATCTTATTCTTCGATGCCGACAACATGGCCACTTGCGTCATAGTCCAGGATGATGCCGGACTCGACCTCCTTAGTTGTCTCCACATCAGCGGCAGAGATTTCGAAATAGGCAGCATCTGCCTGCGGGTCGAACTCGAGCTTCACGGCAAGGTCACCTCATCATCAAAATAGGCAGTAACAACTGCCACTGGATCTACTGTCTCATTGTAAATCACACGTAATACACAAAATCCTTTTTCTGGAATCGGACCCAGCGCATGAACCAGATCCGGGTCATCTTCATCGCCTTCGAGCCGTGCCGGAGAAGAAAGCGTCTCATGAATCCACTCGGCCAAAATCTTCCGACGGATACATCGCTTTCTGGCATGTTCTGTTAGGGTCTAGAGTAATTGATTAGCGAGCCAGGATCGCCAAAGGGCTAGTCGTGACTAGTGATTAGTGGGATGCGGATGTGATCTTTTCTGACGTATGAGGAGTTGAGCATAACGACTTGAAAAGGCGGGTCCGCAGGCGTATCGTTCCCCGACATGAGCGAAGCGGAACTGTCAGAGCTGAGCGTCTAAGAGCTTATCGCACTTGTCATGAAGCTGCGAGAACAAAATGCGCGGCTGGCCGCGGAAATCGCTGCGCTCAAGCGCCGCCTCGAAGAGAAAGAACGTTCTTCCAAGCGGCAAGCCGCACCCTTGCGGGCGCACGCTACGCGGGCAACACCCGCAAGTCGGTCCGAGCCAACACGGAGCGACGGCGCACCGTGTGGGGAATGGCGTATTCACGCGCGCCCATGCCTTGCACTACGGTATCGGGGTACCGATGCGCAAGGTGCCGACGATCCTGCGCGAGCTGTGCGG
>Ga0209790_1000201_pt1 | contig 11570 bp, 9 predicted proteins | sample WorMetG1aBELIZE2_FD_187420 | JGI IMG/M metagenome (GOLD analysis project Ga0209790, IMG submission 187420) | Marine gutless worms symbiont microbial communities from Max Planck institute for Marine Microbiology, Germany - Inanidrilus... ... | reverse complement strand
ATTTTAGGATGAATGGGTGTTAATATTGAAAATATGGCAATTATTGAACAGATTTTTGTGGATTTTGCCAAAAAAATTGAAGGCTCCGTTTGGCCGGCAAATTTTTTAGGTGTTATGCAAAAGTCTCTTAAAGCTTTTATTGAGGTTGCGCGGCAAAAATCCTTTTCGCTGGCAGCAGATAATCTGTATATCAGCCAATCGGCTACCAGCAAACGTATTAGTGGCCTGGAATTAGAATTAGGCGCAAAATTATTTGACCGTATTGGCAAAAAGGTCGAACTGACCGAGGCTGGCAGAAACCTGATGCAGCCGGCTCAGGCTCTTATCCGCAATATTGAGAATATGAAACAAGTGGTGGCCGCATTATCGAAAACTGTCAGTGGCAGCCTTATTATGGCTACCAGTCACCATATAGGCTTGCATCGTTTATCCCCGGTATTGGGTAAATTCAGTAAAACCTATCCTGAGGTTAAACTTGACATCCGCTTTATGGATTCGGAAGATGCCTGCACCTTGGTCGAACAGGGCGAAATTGAGCTGGCGATAGTCACTCTTCCGGAAAATCCCGGCAAGGTATTAAAGCTTAAAACCTTATGGATTGATAACTTACAACCGGTGGCAGATTTACAGCACCCACTAGCCGCAGCTAACAAGATTAATTTATCTGACCTTTTGCAATATCCGGCGGTACTGCCGGCTCGCGAAACCTTTACCCGCAAGATTTTAGAAAAAGTTCTTGGCAAATCCAAACTTAAAATAAACATGGCGACCAATTATCTGGAAACCTTGAAAATGCTAACCTTGGCAGGGCTAGGCTGGAGCATATTGCCTGATACCATGCTGGATGACAAATTAAAAGTTTTAGGCATAAACCTTAATCTAAAACGTAAGCTGGGCGCGGTTATTCATAAGGACAAAACCCTGTCTAATACGGCCAAAGCCATGTTGGATCTTGCTGGAAAAAATATTCTTAACTCAAGCATTGTATTAATCCTGATAAGAACTTAGACTAGCAAGGTTTTAAATCATGGAGAACATTATGAGTGTATTGGTTGGGCGTGAAGCCCCGGATTTTACCTGTCCTGCGGTACTTGGCGATGGTGAAATTGTTGAGGATTTTAATTTTAAAAAAGCAGTTGAAGGAAAATATGCGGTAGTGTTTTTCTATCCCCTGGATTTTACCTTTGTTTGCCCATCAGAACTAATCGCGTTTGACCACAGGCTTGATGAATTTAAACAGCGTAATGTGGAAGTGATCGGAGTTTCGATTGATTCGCACTTCACGCATAATGCCTGGCGCAATACCCCAATAAATGAAGGTGGCATCGGCCCGGTTAAATATCCGCTTGCGGCAGATATGACCCACGAAATTTGTAAAGCCTATGACGTGGAAATCCCAGATGGCTCGGTAGCCTTTCGCGGTTCATTCTTAATTGACAAAGACGGTATAGTCCGCCATCAGGTGGTAAATGACCTGCCGCTTGGTCGTAATATAGATGAAATGCTGAGAATGATTGACGCCCTGCAGTTTACTGAACAGCATGGCGAAGTCTGCCCAGCCGGCTGGCAGGAAGGCGACAAAGGCATGACTGCCACTCCAGACGGTGTTGCCGAATATCTAGCAGACAATTCAGAACAACTATAAATTTCAGATTGTGGCCGACTGCCGGAGCCTTATCGCCCGGCAGTCTGGCTTTCAGACCTATTCGTTCAATAACCTAAACTGTGGCTAATATTTTTAAAACCACAGGCTTCATTCCATATGTTCTGGTAGTGTTTTTAAATGCATTTGTGGATTTAGGGCACAAAATCATAATCCAGAACACAGTATTTAAAATTGAGGACGGCCAAAGCCAGATAATTCTAATCGCGGTGGTTAATGCCATGATTCTGCTGCCGTTTGTGCTGTTATTCACTCCAGCAGGGTTTTTATCGGACAAATTCCCCAAACCCAAAATTATGCGGATAGTGGCATTTGTTGCCATAATTTTAACTTTACTTATAACTTTTTTTTACTATCAGGGCATGTATCTGGCGGCTTTTTTTATGACCTTGATGCTGGCCACCCAAAGTGCGATTTACTCGCCAACCAAATACGGGATGATCAAGCTGCTTATAGGAGACAAAAGATTAACCGCCGGCAATGCCATAGTACAAGCCGCGACCATTATCGCAATCTTAAGCGGAATTTTTGTGTTTTCCATTTTATTTGAGGATTATCTTGCCGGATATATTTTTGCTACTGAAACCGATATTTTGCAAAAAATAGCTCCGATAGGCTGGATTCTTGTTGCCTGCTCCGTAGTTGAATTCAGCCTTACTTTTGCCATCCCCAGGTTTAAGGCCGGCGATCCAGATAAAAAGTTTGAATTTCAAAAGTATATTAAGGGCAAATATTTAACCTTTAATCTAAGCTCGATCTTACACAGTAAAATTATTCTCATCAGCATTTTGGGCCTGGCTGGATTCTGGTCCATGTCGCAAGTCACCCTGGCGGCTTTCCCGGCCTTTGCCAAGCAAAATCTTCATATCGAAAATACGGTAATCGTACAGGGAATTCTGGCCTGCGCCGGTATAGGAATTTTCCTAGGATCGACTTTAGTCAGCCAGCTTTCAAAAACCACTATTGAAAAAGGCCTGATACCGCTTGGGGCATTGGGCATGAGTCTGGCGCTGTTATCTATACCTCAAATCACATCCATTCCATTGATGCTAAGCGCATTTATCACCCTTGGACTTTTTGGTAGTTTTTTTATCGTGCCGCTAAATGCCCTTATCCAGCATCATGCAGACGATGCCAGAATAGGCACCGTGCTGGCGGCTAATAATTTCGTACAGAATATTTTTATGCTGTCATTCTTGGGATTAACAATATTCTTTGCCTATAATGGATTTGACAGCAAAATTCTCCTGCATATTATTGGGGGACTGAGTCTGGTTATTTTGGCAGTTACGATGAAAAAATTAATTAAGGATCTGGCCTATTTCATTCTGGGGCGGATTTTTGCCGTGCGCTACAAAATAAATGTCATCGGCAACTTACCGGAAACCGGCGCGGTTTTACTGCTAGGTAATCATATCAGCTATCTTGACTGGGCAATTTTACAAATAGCAAGCCCGAGGCCAATACATTTTGTTATGGAGCGTAAATATTATGATTGGCCTCTGGTAAAACAATTCTTAAATTTTTTCGGTGTCATTCCAATTGCCAGCGGCCGCAGCAAGGAAGCCTTGCAGAGGGCTAATGCCTTATTAAAACAAGGAGATGTAGTATGTTTGTTTCCCGAAGGCGGCATTTCATATAACGGGCAGATGGATGAATTCAAACGCGGCTTTGAGCGCGCAGCATCCGCAGTTGATGGAGTAATCGTTCCCTTTTACATTCAAGGCCTGTGGGGCAGCAGATTTTCCCGTAGTAATAATTATTTTGCCAAGTACAGTCGCGATAGTTTACGACGTAAAATTTACATTAGCTTTGGCCAGAAGCTTTCTATAACAAGTAATGCCGGGCAGGTAAAACGTAAAGTATTTGATGCATCGGTGTTAGCCTGGGATGCTGCGGCAGAACACTTTGGCTGCCTGACCAGCGCCTGGTTGCGTCAGGTAAAACATAAGCCCAATAAGCTGTGTATTGCCGATACCATAGGTGGTGAGGTCAAACGTCTTAGAGCCTTTACCGGCGCAGTTTTGTTTTCCAAACTTATAAAAGAATACTCTAAAGGCCAAAATGTAGGCGCTATTCTGCCTGCCTCCAGCGCTGGCATCATAACCAATGCTGCCTGCCTGCTTTTGGGCAAAACCATAGTAAATCTAAATTTCACCAGCTCATTAAAGGCACTTAAACTTGCAGTTAAAAAGGCTGAAATCAGCGAAATTTACACCTCATCCAGGTTTATGGAAAAACTAAAAGCCAAAGGGGTTGACCTTGAACCTTTACTAGAAAAAGTAAAAGTATATTATCTGGAGGACTTAAAAAACCAGGTTAGTGTCTTGGCCAAAATCAGAACCATATTGACAATTAAGCTGCTGCCTAAATTTATCCTAAGCGCACTTTATATAACCAAGGCCAAGCCTCATGCCCCGGCCTGCATAATGTTTTCCAGCGGCAGTGAAGGCACACCCAAAGGTGTGGTGCTAACTCATAAAAATATCCATGCCAATGCCCGGCAGGTACTGCAAATTTATCACCCTGAGGCAAGTGATGTGGTAATGAGCAATTTACCGTTATTTCATTCATTTGGCTTTACCGTAACCTCAATCATGCCATTAATAGGCGGAATTCCGCTGATATGCCATCCGGATCCGACCGATGCCTTAAATATTGCTAAAGCCATTGCCAAATACAAGGTGACCTTTTACTGCGGCACCTCGACTTTTATCCACATGTTCACTAAAAATAAACGAGTATTTCCCCAGATGCTGGCAAGCCTGAGATACATTGTGGCCGGCGCGGAAAAACTAAGACCTGAAATCCGCCATGAGTTTCAGGCCAAGTTTAATCAGGAAATACTGGAAGGTTACGGTGCAACAGAAACCGCACCGGTAGCAAGCGTTAATATGCCGGATTTTCTTGATACTAAAGGCTGGCGCATTCACAAAGGCAACTCTATCGGTTCGGTTGGCACCGCGCTGCCGGGCACCAGTATCCGCATAATCGATCCGGATACGCATGAAGAGCTTCTGCCGGGAGAAGACGGGCTAATCGTTATTGCCGGCCCCCAGCTTATGCAAGGCTATCTTGAAGATGATGAAAAAACCCAAAATGCCCTGGTCGAACTGGACGGTATCAGGTGGTATAAAACCGGCGATAAGGGCCATATGGATGAAGAGGGGTTCGTTACTATTGTCGACAGATATTCGCGTTTTGCCAAAATCGGCGGCGAGATGGTCAGCTTAGGCGCAGTCGAGGGGGCAATTCAGGAAATACTGGAAGAAGCCAAGGTAGAAATTGCCACGGTCAACGTCCCTCACAGCAGAAAAGGCGAGCAAATTGTGTTGTTATTTGCCGGCAAGCTTGGCGCTGAGGACATTATGGGAATGATCCGGCAAAGCGGGATTAGCCCACTAATGCATCCTAGTAAAATATTTAACGTCACAGAGATTCCCAAACTTGGCAGCGGCAAATGTGATTTTTCCAGGCTTAAGAAGCTCGCCTTAAGCCTGCTTGGAAAGAAAAAGTAAATGGGGTGGACGATGGGGATCGAACCCACGACGACTGGAATCACAATCCAGCGCTCTACCAACTGAGCTACGCCCACCATAATCAGGTTTTCTTGGCCTTAAGCCATAAAAATATGGCACGCCCGGCAGGATTCGAACCTGCTACCCTCGGCTTAGAAGGCCGATGCTCTATCCAGATGAGCTACGGGCGCAGTATTGGTCGGGGTGGAGGGATTCGAACCCCCGACCCACTGGTCCCAAACCAGTTGCGCTACCAGGCTGCGCTACACCCCGAAACTAGAAAATCTGCCTAAAAAGACCTTGCTTTACGGCGAAAGAGCGCATGATACTTAGGAACTCTAATCTAGTCAATAAAAGATATCACTAATGCCTCGTAATAGACTTAAGTAAGCTCTGATTTAATGGCAACTTGCCTGGCTAATCCGGTACTGGGTAATAAACAGGCTCATGATATATGCTACATACATTAGATAAAGCTATCTCAGAGCACTAAAATTCTAATTTCATTTCTCATCGAATGATAATCAACTCCTGATTTATGAGATAATTATCAAGTTTTTAGTTTTGCAATTTACCTACCCTATTCACACAAACCGATTATGCCAGAACTACCCGAAGTGGAAACCGTAAGGCGCGGAATCGAGCCTTTTATCCAGGGCAGGAAAATCCGTAAAATTATAATACGCAATAAGAACCTGCGCTGGCCAGTGCCGGCTTCGATTAGGCTTAAAACTAAAAACAGGCTGATAAAGCTGGTTGACAGAAGAGCCAAGTACATTTTACTTAAACTGGAAAACGGCACGATTATCATACACCTGGGCATGTCCGGGGTACTAAAAATAGTTGATGCCAGGACCCCATTATTAAAACATGACCATCTGGATATCGTGCTTAATGACGATATACGTCTGCGCTATAATGACCCCAGAAGGTTCGGCAGCGTACTGTGGACTGCTAAAGATCCGCTTAAGCACAAGTTACTTAAAGACCTGGCGCCGGAACCTTTAAGTCCAGGTTTTAATTCGAATTATTTATCCAAAAAACTTAAAACCAGAAAAGCCCCGATCAAGAATGTTTTGATGGATAGCAAAACTGTAGTCGGGGTGGGAAATATCTATGCCAGTGAATCTTTGTTTTTAAGCAAAATTAACCCTGTGTTACCTGCCAATAAACTAAGTCAAGAACAGACAAAGCTTTTAGTAAAAAATATAAAAAAAGTATTGAGAGCTTCAATCAAGGCCGGCGGTACCACTTTAAAGGACTTTGCCCAGGCCGATGGCAGGCCAGGTTATTTTGCACAGAAATTACTGGTTTATGGCAAACAGGCTGAGCCGTGTCCTGCTTGCAAAACCCCGATTAAACAAATAGTTTTAGGTCAGAGGGCTACTTATTACTGCGCAAAATGTCAGAAATAATAAGCTCGTCTAATGCTCTCACATTGATTTAATGATTGATTTTAATTCAGAAGTGGCATCTTTTAGCTCATTTTCCAGATGATCAATTCTTTTTAATAGCCTTTCAGCATTATTTAAATTTGAATTATGTTTTTCTACTATTAAATCCAATTCTTTTACTGCTTTTTGCAGAAATGGTGAAATCTCATATACCTCCTTAAAGTGACTTGGTTCGCCCGCATCAGGTGAGCCTTTTATTGCCCGGCCAAACTTATAAGTTTTACGATGGGGCAGAAATGAACCTTTCTTTCTTTTATAACTTATTGTTAACAAGTCACGTTTTTCACCAACCTGTCGTGAATTATAACTGACAATTTCATCAAAATTTTGAATGCCCATTTCAGACAAAGTAGGAAAATCGTTCATGATTCAATCAACCATGGTTAATTTGACTTAAGAATAGCTGGGTACGTTCATTTTGTGGATTTTCAAAAAACTCGGTAGGAGTATTTTCTTCCACAATCTGGCCGGCATCCATAAAAATTACTCTGTCCGCTACTTTTTTTGCAAAACCCATTTCATGTGTAACGCAAAGCATAGTCATACCTTCTTCGGCCAATGAAACCATAACGTCCAACACTTCATTAATCATCTCCGGATCAAGCGCAGATGTAGGCTCGTCAAACAACATAACCTTCGGATTCATGCAAAGACTTCTGGCAATCGCTACCCTTTGTTGCTGTCCACCTGAAAGCTGTCCTGGATATTTATTGGCCTGCTCAGGAATCCTTACTTTCTCCAGGAATTTCATTGCGATTTTTTCCGCTTCTTTTTTTGGCATTTTTTTTACCCAAATTGGTGCCAAGGTGCAATTATCCATAATCGTCAGATGTGGGAATAAATTAAAATGCTGAAAACACATACCTACTTCCTTTCGGATCAACTCAATTTGTTTTAGGTCTTCAGTAAGTTCAATACCATCAACAATAATTCTGCCTTGCTGGTGTTCTTCCAAACGATTTATACAGCGTATCAAAGTCGATTTACCAGAGCCGGAAGGGCCGCAAATTACAATAATTTCGCCCTTGGTTACTTCCAGGTTCACATCTTTTAATACATGAAAATCACCATACCATTTGTTAACGTCTTTAAGACTGACAATGAATTCTTGAGTGGTTGCTGTTTCTTCCATAATTTATCCTAATTTCTATGTCCAGTATCGAGCTTAATCTCCAAAGAATGTGAGTATCTGCTCATAGCAAAGCAGAACATCCAGAAAATCGATGCGGTAAATATATAACCTTCGGTCGAATATCCAACCCAGTTTGGATCTTTCAAAGTAAGATCAACCGCACCTAACAAATCAAACATGCCTATAATCAATACTAGAGTAGTATCTTTAAAAAGAGCAATGAATGTATTAACGATACCCGGTATTACCAGTTTTAGCGCCTGTGGCAGAATAATCAGGCGAGTTTTTTTCAGATAATTAAGCCCCATTGCATCGGCCGCCTCGTATTGACCTTTAGGGATCGTTTGCAAACCGCCACGCACCACTTCAGCCATATAAGCGCTTTGGAATAACATTACCCCAATTAAGGCACGCAATAATTTAGGAATTGAATCACCACCACCTTCTACCGGAAAAAACAATGGCAGCATCACCGATGACATGAAAAGCACCGTAATCAATGGTACACCACGCCAAAATTCAATAAATATCACACAAACTGAACGCACAATAGGCATGTTCGAACGCCTGCCCAATGCTAATAAAACACCCAAGGGCAAAGCTCCCACCATACCGACCACTGCAATTATTAAGGTTAGCGCCAAACCACCCCATTGGGTTGATTCAACCTCTGGCAAGCCAAATACACCGCCTGCCATTAGGAAATAAACCACTATTGGCAAACCAACCAGCATAAAAATTGCCATATATTTCTTATATGGAACACGCTCAATTACTAGCCAGGCAATACCGCCTATGAATAACAAAAACGATAAAATGACCCGCCAGTATTCTTCAGACGGATAAAGACCGAATAAAAACTGGTGTAGTTTGGCACCGACATAAACCCAGCAAGCACCCGGATGCGCAGTGCCATCTTCATAGCGGCAATCATCTCTAGTCTCACCAATAAAATCGGCCTGGAAAACTCCCCAGTTTAGAATATTAAATATTGAGTAAATGGCAAGGGCTGCCAACAGCACAGTCAGAATACTATTAGTCACCGAGGAAAACAGATTACTCCTAACCCAGGCACTTATGCCTTTGGTACTGGCCGGTGCTGACCGCGGTTCAATTGGAATAAATTTTTCTGCAGCTTGCATCTTACCTCTCAACCAAAGCCATCTTTTTGTTGTACCAATTCATGAACATTGATATTACAATGCTCAAGAACAGATATACCGACATAGTCATTATCACAATTTCTACCGCCCGACCTGACTGGTTAAGCGAAGTCCCCATAAACACTCCCACCAAATCACTATAGCCAATTGCCATGGCCAAAGATGAGTTTTTGGTCAGGTTTAAATATTGGGAAGTTAGCTGCGGTATTATGATGCGCATAGCCTGTGGTATTACCACCAATGACAGTTTTCTTTTTGTCGGCAAACCAAGTGCGTCTGCCGCTTCTTTTTGGCCTTCGGATACTGCGTTTATACCAGAGCGGACAATTTCTGCGATAAATGCCGCTGTGTATATGGCAAGAGCAAAAGTAAGGGCGGCTAATTCCGGAATAAATGCTAATCCACCTTTAAAATTAAAGCCTTTAAATACTGGATATTCAAATGATAACGGGCTGCCGGCAAGGAAAAAAACCAACAATGGTATTCCGAAAATAATTCCGAACATACCAAGAACTATCGGATGACTTTTACCAGTACGATCCTGATCCCGATGTGCCCAGCGCCGAAAAACAAAAGCTGTGATAAACGCCGCTATAAAGGCGATAATCACAAAGCCAAACCCATCCTCCAAAACCGGTTGTGGCATATTAAGTCCGCGATTACTTAGAAAGAACGCATCACCCAAAGAATAGCTTTTGCGCACATGCGGCAAGGTGTTTTTGATGATTACATACCAAAAGATAATTTGCAGAAGAATCGGGACATTACGGATAATTTCGATATAAACCAAAGCGATTTTGGAAACCAACCAGTTACTGGAAAGTCTAGCAACACCGATAGTAAATCCCAAAATTGTGGCAAAAATAATACCGATGACCGCTACCAGAATCGTATTTAAGATACCGACTAAAAACAGCCTGCCATAAGTATCATCAGAAGAAAAAGGAATAACTTCAAATACAATATCAAAGCCGGCCGAATCATCTAGAAAATCAAAACCGGCATTTATACCTTTGGCTGCATATTGATCTAGTACATTGCCAACGAGATAAAACCCGGAACCGATAATCGCCGCTATCAGAATAATCTGAAAGGCAATGGCGCGTACTGCTGGATTGTTAATAAAAGAAGCTTTTGCAGGCGCTTTAGTGCTTTGCATAATTCAAGTCCTGAAAAAACCAGGATAAAATATATATATCAGCCCCAGCATAAGCAAGGGCTGAATATATAAGTTTTATCTTATTGGCGGAGCGTATTGAATACCACCATTAGTCCACAAGGCGTTAAGCCCGCGTTTAATTTTAAGTGGACTGTCTTCACCGACGTTACGCTCAAACGATTCAGAATAATTTCCGACTTGCTCAATAATATTTTTAGCCCAGTCATTACTGGTTTTTAAGTTTTCACCAAACTTGCCTTCAACTCCCAAAACCCGCTTAATATTTGGGTCGTTGCTTTTAAGTTTTTCAGCAATATTTTTGGAATCAATCCCTAATTCCTCAGCATTAATCATTGCAAATAGTGACCAGCGCACCAGATTAAACCATTCATCATCACCCTGAGCTACCACTGGACCAAGTGGCTCTTTTGAAATCACTTCCGGTAAAACTTCCGCTGAACTAGGATCTTTTAGCTGAGTGCGCAATGAATACAACTGAGATTGGTCAGAAGTTAAAACATCACATCTGCCAGCTTCGAAGCCTTTTACCGTTTCATCGGACTTTTCATATGTAATCGGAGTAAATTCCATTCCGTTGGCTTTAAAATAATCCGACAGATTTAGCTCTGTTGTAGTACCAGCCTGAATACAAATTGAAGCTCCGCTTAACTCTTTTGCACTTTTAACGCCCAAATTTTTACTAACTAAAAAACCCTGGCCATCATAATAGTTAACCCCGGCAAAGTTAAGACCCAGTGAAGTATCACGGGTTGCAGTCCAGGTGGTATTTCTGGATAACATATCAATTTCACCTGATTGCAGGGCAGTGAAACGTTCCTTTGCAGTAAGCGGCGAATACTTGACTTTGCTGGCATCGCCAAAAAGTGCTGCGGCCACCGCACGACAGACATCAACATCAAGTCCGACCCAGTTACCCTTATCATCCGCTGTTGAAAAACCACCAAGACCGGTACTTACTCCGCATTGGACATGTCCTTTACTCTTAACTTTATCAAGTGTGGCGCCGGCATAGACGTTTGCCGTTAGTGTTAAAGCAGCTATTGCTGCCGTAATTGAAATTCTTTTTTCCATTTGTCCTCCTAATAAATTAAATAAAAAATTGATAAGCTTATTAATTTGAACGTAAAGCATAACAAATATACCGGAGCAGTAAATATTTTTTTTAAGAATTACTTTAGTTCATCCTGTAACTAGTTGCACCATTTTCAAATTAATGTTTAATGCCTAATAGTTGTTTTTGAAAAAAGTCAAATCTTGAACATCTAACTATTATGCGACCATTATTAATTTAAATTAATGAGTTACCTTAACAATAAAAACTTATTTCTTTAATTTAGAGACTTTTGCATAACACCTAAAAAATTTGCCGGCCAAACGGAGCCTTCAATTTTTTTGGCAAAATCCACAAAAATCTGTTCAATAATTGCCATATTTTCAATATTAACACCCATTCATCCTAA
>Ga0209790_1000200_pt1 | contig 11572 bp, 8 predicted proteins | sample WorMetG1aBELIZE2_FD_187420 | JGI IMG/M metagenome (GOLD analysis project Ga0209790, IMG submission 187420) | Marine gutless worms symbiont microbial communities from Max Planck institute for Marine Microbiology, Germany - Inanidrilus... ... | reverse complement strand
TTACTGTGTGATGTATGCATGATTGCTTAGGTTTGTAACACGGTGAGGTGGATCTGGTGGGATTGAAGCCTATCCTTAGGAACACTACTTCCTTCAGTGCTTTGACACTGTTGGTTTGGTCATTTGACCCGCAAAAACCGTCCCCGAAATGACCTATAATGTGTTTAGTGGGACGCTAAACCCTACTCACTCACTCACTCACTCGGTCAGAGGCATTTATTACCGGGGTAAATGCCCTGGCGCGCCCTGATGTAGCGTCGCCACTTATTTGCAGAAAATCTGTATTACATATATATGTAAAAAATGCAGTTTATACACACTGTTAACGGCGACGGATCAAATTTTTACTTTTTGCAGTTTTTGATCCGTCGCCGTTAACAGTGTGTATAAACTGCAGTTTGTTTGTTTTACATATACATTTGCTGTTAACACTGGGCTGGCGCTACCACACAGCCCGTGATGACTGGCACATAACTTCACAACTTAGGCCTACAATTGTGTACGGCGGAGGCCCACTTTACTGGCCAGGGGCGCACAACTACCAGTGGCGGCTGAAACCGTAAACCAACGTTCACCCACCGGTAATTATGGTCGCCCTATGTAATAGGGCAGACCACTATATTTTTGCCCTGTGATTTCTACCTTCTTTTTTCTTTCCTCGCCTAATCTCAGCGGTCGGAGATTGGATGTCTCCATACTTCCACACATGGTGTGGCCTTAGTGCGAATTTAAGATGCAGGTCTGAAACCTGCTGCACGCGGCTAGCTGAAAACAGGACGCAAGAAAGTCGTCCTTAATCGCCATCTGGGCACCATCGCACAACTTTGTCGGGCTATATCTTCGCAACTATAAGGCACGTATCGACCATCGGAAAAAAAACTTGTTAAGCAGCGATATCTCCTCCACATACTCCCACAATATGGTGAACTTCGGCCGACTAGCGGCTGAGATAGATCCGGTAGTTTGAGGCACCCCTGCAAACTTCAACGGGTTTCGCGCCTTGGCAGGCGTTACTGCACGGCATGTAGTAGTGGGCGTCAGCCAAACTTTGCGGCATTGAACAGAGGGCGCCACCTATGTTCGGCAGGGCGACCATCACGTTGGGCATTGGCCCACATTCTAGTTTTTTTACTGTAAGCCGTCCTGTTCACTTTCCGCTGTGTGTGTTTGCTGTGCAGTCTGAGCACTCCCACCGCAGACACCGTTCCGCTGTCCAGAGTTCGACAAAACACGACTGCCCAGCAGTGGCTGTCATCCGTGAAATCTGCTGGTTTCCCGGACACAAAGTAACGCATATGCTTTCATGCTAGTTGTAGCCTGTGTGCAATATATGGCTGTGTATAGCATTGTGTAGCGTTACGTGGTTCTACACTGTGTTCAATAAAAGAAACGTGCAAGGCAGTGAACTTGTCAATAACTTTATGACATTGTCACCAAAAATCGCCATATGGGCGCCACCATCGCACAAATTTGTTGGGCTATATCTTCGCAACTAAGGCACGCATCGACAATCGGAAAAAAATTGTTAAGCAGCAATATGTCCTCCAGATGTCCCCACAATAGGGTGAACTTTGGCCCACTAGCGGCTGAGATCGGTTTACCATTTTGGGGCACCCCAGCTAATTTCAACGGTTCTGGCGTCTTTGCAGCGTTACTGCACGGCAGTCAAGTAGTGGACGTCAGGCAAACTTTGCGGCGTTGAACAGAGGGCGCCACGTATGTTCGGCAGGACGACCATCACGTTGGACATTGGCCCAAATTATAATATTTCACATGGTAGTGTAGCGACGCGCCAAAGGTGTGGCGTTATTTTTAGCGAACGCGAACTCACGTTCACGTTTGCTATATGCTAAATTGCCCGCCATCTGTCGTCTGTCTGTCTGTCTGTCTCTCTGTAACGTTTGCGCGCCCTACTCAGGCGGTTCAAATTTTCGGCAATATTTCTAGGGCATTACGTGCCATGGCCATTGACATCCACTGAAACTTTCACGGAGATCGTTCCAGGGGAACCCCTCCGCCGGGGGGAGTTAAACACAAGAGGGGTAGCCAAGTATAGCGATTTTAGACCTAGCGACGGCTATATCTCGGAAACAGTGCAATATAGGAGGTAAGTTACTGTTCATCAGTAATAGGAAATCGTACATTAACTTCCGATTGGTACCAAAATAGGTGACCTTGAATGACCTTCAACGGCGTAATGGCCGTAATTTTGCGTTATTTCCTCAAATTCGGGTAGGTTTCGGGGCGCACTGCGTAAAAGTGGTTGAACATATACTTAAACTTTCTACGACAGAAACGTAGCCCAGAGTTTCTAGTTATGGTCGCCTTATGTGTCGGGTAGTACTGAACTTCGTGCCGTTTTACTTATAAGTCAGTATGAATTGGTAACTACGAGCCACTTGCACAGTACCACGGTTCATCACGAAGTTTTTCCAGATACGGTATACCCTCTCTGCCAATATGGAGGTAAATCATGGGAGGGAAGGTTACGTTAGGCCCCCGTTTCCATATAGCTTACATGACCCCGAGTGCATTAATCTGGCCGTGACTTCCTTCCGGCTGCGTATGTACTAGGACTGTTTGTAGGCAACATGATGTGCGTTGTTCACTGAGCTAACTGTGTGTAGCATTATTTGTGTTTGACAGATTGACGTCGACACAGTAAGACGTCGCCAGTACGCCTCGCAGAAGCTGAAGGGGGCGTTGAGTAGAAATGTGGATGACGTGAACAAGGACATCAAGTTTCATGTGTACATTTCGTCGTCGGACACGCATGTCAACCACGTGGTTGGCGAGGTGCATACTGTTGCGTTGACGTTACTTTTACGCCTACGTAAAACGCATAACGGGCCCAAAATTCCACTTGATCACTTGGATGCAGGCAAGGAAGCCAGTCAGCACTCACAACCTCTTCCCGTTCCTTTATGGCCGCCCGATAGGGCAGGCCATTACATTGTTCAGCTGCGGTTTCTTACTTAGTTCTTTTCCTCCTCGCGTCTTCCGAGCGGTTTCAGACTGGATGTCTACCATACTTGCACACAAGTAGTGCAAATTTGGAATTGATTTCTTAAATGTGGTAACCGTTTGCCAGAAATTCGCCGTCTGCACATCATCGCACAGCTTTGTCCTGCTATATCTGCGCAACTAAGGCATCTATCGACAATCGGAAAATAACCTGTTAAACAGCAATATTTAGCCACTTGTCCTCACAATATAGTGACCTTCGGCCCAGTAACGGCTGAGATCGATGGGCGAGTTTGGGGCACTCCGTCAAATTTTAACGGGTATCACGTGTTGCCTTCCTTACTGCATCGACGTCGGTCAACGGAGGTCAACCCAAGTTTGCTCGATGTTTGGCCGTCTCCTGGGTTCGTACAGTACATACACGTGTTCTAACGGTCCCTGGCGCTGACGTATGCGACGTTGCACAACACACCGTGTGACGTATGGGGTGGCCGGTGACTGGGCAGACTGGCCGTCGACGAAGGGGGCGTTCTCAACATTACTGCGGCGGCTTGGACTGCGGGCTTCCACTGCTGGCGTTCTGGCAACATAACGCGAACGCAAAATGTTAGCGAGTACATGCTTGTACTCGCTCTATGCTTATTGTGTTTGTGAAGGCTGCTGGATTGAAGTTGCCGGTTCATCCGTCCCTCAACAGCTTCATTCGGCAGCAAGTCAAGGACGGCGTTCGCAGCGTGGCGGAGATGGAGCGACACTGCAAGTCGTTCGTCAAGAACCAGCTGCTTGCTGGCAAGTCTCTGCCGTCACGCTTCAACCGTCGATACTTTCCCACCAAGCGCGACATCATCAACATTATGTACGCAGCACGTCTGGCCGACATGTATTCGACGGTTGACCAGGAGAACCTGTTGGCAAAAATTGAAGAGTGGTCGTCTGAGCAAGACAATCACTTCTACTTTCGTCCGTACGCGGAGTCAGACAGCGGCACGTCCGGCGACGCAGAAGACGACGACGTATTGATGCAGAGCGGAGGACAGAGCGGGTTGCTGCTGGTGCACCAGACCAGCTGGCAGCAACGACTTCTGCAGCGTTACGGCAGCATGTGTCTGCTGGACGCTACTTACAAGACGACGCGGTATGCTGTGCCGCTGTTCTTCCTCTGCGTCCGAACCAATGTCGACTACGCTGTGGTCGCCACGTTCGTCACACAGTACGAGGACAGCAGCAGCATTGCCGAGGCGATGCAAGTTTTAGCGGACTGGAACCCGCACTGGACTCCGCAGGACTTCATGGTCGACTTTTGCGAGCCAGAAATTATGGCAATGGAACGCGTCTTTGCAGGTAATTGTAGTGACAATGTTTGCATGCTGTTGGACTGTATAAGGCCGTGCACGGTGTTGTACCTTGCACGGTTTGCCTGCCGCTCGACCTATATATTACGTTATTCGTGTTTACTGTCTTTGTTCTTAACTGACGTTCATGTCATTGTCATGTTATGCAATTTACTATGATTCTCTGCTACTGTTCTCGCAAAGTCCTGGCCCAGTAACCATGGAGTGTATGAGGCTAGATTGTGTGTGTATGATCCAAAATACTGCGTTCATGCGTATTTAGGTCGTATTTTTGTCGTGGCTGGGCGAACTCATGCTGGGCTTGGGCACACATTTCATAGTGATGGACGCCCACTGGGGCCGGCCATTACATTGCACAGACGTAGTAGCTTCCGTCTTCTTTCCGTTTTACCCTTGCCTATTCTCAGCCTTTCGAACATCCGTTTCATGCGTGATTCGTGCGCGTGTGTGCAGGCTGCAGTGTCTACATCTGCGATTTCCATCGTGAGCAGAGCTGGGAACGATGGACTAAGACGCTGAAGCATGGCGTCAGTACAGTCAAAGATCAGGTACAGTTTTACTATAGCTCTGCTGATTTTTTGGATATCTCTGCCTTCACTTCCATTGCATTTGTTACAAATAACTGTATGTACCCAGAGCCCGGGTAATACTGGGATGGACGTTCGTCTTCGACAATATGGTGCACTTCGGCTTACTAGCGTCTGAAATCGTCTCGTTACTTTGGAGCACCTCTGCAAATTTCAACGGCTTTTGCATCTTGGCAGCGTTACTGCACGGCACTCCAGTATTGCGCGTCAGCCCAACTTTGCGGCCTTGAACAGAGAGCGCCACCCTTATTCGGCATGGCGGCCATCACATTGGGCATTGGCCCACATTTCTAGTTTGACTGTGTTGTGCACCGCTGACAGGTGCTGAGTTATCTGCGACGAATTGCGAGGGCGTCGTCGCCAGCCGCGTACAGCGCCGCAGTCGACAGCTTCACTAGCAGCGACGTCTACCAGAAACACGCTCGTCTACAGCAGTACTTCGACAAAACCTGGCTACCAGAACACATGGTTCGTACCTAACACGTCTTGCACCGTTTTCACGCCTTATCGTCTACGACTGTTGCAACGCTGTTGTACACTTACTACACTGTATCTCATACAAGTTTCCACCTTTTAGTTGTCTCACTTTTTGCATTACTAACCGATTTTAAAAAATTGCACTGCTGGAAAGCGTGTGAAGTTACCTACCACACCCACACCACTCTACACACCTCGCCTTAGTCATGTTGCTAGAGTACCTTGGAAAATTAACAATATCCCCAGGGGTGTGGAATCGGAGTCTGCGTTGTGAAGGGACTCTGACTCTGGTTATTAAATTGATCGCGCGACATTTTCCTCGCATTTTCAAGTGTGTAACTGCCATTGTCTGTGTTGTTAATGTACAGCGCTGGGTGACGGCGTTTCGGTCCGACCGCTTTCACGTCCGTGTGTCAACTAACAACGGCATCGAGCGTCAAAACCGGGCGCTGAAGCACGACTACTTGGTGTCGATGCGTGATCGAACGCTGTCCGATCTCGTGACTGTGCTTGTCGAGAAATTCCACCCGGATGCATTCCGGAAGTACGTGCGAATCGGCGTTTCCCTGCACTGTGCACTTCTGGGTGTAATATAATGAATTTTAACTGTGGTTTGTTTAGTCATTAATCACAAAGTGCACGTTGCTTTTGGTCAACGTGTTTGTCACTTGCCCGTATTCTTTTCGATGAACTTGACCCAACTGTCACTTTTCGGAAAGACCACGTTGTCACAAGTGTAATATAATGTCATTTTCCAAACGTTGTAGTAACGTCATATTGGACATTGTCGACATTCACTTGCAACGCTCTAGTGACGTTATTATGCGTGTAGACTACAGGGACGTTAAGCACCTACTCAGTCACTGCTTGTTATGGCCGCCCTCTCGAATAGGGCAGGCCATTATATTTATATTCTCCCCCACATGGCCCCACAGTGGCTTACTAGCGGCTGTGATCGTTTCGTTAGTTTTGAACACTCCTGCTACTGTCAACGGGTTTCGCGTCTGCACGGCACTCTAGTACTGGGCGTCAGCCAAACTGCGGCGTTGAACAGAGGGCGCCACATATATTCGGCAGGGCGACATTCTATTTACTTTCTAGTTACTGCTGTTGTGATGTATGTAGGTACGTACAGCTCAACATTCGCTTCACGGACGCATTCCGAAAATATGACTCGTCGCTTCCGACGTTCCTGCGCAACCGACCGCGCGACTTCGTGACGCACGTCCGACAGCGATGGACTGCCGCTGAAGTGTTTACCAGCGACGACATTTTCGTCACCGGCGACCGCGTGTTCGCCGTGCACAGCCCTGACTCCGGCAACACGTACGAAGTTGACTTCGGCCACGACGACGGAATGCCGTTCTGCGCCTGTGAGGACTGGCGTCGCTACCACTGGCCGTGCAAACACTTCTGCGCGTGCTTCCAACAGACTGTACACGGCTGGGACGACCTGGTCGGAAGCTATCGTGACAGTCCGTACTTCACGGTAGACACGGACGTCATACAGCTGCTGTCAGCCGGCACAAGCACACTACCGGACACTGTGGGTGCAGACAGTGGCGAGGACGCGGACGACGTGGACGGACAACGCGACGAGGTGGCTGCTGTTGGGTCGCTCGGCTCAGCTGAAGACCAAGCAGTTCAGTGCCGTGAAGTGCTGCGGCAGTTGATTGATGCGACGTACCTGAGCAGTGACAGTGAACAGTTGGCACAACTGCGCACGTGGCTCATCAACGACCTTGCACAGTTCAGACAGCACCTGCCCGCCGACGCCGGTCTGAACCTCAACGTGACGCAGAGCAGGAAACGCCGTGCGCCACGGTCTGGCCGTTTGCGACTGCGGCCCCTTCACGTCCGTCGTAGTACACGTCGACGTGTTGGTGCATCGCAAGTGCCGCGGTCCTCAAACGTCGACGTTGAGTTGTCTCCCTCACATCACGATGCTGTAATAGCTGACGCTGACGTTGTCGTTCAAGATGAGGTACTTGCGGCCGAACCGGTCATTTGGCCTGCTGCGTACGCCGCACCCCACGTGGAAGCACGGCCTGTCACATGCGACGTCGGTGTCAGCGCGCCGGCAGACACCGACAGTACATCTGCAGATGTACGACCGCAACATTTCACACCTATGAAGCTTCGACGTCATCCGAAAAAGGTATTAGTTAAGACTGTTCGCACTGTGTACGGACAACAGTTAATCATGGTTATGTAAGCGTGACGGTAGCAAATAGCTGGGCGTTGACGTGTGTGTCATGGGCATACCCAGGGCAGCGTCCTTCACTCCAATCCTTTACACCGTGCTTCCTTCACATACCATCCCCTCCGTTCCAACTCAATCCAGCTACGGAGTCAGCTGGAGCGCTGAAAGCTCCAGAGGGGTTCCGGCAGAGCCCGGCCGCCAAACGCTTTTGTGCAATACTTACTACAAACCTGTGCAGGTAGGCTGGAATTTTTTTTCAGGTGTTTGATTCCCGAGTGACCAATCATTTTGTCCGGAGTGCTGTTAGCTGTTTGGTTTGTTGTTTGTAATTTCTCTTCCGTACATCTACGGAAGGGGATTCATCCCCCATGATCACCTCCCTGGGTATGCCCGTGAAGCTGCATGTTGGAAATTCCGCTCGTTGACGTGTGTGTCAGGTACTGCTGCGAGCATCGTGGATCGATCAACCACCGCCGTTAAGAAGGCGCGTGCGGAGGTCCGCAACACGTGACGTGCTGCCGTGTGACGTGGAAGAAGACGACACAGTCGACAACTACGTGTAAGCCGAGCGTTAGGCCTACCCTACACCTACGGACAGCGTACATTTTCATATACTATAGGCCTATTGTTGTTACATTATTGTTACAGAGAACGTTCGTTTGTACATTGCAGCCGGTCATCAGCATTGTAGAGAACATGGCATGATTACTGACTTTTGTCGCCGTTCCATCAATTGATGATCGACGTGATCAATATGCGCGTAGATGGACGTCGCCAGCGGGGGATCAGACGATACCGTGCCGTGTGAGCGTGACGGACGAGTTGTCCACGTCAAACTGTGTCGGCGTCTCGCAGCCTGGTACCAGCGCCGCATGTACGCACGTCGAAACCGCAGTCGTCCAGGACAACCGTATGACGTTCACTTCCTCATTTCCGTATAGCAGTTTCCACTGTACGGCATATTAACGCATTAAGGACGTGTAAAAGAGAAGTTATTACTTTACGACGGTTGCAGATCACTGCGTTGTAGTGACAGTAACTCTTTCGTCACAGCGTGGCTTTTTTACAGGAACGTTCGTGGACATGCTATCGGATGCTGCATCACGTACGTGGTCAACCTCGCAGTGGTCGACAGGCGCAAAATTCAATGTGCATGGTGAAGTCCTGCAACCGGCCGATCTGGACACATTGAAAGGATCGGCTTGGTTGAACGACAAAGTGCGTAGAATCATTTGCCGCTGTTTCTCGTAATATTTCGTTGACTGTACTATGCAGGTGTCGGTGTTATTGATACTTGTTATGTAAACATTTGATGCTAGTAATTTAAGTAACTAGCGGCTACGTGGTTCACGGCCGGGGGTGCAATCCGCATCGCTCATTATGACGTCATTGATGATATCATAACTCGGAAACGATAGGAGATACAGAAAAACTGAGACCACCTCGCCCCATGAAATCTTCTGAGCTATCCAATGGTGAAAACCGCATCGCTCTACGACAACTTTTGCACAGCCGGAAATTAGCTCATTTATGACATCATAATTTGGGTTCAAGATGGAAATTGCAAAAAAATGGCTTTATAGAATTTTAGTATTGGTGCGTTCTACAATGTAAGCAAAAAGTCAGGACAATCCGATCAAAACTGTAGGACGAGATAGTTTTTTGCTCCCCAAAACCCCTAAAAATACAAGTTTTTAGGGGTCACCCAGCCCATATGGGTCGCACAGCCCCTATATTCCGGGGGACACAACTAGACACAGACATGTAACATATGTCCTAGTTTGATCGAAAGCGGATCAAAGACGGCTTAGAAAAACTATGCACAAACAAACAAACAAACAGACAGACAGACAATCCATCAGACAATACGAAAATAATTGTCACTTGGCCGTGAACCAATTAATTAGGGAATATAAAACTCGTAATTATGTAACATTTTGGTCGGTAGGTGACACTAAGTTATAAGGCACACCTGTGTAAAGTTAACGTTCAACTGTAAGGTCCTATTTACACAGTGGCAAATGAAAGTGGAGTGGTCTGCTGAATTACGCACATTTGCTGCCGCAGTGTATTGTGACTGCGTCTGTCAGCGGTTGGTTGGCGTGTTGACATAACTGTTGCTGACGTTTTCTTGCAGGTCATGAACGCGTTCCTAGCCGCATTCGCTTACCAGCACAACGCGCAATCGACGAAGCACATTTACGTGTTTCCGTCGTACTTGGCAGTGCTGTGGGACCGCGGCCGGTTTGATCAGTGGCTGTATCCAAAGGTTTGCTGCCTTTGACGTTTGCACGGTATACTGAGTAAGGAACTGTGTCTAATGCACATATTACATGAACGTTAAGGCCTAATCTTCAACATTGACCTTATCGCACACAACGATTGTTGTTATGTGACGCTATACAATACCGAAGTCCTTCGGTCTGACAATGTTCTTATGTCAAGAAATTGTGAGAAAGGGGCTTAACAAACGCCCCCCGTGTTGTATTAAGTCAAAGAAAGCGGATGTTATTGTGTTATTATTATTTTTTAAACTGATTGACTTAACAATGCGGGCGTACGGGTAGGCTGTGACTGTAGTTAAAGAATGCAGATATCGTACGTTTATACAACTGGACGTAGATGTAGACGTAGACGCAGTTTTCGAGTGCAGGCGGAGGTCTGTATGCCCGCCTCATTTCATCACTTTAAAATTTAATTACGTGCTAAGACTCTTCATATAAACACTGGCTATGACTTCTGGTGCCTTGCAACTGTGCTCTGAAATTATATTCAATATCTTGATTATGCCAAAAATTTTTGCACATGTTACTGTTGAGTGTATCGGCGTTGTAGATCCACCTGTCGATGTTTACGTGGCTGTTTATGCCCGTGAACGTCGGCGAAATGCACTGGACGCTTCTGGCAGCTCATGTGCCAACTGCCACCGTCTCCGTCGTGGACTCGCTGTCATTGGCGTCTAGTCGGAAGTACATCGACAAGTGGCGGTAACGTTGATGTTCACATTCACCAATCAGTGATGTTATACTAATAATCAGAAGCGTCTGTTTGTGCCATGCTACTTTCTAGCGCCCTGTGACAAGCGTAAACACACTGCCCACGCCCACCAGCATGCCGCCAGCCACGCCAGCACGCATTCGGCTTGGAGACACCCTGTGTGGCTTCCGAACAGAAATCTAATCACCTCATGCACTGACTGACGAATGTTATGTGACTGCAGGAAGTTCATGAGCAAGCGAAGTGCAGTCGTCGGCGAGTTGGGTGAGTGGACGGAAGTGCCCATCAAGTCGACTCGACAGGCTGACGGTTGCAGTTGCGGTCCGTTTGCGTTAATGGTAACTAACTGTCGTTACGATTTCATGTTACTGTAACTAATGCAATAGAGTTTCACGTGTAGAAACAACACAGTGGGTGAGGTCAAGTTCGGTCTAAAGGTAGTAACAGACTGGAAAGTTTTCTGTCGAAACTGGCTTTCGAAAGTGACTTTCGAAAGAAATCTTGCACGTGTGTCATGACAACTTTTTCGCCATTTTTCTTCTTTCAAAATAAACTTTCGCGAGTAGAACATGTTGTAATATCGTAAGTTTCTTTCGCAAATTACTTTTGAAAGCGACTTTCGAAAGAAAGAAAAAAAACTATAGTGTCTCACTACCTTAAGCCAGAAGACTACGATTAAAGGCTTAGAATACAGTTTGGTATAAGTCTAAACTTATGACCGAACTTAACCTCATGTCGGCGATTTGGTCTAAGACCATACTTAAGTCCAAAGTTTGCACTTAAGTATGGTCTTAGACAAAAGTCTTAGCCAAAGTTTAGTCTAACATCATCGAGCATATGATTCCTACCAAGCCCACAACCCAAACGGCATCCCTATCGGTTCAGCCGTCTTTGCACAGACGACCGTAGAGTATCCCTTTACTTTACAATCAATGGGATGCCCATTCTCCTCCAAAAATTTGCCCCTACCCATGGGGGATATGGGGATTGAG
>Ga0209790_1000199_pt1 | contig 11587 bp, 9 predicted proteins | sample WorMetG1aBELIZE2_FD_187420 | JGI IMG/M metagenome (GOLD analysis project Ga0209790, IMG submission 187420) | Marine gutless worms symbiont microbial communities from Max Planck institute for Marine Microbiology, Germany - Inanidrilus... ... | reverse complement strand
CCAAGGTCGGCAGGACCTGGAATGAATAGGCGTCATAGAGGCGGTCGAGCACCGGTACAATGACGCGACTGAATTCCAGGCACAGGAACGGTCCGCCGGGTTTGAGCACGCGTCGGGCTTCGGCCAGCGCGGCGGGAATACGGGTGACGTTACGGATGCAGAAGGCGATGGTGTAGGCATCGACCGAGCAATCGGCGACCGGTAACTGCTCGGCATCGCCGCACACCCACGCGATGTCCGATGGCCGTCCTCGATCGATGGACCGGTCACGACCAACGCCCAGCATTTCGGCGTTGATGTCGCAGACCATCACCGGCCCCCCGCCGCTCTCCAGGTATCGCAGCGCGATGTCACCGGTTCCGCCACCGACGTCGAGCAGGCGCATCGATGGCCGCGGATTCAGCCAGTCGATCATCGCGGCCTTCCACAGGCGATGGATGCCTGCGCTCATCAGGTCGTTCATCAGGTCGTAGCGCCGGGCGACGCTGTCGAACACGCCCTTGACGAGGCCGGCCTTGGCCTCCTCGCCAACGGTCCGGAAACCGAAATGCGTTGTCGTGCCGTGCGATTCCGGTTCCTGCGCGTCGGTATCGTCGAAGCGGTTTTCGGACATGGCCGGCACGATAGCCCAAGCCCTTTCGACACGCTACCTTGGCGCCGATGCCCGAACTGCCCGAAGTCGAAACCGTCCGCCGGGGCCTAGCTTCCGTGCTCGAAGGCCGCCGCATTGTCCGCGTATCCGCGAGGCGGCCTGATCTGCGGTTTCCGCTTCCGAGGGGCTTCGTCAAACGGGTCGAGGGCCGGCGGGTCGAAAAGGTCGATCGGCGCGCCAAGTTCCTGCTGGTGCGCCTGGAGGGGGGACTCGTGTTGATCGGCCACCTCGGCATGTCGGGCCGGATCGCCGTTTACGAGGGTGCCCCGCCGCGGCTCGCGGCTCACGACCACATCGTCTTCCTAACCGATACCGCCGTGACCATTCGCTACAACGATGCCCGCCGGTTCGGCTTTTTCGATCTGTGTGCGGCGGACGAACTGTCGCGCCACCCCATGCTTTCGGCACTGGGGCCCGAGCCTCTGGGTGACCATTTTGACGGCGCCTGGTTGTCAACGTGTCTGACGGGCCGGAGCGCGCCGGTGAAAACCGCCATCCTCGATCAGCGGGGGGTCGCCGGCATGGGCAACATCTATGCGTCGGAAAGCCTGTTCCGGGCGCGGCTATCGCCCCGGCGTATGGCTCATACTGTTTCGGGCCGGCGCGCCGCGCGGCTCGCCGAGGCGATCAAGGCGGTCTTCAACGACGCCATTTCCGCCGGCGGGTCATCGCTCCGCGACCATCGCCAGACCTCGGGCGAGCTTGGCTATTTTCAGCACCGTTTTGCCGTCTACGGGCGCGCCGGCGAGCCTTGCCCCGGCTGCGATTGCGATGTGGCGGCAACAGGGGGCGTTCGGACCCTCGTCCAGTCCGGACGCTCGACATTCTATTGTGCAAAGCAGCAACGTTGATGCTATAGACAGGGCCATGAACCGCCCCTGCCGACGGATTTTGTTCGGCTCGTCCCTGGTTGCGGCCCTCGTTGTCGCCACCGCCACTTTCGCCGACGGTTTCGTCAGCGGAATCGAGGATCTGCCGCTGATGCAGGGCCTCGAAGAAACCGAGGACGGGATGGTTTTCGACTCGCCAGCGGGCCGGATCGTGGAGGCCGTCGCCGTTGGCAAGGTTTCGCGGGAGGACGTACTCGATTTCTACATCGAGACGTTGCCGCAGCTGGGCTGGACGCCGGCCGGGCAGGGCGTGTTCCGCCGCGAAGGCGAGGTGCTGAGGATCCAGTTTCCCGGTCGTGACGGCAGCGGAACAACGGTCCGCTTTGCGCTGTCGCCCGAGGGGCACGGCGGCTGACACGCCGACATCGGCAGGTGGACCGCGGATTGGACACGTGAGGGATTTAAATCACAGGGGAGAACGACAGTGGCTTACGAAAACATTCTCGTCGAGACGCGCGACCGGGTCGGTCTGATCACGCTCAACCGCCCCGAGGCGCTGAACGCGCTAAACGACGATTTGATCCGGGAACTGGGCGAAGCGCTCGATGCTTTCGACGCCGACGACGGCATCGGCGCCATCGTCCTCACCGGCAGCGAGAAGGCCTTCGCTGCCGGTGCCGACATTAAACAAATGCGCGAAAAGACCTTCATGGACGCCTACAACCGCAACTTCATCACCGGCACCTGGGAAAAGGTCGCGACCACCCGCAAGCCCGTCATCGCCGCCGTTGCCGGATTTGCCCTGGGCGGCGGCTGCGAGGTGGCGATGATGTGCGATTTCATCATCGCTGCCGACAACGCCAAGTTCGGCCAGCCGGAGATCACCATTGGTACGATCCCCGGCGCCGGCGGCACCCAGCGCCTGACCCGCGCCGTCGGAAAGGCCAAGGCCATGGACCTATGCTTGACCGGGCGGATGATGGACGCCGAGGAAGCCGAGCGCAGCGGGTTGGTCAGCCGCATCGTGCCGGCCGCCGATCTAGTCGACGAGGCGGTCAAAGCGGCGTCGAAGATCGCCGCTTTGTCGAAGCCGATCCTCTATATGGCCAAGGAGTGTGTGAACCGGGCCTTCGAGACCACCCTTGCCGAAGGTGTGTTCTTCGAGCGGCGGATGTTCCACGCCACCTTCGGCACCGAAGACCAGAAGGAAGGCATGGCGGCATTTGCCGATAAGCGCAAGCCGGCCTTCAAGCACAAGTAACAACGGCCCTTCGGTTGACGGACCGGGACGGCGGCGATATAAGCCTCCGTTCCGGCCGCGGCTGCAACAGTCAACAGGACAACAATGGCCCACCACAAGTCGGCGAAGAAGCGCATCCGCCAAACCGCAAAGCGGACGCGCGTGAATCGCGCAAGAATCAGCCGAATCCGCACGTATCTACGTAAGGTTGAAGACGCGATTTCCAGCGGAGACCAGGAAAAAGCCCGTGCTGCGTTCAGGGACGCCCAGCCGGAGTTGATGCGTGGCGCCGGCAAGGGCGTACTCCACCGCAACACCGTGTCTCGGCGCCTTTCCCGGTTGTCGGCCAGAATCAAAGCGATGTCGGCCTGACCGGCGACGTAATCGTCGCTTCGCCCTTTCCCGATCGATCAATCTTGACATCGCGGCGGCGGCCGCCGGATGCGCGCAGTGCGTACAAAAGATTAATGTCAAGTTATTTTTTCAAAACGTTCTCTATTCGGTCGGCTTGAATCGCATGTTTCCGACCAGTAGAGTCTAGTCACCGGGGAAGCGGGCCACAGTGAAATAAGGACTGTGTCCAAATACCCATCCCGGGATCGGTGAAGTTGTTACTGTGATAATTGGTGTTTTTCGGTGTGGTGTACATCGCACTAAAGTGAAATTGCTACCAAATTGCAGAAAAACGCTCACGAGAATCGTGCGCTGATTGGCCGCAGAAGGGGTGGGAGTTTCTGTGCGGAATGGCAGTCGGGGCGTGCTTTCTTAGAATGATCTGTCTGGTTTCGAGCGGCACTCTAATGGCGTTTAGCGAGTGACCGTTTGAGGTCTGACGATATCTTACCTGGGGTGAAATGCGGGTTCGGCGGCTGCTCCGCCGGTCCGATGGGTTGTAAACCGGGAGTTGCTTTCCCGTTCTTTCGCCCACGCCGACATGCTGCTCTGCTCGAGGGTGACGGGGCCCGTATCCGGCCACCGTGTTGAAACGATGGACCCTGTAGTCAGAAGGGGGCGATGGTGGCATGACCATCGGCGATATCTCTCAACCTGTTCAAACCCAGTGGGAAAAGGTCAGCGGGCTTCTGCGCGAGGAGATCGGCGACGCCGCGTACAAAAGCTGGCTGAAGCCGCTGGCGGTCCGCGACATTCAGGAAGGATCGGTTCGCATGGCGGTTCCTACGCGGTTCATCCGCGATTGGGTTGCCGCGCACTACGCTGACCGCCTGCGTGTTTTGTGGGGAAGCGAAAACCCGGCGGTCCGGGCCATCGATTTCGTCGTTCAGACCGAGGGCCATCAGCGATCCTCTGCGCTTCGGCAGCCGGCAACGGCCGCCGCGGTCCGCGCGACACCGCAATTGGCGCGCCAGCGCGCCAACGGAGCTGACCGCGACACATGCAACATCAGCGCCCCCCTGGATCCGCGGTTCACGTTCGACAACTTTGTCGTCAGCAAACCCAATGAATTCGCCTACGCGGCCGCCCGTCGGGTCGCCGAAGCCAAAACGGTTCCGTTCAATCCACTGTTCCTCTACAGCGGCGTGGGACTCGGCAAGACCCATTTGATGCACGCGATCGCGTGGCAGATCGGCCGCCAGCAGCCGGCCCGCACGGTGATCTACCTGTCGGCCGAGAAGTTCATGTACCGGTTCATCCGTGCGCTTCGCGAGCAGAACACCGTCGACTTCAAGGAGCAGTTTCGGTCGGTCGACGTGCTGATGATCGATGACGTGCAGTTCATCAGCGGCAAGGATTCGACCCAGGAGGAATTTTTCCACACCTTCAACGCGCTGGTCGACCAGGGCCGGCAGATCGTGCTCAGTGCCGACAAATCGCCGAGCGATCTTGAGGGCATGGAGGAACGGCTGAAGTCGCGCCTCAACTGCGGCCTGGTTGCCGACATCCATGCCACGACCTACGAACTGCGCCTCGGCATCCTGCAGTCCAAGGCCGAGCAGATGAACATCCTGGTGCCGCGCAAGGTCATGGAGTTCCTCGCCCACAAGATCACCGCCAACGTCCGCGAACTTGAAGGCGCGTTGAACCGGGTCGTCGCCCACGCCCAGTTGATCGGCCGCGATATCACCTTGGAGACCACGCAGGAAGTGCTGCACGACCTGCTGCGGGCCAACGACCGCCGGGTGACCATCGAGGAAATCCAGAAACGGGTTGCCGCGCACTTCAACATCCGCGTCTCGGATATGCATTCGGCGCGGCGCGCCCGGTCGGTGGCGCGACCCCGCCAGGTGGCCATGTATCTCGCCAAGCAGTTGACCTCGCGGTCGCTGCCCGAGATCGGTCGAAAGTTCGGCGGTCGCGACCACACGACGGTGATGCACGCGCTTCGTCGGGTCGAGGAACTGCGTGAACACGACAGCAACTTCGCCGAAGATGTCGAGCTCCTGAGACGCATGCTCGAAGCCTGACAGCCCCCCGTCCGAACGCCGGCGAAGCCGCGATTATCGCTTCGGCTTCAAGGGTCTTCTGCTATACTGACGGACCCTCGGGGAGCCGGATTCCGGCACCCATTCCGCCATCTACACGTTGCGGGCCGGGCGGCCGGGGCGCCTTCACCGGCGAACCGACCCGTTCACGGCCTGTCCCACGGCAGCCGGCAGATATCCAGGACGGATTTCTTAGGACGCCATGAAACTCACGATTGAACGCGCCGCCTTGCTGAGAGCGCTCGGCCACGTCCAGAGCGTCGTCGAACGGCGCAACACCATTCCCATTCTTTCCAACATCAAGCTGGAGGCGAAAGACGGCCGCCTGCACCTCAACGCGACCGACATGGACCTGGAAGTTGCCGAAGCCGTGGCCACCGAAATCGGCGCGCCGGGGGCAATCACCGCACCCGCCCACACACTTTACGACATCGTCCGCAAACTTCCCGAAGGCGCTCAGGTCGAGATGGATGCGACGGGTGGCGACGACCGGCTGACCCTGCGCTCGGGACGCTCGCGGTTCACCCTTTCGTGCCTGCCAACCGAGGATTTCCCTGTCATGGCCGGTGGCGAAATGCCGCACCAGTTTCGGCTCGCCGCCGGCGAGCTGCGCGGACTGATCGACAGCACCCGCTTCGCCATCTCCACCGAGGAAACCCGCTATTACCTCAACGGCATCTACCTGCACGCGGCGGAGCGTGATGGCATCGACGTCCTGCGGGCCGTGGCCACGGACGGGCACCGACTCGCCAGCGTCGAAGTGCCACTCCCCGAGGGCGCCGCCGGCATGCCGGGCGTGATCGTCCCGCGCAAGACCGTCGGCGAGGTCCGCAAGCTCATCGACGAGACTGCAGCCGATATCGATGTCGCCATCTCCGAGACCAAGATCCGCTTTGCCTTCGACGACGCCGTGCTGACCTCAAAACTGATCGACGGCACGTTCCCGGACTACGAACGGGTCATCCCGTCCGGCAACGACAAGGAACTCGACGTCGACCGCAAGCAGTTCGCTGACGCAGTGGACCGGGTTTCGGCGATCTCCAGCGAGAAATCCCGCGCCGTCAAGCTAAGCCTTGCCAACGGGACCCTGGTGCTGTCGGCGACCAGTCCCGAGCATGGCAACGCGACCGAGGAGCTGGAAGTCCATTACGATGGCGACAACATCGAGATCGGGTTCAATTCCCGCTACCTGCTCGACATTACCCAGCAGATCGAAGGTGACAGCGCCCGGCTGTCGATGGCCGATGCCGCTTCACCGACGGTGATGCGCGAAATGGGCGATGCCCGCGCGCTTTACGTGCTGATGCCCATGCGCGTGTAAGGGGGCGAACCCGCTGTACGGTTCACAAGCCTTGGCGACGTTGCACGGGCCTGCCGCTGACGAGTTCCCTGATGCCGCGCCGGCCCCGGGTGACCGGCGGTTCGCGGTGGCACGCCTGACGCTCACCGACTTCCGATGCTACCGTGAGCTCAGATTGGAGTGCGGCTCGGACCCGGTGGTGCTCACCGGTCCAAACGGGGCGGGCAAGACGAACCTTCTGGAAGCCATCTCGTTCCTGGTTCCTGGCCGGGGGCTTCGCCGCGCGCGATCAGAGGATATCGCCTGGCGGCCGGTGGACGGGGTGCCGGCGAACGCCTGGGCCGTCGCGGCACGCGTTGAAACCCCGGACGGACCGCACGATGTCGGCACTGGACGAGACGGCGCCGAAGGCAGGGACCGTCGCCGTGTGCGGATCGACGGCCAACCTGCCCGCGGACAGGCCGCGCTCGCGGAATTCCTCAGCGCCGTGTGGCTGACACCGCAGATGGACCGCCTGTTCATCGATGGCGCGTCGGCGCGGCGCCGGTTCCTGGATCGGCTGGTCTACGGGTTCGACCCCGCCCACGCGGGACGCGTCGCGGCCTATGACCATGCCTTACGCGAGCGTACCAAGCTGCTGCGGGAAGGCTGTAGCGATTCGGCTTGGCTCACCGCGCTCGAAGAGACCATGGCCGAACGCGGAGTGGCCGTCGCGGCGTCACGGCAGGAACTCGTCGGCCGGCTCGCTTCCAAATGTGCCGGTGGTGCCGGACCGTTCCCCGGTGCCGTGCTCGACGTCACGGGCGACGTCGAAGGATGGCTCGACGACGGGCCGGCACTGGACGCGGAGGATCAACTGCGCGCGGCATTGGCCCAGGCCCGCAATGCGGACGCTGAAACGGGCGGTGCTGCGGCTGGACCGCACCGCAGCGACCTCTCGGTCCGGCATGCCGCCACCGGCCGGCTGGCGGCCGACTGCTCGACCGGTGAGCAGAAGGCGCTGCTGATCGCTACTGTCCTCGCCAGTGCTCGCCTTCAAGCTGAGGAGCGCGAGACAGTGCCAGTGCTCTTGCTTGACGAGGTCGCGGCGCACCTCGACGCCCGTCATCGCGAGGCGCTGTTCGACGAGGTCGCGGCGCTTGGTGCGCAGGTCTGGTACACCGGCACGGACAAAACGCTTTTTGCGCCGCTTGCAGGTCGTGCACGTTTCTTCGATGTGGAGGCCGCGGTTGTCAAACCGTCGGCGTCGGCGCGATGACCGAAACGACCGCCAACGACGGCATGGTCACCAACGAAGCCTACGACGCCGAGTCCATCAAGGTCCTGCGCGGCCTTGAGGCCGTGCGCAAGCGCCCGGGCATGTACATCGGCGATACCGATGATGGCTCCGGACTGCACCACATGGTCTATGAAGCCGTCGACAACGCCATCGACGAGGCGTTGGCTGGCTTCTGCGATTCCGTCCTCGTGCAGCTCAACGCCGACGGTTCGGTCACGGTTTCGGACAATGGCCGCGGTATTCCGGTCGACATCCACCGCGAGGAGGGGGTCTCGGCGGCGGAAGTGATCATGACCCAGCTCCATGCCGGGGGAAAATTCGACCAGAACTCCTACAAGGTCTCGGGTGGCCTGCACGGCGTCGGCATTTCGGTGGTCAATGCGCTCTCCGACCGGCTCGAGGTCCGCATTTGGCGCGACGGCAAGGAACATATCGTCGCCTTCCAGGACGGTGAGACCGTGGCGCCGCTTGCCGTCGTCGGCGATGCGCAACCGGACGAGGACGGCGCTTCGCGCACCGGCACGGAACTGACATTCCTGCCGTCCCCCGACGTGTTCACCATGACCGAGTTCGACCTCGGCACCCTGGAACACCGCCTGCGCGAGCTGGCCTTCCTGAATTCTGGGGTGCATCTGCAGCTGACCGACGCGCGGCTCGTCGAGCCCAAGGTCATCGATATGCATTACGAGGGCGGCCTCAAAGCCTTCGTTGCCTATCTCGACCGCTCGAAGAACGCCCTTGCCGGCGAAGCCGTGATGATTTTGGGCGAACGCGACGGCATCGTCGTCGAACTGGCGATGCAGTGGAACGACAGCTACCACGAGACGACGCTGTGCTTCACCAACAACATCCCGCAGCGTGATGGTGGCACGCACTTGGCCGGTTTCCGCGGCGCGCTGACCCGCACCATCAACAAGTACGCCACCGACAGCGGCATCGCCAAGAAGGAGAAAGTGGCGATCACCGGCGACGATGCCCGCGAGGGACTGACTTGCGTGCTGTCGGTGAAGGTGCCCGATCCCAAGTTCTCCTCGCAGACCAAGGACAAGCTGGTGTCCTCGGAAGTCCGACCGGTGGTCGAGGGCATCGTCGGCGAGAACCTCAACCGGTGGTTCGAGGAGCATCCGGCCGACGCCAAGCGGGTCATCGGCAAGATTGTCGAGGCGGCGGCGGCGCGGGAAGCGGCGCGCAAAGCCCGCGAGCTGACCCGTCGGAAGGGTGCCCTCGACATCACTTCGCTTCCCGGCAAGCTCGCCGACTGCCAGGAGCGCGATCCGGCCCTGAGCGAGCTGTTCATCGTCGAGGGCGACTCCGCCGGCGGCTCGGCAAAACAGGCCCGCAACCGCTCCAACCAGGCAATCCTGCCGCTCCGCGGCAAGATCCTGAACGTCGAGCGGGCCCGGTTCGACAAGATGCTGAGCTCGGCCGAGATCGGCACGTTGATCGCCGCCCTCGGCACGGGCATTGGCCGCGAGGACTTCGACGTCGAGAAGTGCCGCTACCACAAGATCATCATCATGACCGATGCCGACGTCGACGGCAGCCATATCCGTACGCTGTTGCTCACCTTCTTCTTCCGCCAGATGCCGGAGCTCATCGAACGTGGCTACTTGTACATCGCTCAGCCGCCTCTTTATCGTGCCAAGCGGGGAAACTCCGAGGTCTACCTGAAGGACGAACCGGGCCTCGAGAGGCACCTGTTCCGTGCCGCCATCGATGAGGGTACGGTCTTCGTCGCCTACGACGGTGCGCAGGCCGCAGGCGAGCATCTGCGGTCCCTGGTGGAGGAGGCCCGCGACATCAAGACTCGGCTCGAACGGCTCGCCCGCCACGTCCCTGTTCACGTGCTGGAACAGGCAGCGACCCTCGCCGCCCTCGATCCCGAGGTGCTGTCGGACCAGGAACGGGCGCGCATTACCGCCGAAGCCGTCGCCAAGCGGCTCGACGCCTTGGAGGCACCAACCGACCGCGGTTGGAGTGGTACCCCCCGCGCGGATGGCGGGATGACGTTTTCGCGCGCCCTGCGCGGCGTGCCCGAATCCCACGCCATCGACAAGGCGCTGATCGATTCGACCGAGGCCCGCAAGCTCAACGACAAAGCGGGAACGCTACAGAAGCTCTATGCCCGCCACGGGAAACTCGTGGTCAAGGACCGGGAACTGCCGATCACCGGTCCAGTCGCTCTGGTCGACACGGTCATGGATCTCGGCCGCAAGGGCGTGGGCATCCAGCGCTACAAGGGCCTCGGCGAGATGAACCCCGGCCAGCTGTGGGAGACCACCCTCGATCCCGACGCCCGTTCGCTGCTGCGGGTCGAGGTCAAGCACGGCGATGCCGCCGAGGAAGTGTTCTCGACCTTGATGGGCGATACCGTAGAGACGCGGCGCGAGTTCATCCAGGACAACGCCCTCCTCGTCGCCAACCTCGACGTCTGAACCCGCATATCCGAGGCTGCGGCCTTTCGACCGGGGCGCGAATTGCTGTTGCGCCGCGGTGCGCTGTTGGCTACATCCGCCGGCGCAACGACGCAGCACCCAACCAGGAGAAGGAGATGGCATGAATGGGGTGTGAGCGGCCGAAGCGCCCGATGCTGTTAGGGTGTTGGGAGAGGCGGATAGGTTGCAGGTTGGATGCGCACCTTAGGGCTGTTGACCCTGTGAAGGAGATTAACTCGCACCTGTTACCGAACGACCATCCTGAGGCCCGGTTGCGGCCGGTGACCTCGCATAGGAGTTTGGTTCGGCCGTTCACGCCCCTCGCGGGGTTCCGCCACTCACCAACGGGAGAAGTGTAGCCATGGCCTTCATTGGAGTCGATCTTCATCAGAATTCCTTCACCGTCTGCCGTCTGGATTGCGACGGCTCGGAAACCTTCGCCACCTACCAGCTGTGCCGCGCCGATCTGGACCGGTTCTGCCTGGGCCTCGATGCCGACGACGAGGTCGCGGTGGAAGCGACGGGCAATTCGGCCTGGTTCCGCGACGAGGTGATCTCCTGCGTCGGCCGGGTGGTGGTGGTCAACCCGCGGCAGTTCCAGGTGATCCGCAAGTCGGTGAAGAAGACCGATCGCAACGACGCCCGCGCCCTGGCGGTGTTCCTGTCCAAGGACATGCTGCCCGCGACGCGGGTGAAATCGAAGGCGGAGAACGAACTGGCGTCGCTGGTCCATACCCGCGATCTTCTGGTCAAGCAGCGCACCCGTCTGCTCAACAAGATCCACGCCCTGTTCAACCGGCACGGGGTCAAGCTGAAGAAGGCGGGATTGAGCAGCCGGCGCCGCCTGCTGGCGCTGGAGAGTGGCCGGTTCTCGACGCTGGAGCAGGTCGAACTCAAGGTGCTGCGCGATCAGGCGCTGAGCCTCACCGCGACGATCGCCGAACTGGACGGCGAGATCGAACACGCCGCCCAGGGCTTGGCAGGCTACGACAGCCTGGTCAGCATCAAGGGCATCGGGCCGCGCGCGGCGGCCGTGTTCCTCTCGGGCATCGGCGACGTGGACGACTTCGAGACGGCCGACAAGCTCGCGGCCTATTGCGGCATCGTGCCCCGGGTCAACCAGTCGAACGAGACCGACAACCGGGGCCGGATCACCAAGCGCGGCAACAAGTTGATGCGCACGACCCTGGTCCAATGCACGCTCATCGCAATCCGTTATTCCGGATACCTCAACGCCTTCTACCGGCGCGTCAAGGAGGAGCGGCGCGGCAGCGGCAAGGCGATCATCGCCACGGCCCGAAAGTTGCTCAAGATCATCTACGACACGCTGAAAAACGGCTGGGTCTTCGAAGACTTCCCGGCCTTCAAAATCGCCGGGGAAACAATCCCCGCTGGACAATCATCATAGGA
>Ga0209790_1000198_pt1 | contig 11595 bp, 9 predicted proteins | sample WorMetG1aBELIZE2_FD_187420 | JGI IMG/M metagenome (GOLD analysis project Ga0209790, IMG submission 187420) | Marine gutless worms symbiont microbial communities from Max Planck institute for Marine Microbiology, Germany - Inanidrilus... ... | reverse complement strand
GTAGATGGATTCATCGGTAATCATTCCGATTGCCACCGTTTTTCTCGTTACCTGATTCTAGATTTTAGCCTTCTCTTCCGGAAGAATACGCTTGGTCTGAACGATTGCGTTCATTGATAAAACGAACCGAAGAGTTTTCAATTATGATTATCGAGACTAAAGTATACAGCTGTCGCAAATGTCAGAGCGAAGATCTCGTTAAAAATGGCACAAATGCGTCCGGTAGCTCGCAATATCACTGTAAAGCCTGTGGTGCCTATGGCGTACTTGAGCGCACAGAACGCGCGACGGAAGAAAAGAAAGGACTTATTATAAACGTTTATCAAGAAAGATCCAGTATGCGCGGGATTGAACGGGCGTTTGGGGTCTCGCGCCGAACATTGAGCGCCTGGTTAAAAGAACAGGCGAATGATCTCCCACCCCTTGAAGAGACGCTACAACCTGTTGAGTGCAAAAAGATTCCTGTGCTGGAGGTGGATGAGTTGTAGTCCTTTGTCTTTCGTAGCAAAGACAAAGTGTGGGTCTGGATTGCCATGAATAGAGAGACCCGAGAAATCGTCGCCTCTGCCTGCGGTGATCGCACCGAAATAGAAGTGCTCACAGTTATTATACCACCAGAAAATCTGGTTTTTTTTATGATGAAAAATCAACAAGTTAGTTTTTAGACAGCCTCTAAAGATGAGATATGCGGGTTAAGCCGACACCGACCAATACTCTATGGCCGAACTCTTCCAGGGTTTGCTGACCTGGGTCTCGGCCAACCCTGGTTGGGCCCATCTGGGCGTCTTCCTGGTGGCCCTGACCGAATCCCTGGCCATCGTCGGGCTCATAGTGCCGGGCGCGGCCATGATGGTCGGTGCGGGGGCATTAGTCGCCGTCGGCACCCTGGAGTTCCAGCCCGTCTGTTTGTGGGCGATCGCCGGTGCCGTGACCGGAGACGGGTTCAGCTATTGGCTGGGACGCCGCTATCGGGAGCGACTGACAAGCTTCTGGCCCTTCACGCGTTACCCGGAAAGCCTCGCCGGCGGGGTCCGCTTCTTCGAGCAGTACGGCGGAAAGAGTGTCGCCTTCGGGCGCTTCGTGGGTCCGATGCGGGCGATCGTCCCGCTGGTTGCTGGTATGCTGGGCATGACGACCGGGCGTTTTCTGGTCGCCAATATCCTCTCCGCCACCGCCTGGGCCCCCGCCTATCTGCTGCCGGGTATCGTCTTCGGCGCCTCCCTGGAGCTGGCAGCGGAGGCTGCTTTCCATCTGGTGGTACTGCTGCTCGCCCTGGCGGTTGCGATTTGGGCCGCGGCCTGGGGGATACGGCAGGTCTTCCTGCTCTACAGCCCCCGCGCCAGGAGTTGGGTGGAAAGACTGCTGCGCTGGGCGGGATTTCACCCGCGTATGGGCGACATCGCACGCGCCCTTGCGGATCCCAGGCACCCGGATGCCGCTGCCCTGACTACGCTCGCCGGGGTCCTGCTCCTCGCCACCCTGCTGTTCGGGCTGGTCACCGGCTTTGTCATCGCCGGGGCCTCGGACTTCCCGCTGAACCAGGCGGTGCTGAATCTCGCGCTCAGCATCCAAACCCCGGCCGCGAATCATCTGATGGTCACCTTCGGCCGTTTCGGGGACCTGATCGTCATCTTACCTTTGACCTTGGTCGTCTGCGGCTGGTTGTACCGGCGCGGTGAGTATCGTCATATCAACTACTGGCTCGCCGCCTGCGCATTCGCTATCCTCGCCGGCCCCCTGCTCGCGTATCTGCTCCGAGTCCCGCGGCCCGACCTCGGGCTGAGCGGACTTGCGCCCTGGTCCTTTCCCAGCGGCCATACCTTGCGGGCCACGGTGGTCTACGGCTTCCTCGCCGTCGTACTTGCCGGTGGTATGGCCCCGCTCCGGCGTTGGTTACCTTACGTCTGGGCCGGTATCCTCATTACCCTGGTGGGGATTTCCCGGCTCTACTTCGGCGTCCACTGGTTGACCGACGTCCTGGGTAGCCTCACCCTTGGCCTAGCCTGGGTGGCTACCCTGGGACTGGCTTACCGCCGCCACCAGGGGGGTGAGACCGCCTGGCGTCGGCTCGGAGCCATTGCCCTGGGCACCTTGGCGGTCGCATTCGGTCTCCGGAGCTATTTATTCCCCGACCCCGCTCTCGCCCTCCATGACCGACCCGTCGCGACCATTTCCATCACCGACACCGATTGGAAAACAAGGATCTGGCGCACCCTACCGCGCAGTCGGGGCGACCTGTGGAAGGCCGGCCACCATCCCCTGAATCTGCAGTATGCCGGCCGGCTCGATGACATCCATGACCGGCTCGCCGCCAAGGGTTGGGAGCCGGGATCGAGACTGAGCTGGGGTACGGCCATAAAACTTCTGTCCCCTTCTCTGCCGCTTACGGAACTTCCTATCATACCCCATGTCCACAAGGGTCACCACGAAGTCTTGGCCCTGGTCAGGCACAGCCCCCCTGATGGCCGGCTGGTGCTGCGCCTGTGGGCAACACCCTACCGCATCGACGGCAAAACACCGCTCTGGATCGGAAACGTCACCGCTCAATACAAGCAGGTCATTCTCGATTTGCTCGCTATACCAACTACGGATGCTGATACCCAAGATCCCCTTGACTCCGTGCAGGGGGATTTCTCCGTGCTGCACCCCGTTCGCCCGGACCAGACCGCTCCTCTCCTGCTTCAGGTCGGCAAAGTAAGAGAAGAAACTACGAATCACATGAATCCTCGCGAATCGATTCGCGGAAATTCGCGTGATTTGTATTGCGACACCCTCTATTGGGTCAGAGACGGCGGGAATGTCCCCCGACGGGATGTTCGCTGTCCGGCTCGGTGCAGTGTCGAAGCACGAACGCCCGGGCTCGGTCGCGCAGGCGGACGCTAGCCTGCCAGTCTTTGCCGTCGGGGGTCAGCACCGAACCGATGGAGACCCGTACCGTCCCCGGCGCGGGCAGCCAGTCGTTCCCCCGCAGGATTTCCCGCGTTCCACTCAGGGCCACCGGCAGGATGGACCGACCGGCCCGCACCGCGGCTACGAAGGCCCCCATGCGGAAGGGCAGCAGGCCCGGATCGTCACGAAAGGTGCCTTCCGGGAAGAAGACCAGTAACTCTCCGCGTTCCAGGGCCGCGGTAAAGTGCCGCATCGCGGCGGTACCGCGCCGCGGATCGAAGCGCTCGACGAACAAGGTGCCCTGCCGCGCCAACAGGTGCCCGACCAGGGGCATCGATGCGAGCTCGCGCTTGGCAATAAAAACCGGGGGCCGGGGGATGGCCTCGATGAGCACGAAGGCATCCAGATAGCTCTGGTGGTTGGCCACCAATACAAAGGGATGATCGGCAGGGGGAATCCGATCCAGGCCGCTGACTTCCACTCGGACGCCGGCCAGCCGGTGCAGCAGGCGGATGCCGCTCCGGACCAGCCTCCAGCGTCGGTCGAGCCGGAGCAGGGTGAACACACCGAGCGCAACCGGCAGGCCGATGAGGCTGAGCAGTAGCCAAGCGTAGCCTGCGTACAGATAGCGCGGGACGAGTCGGAGCGCGTGCGCAATGCGGGCCCCCAGACCGGCGGTGGCGATCCGTAGGAGCTGCTGCCGCGGATGTCCCGGCCCTGCAAGCAACCGGCCCGCCAGGTAGCGTTCGCGGATCGCCCCCCGTCGCAGCTTTCCGCTGGAGGTCTTGAGCACCGTCCGCGGCGGCACCAGTACCACCTCATCGGGCGGCAGTCCCAGGAGGTTGCCGGTACACTCACGCACGGTCCGCTCCAGCGTCCGGCGTCGGTCCGGATCCCATTCCCGGGTCTCGGCCACGATCACCAAGCGCTCGCTGCCGGTCTTGGGATCGGCGGCGGAGAAGGCGGCTACGCAGCCGCTGCGCACGCCGGGGATGGCCCCCACTGCCTGCTCCAGCTCATAGGGATAAATGTTGCGACCGCCCCGGATAATCAGGTCCTTGACGCGCCCGGTGAGGTGAATGTCCCCGCCGGCGAGATAGGCGCGGTCGCCGGTGTCGTGCCAACCTGCGCGGATCAGGTGCGCCGTGGCCTCCGGGTTGGCGTAATAGCCTTGGGTGGCCGAGGGTCCCTGGAATTGGAGCAGGCCCTCGTGCCGTTCCGGCAGCTCCCGGCCCTGGGCGTCCACCACCCGCACCCGGTAGCCGGGCAAGGGACTCCCGAGGGCCACTACTTCCATGGCGGTCGGGTCGTCGCCGGATAGCGGCAGGGCATGTCCAGATTGAGCGAATCGGCGGCGGTCGATGCAGTCGATGCGCGGGCCGCGTCCCGCCGGCGGGAAGGCGAGTCCCACCGCCGCCTCGGCCAGTCCGTAGACGGGGGTGATGGCCTCCCGACGCAGTCTGCAGGGCGCGAAGCGTTCCGCAAAACGGCGCAGGGTCCGAGGGCTGATGGGCTCGGCCCTGTTGAGGGCCCAGCGCCAGGTACTCAGGTCCAGCCCCTCCAGCGCCGCGTCCGAGATGCGGGTCAGACAGAGCCCATAGGCGAAGTTGGGGGCGGCGGAGAGGGTACCGCGGTGGCGATGGATGGCCTCCAGCCAGCGCAGAGGCCTGGCCAGGAAGGCCAGAGGCGACATCACGATCAGGGGGACGCCGAAGTAGAGGCTGCCCAGCCAGGCGCCGATGAGGCCCATGTCGTGGTAGAGGGGCAGCCAGCTCACAAAAATGTCGTTCGGACCGGGCCCCTTCGCCTGGCCCATGGCCCGGATGTTGGCCAGCAGGTCCGCGTGGGTGAGGATCACCCCTTTGGGATCACCGGTGCTGCCGGAGGTGTATTGGAGAAAGGCGATCACGTCCGGAGCGGGGCGATAGGGATCCCACCGAGACTCCCCCGCATCCGGGTCGTCCGAGGTGAGCAGGCCGCGGATACTCGGGACCTGAATTCTCAGCAGCTGGGCGACCGTGCCGGCCTGGGGCACCGTAATCAGAAAGTCGACGCCGGCGTTGGTAAGAATGTGGGCATGGCGCCGCAAATGCTCCTCGATCTGCTGCGGGCGTGCCGGTGGGTAGATAGGTACGGGAATACCCCCGGCGGCGAGGATACCGAAGAAACTGTAGAAATAGTCGGGTCCCGTGGGCAGCATCAGGGCCATCCGGTCGCCGGGTCGGAGCCCCTTGCGGTTCAGCCTGGCGGAGACCCGGGCGGCGCCTTGCCCCAGAGCGGTATAAATAATCGGTTCGTCTTGCTCCTCGGACCCCTGACAGCGGAGGTGGATGCGCTCGGGGTGACGCGCCAAGTGCCAGTCCAAGACCTCGATCAGGGTGCGCGAAGCGGCAGGATCGCCGCCGGTCTCGGTGCCGGTAACGGCAGATCGCCTGGTCCGGGTCTCCTGGGCCGTCCGTGCTGCACCACCGCGGGCGTCGGCCAGGGCCAGCAGGTCCCGGGGCGTGGTAGCCAGCAGGGCCTCCTCCAGCAGGCTGATGCCCAAGCCCTGCTCCACCCGCGCGAGCAGCTCGGACCTGCCGATACTGTCGAGCCCCAGATCCGCCTCCAGCCGGATATCGAGCCCGATTCCGTCCGCCGGAACCGGCAACCGAGATTCCCGGACAAATGTCTCGAGAATACGCAACAGCTCGGCGGAGTGGTCCTGGGATTCCTGGATCATCGAGATGCCATTCCTGAACGATGAGTGATTAAGTGATGAGTGATGAGTGATGAGTGATGAGTGATGAGTGATGAGCACGGAATGCCGTAGCGCAGGCGTCTCGCCTGTAGACGATGAACAGGCAGGGACCTGTCTGCCGACAGGCAGGCACCTGCACTACGACACCATTCATCATTCATCACTCTACTTATCTCCAGGCCCAACATGATGGCGATGGGACGGGTCTAGGGGTTCGCGTCGAGGGCAATCTTGAGGACCATGGTCAGCGGCACCGACAGGAACATGCCGACCGGACCCAACACCCACCCCCAGAAGATCAAAGAAACGAGAACCACCAGGGTGGACAGACCCAGACCCTGGGCCATGAACCTGGGCTCGACCATACTACCGATGACAGTGTTAACCACCAGATACCCGCAGGCGACCCAGAGCGCTGACTGGACGTCCAGCTGCACCAGGACCTACAGGGGTGCGAAGTCGAGACCCAGTAACCAGAGCCAACCCCAGATCAGGCCGCCGGTGAGCAGGCTGGTGGTGGTCTTGAGGAGCATATAACGGTTGATGTTTCGAGCACGCCCCGCAACCGTTCGAGGGAGGTATCCGGTGACCGGAGCCCTGCCTTTAATTTGGCCGGGAGGCTGGAGGCCTCGAGCAGGATAAAAATCATGGTCAATACGATCAGAAAGGCATTGGTCAGCATATCACCCAGACCACTGAGTAATACCCCAGCCATCTTCATGGCCTTACCCGTGTCCAGATAGTCCGTGAAGGCCGCGCGCGGCACCTCGATCCCCACGCCCTGCAGCCAGGCGATCAGCTCTAGGGTCAGCTCCTTGAGTCGCGTCTAGTATGTGGGCAGGTTGGCCATGAAGGCGTTGAGGGAGCCGGAGACCAAGACGACGATGAGAGCGCCGATAGCGATCATGACCGCGCTCGCCATCAGCAACGCCAGCCACGCGGGTGTCCCGCAATTTACGAAATAGAACAGTTGGTCGGGGCGGTGATGGCAGCGATGAAGCCGGCGAGCAAAAAAGGGGTGATGAAGGAAGCGGCTGCGTGCAGGCCTGCCACCACCAGCACGAAGGCACCGGCTACCAGCAGAAAGCGTGCCGCGGGGGTGAATTGAGCCTCGATAATCATCGCCTTTGCCTCACTCGAACCCTGGGAGCGTTCTCGATCGGCGGGATCATACGCCATCGCGCCGATGCGGACCGATGGCCGATCTTTTTCATCCACAGATTACACAGATTTCCGCAGATTGTTTGTTTTAATCTGTGGAAATCTGTGTAATCTGCGGATTGAAAATGGGTCTTTGCCCGTTGCCACGCCGGAACACGGACACGGGCAATGTACCCCAATGCCATTAAGTTAAGTGTTACCGGTCAGCAACAAGAGGAAAAACTACGAATCATGCGAATCCGCACGGACAAGATCCCTCCCTTCGGTTCGGGATGACAATTTTGCGTTGATGCGCGCGATTTGTAGTTTTCCTCGACACATCGGTTGTCGGGTTACCTGTTTGCCGACAGGCAGGCGCAAAGATTGTAGGGGCACCCGCAAGGGGTGCCTTTGCAGTAGATCTTTGCATCCTTCGTGCCCTTTTGAGGATGGACAGGTTTTTGATGTAGATTTTGGTAACCTACGATTAGATAAGGATATTTTATCATGTTTGCGTTGATTCGCGTCCATTTTCGGCAAAAAAAGATTCCTATGAGAGTTGGGAATCCGGACCTTATCCGCGTCCGCCATCGGGAATGACGATGCTCGGCAAGCTGACGGATCTCTACTACCGCCTCACCCTCGACCGACCGCTGGCGGTCCTATTGGGGGTCTTGGTGTTCATAGCCGGGGCGGTCTACTTCGCGCAGGGATTCAAGCTGGATGCCTCCGCTGATTCCCTGATCCTGGAGAACGACGAGGATCTGCGCTACTACCGCGGGGTGCGGGCCCGTTATGGTGCCGATGACTTCCTGGTGGTGACCTACAGCCCCCGAGAGGATCTGATGTCCGACGCGGTGCTCGCGGACATCGGCAAGCTGCGCGACGAGCTGGCCGCGCTAGAGGGGGTTAAGTCCGTGACCACCCTGCTCGACATGCCCCTCCTGGACAGCCCCCGCGTTACACTCAGCGAGATCCGGAAGGAGCAGCGCACCCTCGAGACCCCGGACATAGACCGCGAGCTGGCGAGAAGGGAGCTCACCACCAGCCCCTTGTACCGCAACCTGGTAGTCAGCCCGGACGGGCGTACCACCGCCATGCAGGTGAACCTCCGCCACGACGGGAAATACCGGACCCTGCTCGAAAAGCGCGAGACCCTGCGTCTGGAACAATCCCAACGCGACCTCGGTCCCGAGGAAGTGGCCGAGCTGGAGACCGTGTCCAAAGAGTTCAGGGCCTATAGTAGCCGACTCCAGGAGCAGAGGCAGGAAGACATCGCGTCCGTGCGCATGGTCCTGGACCGACATCGGGACATGGCGGAGATCTATCTGGGCGGGGTGCCCATGATTACTTCCGACATGATCGACTATGTGCGCAACGACATCCGGGTCTTCGGCGTCGGCGTGGCCCTGTTCCTGATCGGTCTGCTGGCAGTGGCCTTCAAACGCCTGCGTTGGGTCCTGATCCCGCTGCTGATCTGCGGCGCCGCGGCCATCGGCATGGTGGGCTTCCTGGGCCTGATGGACTGGCGGGTGACGGTGGTCTCTTCGAACTTCATCTCCCTGCTGTTGATCACGGCCCTGGCCCTGACCGTGCATATGGTGGTGCGCTATCTGGAGCTGCAGACGCTGACCCCCCAGGGCGAACAGCGTGTGCTGGTCCGGGAGACCGTCCGCTCCAAGTTCCTGCCGTCGCTTTACACGGCGCTCACGACCCAGGCCGCCTTCGCCTCCCTGCTTATCAGCGGCATTCGCCCGGTCATCGACTTCGGCTGGATGATGGTAGTGGGCGTGGGCCTGGCGTTCATTCTGTGCTTCCTGTTCTTTCCGGCGAGTACTGTCCGGCTCGCTCCTGCCAAGCCGGTCTTCCGTCACCACGATGTGACCGCCGTCCTCACCCGCTCTCTGGCCCAATTTATAGAACGCTTCCGGATCCCGACCTTATGGGTCTATGCCCTGCTCATGACCCTGAGCATCGCCGGTCTCTTTCGGCTCACAGTGGAAAATCGCTTTATCGATTATTTCAAGGACAACACCGAGATCTATCGGGGCATGGTCCTGATCGACCGCGAGCTGGGGGGGACCACTCCCCTGGATGTGATTATCGGTCCGGACCAGATTTTCGAGGAGATGGCCGCCGAGGCCACCGCGGAATCGGATGATTTATTCGCGTTCGAAGACGCCCTGGATTCGGACAGGGTGGTCACCATGGAACAGGAGCCCTTCGCAGCAGAACGATTCAGACGGGTATCACTCCGGGAAGACAGGGGACCGGATGAATTCCTGAAACTTGCGAGGTCCCGAGAGGAGCTGCCCATGAAGGAGAACGCCGGGATCAGCGGGGACAGTTACTGGTTCAACATGTTCCAGCTTGCGGTTGCGGACCAGGTACATGCCTATCTGGAGAGTCTGCCCGAAACCGGCAAGGTGCTCTCGATTTCCACCACCATGGCCCTGGTAACCCTCCTCAACAATGGCCGCCCGGATAACTTCACCCTTTCCGTCCTGTACCAGCGGCTGCCGGAGAACATCCGGGATACCCTGTTTACTCCCTATATGTCCGCTAACGGCAACCAGCTGCGTTTCTCGGTGCGGATCATCGACTCCGACCCTGGCCTGAAGCGCGACGAGCTGATAAAACGCATCCGCCGGGATCTGGTCGACCAGCTGGGGCTGGAAGAGACACAGATCCGGCTCTCGGGCATGCTGGTGCTCTACAACAATGTGCTCCAAAGCCTGTTCCGCTCCCAGATCCTCACCCTGGTCGTGGTTTTCCTGGCCATCGGTGCCATGCTGTTGGTCCTGTTCTGGAATTGGTCGCTGGCCGCCATCGGCACCATGCCGACCATGGTGGCGGCGACCGTCATCCTCGGGACCATGGGCTGGATCGGAATCCCGCTAGACATCATGACCATCACCATCGCCGCCATCTCGATTGGGATCGGGGTGGACAACAGCATCCACTACATGCACCGGGTACGCGAGGAGTTCGCCCGCGACGGCGACTATTGGGCCGCCGTCCAGCGCAGCCACGGCAGTGTCGGGAGGGCGATCTGTTACACCTCCGTGACCGTGACCTTGGGCTTTTCCATCCTAGTCCTGTCGAACTTCATCCCCACCATCTACTTCGGCCTGCTGACCGGTATGGCCATGCTGATCGCGCTGATCGCCAACCTGACCCTGTTGCCGTTGCTCATCGTTCGATTCGAACCGCTGGGTCGCAGCTCTACCCCAGGATGAATACAATACCATCGAGTATAAGCGTTACCGGTCGATAGAAGAGAGAAAAAACTACGAATCACGCGAATCCTCACGAAAATTGTCATCCTGAACCGAAGGGAGAAACCTTTCGTCCCGAACCAAGGGGAGGGATCTTTTTCGCGCCGATTTGCACGATTCGTAGCTTTTTCTCCCTCATCGGTTGCCGGGGTTACGGCGTGTCGGACTTATTTGTCTCTCTCGACGTCGGGACATGCGCCTTCCCCAGCCTACTACAGGCAGCTAACTTAATGGCATCGAGGATGAATATACTCGGAATTTCAGCCTATTATCACGACAGTGCGGCGGCATTGGTGGCGGATGGGGACATCCTGACCGCGGTGCAGGAAGAGCATTTCTCCAAGAAAAAACACGACGCACATTTTCCCGTCAATGCGATCAAGTGCTACCTAAAAGAAACCAATATTACGTTGAACGGTGTCGATTTAGTCATATTTTACGATAAGCCACTGGTTAAATTCGAACGTCTGTTTGAAACCTATCTATCCTACGCACCCAAAGGGTTTCGCTCGTTTCTGGCCGCAATGTCGGTCTGGTTGAAAGAAAAGCTCTTTCTGAAAACGACCCTGAAAAGAGAGCTGGCCGCGCTCGGTGGGTGTGACGATCCCGGATCTTCCCCGACTCTTATTCGCGAAGCATCACCAATCTCATGCCGCGTCCGCTTTCTTCCCCAGCCCCTATGAGAAGGCAAGTGTGCTGTGTCTGGACGGTGTGGGGGAATGGGCGACCACATCGGTTTGGTTTGGAGAGGGAAATAGCCTGACGCTACACTGGGAAATCGATTTCCCGCACTCGCTGGGTCTGCTCTATTCCACATTTACTTATTATACCGGGTTCAAGGTCAACTCGGGTGAATATAAACTGATGGGTCTCGCCCCCTATGGAGAGCCAAAGTACCTAGACCTCATTTACGATCACCTGTTGGATCTGAAGGAAGACGGTACCTTCCGCCTGGATATGAGCTATTTCAATTATGCGACGGGGCTGACCATGACCAACGCAAAATTCGACCGGCTGTTCGGCAGTCTGCCCCGTAAACCGGAATCGGAAGTTACCCGACGTGAGATGGACATCGCACGTTCCATCCAGGTGGTGACGGGGTAGTGGTGATTTTTGAGGTGATACCTATGGAAAAAGACAACATCTTACGTACGAAGCATGCCAACTGTTGCCGTAAGGTATTATTCCAACGCTCAATATGAGCCGTTTCCCCCGTTTCTTTACCCACAGGGCACTGTTGCTCGCTCGGAATGACGGCTTGATACGCGCTCCAATAATCACTGAAAACGATAGCTTCTTTAATAATGAGTTCTTTCTTTTCTTCCGTCGCGCGTTCTGTGCGCTCAAGTACGCCATAGGCACCACAGGCTTTACAGTGATATTGCGAGCTACCGGACGCATTTGTGCCCTTTTTAACGAGATCTTCGCTCTGACATTTTCGACAGGTGTATACTTTAGTCTCGATAATCATAATTGAAAACTCTTCGGTTCGTTTTATCAATGAACGCAATCGTTCAGACCAAGCGTATTCTTCCGGAAGAGAGGGCT
>Ga0209790_1000197_pt1 | contig 11617 bp, 7 predicted proteins | sample WorMetG1aBELIZE2_FD_187420 | JGI IMG/M metagenome (GOLD analysis project Ga0209790, IMG submission 187420) | Marine gutless worms symbiont microbial communities from Max Planck institute for Marine Microbiology, Germany - Inanidrilus... ... | reverse complement strand
CGCGGTCGCGCCCCGCTTCCTTGGCCCGGTAGAGGGCACCGTCGGCGAGGGCGAGCACGGCTTCGGCGGTAGAGCCGCCTTCGGACGCTTCGGCGACACCGATGCTGACGGTTACACGGATGGCTCCGTTCGGCGCCGGCACCTCCACCTCAGCGACCGAGCGGCGCAGGCGTTCGGCCAGGATTCGGGCCTCCTCGGCGCCGGTTTCGGGCAGCAGGGCAGCGAACTCCTCGCCGCCGAGCCGGCCGAACAGATCGCCCATGCGCAGGGCTCCGCCGCACCGGCGGGCCGTCTCGATCAGCACCTGATCGCCGGCGGCGTGGCCATAGGTGTCGTTGACGCCCTTGAAGTGGTCGATGTCGAGCATCAGTAGCGAGTACGGCCGGCCATAGCGCCGGAACCGGTGGGCCTCCGCGTCGGCGGCATCGAGGAACCGGCGGCGGTTGGCGGCGCCGGTCAGCGGGTCCGTCGTCGCCATGCGGCGGAGCGACTCCTCCATCGCCACGGTCCGTCTGCGCCCCCGCCAGGTTCCCCAGCCGACCGCCGCAGAGAGCGCTGCCCCCAGGGCCAGGGAGGCGATAGCCGCCCTGCGGATCTGGGACGTCGGCCGGTCGTAGAACCCGACGTTGAAATCGAGGCCGACGACGCCGGCGAAACGCCCCGATGACTCGAAGAACGGTGCCAGGCCCGAAATGAACGTGCCGGCCGGATCGGTGAACGGCTCGTCGTCGGCATAGGACTCACCGGCGCGCAAGCGATCGATCAGCCGCGCGGTCTCGTTCTGCGGATCGTCGTAGCGCTCCATCACCGTGGCGGGATCAAGCTGGCGTTCGGTCTTGAGGTCGGGGTCGTCGCCGGTATCGAGAACGAAGTGCGGGCGCCCGTCCACCTCGACCATGGTGTACAGATAGTGGATGTCGGGCATGCGGTTGTGGAAGGCGACGAGCGGCGCGATCACCCGCCGATAGGTTTCGCCGCCGGTCTGTTCGGGACTGCGCAGGGTGCCGTGGAGATCGCCGTCGACCATCAATGCGGCGGCCCGCGCCAGACTTTCGATCTCGTGGCGCAGCAACTCGATCCGGGCTTGATAGCTGAGGTGGAACAGCAGGCCCACGCTGGCGGCGACGCAGGCGAACACGCAGAGCCCGACGACGGTTCCGAGCACCGCCGGTCGGCGCTGGGCTGCATCGTCATTTTTCACCGTTACGTTGGCCATGATCACCAATCAGTCCGGGTCGGCCATCCACCGTGGCGTCGGCCCGCGGTCCACCTGCGGCAACGGGTGGCCGGTGGGCTGGGTCAGCGGCGGACCAGAATCGTCCAATCGGGAAGGGGGTCGTTGTCGATCAGAGAGACATTGGGCGACAGGTTCCGGGCACAGAAATCGACGTACTCCCGCGAATCCGCATAGAACAAGCCGCGTTGCCGCCCCGGCTTCGCGCGGTCGAGCATGTTGAAGGCGAGACCCTTGCGCGATTTGGTCCAGAGCTGGGCGAGGCTGGCCTTCACGTAGACCGTCCATGGACCGTCCTCGGCATCGCCGTTCAGGTTGTAGGTGCCCGAGGCGAACGAGTAGTCGGCCTCGTGGGTGGCGAGGAGGCTGTGGATGAACGTCGCCCGCAGATCGTCGATGCGCGCCGTTGCCGCCTCGATCATCTCTGCGCACAGGTCGTAGCCGAAGTAGGTGCCGTCTCGCACGACCGGCAAACCGGCGAGGTATTCGAACAGGGCTCCATAGCCGCAGCCGAGGTCGTTGACGGAAAGACGCCCTGACGCGCCGTCGCCGGCGAAGATCCCGGCCAAAATCTGAAAGCGGCGGCACTGCCCTTCGCGGTCCCGCCAATAGACGCCCGATGGCTCTGTCCCGAATCGCCGCAGCCGGTGCCGATAGGCACGCGCAACGGCATCCAGCATGTCCGCAGTCTCGTCGAGGTTGAGCGCCGTCATTTCGGGGGTTCTCCTGCGCACGTGCCGCCGAAGCGTCGCCGATCGGCGAGACGGCGTCAACGTTGGCCGGATGGCAACCCGTCCGGCCCGCGAATTCCGCGCGGCGGCGGTCCTTTCCCGTTCTGAGCGCGCATTTCTGCAATTGCTCAAAATCGAGGCGCGCCGGTCGGCCGATTGAGCACAAAAAAATCGGTACTCGGACGCCGAGTCCCCCTGTCGGAATTCTTGTCAACCGGGTGCGAAGGGGAACGCATTGATTCTTGGTAAAAAAAACGTGAACGGGCCAATTCAGGCGGCAACCGGGGGGTTAGCGACTATCGGATTCTTTTACAGTTGACCGCCGGGCGTACCGGCTAAGGCCTTGATTCCGGGACGCTCGAAGAATTTGGTACGATTCTTGCTTACTTCTCCGGCAAAACAACAGCTTGTGGCGTCCGTTGCAACCAAGGCGGAAGCAAAAGGGACCTTGGATCAAACAGGGCGAGTAAGAGACGGACACACGAGGTTCTGAAGGTTCTCGAGGAAAGTCGTTCGTAGCGCCTTATGCCGGGCCGATCGGGCCCCGACAGGTTCCGATCTTTGGCCGGTGTGGGGGCGAGGGAAGACTTGGTGTGGAACCACAGGACCGCCCACAAGCGCCGGTAAAGGTGGATCGGCGAGAGTGGTGCTGAAATGGGGTTGATGCGTAGGATCGGAAGACGCGCGACAGGTCTGCTCGGCCGTTTCGGACCGGCGCGCCGGCGCACGACGCAATCCGAGCCGGGGACGCCGGGACACGATCACGGCGCGCAATCCCGTTTCGCCGAGAAACCGTCGATCCAGCTTTCGTCCGAGCAGGTCCACGACCTCGTCGCGCCGCCGAAGGCACCGGCGGTCGATATCGACATCCCATCGGTTCTCGTGGCGAGCGATGTGTTTGCCGGCTTCGGCCCGGCCGTCTATCAGGCCCTGTCCCGTGAAGCCGAGATCATCGATCTTCAGGAGGGCGCCTCGCTGTTCCGCGCCGGCGATCCCGAGGACGCCGTTTACATCGTTTGCGATGGACGGCTCGCGGTCACCGGCGAACGGGCCGGGCGCGACATGGTTCTCGGCGAACCCGAAGCCGGCAGCGCCGTCGGCGCCTATCCGGCCATCGGTACCGGCCGGCGCGCGGTCAGCGTCGACGCCCAAAAAGCGAGCCGGGTGCTCAAGGTTTCCGCCCATGCCATCGCCGACCTCAGCCGCCGGTTCCCTGGCGAGATGGCCCGCATCGCCGGGCGCATGGCGGACCAGACCCGGTGCACCCGCGTCGGCATGGTGCTCCGCGCAAGCCCGGTGTTCCGCGAGCTGGACGATTCCGTGCTGCGCGACGTCGAGGCGGAGATGGAGGTCGCGCGGGCGCCGGCCGGGTCGCTGATCGGCCGCGCCGGCGAGCCCATGGAAGCGCTGTTCATGGTCGTCAACGGTCGGCTCAGGACGTGGACGGAGCAGCCGCGCCGGTCGAGCGCGCTGCTGCGCGAGGCCGGGCAGGGAGAATGCGTCGACGAGATCGCCATCGTCGGCGGCGCGGACCGCGAGGCCGATATCCGCGCCGTTCGCGACACCACCGTCGCCAAGCTCAACCGCCACGGCTTCGAACGTCTGCTGCACCGCCACCCGCAAGGCATCAACCATCTGACCACCGAGGTCGTCGCCAAACACTACAAGAAGATGTGCGTGCGCCAGACGCGCCCGCTCAACAGCTCCACCGGCTTCGCGCTGATCCCGGCGCATCCCGGCGCCCCGGTCGCCGAAGTGGCGCGCATGCTGGCGCGGTCCATGGGCGGCAAGAGCGGCGCCGCGGTGATCGACGCGCCGGGCCTCGACGCACAGGCGGGCATTCCCGGGTTCGCCGAGACCAGCTTCGGTGAGCCGCGCAACCAGTATCTCGTCGAGTGGCTGGAGCGCCAGGAGTTCGACGCCGGCCGCGTGCTCATGGTCGCCGACGAAACCGCGACGAACTGGACCAAGCGTTGCCTGCGCCACGCCGACCAGGCGCTGCTTATCGCCGACGCGCGGGCGGCGCCCGATGTCGGCGCGCTGGAGGCCGAGCTGATGGAGGCCGACGAGGCCCTCGGGCTGCGCAAGAGCCTGGTGCTTGTCCACCCACCGGGAACCGACTGGCCGCGCGGCACGAAGGCTTGGCTGGAGGGCCGGACCATCGGTTCCCACCACCACGTGCGCCTTGGCAACGCCGCCGACTTCGGCCGCCTCGCCCGGGTGATCACCGGCAACGCCGTGGCCCTGGTGCTCGGCGGCAGCGGCGCCCGCGGCTTCGCTCATGTGGGCGTGCTCAAGGCGATGGAGGAGCTCGGCATCCCCATCGACATGATCGGCGGCACCAGCGTCGGCTCGCTGATCGGTGCCCAGTACGCGGTCGGCCGCGACCCGGCGACCATCTACCGTCAGACGCTGGACTTCTGCCTGTCGGGCGAGGAACTGACCATCCCCCTGGTGTCGCTGTTCGCCGGTGGCAAGATGACGCGGGGCATCGCCGAGATGTTCGGCCCCGTCGCCTTCGAGGACTTGTGGGTTCCGTTCTTCGCCGTCTCGTGCAACCTCAGCCGTGCCCGCGTCAACGTCCACGACCACGGCGCGCTGACCGACGGCGTGCTCGCCAGCAACACGCCGCCGGGACTGTTCCCGCCCAGGGTCGACGGCGGCGACCTGCTGGTCGACGGCTGCCTGTTGAACAACGTTCCCGCCGACGTCATGGAGCGCTACGCCGACGGCGGTGCGATCATCGCCATCGACGTCAGCCCGCGCGAGGACCTGCTCGCCAACACCGCCTACGAGGAGGGACTGTCCGGCTGGAAGGTTCTGGATTCGAGGCTCAACCCGTTGGCCGAACCGATCAACGTTCCGAGCATCAAGGACATCATCAGCCGTGCCACGGCGATTGGCGGCCTGGCCAAGCAGAAGCTGGTCAAGGACGGCTACGCCGACCTTTACATCAGCCCGCCGGTGTCCGAGTTCCAGGTGATGGCCTACAAGGACGCCGGCAACATCGCCGAGGTCGGCTACAACCACGCCAGGCCGCTGCTCGAGGAGTGGTGGACCCGCGGCCGCACCGAAAACGATGGCCAGAACGGCGGCTGCCGGACGGAAGCCGAAGCCACCGCCGAGGACGCCGCCGCCCAGGACATCCCGCCCCAGAGCATCTCCGCGGCGGAGTAGGTCCGACGGGCAGGCGCCCCACCGTTTCCCCGATCAGGACCGCTTTTGCGATTTGCGCTTGGTGGTCGATTTCCGCTTGCGCGTCTTCTTCGGCGGCGTGTCCTCCGGCGTCGGAAACATGATCTGGAGCGTCCGCGCCACGTCCGGGTCTAGACGCGCAAGTTCCTTGGGATCACGACCACTCCTATGGTAATGGGCGGCGTCACGCAGCCGCGATACTTCGTCCCCGAAACGTCCGGCAAAATGGGCATCGATCGCCGTCGCCCAGGCGCCGAGAGTAACCGGGTCCCGGATGCGCCGGATTGCGCCGCTGGCCAGATCACTGACCCAGGTTCGAAGGCAGATTCGCCGTAGCCCGTCGACGTCAAGCTGGTCCACAGTGGCTTGCAGCAGCGCATGCAGCCAATCCAATCCTGACGCCTCGGTTGCAAGTACGATTGACGCTCGCGCGGCACTCCGGGAACAGGCTCGAACGAGAAAATCTCTGATTTCGTCATCCACATGTTCGTCCAGGATGTCGGCAGCCTTGCCGAAAACGCTGATCGCTGTTGCGTGTTCATCTCGTTTCGCTAGATTGCTGCCGAGTGTGACAAGGGATGCAGCCTCCTCGCGCCTGTCTCCCATCTTCGCGGCGAGATCAGCTGCCTGCCTGGCGGCATCTTCGGCCTCCTCTTGGTGGCCGAGTTGACCAAGGTGGAAGGCGGCGTGGCGGAGGCACATAGCCTCTTCGATCTTGTCGCCGGCCTTTAGGGCGAGGCCGGCGCCTCTATTTGCGGTTGATGCGGCTTCCTCATGGTGGCCGAGGCGACCGAGATTGAAGGCGGCGACGCGTAGGGACGTGGCCTCTTCGCACATTTCACCGGCTTTCCCGGCGCGGTCGGCGGCCTGTTTTGCAATTGCGGCGGCCTCGTCGTAACGGTCGAGATGACTAAGGAAAAAGGCGGCGAGGCGGAGGGACCGGGCTTCTTCGCCAATGTCGCCGGCGTCATCGGCGCGGTTGGCGGCTTGCTTTGCGGTTTCAACGGCATTGTCCATGCGGCCGAGTCGACCAAGGATGAAGGCGGAGAGGCAAAGGGATGTGGCCTCTTCGCGAACATCGCCAACTTTCCCGGCGCGGTCGGCGGCATGTTTTGCGATTTCAACGGCCTCCTCGTGGTGGCCGAGTTCACTAAGGCTGAAAGCGGCGATGCGTAGGGATGTGGTCTCTTCGCGTACGTCGCCGGCCTTCGCCGCTCTGTCGGCAGCCTGTTTTGCGACTTCTACGGCCTCCTCGTGACGGTCGAGATCACTTAGGTTGACGGCGGCGAGGCGGGCGGCGGCGGCTGCATCGAGATCAAGGCCGAGCGATATGGCGTGTTCGGCTAGGTCACGCAACAGATCAAGTGCTTCGGTGTTCCGGTACACCATAGCAAGGCTCCACGCCCGAGCCCGCTTGGCCGTCGATGCCAAGTGATCGTCGCCGAGTCCTTCAGCGGTGGCTGCTGCTTCGTCGGCGGCAGCGAGGCCGCCTTCGATGTTTTCGTAGGCATCCAAACTCGACCGCGCGAGAAGCAACAATACGCGATCTTTCGGGCTCGCCCGTTGGATAGCCAGACCGATCTCGGAGTACGCTTGGTCGATAGCGCGGCGGGCCGCGAAGTCCGCAATCGCCCGAAGGCGATTTGCAGTTTCGGGGGAGGCGATCGGTAGTAGACGGTCCGGGATGTAGCGGTTGGCGAGATCGAATAGCATCCATCGTCGACGGTCCCTGCCCGCACCCAGCTCGGCGTCGTGGAGCCGCGCCATGAGCCGAGCTTCTTCGATCTTCCCGTGCCGCGCGAACTCGGCGGCCTTGGTCTGTTTCTCCTGCGGCGAGAAGAAATCGGCCAGGAGGTCGACCAAGGCTTCGAGCGGGCAGCCGGATCCCCCGTGGTCGACGATCCGGCGGCGATAGTAGTGCGCGAACACCCGGTCGGCGACACGGTAGAGCACTTCCGATGACCCCGTTGCCTTCTCGCCGATGACGATCCGTTCCTTGACAAGATCCTTGAACGGGCCGGCGATGGCCGCTTGGCTCCTGGCGTTGACGCGTTGAGCGATCTCTGACTGGGTCGCGGGCTCCCCGCCGCGCAGCAGAGCATCGAGCAGCTTCTGCGCGCGGCCGGGGAGGGCCTCGATGCGTTCCTGGTAGTAGGGGGTAAGCTCATCGACCAGTTTTTGCAGCAGGTCGGCGGCGCGGAGGACGTCCTCGTCGAAAAGGGCATCGCCGAGCAGGGTGGCGAGTCTCGGCGTGCCGCCGATGAAACTGGCGACCGACTTGGCGCGTGCCCGCACCGATTCGTTCAGCGGCGGCTGACGGGCATCGGTGCGCTGGCGGTCGAAGAAGACGAGGCAGTTGTCCACCGACCAGGGCGCGAGTGGCACCTCTTTGAACGCCTGGAACAGGCTCTTGTTGTAGTCGCGGTCGAAGGCGCCGCTCGCGCTTGCCGCGATCAGCATCGTCCTGCTGTCGGCGGCCGTGAGGTAGGCCCGAAGCCGGGACGACTGGACCTCCTTCGGAAAGGCGCGGCGCAGCAGCGCATCGAAGTTCTCGACCAGGGCGACGAACAGGCCGCGTTCACCCACCGTCTCACGGACCGCCGCGTTGAGTTCGTCGAGGGCTTCCTCCCAGGCGGCGCCTTCGTCCTCGTGCCACGTCAGTTCCGCGTCCTTGCCCGCGCCGCCGGTCAGGGCGCGCCTCAGTTCGCGGATCAGGGTTTCCGGCTCCTTCACATGCGGCATTTCCTCCGGCATGAGCACCACAGCGAGCGGGAGGCCCTCGTCCTTGACGATCCGCTCCACCTCGATCTGGACATGGCGCATCATGAAGCTCTTGCCGTAGCCGCGCGGCGCCGAGACGATCAGGTGCTGGATCGTCTTGGATTCGAGATTGCTGCGGATTGTCGTGAGGATGCGGTCGAGGTCCCGTTCGCGGCCCGTGGCGACCGTGCGCACGGTCGCTTCCGAGAACTCGTGAGGATTGAACGCCGAGAGCAGTGTCATCGTCAGCGCCCCCAGGCCCGGGCCCGAACCCAGATCGGACCCAGCTTCGAGGCCGGGCGCACTGTTTGGGCTCCGGTATCGAACATGATGAAATCATCCTCCCGCAATGCCTCGAGGAGGTCGTCGCGGCGATCGATGGCTGAGATTTTCGTCAAGGCATCGTCGATGGCCTGAAATCCGGCTGGCATCGGGTCTGTTGCGACGACGGTTTTCAGGACGACACGTGCGGCCTTCTCGTCATCCTCGTACCGCGAGAGGCGGGTCGCGAACTGCGAATAGAAGTTCTCATCCAGTGCTTGCCGCACGTTGTTTTCGATTGCCGCCGCAACGTTTGCCGGGTCACGCACCCCTGACTTGGCGATCGCGTCGAAGCCGTACTGGAGGAAGATTGGCCAGGTTTCGGCCGATGCGTCGACGATCGCCTCCGACAGTTCCCGGGTCCAGTTCGCGATGCCTTCTCCTGCGGCCAGCGCATCCACCATGTCGATCGCCGACGAAAGGGAGAGTGGCGGCAACGCGACGGGGTGGATGTCAGCAATGTGGTCAGCGACAGGGACATCCTCCAAGCGACTCAATTGAGCGAAACCGATGGAGCCCGAGAGCAGCATCCGGACGCGACAGTTCATGCGCCAGGTTCGCAGCGTAGCGAGGAACTGCTCGGCATCCGAGGGCTTGTAGCCATTCCGGATCATGTTACGGAGCATGAACGGCAACTCATCGATGATCAGGACCACCGGCCCGATCTCATTGAGCGCGATCTCGATGTCGCCGGCCCAGTTGGCGGTGTGGTCGAATTCGTTCCGGAAGTCGGATGCCGTTTCTCGTCACGCTGTCCGCTCAGGCGGACCCAGAGAGCCGGCAGGATCGATTTGAACACGGGATTGGCCGCGATCTTCTTTCGGGCCTGCTGCATTCTTGTCTCGGCAGGGGCCTGCTCGAAGACCTTGCTCAGGAAATCCCCGAACCGGTTGACGCCTTGGACATCGATCCGGACCACCGTGAGATCCTCTTGCTCGAGCAGACGGCGTTCAAGCTCCAGGAGAACCGAGGTCTTGCCGATGCGGCGGAGGGCGAACAGGCGGCGACTGCCTTTGTCATCAATGAGATCGGAGAACAGGCCGTCGACCACATCGGATCGCGGCCAGAACTCTTCGCCTCTGACGGGATTGCCGATCCTGCTGCGCAGTTTCTTCGGAGGCGGGGCCATGATCGGTTCTCCTGAGTATCCGAATTCTAAGATATCCTATTTATCGGATAACTTAGCGCAAACGTGCGCAATGTCAAGATATCCGTTTTTTCGGATATCTTAGGATTCGGATACCGTTGTGGCGAAGTGTCGCGATCCGGCGCGTCTGCCTTCGGTCGCGCCGGGAGTACGGGGCGCCCGGCGCCCTTATTCCCACTCGATGGTGCCGGGGGGCTTAGAGGTGACGTCGTAGACGACGCGGTTGACGCCGCGGACTTCGTTGACGATGCGGCTGGCGACGGCGGCGAGGAAGCCGTGGTCGAAGGGGAAGGTGTCGGCGGTCATGCCGTCGGTGGAGGTGACGGCGCGGAGCGCGACCACCGCGTCGTAGGTGCGGGCGTCGCCCATGACGCCGACGGTCTGCACCGGCAGCAGAACGGCGAAGGCCTGCCAGATGGCATCGTAGAGCCCGGCAGCGCGGATCTCCTCGATGAAGATGGCGTCGGCCTTGCGCAGCACGTCGGCCTTGTCGCGGGTGATCTCGCCCGGCATGCGGACGGCGAGGCCGGGGCCGGGGAAGGGGTGGCGGCCGACCAGCCGCTCGGGCAGGCCCAGCTCGCGGCCCAATTCGCGCACCTCGTCCTTGAACAGCTCGCGCAGCGGCTCGACCAGCGCCAGGTTCATGCGCTCGGGCAGGCCGCCGACGTTGTGGTGGGACTTGATGGTGACGCTGGGCCCGCCGGCGAAGGAGACGGACTCGATGACGTCCGGATAGAGGGTGCCCTGGGCGAGGAAGTCGGCGCCGCCGGCGCGCTTCGCCTCCTCCTCGAACACGTCGATGAAGGTGGCGCCGATGATCTTGCGCTTGCGCTCGGGGTCGGTGACGCCGGCCAGCTCGCCGAGGAACAGCTCGGAGGCGTCGCGGTGCACCAGCGGGATGTTGTAGTGGCCGCGGAACACCTCGACCACTTCGTCGGCCTCGCCGAGGCGCAACAGCCCGGTGTCGACGAACACGCAAGTAAGCTGGTCGCCGATGGCCTCGTGCAGCAGCACCGCGGCGACCGACGAATCGACCCCGCCCGAGAGTCCGCAGATCACCCGGCCCTTTCCGACTTGGGCGCGGACCCGCTCGATGGCCTGGTCGCGGAACGCCGCCATGGTCCACTCACCCCGGCAGCCGGCGACGGCGTGGGTGAAGTTGCGCAGGAGCTGGGCGCCGTGGGGGGTGTGCACCACCTCGGGATGGAACTGCACGCCATAGAACCGCCGTTCGTCGTCGGCGATGGCCGCGAACGGCGCGCCCTCGGAGACCGCCACCGGGCGGAACCCATTCGGCAGTGCCGTCACCCGGTCGCCGTGGCTCATCCACACCGGCTCGCGGCTGCCCCGGCCCCAGACGCCGTGGAACAATTCGCAGTCGTCGGTGACATGCACGTAGGCGCGGCCGAACTCGCGGTGGTCGGAGCCTTCGACACGGCCGCCCAGCTGCTCGACCATGGTCTGCTGGCCGTAGCAGATGCCGAGCACCGGACGGCCGGCCTCGAACACCGCGTCCGGTGCCCTCGGCGTCTCCATCTCAGTGACCGACGCCGGCCCGCCCGAGAGGATCACCGCCTTCGGCCGGAAAGCCTCGATCAACGCCCCGTCGACGGCGTTGAACGGATGGATCTCGCAATAGACCCCGTTCTCGCGCACCCGCCGGGCGATGAGCTGGGTCACCTGCGAGCCGAAATCGACGATGAGCACGCGGTCGTCATGGGGGTCGGTGGAGGAGCGCGCCGTCATGGCCGCGGACGATAGACGATCCCGCGGCGCTCTGCCACACCGCGGTCGATGGACGACCTATGATTTGATACGCTGACCCCAGCTAACCCATTCGGTGTGGTTCGGCACGCCTTCGCGCTCCAGGGGGACGGGCGATGCAACAGCCTCAGATGCGGCAGCTTCTCAGGGACCTGGGCTTCGAATTCGAAGACCGCGACCTCGATCCGACCATCGAGATTCTGGCAGGCGCGCACCAGCAGCGCATTGTAGCAAAAAGCACAACGGGGAACGAAGTCACGCGCACGACGGCGATTGCCGCACCGGTGAAGTCGTAGAGTTGCTGGAAATTCTGGTAGGGGTGCCTCCTCGCTGAGGAGTCATCAACCGGTGCCGGTTGCCACCGGCGCCAACGAGGAGGCACCCCATGGCGAAGAGAGTACCGGCGTCTGTGCGCACACGCGAACCCCTTTCTGACCTGATCGAAGGCCGGCTGTCGTCTGCAGA
>Ga0209790_1000196_pt1 | contig 11634 bp, 11 predicted proteins | sample WorMetG1aBELIZE2_FD_187420 | JGI IMG/M metagenome (GOLD analysis project Ga0209790, IMG submission 187420) | Marine gutless worms symbiont microbial communities from Max Planck institute for Marine Microbiology, Germany - Inanidrilus... ... | reverse complement strand
CGGGCCGCCGGCTCCGTTACGTGGGCATCCACAGACTGCCCAGGTCGAGCGGCACGGCGTCGAACGGCGGGATGGCGGCTTGGGCCGTGCCGGTGTAACGGCCAGCCTCCACCCATTCACCGTCCTGAAGCCGGTAGGCCTCCACAACGTGCTCGATGGGCTCGACCAACCAGGCATGCGACACGCCATAGCGCGCGTACAGCGGCAGCTTGATTTCCCGGTCGATGCTCCGGGTAGACGGCGACAGGATCTCGCACACCCAATCCGGCACCAGCTCGATTTTATGGCCGGTGGGAAATTTCAGCTTGCGCTCCCGCCGCCATCCCGCCAGGTCCGGCACGGCGACATCGACATCCAGTTTGAAGTGAATCTCCGGCTCGGTAAGTATCACCCATCCTCCAGGACCGCCAATACCACTGTGAAAGGGATTGGATAGCTTTCCCACCACCAGAGAATGCGAAAAGACATGCGGGGCGGAAGGGCGCGACTGCGCATGAAGCTGCCCGTCGAACAGCTCGCCGATGGCGCGCGCAGGCAGGTTTTCCAAATCTCGATATGCGGCGGTGCTCATTGCTGGTTCTCCTGGGTAAGTCGGTCGCTCGTTTCCGGGGCGGCGATCCACGCCCGCTGCTGGAACGTGGGATCGCGGAAAGAGAGGATTTGGCGGCCATGAGCACGGCGCTGGCCGTGAGCAGCAGGAGCCAGATCGCCAGTACGCTGGCAAGCCGGGACAATACCATGCGTCGCCGCTGCTCAAATCTGCGCCCGTTGCATCGCCGGATGTAAGGGCAGGACAAGTCGCTGCGAGCGCGCTATGCCATAGTGAGAGGGCGCTCTCAGGGAAATCCCTGCAGAGGCATACGCGTGTAAGACGGCGCACCGAACCCGATCGACCCGCTTGAGAAGTGGGTCGCTTATCCGGCGCATTAAAAGGGCATCACTAATCGCTCTGGAAGTTGTTGCCTTGATTTTTCTGCTTTTGTTGTTCTTCATATTGCTGTTTCATTTCTTGTACCGAAGGCAAATCCATGGTTTCTACTTGACAGTTCTTCGACATAGCTAGAGTAGACAGGTGATTATATCTTTGTCTGTAAGCTTCGTATTCAGTGGCTTCGGCGTTTTTGAAGTCCATAAAGAACCATGGAACCAAAAGGAACCATCCCGCAACGCCTAAAGCCACGTTTTTCCCTGTCTTATCTGTTTTAGGCAGCAGCCTTTGGATCTCCCCCTGAATATTCATCATCTCGAACTTTAATGCTTTACAGGATTTACTTTGATCTCCGTATTGCGCAATCATAACGGGGTTAGCGGTTCTTCCGCCACAAGCGGCTAAAACAGATAATGCACATAGGACTGTTACAGTCTTCTTCATCATATAGCTCTCTTTCTTACGGAGGGGTAGAATCGCGCGCCCAAGATTATTTCAGTGGTACTCAGATATCAAAGCTGGACAAGCTTCTACGCTTATTCTCCATTTATCAATCGCCTTGCGGGGTTTGTACATCGCACTGCGAAACCAAGTACGTTGAGATCCAAGCGGAAAGCGCGGCGCGGGACCGCAAGACCGCCGGCTCGATCGCGATCCGCTTGCGTTCGGCCAGCGACCGCGCGAAGGCGGTTTGCTTTGCCGACGGCTCGTCTGGTTTGTTCTGGCCGATCCATTGCGACAGCCGGTTCCTGTCCGCCAGGATTTCCGGCGGAATCTCACCGCCGCTGGCGCGGGCGATCTTGCCGGCATAGGCCAACGCCGCCGGCGAGGGTGCGCCACCCGACTTTACCGTTGCCTTCACCGTCACGTCGAGCGGCTTTTCCGGTCCGCCCGCCCGGCGCGACCGCAACGTCTCATTGAACGCGGCGGCGCGCGCGGCCAGGGCCGACACGACCGCGCCGGTCTCGTTCCGCGCGGCCAGAATCCCGTCGAGCGCCGCTTCCATTTCCGCCGTCGCCGCCGGATCGAGCACCGCTGGCGCCTCGCGCTGCAGCAGCGCGTAAACGGCCATCGCCAACTCGGACGCCTTGAGCTTGCCTTTCTCGACCGCGAAGAACTGCTGCCGTTTCAAGCCCTCGATGATGGTGTCGCGCGTCGCCGGCGTGCCGATGCCTTTGGCTGCCTTCAGGCGCGCGGCCTGGTCCGGGTTGGCGGCGAACCGCCAGGCTTCCTGCATCGCCTTGATGAGCGAGCCTTCCGTGTAGCGCGGCGGCGCTTTCGTCGTCTTTTTGTCGGTGCCGGCCGCCACCGCGCGGACGATGGCGCCGTCCTTCCAGGCCGGCAGGCGGGCGTCGCCGCCAGCGCCGTCTTTCTCCCTAGCCTTATCGGACGGCCCCTCGCTGCCCATGGCCTCACGCCATCCGGGCGCGACATCGACCAGGCCGGCCGCCGTGAACGTGCGGTCGTGCGGCCGGGCGGAAATCTCCGTGCGGTCGTACACCCAATCCGGCCCGATGGCCGCCAGATAGCTCCTGGCGATCGCGCCGAAGAGCTGCCGTGCGTCGCCCGGGAGCGTGGGATAGATAGCGGCCCACTCGCGCCGGGTGTTCACGTTCGGCACGATGGCGTGGTGGGACGCGCCGGCCAGGCCGGCGTCCGAGAACACGCCGGCTTTGCCCTTCCGAATCGTGGGGCTGCGGTAACCGGCCGTGAGGAACGGGAGCGCCAGCAACGCTTCCAGCATGGCGCCGGCGTTGCCGCTCTCGGCCTCCGGCAGGTAGCGGTTTTCGGCGCGCGGATAGGTCGTGAGTTTGTGTTGTTCGTAGAGCGACTGCGCCGTCGCGAGCGTTCGCTGCGCGGTCCAGCCCCAACGCGCCGCGTGCTGCTGCAACGCCGGCAGGTCCAGCGGCTTCGGCGGCGCTTTTGCTTTCCGCGCCGTCTTCACAGCCACCGGACCTTCCCAACCGGCGAGCGGCTGCGCCAGGGCGGCCGCCTCCCGTTCGTCGTAAAGACGCGCCGCCGCGGCGGCGGTCCAGGTCAACCGCAGCGTCTCGCCGCCGGCCGCGACGTCCAGAAACAGATCGAAATAGTCGCGCGGCTGGAACGCCGCAAGCTCCGCCTCACGGCGGCAAACGATGCCCATCGTGGGCGTTTTCACGCGGCCGATGCCGAGCGCGCCGGGCAGCGCCGGTGGCTTGAGCGCCAGCGTCGCCGCCCGCGTCATCGAGAGATTCGCGATCTGGTCCGCCTGCGCCCGCGCGAACGCCGCCTGGTAGAGCGGAACGTACTCGGCGTTGGGACGCTGGTTCGCAAACGCCTCGCGCAGCGTTTGCGGATCTTCCGCCGCGAACATGACGCGGAACACCGCGCCCTCGAACTGGCAGTGGCGCACGATGTTCTCGCCGATCGCCTGGCCTTCGCGGTCGCAATCGGTGGCGATGATCACCGTATCGGCGGTTGCGAGCGCCCGGCGGATCGCCGCGAGGACTTCCGGTTTCCCCCCGGTGCAGTCGGCCACGAACGGATAGTAGCCGCCTGCCGGGCGCAGGACCTCGTAACTCCAGGTTTTCCAGCGCGGCTCGACTTCCTCCGGCAAGGCCAGCCGCAAGAGGTGGCCTCTCGCGGCCAGGATTTTTCCGTATTGGCCGCCCACCGCCGCGCGGACGTTCCTGGCTTGCGAGGGTTTTTCGCACAGGACAACGGATTCCATACGGACCTCCCCGAAACGTTAGCCGCCGTAAGGCGGCAGGATCAGATCCCGATCGACCAGGACGTTGAAGCGGTAACCGGGCCGGATTTCCAGCGTCGGCTGGATCTTCAGGTTGCTTCCCGCCACCGCGCGCCCGAGCGCCCCCCACTGGTGGGCGGTCTCGACCTGCAGGGCCTCGGCGGGATCTTCCTCGCCGTCCTCATCGGCGCTGGACGGAATCGCCAGCTGCATGCCCGCGCCGACCAGCGCCAGCAGCGTCGCGCTCCCGAAGATCCGCGCGTAGTGGTTGTTCACGCGGTCGCGGAACCCCGCGAAACCGGCCGCATCGGTCCCGGACATCCCGCCGAGGTCCAGCGTCGAATCGTCCGGGAACCGCAGCCGGTGCCACACCGTCATGAGCCGGCGCTGGCCCATGGCGATGTGGTGGTCGTAACGGCCGACCAGTTGCGTGCCGCGCGGGATCAACACGTAGCGGCCGGTGCGGGAATCGCGCACGTCGTGGCTGACCTGGGCAACGATCTCGCCGGGCAGGTCTGAGTCGATGCCGCCGGCCAGGACCGCCGGAATCACGCTGCCGACGCGCACGACGAACGGCGACAGGGCCGGACGGCGCGGCTCGCTGCTGTAGCCGTACCGCCGTTCGGTTCGCTTGAACAGTTCCTTGCGCGTGCGCAAATTCGGGTCGGCGGTCTCTCCGGCCAAACCGGACGCGCCGGGTTGCGTGTCGAACGCCGGCTCCGGGGCCGCATCGGCATCCCGGTACAGATCGTCGGTGGGCACCACCGTCGGCGCCCGGTGGGCATCGTGCGCGAGCTCCCGGCGTTGTTCCGCGAAGCGGTCCAGCGGGCCGAACGGAACCGCTCCCCGGAGCGGTTCCGCGCGCAGCGGTTCGTCGCCGGGCAATGGCGGCACGGGAAGGCCCCAATCGGCCCCCGCCGGAGTGGCCGGCGCTGCCGGCTCCGGCGGCTCCCGGTACTCCCGCAGGAGCGTTTGCGCGGCCTGTTCCGCGGCGACCGGCTCCAGCGGTTGGTCGAAACCGCCGCCGCTCCGCACCCCGGAGCGGTTCCGTTCGGCCCGCTGGAAGCCGGCGAAGACCAGCACCGCCAGGAGCAGAACGCACAGCACGCTGACGAGGACGAGCGGCAGCCGGTTGAGACGCCGAACGCCGAGTTCCGCAGCCGCATCCGCATCGGGCGCATGCGCCGCCGTCAACGGGTCCGCCGCAACGGGCGCGCTCACACGCGAATCCTGCTACGAACCGTGGCGCCCGCCGGAAGCAACGCACCCTTTGCGTCCCGCCGGTACAGCCGGCCGACACACCATTCCTGGGCCACGCACACGCTCGCGCGAATGCTGGCCTTCCCGAGGCGGTCGAGAACATACACCAGCGGCAACCCGGAAGCGGCGGCATGCGCTTGCACCGCAAAGCCGTGCCGCCGCAGCGCTTGTTCCAGTTCCCAACCGAAGCTGGCCGCACGGCTTTGCCGGACCAGGGCATCGAATGCCACCGGCAATGGCTCGCCGAACGGGACCCGCGTGGGCTGGAGGAACACCGCGGTCTTCGCCGGCGCGTAGGCGTCGGACAAGGACCGAACCAGGTCCTCCGCGATGCGTTGCGATTCTGGCACCGACCCCGCCGCGGGTTCGTAACTCACCGGGGCAGGACCATCGTGGAAGGGGAGAGCGGAGCAGCCGCCCAGCGCACTGGCAATCAGGAAGGCGGCGGCCGCTTTTTTCAGTCCAACCATGCGAACGCCTCCGGAGTTTCCGGCGTCCGCCCCCGGCGGCGCTGGATCGTCACCCGTTCCTGGTTGCGGCCAACCCCCAGGACCAGGACCGCGCGGTCGAACACGCGGTCCACGAGGTAGCGGTCGCCCTGAATCCGGTAATTCACCCGGGCCTCCCCCTGCGCGCTCTGGACCAGCAGCGCGGGAACCTCGCCCTGGTGGATGCCTGGACCCAACTGCACAACCGTCAGCTTGCCGTTGTTGTACACGCGCCGGGGCCGCCAAGCGCACCGTTCGCAGCCAGCGATGGCATACGCGAAATCCAGCGCCGCAATGTCCTCGCCCGTGGCCGGCAACCGCCGCCGTTCCTCGGCGGCGGCGCGGTCCCGGTAGTACGCCTGCCAGGCCGCATTCACCGCGTCGGGATAATGGAAAGAAACCCGTGGCATCGAGCCGCTTTCACGGGACACGAGCCGCAGATGGTACGTCCGGCGGTCGGTCACGAGCGCCAGTGCGGTCTTCAGTCCGGGGGCCAACGGTTTGAGCACGACCTGCGTCGTTTCCTCCGCGCCGACCGTCGGCTTGACCTGCCAGCGGATGGCGTCGCCGATATGCACCCCGTTGCGCTGAATCCGTTCGCCCGGTTGCAACGCGACCAGACACACATCCAGCGGCGCACAGACCACGGTGGCCGACGCCTCGCCATACAGAAAGACCGTCTGTCCCGCATGCCGGAGCGGATAAGCGCCAGGATTCGGCGGCAGCGGCGGCGAGGCGGCGCCAATGGCAGCGTGGCCGAGCAGCGCGGCCAGCACGAGCGCATGTCTATTCATCGTTCGTTCCGATCAGGTCGCGCGGCCAGTTGAAGTCCAGGACATACAGTCCCAAGGGGTTGAGCAGGAGCGTTTCTTCGCGCACCCCGCCGCCAATCCGGACGGTCGCGATCGCGGCCCACCGGGTCGGCAGCCGCGCCTCACCCTTGCGGCCACGGGCGGTTTCCCGCCATTCGATCCGCCAGCTCCCTGCCGACAGACGCAGAATTTGTGCGATCTCGACCGTGACGGTTTCCGCGCGGCGGAACGGCGAATGGTCCTGGTGAAACTGGGACACCGCCTGGAAGGCCGGATGCTGGTGGCTCAGGTGCGAATAGGCGCGCGCGATGGCGCGCTTTTGCAGCTCGAGATCGGGAATGACTTCCCGCACATCCCGCACGAATTGCCCCAGTTGCGCCCGGATGACCTGTTCCTCCTGGCGTGCCGACAAGCCCTGGTCGGCGAGCGCCACCCGTGCCGGCGTGCCGGTGCGGTCCAGTTCCACGATGTACGGAACCAGGGCGGACTGGCTCCCCAGGTAGATCGAACCAGCGGCCAGCACGAGGCACACCGAAGAGGCCAGGAGCGCCGCCAACCGCCAGGAACGCGCCGCCGCGATCGCATCCCCATAGCGTTCGTTCCATTCTTGCCGGGCCGCCAGGTAGGGATTTTCCGACCGGGCCATGGCTAGGTCTCCCGCGCCATGGTCCGCACGTCATCCCGATAGACGTCCAGTGGCGGCAGCTCACGCTGGTCTGCCGCAGCCAGGGCCCGCACGTCATCCTGATAGGCATCCAGTGGGGATGCCTCGGGAGCGGCCGCCGCGTCACCGGCAGCGGCAGCGGCGGTAAGGCCGCCGGCGGCCGCCGGGGCCGCTTCGGCTTCCTGCAACGCCGCCACCTTCTCCGCCTGCACCCTGGCGGCATGCACCGCCTTCGCCACTTCCGGCAGCGCCTTGCCACTGCCCGAACTCCCACGGGCCCAATCGCCCGCCACGGCAGCCGCCGCCTGGCCGAGATTCCGGGTGGTTTGTGCCGCCACCGCGCCGAAGCCAGGGGGCACGACCCCGGATGAGCCCAGGGTCTCGCTCAACTTGCCGCCGGCTTGCCCGGTTTCGAGTTGCGTCTGTGCCAGCTTGGCGGCTTCCACCACGGACGTCAGGCCACTGGCGGTTCCCTGCACCGCGCCCGCTGCCATTGCGCCGGCGCCCGCCGCCATGCCACCGCCCACGGCAGCAACGGCGCCGAACGAACCCGCGCCAGAACTCAGGGATGATCCATTCACAACGCCCTGAATGATGTTCGGCAGCATCCAGACCAGGACCACTAGCAATATAAGAACGCCGATTAGAGAAAATACAGTCCCGATCGCCCCCCAGTCCGAAGTTCCGAGAGCCCAACTATGAATTAGCTGCTCGCCCAAGCCCACGATCAGCAGCGTCACGAACAGCTTCATGCCAACGCTGAGGCAATAGGTTAGATAACGGATGGCATAGTCATTCGTCCATTGGTTGCCACCGAAGCCAAGCAGAACGACTCCAGCCGCCGTCACGAAATAAGTTTCAACGAAAACCAGGAGAACGAAGGCGGCCATTAGCCCATAAAGCATCACGATTGGAACGGAAAGCAGGGCATAAACATATGTAGAAGCCCACCCCGTGGCAGCCTCATATATTTCAACGGATAAATCCAACCCTCGTTTCAAAATGAAACTCGGATTGATTTCGGCTACATTCACAAAGCCAGTAACCCCTGACGCTTGATTTGCAATCCAAACGAACCCCGAGATTAAATCTCGTGACCATGTGTCGGCATTCCGAATCAGAGCAAGGAAGAACCCGACGAATAGGATCATGCGGACCAATTCAACGACGAACTCTTGAAAATCCGCATTCTGAAGTGCCAGTACTCCGAATTTCCAAATCAGGGAAATCGTTGCCAACGAAAGCAGCAACCACGTCGCAACGTCCTGTAAAGGGCTGACCCACTAATTCGATGCCTGTTGAAAAGCATCCACAAGAGAGGGCGGGTCCGTAGCACCAGCATTACTGGCAAAGCCACTGGCGAGTAATACGAGAAGAAACCCGCCCCCCCACTTCGACCATCCCGCACGCCTACGCTTAGGCATACGGCAGATAAGACCGAACATGCAATCACCGTACCTCAGTTACGCTCTAAGAAAGGCAGCGGGTTTTTCTTGTATTGTTCCGGGTCTACGCTTGGTCTCTCTCTTCGCTGTAACAACCGTTCGAGTGCTTCATCCTGGGCCGCCATGGCCTCCAACCGATCACAGGATTGCGGGCGGTCTATCGCAAAGTAAGCGCCTGCGGCACCAATGACGGTACACCCCAGCAGAGTACCAATTACCAAAGGATTCTTGAAAGCGGATAGATTCATGAGGGATGCCTCCTAGTGATGTTCTAAAAAGGGGAGGGGATTTCTCTTGAACTGTTCTGGATCTGCCTTTGCAGTGGGTGCCAGGAGCCGCTGCAACGTAGCGTCCTCCAACGCCTGGCGGTCCAAGTGCACCGCCGCGACGTTCCCCTGAATCTGCATCTGCGACATCATGAGTTGCCGCAGCTTTTGCAGTTGGGACACCTGGTGCGAGGCGATCAAGGACCCAGCCTGCAATGCTTGCTGTGTGCCCGCCGCCGACATGAGCTGCGTCTCCAGCTGCCGCATCCTGGCTGTTTCCGTCTTGAATTGCCGGGACTGCAAACCCGCCGCACGCAATACGCCGCGAATGGAATCGTGCCCGCGCTGGACCCAATCCCGGTACAGATCGGCATAGGTTTGCCGGTTTTCGCCGGTTCGCGGATGGTCCCGGTAATGCGCGAATCCCTGGTAGGCCGCGCGGAATTGCTCGTCGAGATCCGCCGCGCCGTAGGCGATCGCCTTGCCTTGCTTCGCCAGCGTGTCCAGTTGCAGCAAGGCGTCCTGGATGCCTTGGCGCTCCCAACCCGTCAGCCGCTGCGCGTTTCTGAGCATTTGCCGGTACTGGTCGATGGCGTATTGCAGCTGCCGCGCACGCTGGACCGCCGCCTCGGCCTGGAGAATCGACGTGGAGACGCCCGCCAGCGCCGCCGAGACGACTTGCTCGGCAAAGCTTCTCGAAATTCGCCGAATCCGATTGCCGACCCCGGCTGCCGCCTCGCTGAATACGGACGGAACGTCGTGAACCGGAACCAGGAACACCGGGGGGAACAGCAGGAGGGGAAGCATTCCCCACGCCAACCACCTACGCCGCATACGCCACCCCCCGCTCTTGGAGCCACACGAACGGCCACTGTGGGCCATGTGCGGCGTTCAATGCCCGCACCCGCGCCAGGTCTTCCTTGCCCGCCGCGCCCACGAAGGCAAGCGCCACTGGACCGAGGTTGAAATCGACGCACCGCCGGCCATCGCTCGAAGCCACGAAGTACTGCCGTTTGGGGCGCATGCCGGCAATCAGGCGGATTTCGGTCTCGTTGCAGCCCAACGCACGGTACAGAACCTGGTTCTCGTCGCGGGCCGCCTCGACGTTCGCCAAAAACAGCTTGGTCGGGCAACTCTCCGCCAGCACATCCAGTATCCCCGAGTTGGCCGCATCGGACAGACTCTGGGTCGCCAGCACCACGGCGCAATTCGCCTTCCGCAGGACCTTCAGCCATTCCCGGATTTTTTCCCGGAACACCGCGTTGTCCAGCATCAGCCACGCCTCGTCCAGGATCAGCAACGCCGGCTGACCATTCAGTTGCCGCTCGATGACGTGGAACAGGTACAGCAGCACCGGCAGCCGCACCCGGTCCTGCCGCTGCATCAACGCTTCGATCTCGAAGCACGACCACGTGCCGATCGACAGCTCGTCCCGTTCGGCATCGAGCAAGTGCCCGAGCGCGCCGGAAACCGTGTACTCCGTGAGCGCCTGCTTGATTGCCCGGTCCTGGACCGTCGTTTGCAGGTTGTTCAGGGTGCGCGGCGCACCGCTGTCTTGCAGTGACAGCAGCGCCCGATGCAGCTCGTTGCGGTGCGCCGGCGTCGTCTGGACCCCTTGCAACGCCAACAGCGTGACCAGCCAGTCCTCCGCCCAGCCCAACTCACCGGGCCGGTCGATGGCCTGCAAGGGTGCGAAGCACAGCTCCGACGCCGCGCTGTCACCCGCCAGGTTGAAGTGCTGGCCGCCAACCGCGCGCGTCAACGGTTCCAGGCTCGATCCCTTGTCGAACGCGAACACGGAGGCATGCGGATACCGGCGAAACTGGGCCGCCAGCAGCGCCAGTGCAGTCGATTTTCCTGACCCGGTGGGGCCGAACACGAGCGTATGCCCGAGATCGCCGACGTGCAGATTGAAGCGGAACGGCGTTCCGCCCTCGGTGGCGGCATACAGAAGCGGGGGGCTATCCGGTGGGTAGAACGGGCAGGGCGCGTGTTCCTCCCCGGTCCAGACCGCGGCGAGGGGCAGGAGATCGGCCAGATTGAGCGTGTGCAGCAGCGGCCGCCGCAGATTGGGATTCGCGTGTCCGGGCAGCGAACCGAGAAACGCTTCGACGGTATTGATCGTTTCGAGCCGGGCCGAAAATCCCAGAGTGTTCACGACCCGCTGCACCTGACGGGCTTGGTGGGCCAGCCGCTCGGGATCCGGGTCTTCCAGGACCACGACACTGGTGTAATGGCCGTAGCCCACCAGGCCGGAACTGACCTCTGCCAGTGCCGCATCCGCCTCCGAAACCATCCGCACCGCGTCCTGGTTGATTGCGCCCTTCGGGTTGCTGCTGTGCAGCAGTTGATCGACGAAGCCGCGCACCTTCTGTTGCCATTTCCGCCGATGCGCCCGCAACCGGCCCTGGGCGTCCACGGCATCGAGGAAAATGAACCGGGTGCTCCAGCGATAGCGCAGCGGCAACCGGTCCAACGCCGCCAGGATCCCCGGATACGACTCCTGGGGAAAGCCGTCGATCGCCACGACCTGCAGCAGCCGTTCGCCCAGCCGGGGTACGATTCCGGGCCAAAACTCCTGGGCCCCGATCACCGCATCGAGGTACATCGGCGCGTGTTCAGATAGCGCAGGAGCTCGTCCTGGATGTGCGACCGGCCCGTCTCGTCCGTGTAGGGGCGGCCACGCATGCGTTCCAGGCGCAGGACGCCGGACAGGCGGTCCTCGAGCTCGTGCAGCGCGGTCTGAAACTCACGCAGCAATTGGGTGCCGACCGCGGCGGACGGTGGACCGCCCACGTTCTCGCCGGGATCGTCGAAAAACAGGTTGGACAGCGTCTTGTGGACCAACAGCGGCGGCAGAAACGAAACCACCAGACCGTAAAAGCTCTCGTAATGCGCCCCTTCCGCCTGGAATTGCGCCCGCCGCTCCGCCTCGATCAAGGCGCTGACCGCTTCGGGGAAGGCATTCTCCACTTCGCCGGGGTAGTCCCGCGCCGGTTTGCGCAGCGCATCCTGGTGCAGCATCCAGCCCGATCCCAGTTTG
>Ga0209790_1000190_pt1 | contig 11987 bp, 10 predicted proteins | sample WorMetG1aBELIZE2_FD_187420 | JGI IMG/M metagenome (GOLD analysis project Ga0209790, IMG submission 187420) | Marine gutless worms symbiont microbial communities from Max Planck institute for Marine Microbiology, Germany - Inanidrilus... ... | reverse complement strand
ACGATTTCTCGGGTCTCTCTATTCATGGCAATCCAGACCCACACTTTGTCTTTGCTACGAAAGACAAAGGACCGCAACTCATCCACATCCAGCACAGGAATCTTTTTGCACTCAACAGGTTGTAGCATCTCTTTAAGGGGTGGGAGGTCATTCGCCTGTTCTTTTAACCAGGCGCTCAATGTTCGTGCGCGAGACCCCAAACGTCCGTTCAATCCCGTGCATACTGGATCTTTCTTGATAAACGTTTATAATAAGTCCTTTCTTTTCTTCCTCGCGCGTTCTGTGCGCTCAAGTACGCCATAGGCACCACGGGCTTTACAGTGATATTGCGAGCTACCGGACGCATTTGTGCCATTTTTAACGAGATCTTCGCTCTGACATTTGCGACAGCTGTATACTTTAGTCTCAATAATCATAATTGAAAACTCTTCGGTTCGTTTTATCAATGAACGCAATCGTTCAGACCAAGCGTATTCTTCTGGAAGAGAGGGCTAAAATCTAGAATCAGGTAACGAGAAAAACGGTGGCGATCGGAATGATTACCGATGAATCCATCTACCCTATCACTTCAAAAATCACCACTACCGCTTAACTTAATGGCATTGGATACGAACCGGGACCCCTCTCGTAACAGATGGCCTGCCCGAAATTGGTCGTGCACCTCTGTCACCCGGAACTGATCGACGTATTGAAGCCCGATCACGGAGATTCCCCACTCCTTGGCAAGAATGGGAACAAAAGGCGTCAGCAACTCCAGCGCTTCACGCCAAATATCGTTCCAACGTGTATAGATATGGTAGCTAACCACAAGGAAGTTCTTCTGGACAACAAGTTCCCATGCCTGCTGGCCGCCCGGTTGCAGAGAGTTCTCCCGAACCGATGACAATCTTAAAAGGGATCCCTTCTTGCCTGGTTACTCGGGGTAGTTTATTGCGTACTCTGGAATGCAGTGCCATCAAGAGTGTCAAAATGTCTTCCTATAAGGGATCCTGCTACTCTAGGACAAAGGATACGGTCTTGATGGCATGCCGATCCGCTATGGGAACAATGGTCGCCATGTTCAGGCCTACTTAAAATAATGCACTATAGGAATGTGTTGGCAGCGACCGCTCGCTTCAATGAGGCCGCGGTGGTTAACCACTGGTAAACCGTATGTTAGCAGCAGAGACTTATGATGTCATTGTGGTCGGCGGCGGACATGCGGGGACGGAGGCGGCTCTTGCTGCGGCGCGGGTCGGAGCACGTACCCTGTTGCTTACCCACAATATCGAGACCATCGGTCAGATGAGTTGCAACCCGGCCATCGGGGGTATCGGCAAGGGTCACTTGGTCAAGGAGATCGATGCCCTCGGCGGACTGATGGCCTGCGCGGCCGACAGGGCGGGCATCCAGTTTCGTATCCTCAACGCCCGCAAGGGTCCTGCCGTGCGTGCGACCCGTGCCCAGGCCGATCGTATGCTTTACAAGACTGCGGTGCGGCAAGTGATCGAGCATCGGGAAGGTCTGGATCTGTTTCAGCAGGCAGTGGACGACCTGCTGTTGGAAGACGGACGGATCGCAGGCGTTCTTACCCAGGCAGATCTGACCTTCCGGGCACCCGCCGTGGTGTTGACGGTAGGGACCTTTCTCGGGGGTCGAATCCATGTCGGCCTTACCAACTATGAGGGCGGGCGTGCCGGGGATCCGCCTGCCAATGCCCTGGCCCGGCGGCTGCGTGAGCTCCCTTTCCGGGTCGAACGGCTCAAGACCGGGACCCCGCCCCGGATCGATGGACGCAGCATCGACTATTCAGTGCTCCGGGAACAGCCCGGTGATGATCCCGTGCCCGTCTTCTCCTTTTTGGGGCAGGCACAGGACCATCCGCGCCAGGTAAGCTGCCATATCGCGCACACCAACGCCCACACCCACGAAATCATCCGCGCGGGCCTGTCACGCTCGCCCATGTTCACCAGGGTAATCGAGGGGGTCGGGCCACGCTACTGCCCTTCGATCGAGGACAAGGTCGTGCGCTTTGCCGACAAAGGTTCGCACCAGGTCTTCATCGAGCCCGAAGGGCTTCGGACCTGTGAGGTCTACCCCAACGGCATATCCACCAGCCTGCCCTTCGATGTACAGCTGGACCTGGTCCGGTCCATGCGCGGCTTCGAGCAGGCCCGCATTACCCGTCCCGGCTATGCGATCGAGTATGACTTCTTCGATCCCAGGGACCTCGAGCCCTCGCTTCAGACCCGTTTCGTCAAAGGGCTCTTTTTTGCCGGTCAGATTAACGGTACCACCGGCTATGAAGAGGCGGCGGCGCAGGGTTTGCTTGCCGGACTCAACGCGGTCCTGCAGGTCCGGGGCGATGAACCTTGGTGTCCGCGCCGGGATCAGGCCTATCTGGGGGTGCTGGTAGACGACCTCATCACCCGCGGTACCCGGGAACCCTACCGTATGTTCACCAGCCGGGCCGAATACCGGCTGCTCCTGCGTGAGGACAATGCCGACCTGCGCCTGACCGAGATCGGCCGTCGATTGGGTCTTGTGGGGGATGAACAATGGAGGGTTTTTGGGCAGAAGCGTGAGAGTATCGAACATGAACGCGCGCGGTTGCGGGATACCTGGATACGCCCGGATGCTGTTGACACGGATCTACTCCGGGAGGCCCTTGGTGAGGAGCTGCGCCGGGAGAGCCGGGCGTTGGATCTGCTCGCAAGGCCCCAGGTGACCTACCGCTCGCTCAAGCATCTCCCCGGATTCGGTCCAGGAGTGGCGGATCCCAGGGCGGCGGAGCAGCTGGAGATCCAGTGTAAATATGCCGGTTACATCGACCGCCAGCGCAAGGAGATCGACCATCGGCAAGCCCAGGAGGCCCGGCGTCTACCCACTGATTTCGACTTTAAGCATATCCGGGGACTATCCGCAGAGGTACGGGAGAAACTGGTCAGGGTCAGGCCCGCGACCGTCGGCCAGGCGGCCCGCATCCCCGGAGTCACCCCGGCGGCAGTTTCCCTGCTGCTGGTGCACCTGAAGAAGAGAAAATTGTGAGCATGGGTCATTCCACTCAATCCAGGGGTGCGCAGAACCTCTTGGGAGCATAAGATAATAGAGGAAATTCTCCCCTGATTTGGAGTCTCGAGATGCGACTTCTCCGTTACCTGATCCTGTTTGCCCTCGTGGCCTTTGGGGTTTGGCCTTATTACCATCTCTATCGCCTCGACGTTGCCCTCGGCAGTAGCGATCCACGGGCCTTGGAACAACTCGTGGACATACCGGCCATCCGCCGCAATTACAAGGAGCGCCTGGAAGATAACCTCGACTTCCGCTCCCGCCCCTCACTGGCCGCTGACAACGCCCTGACTTGGCTGCAGCAGAACTTGCAGCACCGGGGTGACGCCGCCCTGGGGCAGGCCATTACCCTCGAATGGGTCCGAGATACCCTGCAGCAGGCTACTACCCGCGCAACCGACAGGCGGTCGCCCTACCTCATGGCCGCAATCGACTTTGCATTTTTCGAGTCCTATGACCGCTTCCTGGTTCGCCTGGGGGAACTGGGTAAGGACGCCACCCATATTCGCATGACGCTGCAGGATAAGACTTGGCAGGTTACGAATATCATCCGGTAGGGACTGTCCGGCTTGCACCTTCTTTCGAGACAGAAACTCAGTATTGAATCCGGGTGAATTCGGAGGCTGGGAGCCGTCCTGTGGTGGCCCGTTCCCGGCCTGCGAGATCAGGGTGGGTGCGGATGTCTTCGAATCCATGCCGCATGAAGATCGTGCGCACTGCTGATCCTTGATCGAAGCCATGCTCCAAGACGATGAGTCCGGCGGGCCGCAGCCGGGAGGCTGCCTGGGCGCTCAAGGGTCGGATGGCGTCGAGACCGTCAGGGCCGGCGGCCAGGGCACTGTACGGCTCCCAGGGTAAGTCGCCCAGCCTGAGGTGGGGATCCGTAGCGGGGATGTATGGGGGGTTGCTGATGATGGCGTCTAGCGACCGCTCGGCGATAGGCGTCAGCCAGTCGCAGGCGACGACGTCCGCATTCCCGGGGGCGTAGGTGCGGAGGTTGTTGCCGGCCATGCAGGCGGCTGCCAGGCTGTGGTCGGTTGCGATCAGGGTCCAGACGGGTCGCTCGAAGGCCAACGCGGCGGCGATGGCACCGCTCCCAGTGCCGGCATCTAGGACCAGCAGCGGTGCATCGGCGCGGAGCTGTTCCAGTGCCAGCTCTACCAAGAGTTCCGTCTCCGGGCGCGGGATCAGGGTAGCGGGGGTGACCTGCAGCTCTAGGGTCCGGAATGCCTGTCGTCCCCGGATATAGGCGATGGGTTCGCCGGCGAGGCGGCGTTGGACCAAGGCCTCGAAACGTGCCAGGTCCGTCTCGCTGAGCTCGGTCTCCGGCCAGGCCAGGAGCTGCGTGCGCGTGTGCCCGGTCGCATCGCACAGCAGCAATGACGCTTCTAGGTGAGGGGAGGCCTGAGACAACACCGCCAGTGCTGCGGTGGCCTCCCGGAGCGCTGTTCCGATACTCGGCCTTCGCTTCCCATTACCGGGAGGCTCTGACTTCTCATTTTTTCTGCAAATGAACGCGAATAAATGCAAATCGGTTGCCAAAGATCGTATTCTTTTTTGTTTGTCCATGGATTACGCGGATTCTCGTGGATTGTTTCGTTTTTAGGGCACCTTGAAAAATTTGCGTCCATTTGCGTTGATTTGTGGCGAACTCTTCCGTAAAGGTCCTACCCGTTCCATGTTAGCCGGGAGCGTCCATCAAGGCCACTAACTGCTGTGCCTGGTATTCCTGGAGCAGGGGGTCGATAACCTGGCTCAACTGCCCGGTCATGATTTCATCGAGCCTGTACAGGGTCAGGTTGATGCGGTGGTCGGTCATCCGGTTCTGGGGAAAATTGTAGGTACGGATGCGTTCGGAGCGGTCGCCGCTGCCGACCTGGAGCCGGCGGGATCGTGCCTGCTCGTGGAGCTGGGCGTCCTGGGCCTGGGACAGGAGCTTGGACTGTAGCAGGGACAGGGTACGGGCCTTGTTTTTGTGCTGGGAGCGCTCGTCTTGACACTCCACTACAATCCCGGACGGCAGGTGGGTGATGCGTACCGCCGAGTCGGTCTTGTTCACATGCTGGCCGCCGGCGCCGGAAGCGCGGTAGGTGTCGATGCGCAGGTCCTTGGCGTCGATGGCTATCTCGTCGATGGCTTCGACTTCGGGCAGCACCGCGACGGTGCAGGCTGAGGTGTGGATGCGACCCTGGGACTCGGTTTCGGGTACCCGTTGGACGCGGTGGGTGCCGGCCTCGAATTTAAGGTGCGAGAAGATGCCGCCGCCGCTGATGCGCAGCACGGTCTCTTTGTAGCCGCCGAGCTCACCGACACTCGCGCTCAGCTGCTCGACCGCCCAGCCCCTGAGCTCGGCGAAGCGCAGGTACATGCGGGCTAGGTCGGCGGCGAACAGGGCCGCCTCCGCACCGCCGGTACCGGCGCGGATTTCCAGAAAGACATTGCGTTGGTCGTGGGGGTCCGGGGGTATGAGTAGTCGCTTCAGCTCCGGCTCCAGGGCCTTCTGCCGCGCTGTGCTGGCGGCGACCTCCTCGCGGGCCAGCTCCGCCAGCTCCGGGTCTGCGATCATTTCCTCGGCAGTGGCGATTTCGTCCTCGATTTGCCGGTAATCCCGGTAACAGGTCACCACGGCCTCCAGCTGGGCGTATTCCCGGCCCAGCGCGCGAAACTGCCGCGGGTCCTCCTGGATCCGGGGATCGGCCAGCAGGGCGGTAATCTCGCCGAAGCGGTCCGCGAGCTGTTCGAGCTTGTCACGAATGGAGGGGTTCATGCAGAAGTGTCCGACTCGACATTGAGCTGGAAGAGCTCGTTGGCGGCCTCCAACAACTCCTCCCGGCCCTCCCGTCCGGCTTGGCGGAGGCAGGTGCTGGGTCCATGTAACAGCTTGTTGGTGAGGGTGTGTGCCAGGAAGCCGACGACCTCGGCGGGAGGCTTGCCGCCTTCGAGTTGGCGCAGAGCCTTGGCAAGCACCTGATCGCGCAGGCATTCGGCGCGGTCGCGGTAGTCCCGGATCATGGTCACCGCATCCAGGGAACGCAGCCAGCACAGGAACTCCTCGGTGTGGAAGTCGATAATCTCCTCGGCCTGTTCGGCAGCTTCGCGACGCGAGCGCAGGCCTTCCGCCACCACATCCCGGAGATCGTCCACGGTGTAGAGATAGATGTCGTCGAACTCGCCTATTTCCGGCTCGATGTCGCGAGGCACGGCAAGGTCCACCATGAAGATGGGTCGATGCCTGCGTCGTTTGAGGGCCCGCTCCACGGTTCCCTTACCAAGGATAGGCAGTGGGCTGGCGGTGGAAGTGATAAGGATGTCCACTTGCGGGAGATGGTTTGCCACTTCGGTCAGGGTAATGGCGGAGCCGTTGCACTGAACGGCCAGACCGTGGGCGCGCTCGACAGTGCGGTTGGCGACTAGGATGCACCCGATTTCATGCTGCTGGAGGTGACGTGCGGCCAACTCGATGGTCTCACCGGCACCGATGAGCAGGGCGGTTTGGTCGTTCAGATCGCTGAAGATTCGCTGCGCCAGGGTGACTGCCGCGAAGGCCACCGAGACCGGACTGTTGCCGATGGCAGTATCCGTGCGTACCTGTTTTGCCACCGCGAAGGCGTTCTGAAACAGCCGGCCAAGCAGCTTGCCCGTGGCTCCGCCGGCGCTGGCCGCTTGGAAGGCAGTCTTGACTTGGCCCATTATCTGAGGCTCGCCGAGCACCATGGAATCGAGTCCGCTGGTCACTCGCAACAGGTGAGCAACCGCCTCGCGGTCCAGCCGTGTATAGAGATAAGGCCCCATCCGGGCCGGGTCCAGGCCGTGAAATCGTCCCAACCAGTCGGTAACCGGATCCTCCCCATCGGCACTCACGGAGCAGTAGATCTCGGTGCGGTTGCAGGTGGACAGAATACATCCCTCGCGGATCGGCACCAGCGCGGTGAGACTGCGCAGGGCGCCCGCTAGAATATCCGGTCCGAAGGCAACACGTTCGCGGATCTCCACGGGAGCGGTTTTGTGATTGAGTCCGACTACCAGAATCGCCATCTGTAAAGCATACTTCCTGGAAGAAACCGGTTTCGATTCTTTGGTATCGGCGATCTATATGCAAGTGTGCCGATGCGGCTCATGGGGCGACATGGTTTCATGAGACCTGGCGAGGTCTTGCCTCAGACCGACGAGGCGTGAATTGTGTACGGAAACCGGAAAACCGCGAACAGCAGGAAAGGGCACGCATCCTTAGATTAGGTGTGAATTCGTGTCCTTTCGTGGTTCCTGTTCCCCACATCCGCAGAACTTAGTAGGTTTTTAACCGGGAGCTCAGCGGTTATACTGCACCTTAAGCTCGTCAACGCGCGTTTACCTTCAAATATGACCTTGCTGCGAAGCCGATCCGGCTTTTATTTCTCCCTCCTTCTCATCCCGGCGGTTGCCGGGTACGTCGGTCTGTCAGCTCCGGGTGAGACCCGATCCTTCGCCGGCGTTGCAGCCAAGCGGGAACAGGCGTCCGAAGCCACTGTGCAACCCGCAGCGGAGACGCCGAAGAGCGTAGGTTCCTCCACGTTAGCGGCGGATCTCGTCTACACCGTTCTCGTCGGGCAGATCGCCAGCCAGCGCGGTGAGCATAAAACGGCCTTTACCCACTTCCTGCACGGTGCGCGTCTGGCCCGGGATCCCAGGTTAGCGGAGCTGGCGGCCAACGTAGCTCTCACCCTCGACGACGCCGAGGCCATGCAGCAGACTGTGGAAGTCTGGCTCGAGCTGTCCCCCGATGCGATCGGTGCCCACCAGTTGGCGGCCTACGCCCGACTCGGGGCCAATGACATATCTGCCGCCGCAGAGCACTTGCGACGTATCATCGCTCTGGCTGCGGAGGAGGGTAGAGATGGTTATGGCCAAGCGGCCCACCTCGTTTCCAGGCTGAAACTTCCGGATCGGCGTCTGAAGCTCATGGAGACGCTGACTTCCGAAGAGCCGGAGAGTGCCGATGCCTGGTTCGCCAGGGCCGTAGTCGCCGCCGGTGTCGATAAGCACGAAGAAGCGCTGGCGGCGGCGCGGCGGGCATCGGGGCTGCGTCCGGGCTGGAATCTGCCGCGCATCTTTCGGGTCCAATTGCTCTTAAATCGTGGCGATCGTAAGCAGGCGCGCCAGGTCCTGGAGGCCTTCGTCAGTGAGAACCCCGATGATCGGAGTCTGCGCTTGCTCTATGCGCAGCTGCTCGTCGACGAGCAGGAATTCTCCCGCGCCCGCAACGTATTCAAGCAGGTGTTACGCAATGCGCCGAAGGAACCGGATGTCCTGTTTGCCCTAGGTGTCCTCTCCCTGCAGCTGGAGGATCCGGAGGCGGCCCGCAGCTACCTCGTTCGTCTGCATGATACCGGCGAGCGCCAGGGCGACTCCGCCTATTATCTCGGGCAGGCGGAAGAGCTGGCGGATAACCTGGAAGCCGCCGTGTCCTGGTACCACAAGGTGGAGGGCGAACACGCCGTCGATGCCCGGATTCGGGTTGCACTGATGCGTGCCGAGCAGGGGAAGGTGGAACGCGCGCGCGAGATCCTTCAGCAACTGCGCGACCAATGGCCCGAAGAGGCAGCGATGATTTACCTAGTCGAGGGTACGACCCTGGCCGACTTGGACCGATCGCGCGAGGCAATGGAGGTTTATGACGAAGCATTAGCGGCCTTTCCCGACGATCACGACCTCCGCTATGCGCGCGGCCTGCATGCCATATCATTGGATCGGCTCGATCTCATGGAAAGCGATTTCAGGGCCATCATCGCCGCGGATCCGGATAACGCGGAGGCCCTCAATGCTCTTGGCTATAGCCTGGCGGACCGGACCGAGCGTTTTGCCGAAGCTCTATCCTATATCGAGCGCGCCCTAGCCCTGAAACCGGACGATCCTGCCATACTCGACAGCATGGGCTGGGTCCAGTTTGGCTTGGGAAACCCGGAACGGGCCCTGGAATATTTGCGCAAGGCATTGGCCATGCTGCCCGACGGCGAGATCGCCGCGCACCTAGGTGAAGTGCTCTGGACCTTGGGGCGGCACGATGAGGCGAAGCAGACCTGGGCGGCGGCCCTGAACCGGGATCCGGACCACGAATATCTCCTGCGCCTGATCGGCCGCCACAGCTTTACCCGTTCCGACTTCCAGCCCTGATGACTTCCCTCTCCCGGGGGCGCCCTTGGCCCGCCCCGGCCAAGCTCAATCTCATGCTACGTGTCCTCGGGCAGCGTCCCGACGGTTATCATCGCCTCCAGACCGTGTTCCAGTTCATCGACCGGCAAGACCGTCTGTTCTTCGCGCCGCGCGACGACGGTCGGATCAGGCGTGCTTCCGGACTCGCCGGGGTCCCGGAAGAGTCCGATCTGGTAGTGCGCGCGGCGTGCCTGCTGCAGGAGCGGGCTGGCAGCAGTCTCGGCGTCGACATCCAGGTAGAGAAATGTCTGCCGCTGGGTGGCGGGTTGGGTGGAGGCAGCTCGGATGCGGCGACGACACTGGTAGCGCTGAACCGAATCTGGGAGCTGGGTCTTACCAAACCCAAGCTGATGAGGCTCGGCCTGACGCTGGGCGTGGATGTCCCGATCTTCATTTACGGGCGTGCTGCCTGGGGAGAAGGGATCGGTGAGGTGCTGACCCCTGCCGATCTGCCGCAGCTCTGGTACCTGGTGCTGGTACCGCGGGGCCAGGTAGCTACCGGAGCAGTTTTCTCAGACGGAGAATTGACAAGGGATTCGGCTCCAATAACAATGGGAAGTTTCATTGCTGGCGATGATCGGAATGACTGTCTGGCGGTCGTCCGGAGGCGCTACCCTGAGGTTTCAGCAGCCCTGGATTGGCTTGCCACCGTTGGTCGGCCGCGGCTCACTGGGACCGGGGCCTGTGTGTTCTGCACCTTTGCGACCGCAGCACAGGCACATGCCGCTTACTCGCTGGTGCCGCCGCGTTTCTCTGCCTTCGTCGCCCGCGGAATGAATCGTTCGCCCCTTTACGGCACGACAACCGGCTAGGAGTGATGAATGCGGAGAATGGTGAATGCGGGATGATGCCGTAGCGCAGGCGTCCCCGCCTGCTCATCGTCTGCAGGCGAGACGCCTGCGCTACTTTCAAGGTAATCCATGGACGAAACACTAGCCGGCACCTGAGCAGCCGGACGCAACGGCAAGTAAGACGGGGTAGCGTTTAGCGGAGATCGCCTAACTTTCATGGGGCGTCGCCAAGCGGTAAGGCACAGGGTTTTGATCCCTGCATACCCAGGTTCGAATCCTGGCGCCCCAGCCATGTACCCCTCGGGTTTCCCGTAGCGCAGGCGTCCCGCCTGCTGAATGCGGAATGATGAGGGAGATGCTTACTCCCGCATTCATCATTCGAGAGTGCAGGCGGGATGTCTGCGCTACGCGGGAGAGGCTTGCCCCAAGCGTAGCGAGAGGGCCACGGAGGAGCGGGTCGAAGAGGTTCCACTTAAACTTACCCATGACCCAAAAATTCACGCCTCGTCGGTCTGAAGCGAAGCCTCGCTAGGGGTTGTGGCCAACGATTGTCCCGTTTCGGCGTCAGGGGAGAAGCGCGGATGCAAGGCCGAGGAGCTTTCTGAATCGGGGTTTGATGACCGGTTATTTACGGTCGTTGGCTTGACAGAGAGGTTAGTCGTGCCCGCTACTCAGATGACGGTGTTTTCCGGAAACGCCAATCCGCAGCTGGCCGCGGAAATCGCGACCCACCTGAACATCCCATTGGGAAAGGCCGTCGTAAGTCAGTTCAGCGACGGCGAGCTGATGACGGAGATCCGGGAGAACGTCCGCGGTCGGGACGTGTTCGTGGTTCAGTCCACGAGTGCGCCCACCAACGACAATCTGATGGAGCTATTGGTGATGATTGATGCCCTGCGTTGGGCATCGGCGAAACGGATCACCGCAGTCATTCCCTACTTCGGCTATGCGCGTCAGGATCGGCGTCCCCGTTCGGCACGGGTACCCATCACGGCCCGGCTCGTTGCCAAGATGCTCGGTCATGCCGGTACGGATCGTGTCCTCACGATGGATCTGCACGCCGACCAGATTCAGGGCTTCTTCGATATACCGGTGGATAATGTGTATTCGTCGCCCATCCTCCTGAGCGATGTCTGGCGGCGAAAGTACCCTGATCTGCTTGTGGTGTCCCCCGACGTGGGCGGTGTAGTACGTGCCCGGGCGTTGGCCAAGCGGCTCGACGAAGCCGATCTGGCAATCATCGACAAGCGTCGGCTGCGGGCCAATGAGGCCAAGATCATGAACATCATCGGCGACGTGGAAGGCCGCTCCTGTGTCCTGATCGACGACCTGGTAGACACCGCGGGTACCCTGTGTCGTGCCGCCGCCGCGCTCAAGGAACACGGGGCCGCCCAGGTGGTTGCCTATTGCACCCACCCGGTACTCTCCGGGCCGGCGGTCTCGGATATCGCCGCATCCCGGTTGGATGAGCTGGTGGTTACCAACACCATTCCGCTGAATCCGGATGCAGCCGCCTGTCCCAAGATTCGCCAGCTGAGTATCGGCGAGCTGCTGGCGGAGACCATGCGCCGAGTTTCGAACGAAGAATCCGTCAGCTCACTCTTCGTGGACTGACCGGAGAAATCCCGAAGATGGGATTTTTCAAGCTAGGTAGTCTATATCTGTAGACAGTGGGCGTGCCCAGCTGGTTGGGCATGGGACCATCTAAAGATGCAGTTCTCTGCGGGCCAAGCGTCCCTGCCCGGCCAAGGCTCACCATATCCTAAAAAGACAGTCCCCTAGTACTGCTGAGCAGATAGTGAGGGTCTAGATAACTTTGGAACCTATATATTTAACTAGCCAAGTTTCCCATTTAACGTGCAGAAAAATGGTTACCTTTGTTCTAAGGAAGAGGAGATATAATCATGTCTGCAGGCGGCATCCTCAGCACTTTTGAGTTTTTTCAGTGCTTCCCAAACG
>Ga0209790_1000185_pt1 | contig 12147 bp, 12 predicted proteins | sample WorMetG1aBELIZE2_FD_187420 | JGI IMG/M metagenome (GOLD analysis project Ga0209790, IMG submission 187420) | Marine gutless worms symbiont microbial communities from Max Planck institute for Marine Microbiology, Germany - Inanidrilus... ... | reverse complement strand
CCATGTACAGCACCGCTTCGTTAACGTACGCTTGGTCTTGAAGGTCCGCAGTCATCTTTGCGGTTCTCCTCTTGAGGTTGCTTTACCCTTATAAGGTTAACCCGCTGCGGACCTTCATAGGATCTACACTCCACTCATCACTCATCATTTCAGGGTAACGGGTTCGAACGGGAAGCGATCGGGGGAACCCTCGGCGTGCAGCCATCGCGGCTGTGATACGAATCCCAGATAGGCCGGTACCCCGATGAGGGCGCTGGAAACGGTTTCGGTACCGTCGGGGAGCTCCTCCAGATTCATGGCGGCAATGGGGCCCGCCTCCGCCGGGTAGGTCCGACTCGCCAGCAGGTCCTTCCATGCCTGCCAGTGGTCGTGCTGCGGATCAGGTACCTCGGCACTCCGGAAACGCTGCAAATAGCTGCGGATACGCGGGTAGCCCATATCGTCCAACTCGGTGGCGCTGAGCATGTGCAGTCCAGGGGGAATCGCATGGATCTGGATCTCCCCATCGCCCCCATGGCGCAGCCAATAGGCGTCTTTGGAGTCGGCTACCGCGAGGTTGAAGGGTCGATAGGCGTCCGGGTCGAGGTTGGCCAGGGCACTGGCCGCCGCCTTGGCCTCGACGTGGTCCAGCGCCTCCAGTACCAACTCGCCGCGGCTGCGTTTTCCGGGGGCCGGACCCAGGAAATCTTTCCGGTTCATGAGCGCTGCTATCAACGCCTGGTCGTTCATACCCAACCAACTCCCGCCTCCCGTGCGGTCGAGACCGGCCCCGACTCCGGGTCGGTCCGGCCAATGGCACGCCGGGGGCTCTGCGGGGCGGTGGCGTACCTCGTCGTGGTTCGCGGCCAGCAACAAAGGCCAGTCATGGCCTGGTCGCCACAGAATGACCAAGGTGCACATGTCAGATGGTGCCTTAAAGGAACAGATGACGCCGTCGCCGGTTATCCTGCGGGATCAAGGAACAATGGATTGCGATTCCTCGTCTCCGGGGGTCACGAGCAACACCACATCATCGATGCCCGTCACCCGCACTTGGGTCCCCTCGCCACAGGCAGGACCTCTGATCTTCCAGGTCGTGTCATCCACCCGCAGCTTCCCGATCCCGTTCACGATGGGTTGGTCCAGGGTGAAGATCTGCCCGATGTACTGGTGTCCGCGCCGGTTGAGAGTGGGCGTATCGGTCGCGATGGGATGCCGCCTGAGGTAGCGCCGACCCAGGATCAGACTCAACACGCTGAGGACGCCGAACAGTACCAGCTGGACCTGCCAGCCCAGCTCCGGAACGACTACCAGCACCAGCCCCACTGTCCCGGCCGCTATCGCCAGCCACATGAAGAAGGCCGCGGGCGAGAACGCCTCCAGGATAATCAGCACAATGGCGATCAGGAGCCAGTGCCAGGGACCGACCGCGGTGATCCAGCTCGCGCTCATGTTGGCTCGTCCGGTGCCGATGTCTTCCCGCTCGGGCGCTGGAGAGTCGTGCGGGCGATTTCCCCGATGCCGGCTAGCGAGCCGATCAGGCTGGATGCCTCCAACGGCAACATGATGACCTTCTGATTCTTGGCGCTGCCGATCCCCTGCAGGGCCTCAGTGTATTTCTGGGCGACGAAGTAGTTGATGGCGTTGATGTCTCCCCTGGCAATCGCCTCGGAGACTACCAGGGTCGCCTTGGCCTCTGCCTCGGCCAGGCGCTCCCGCGCCTCCGCCTCCCGGAACGCCGCTTCCCGCTCGCCCTCGGCCTCCAGGATCGCCGCCTGTTTCTCGCCTTCGGCCTTCAGAATTTCTGCCTGGCGGAGCCCCTGGGCCTCCAGGACGGCGGCCCGCTTGTCACGTTCGGCTTTCATCTGGCGCGCCATGGCGTCCACCAAATCCCGCGGCGGTGAGATGTCTTTGATCTCGATACGGGTCACTTTCACGCCCCAGGGGGTGGTGGCGTCGTCCACCACCGTCAGTAACTGGGTGTTGATCTTGTCCCGCTGGGACAGCAGTTCATCCAGATCCATGGACCCCATGACGGTGCGGATATTGGTCATGGTGAGATTGAGGATGGCGTGATTGAGAGCGGTGATCTCGTAGGCTGCCTTGGCCGCGTTCAGAACCTGAAAGAAGACCACCCCGTCCACCGTTACCATGGCGTTGTCCTTGGTGATGATCTCCTGGGATGGTACATCCAGCACCTGCTCCATCATGTTCTGCTTGGAGCCGATCCGGTCGACGAACGGGATGATGGCATGGAGGCCGGGGGTCAGGGTGCGGGTGTAGCGTCCCAACCGCTCCACCGTGTATTCGGATCCCTGAGGGATCTGTTTGACGCCCAGGACGAGGATGATGACCGCGAGAACGACAATGCCGATAGCGACGATTTCTTGCACAATGAACTCCATGATGCTCGATACTCAAGGTAACGATGCCACAAGTATAGCCGTTCGACGACATTCAGTGCTCGCCCAGTCCGAGTCCCGCCTCCATGAGTCGGACTAGGGTATGTTGACATTTAACATACCCGCGGGCGCGGGGAACACAAACCGCGAAGGCAGGCACGAATTCACACGAATGAGGGTTCGTGTCCATTCGTGGTTCCATTGTGTTTGGAATCAGTCGCTCAGCTTTATATGTCAACACGCCCTAGGGGCTGTTGACATTTATCTGAGCGAGGACAGTCGCGAGGAATTTTTTCGTGCTGACAAGGCGCGGCGAGGAGGAATAGCGGGCCTATTGTGATGAGCCGCAACACTGTCAGCGCGGAAAAGGGCCGCAATCGGACCGTGAACGATGAATGTCAACAGCCCCTAGCATCAAACATCCCAGATCCCTCCTGCGCCAAGTCGGGAGGGCTATTACCGAGTACCACATGATCCGCGCCGGTGATCGCATCCTGCTCGGCATCTCAGGAGGCAAGGACTCCCTGTCGCTGCTTGCCATCCTGAGCCACCTTCGCACCTATGCCCCGGTGCGCTTCGAGCTCGGGGTCGTCACGGTCGATCCGCAGGTGCCCGGATTCGATCCCAGCCCACTCGGAGACTACTATGAGCGCCGACCCATCCTGGAGCAGGCCAGGCAGCGGATGGACGGGGACTCCTTCTGTGCCTACTGCGCCCGGATGAAGCGGGGCATCATGTACAGCACCTGCCGCCGCGAGGGCTACGGAGTACTGGCCCTGGTCCAGCATCTGGACGACCTGGCCGAGAACCTTCTGCTGTCCCTGTTCCACGGCGGACAGCTACGGACCATGAAGGCGCGGTATCTGAACGACCAGGGAGACCTTCGCGTTATCCGTCCCCTAGTCTACTGCCGGGAACGTCAGACTGCCGACTTTGCGTACCAGGTGAACCTGCCGGTCGTCCCCGACAGATGTCCCGCGTGCTTCTCCGCCCCTACAAGGCGCGAGCACATGAAGGCCCTGCTGGCCCGCGAGGAGGCAGATTATCCCCACTTCTTCGCCAATATGCTGCATGCAATGCGTCCGTTGCTGACCGAGGGGGAGCTGGAAGGCGGAGTGGACACCCTGCCAAGGCAGTGACCTCCTTCCAGGCTACCACTACCAGTCGCTGGCTTCCGGCTTTCAGCTTGAGGCACCGCGCGAACCGGTGGGATAAACAGTGTTTTTTCGACTGGAATCGCCGGGCGCGGGCGGACGGAGCGAGTGTAAATATAGAAGCTGTACGGTTAAAATGGATCGTAGCGAAAATGGTCCGAAATGAGGGCGTTTTTTCGCTCTTTCGAGGCGAATAGCCAGCCTGTTTAACGAGAAAGAGCTGCCAGTCGACAGCTTCCGGTAGCTGGTAGCTGCTAAAAGGGACCATTTCGGGACATTTGGATTAGTGAGTATTTGAACAATAGGGCACTTTGAAAAATACGATTTTCGCCAACGGAAATGTCTAAATAATCAATTGGTTAGAGCCGACCGATTGGTGGAAATACCTATTTTTCAAGGTGCCGCATAATTCCCTTGCGCCTTTGTGGCGCAAATGATCCTGCGACTGGAACAGTGAACAACACTGACGTCTGGAAAACCGCTTCCGAGGTCGAGGCCTGCATCCGGGGCCTGGGCAACGACCTGGCGACTCTGCTGAGGGTCCGGCGTATCGCCGAACCCCTGATGATCGGTGTCCACACCGGCGGGGTCTGGTTGGCACAGTGCCTGCACGACCAGACCGCCCTCACCGAACCCTTGGGCCAGCTCGACATCTCCTTCTACCGCGATGATTTCACCCGCATCGGTATCCATCCGCAAGTGCGTCCATCCCGGATCCCGGTACCGGTGGACGACCGCCACATCGTATTGGTGGACGACGTACTGCAGACCGGGCGTACCATTCGTGCCGCCCTGAACATCCTGTTCGACTATGGCCGGCCAGCGTCGGTCCTGTTGGTCACCCTGGCCGAGCGCGACGGCCGGGAGCTGCCGATCGAGCCCAACCTGGCGGGACTACGGGCCCGTCTCAAGCCTGGGCAACAGCTCAAGCTCACCGGCCCGGACCCGCTCCAGCTGGTTCTCGGCCGGCTCCCACCGGAACGTAGCGAGACCAATGGGTCGGTGGTATCCCCACCATGAGCTCGTCCGCTATCCAGCTCGATGCTCAGGGAAACCTCAAGCACTTCCTCACCATCGAAGGCCTGAGCCGCGAGTTGCTGACCGCGATCCTGGACCGGACCGAAGGCTTTCTCGGGGTCGCCGAGCAGACGGTCAAGAAGGTCCCTCTGTGCCGGGGCAAGATTGTCACCAACATCTTTTTCGAGACCAGTACCCGCACGCGCACTACCTTCGAGCTTGCCGCCAAGCGGCTCTCCGCGGATGTACTCAACATCGATATCGGTACCTCGGCCACCGCCAAGGGGGAAACCCTGCTCGACACCCTGCGCAACCTGGAGGCCATGCACGTGGACATGTTCGTGGTGCGCCATGCCGAGAGCGGCGCGGCCCACTTCATCGCCGAGCATGTGAGCCCCCACGTCAGTATTATCAACGCCGGGGACGGTTGTCATTCCCATCCCACCCAGGGGATGCTGGATATGTTTACCATCCGCCGGCACAAGGGAGAGTTCGCCGACCTGTGCGTAGCCGTTGTCGGGGATATCCTGCACTCGCGGGTAGCCCGGTCCCAACTCCTGGCGTTGAACGCGCTGGGGACTGGCGAAGTCCGCATCATCGCCCCACAGACCCTGATCCCCGCCCATGCACAGACCCTGGGGGCCCGGGTCTTCCATGATCTGCGCGAAGGGGTCCGGGATGCCGACGTCATCATCATGCTGCGCTTGCAGCACGAACGCACGCAAGGGGCCATGCTCCCGAGCGAGCACGAGTACTTCCAGCTCTTCGGCCTGACCGAGGAGCGGCTCGGCACCGCCAAGCCGGATGCCATCGTCATGCACCCCGGACCCATCAACCGGGGGGTGGAAATGGACTCCCAGGTGGCCGACGGTCGGCGTTCGGTGGTCCTGGAGCAAGTCAGCAACGGCATCGCGATACGCATGGCGATCATGTCCATGTGCATTGGGACCTGGAATCTGCACGCCCAGGAAGAAACGCGGGGGTGACGGAACCGGGGGGTGCCGACATAGGTCTGAATCTGATGAATGATGAGTACCCGCCATTCATCACTCCGCATTCATCACCAGGGCAATTGTGAGCTATTTTGCATGCCGACGAAGTTCGGCGAGGAGGAATCATGAGCATAGTTCCATCCACTCCCACAGGAAACACCCTCCAGGGAGGTCTGCCCCTCATCGGTGACCTGCTGGGGGGCGGCGGCGGTCTGCCCCTCGTCGGTGGTCTTCTGGGGGGAGGCGGCGGCGGTTTGCCCCTCGTCGGCGGCCTGCTGGGGGGAGGCGGTGGTCTGCCCCTCATCGGTGGCCTCTTGGGCGGCCTCCAGGGTACGCCGGCCCGCCAGGGCATTCGGACCCTCCGGAATATTCGGACCATGCGGCATATTCGGACCCACCGGCATATTCGGACCCGCCAGCATATTCGGACATCCCTCCCCAGCATGTCGCTCCTCGATCTTTTGGGAGGATAGGGTACGGAGGTTAGAAATGGCACGGAGGCCATTCCCCGGCAGAAATAATCCGTGAAAATCTGCGGACGTAGGGGCTGTCGACATTTATTCTCAAGCGAGGGTGATTGCGAGGAATTTTTCTTAGCTGAAAGGCGCGGCGAGGAAGAATAGCCGGCCTATTGTGACGAGCCGCAACACCGTCGGCGTGGAAAAGGACCGCAAAGGACCTAAGAACGATGAATGTCAACAGCCCTTAAAAGCGGACCCTATCCGGCTTTACATCCTTTGCGCCTTTACGGTTCAAACGGAGTCAACCCCTGATACCGGATTCGATGGACCTCTGCAGATCGCGCATTATTCCATCGGGCTCCGCTATCGCCAGGGCGGCGATCTCATCCGCCCGCGCCTGGGTGCGGGAGTGGGCGTAGATGCGTAGCTGAGGCGCATTGCCAGACGGGCGGATGTGGGCGATATCCCCGTTGCGGAAGAAACAGCGGATACCATCCTGGAGGTTGATGCGCGCGACCTCCCCGAACCCCCTCGCATCCGTGAAGATGCCCTCGAGAAGCCGTCGTTTCTGATCGCAGGTTCGACCCTCCGGATCGCTCACCGACCATTCGCCGATGACTGCCTCCATCAGGTCACGCAAAAGGATGCGATCACCGTGAAACTCCAGCCATTGGATAGCCTCCTTCGGCGGTCGGAAGTAGGCGAGGATCTTGCGGCTGGTATCCTGCGGGAAATCGTCGATCAGGTCCGCCTTTCCATACCACCGGGGCAGGCAGTCGAAGCACTCCGACAGCGTCGATTCCTGGTCGGCCGCGGTGTGCAGCACAGCAAGCATGGGCAGGATAGCGTCACGGGTCGGGAGCGCATGCAGCACGCCGCCGTGCAGGGTCAACTCGGAACCGACCAGAAAGCCGCCGTTGGCCTCCCAGCCGACGACCCGTTGCTTGCCCTGGGCCAGCGCCTCCCGCATGGCCTCGATGACAAAGGGCGATCCGATCCGCGTCTTAGTCGTGGTCAGGCCCTTGCCCTTGAAATACTCGTGTACTCCGGGGTTGGTGCTGATCGGCACCGAGACGGCATCCGCCGCGAGATAGTCGGCGGTGACGGCGCCTACCAGGTCCCCCGGAAAGAAGCGCAATGCAGGGGTTCCAGGATCGTCGGACTGGGAGACGCCGACGATCAGGGGCCGATCGCTGTCGCCGTCCGTGGATACGATGGCATCGATCCGACCATACTTGGTCTGCTGCTCGGCGACGATCCTTGCGAGCATCTCCAGATGCGCCGGGGAAATCGCCTCGGTATCGATGGGGACAAAGGTATCGCTGCGTCCGACCCGGATCACCTGGGCCCCCGCAAGCGCCAGGATCCGAGGCAATAATTCCCGCCCGACGGCGACGTACTCGTAGAACACGATGCGCATACCCCGCAGACCGTTGGGGGGGAACAACCGGTGGTAGCGTTCGAGGTAGAGCCGCTCGGCCGCCCGGTTGACCGGCGGCAGGACCGGGCGCTGCCCGGGCTTCAGCATCCCCGCGGTATCGAACCCGGATGTCGCCGCCGGGCGCCGGTATTCCTGTTGTCGAACCGCCTCCACTGCGGCGACGATACTCGGCTCGTCGGATTTGAGCACCTCGCCGTCGCAGCGATTGGCTTTTTGGCCATTGCGATCCGCCGGAATATGGCTCCCGGTGCACATGAAGCTCATAACCCCCTTCGCCAGCGCGTAGAGGCTCAGCGCGGGGGTGGGCAGGCTGCCCACATAGTCCACCCGATAACCGGCGTCCAAGATCGCGCGCGCTGTAGCCTCCAGAACCCGGGACGTCGAGGGCCGCAGGTCCCCGCCGATGGGAATCCGTAACGACTCGCGCGGTATCCTGCCAAACTGGATCCTACCGATCTTCTCGAGATAATGCAGGGTCCCCAGGGTGAGGCTGTAGACCTCCAGATCGGTAAGATCCTTCACCAGGGCCCGTACCCCACTGGTTCCGAAGCGTGATGCGACCGGCGTGTAGTCGAGGACATCACGCAGCTGCGGTTGAGTATTCATTCTCCAGTATGCCTCGTTACCCGAAAAGAGCTTTTTAATCAGCGGATTACGCGGATTTTCACGGATTATTTCGTTCTTCGTCCGCGACAATCTTGTAATCCGTTGTCGCCCAGAGTGCGATCATATACCGAGGAGGTGCGATCCTCCGTTCCAAGCCGGTGTATAGGGGTCGAGTCGTCGACGATTTTGGGGGTTGGCTTGACCCTCGTCCCGTTCCCTGGGATCTTTTACCGGCTACTCTACGCCTATCGACGGGCAATCAAGAGAAATTTCCATGAATGCTGAAAGCGATGGGGCCCCGCTACCCGAGCCGGATAGTAACTATTCCGACGATGGAATCGAAGGCGAGGACACCAGTTCCAGTGAAAGGACCCTCAAGCCGTGGGATCCGGTGCAGATCCGGATCACGACGCATCGACGGTGGTGCGGACAATGCGCTCGGTGACCAAGAACTCGATATCCTTCGCGAGCGCTTCGATGGTGCTGATGATCAATGCCTTCGATGTGTTGGGAAAAGCCGCCTTTCGTCGCTGGCCTCTCGGCGAGAAGCAGCAGCGGGGTCCGATCAACCGCGCCGTCTTCGAGTCCCAATCCATCGCGCTGGCGGATTACCCACTCGACTACCTGCGTGCACACAAGGATGAGATTATGACCGCCCGCACATCAATCGCATCCACATCCACCCCCCTGTTCCGGAATCCGATGAGAAACTGATCGTTGCGATTTTCCATGTCCACCTTCCACTTCCGGGCAAGCAATGAGATTCCGAGGGTCCGGAGAGAACAGGGGAGACCTGACCCCGTTCTCCTAAAACCGACCTCGACCGTGGCGGATCAGACCCCAAGCACGCCGGCCGTGAAGAGCACGGCCTCCGCCGGGCAGGATATCCGATAGTCGAGTCCATAGGGGATCAGAAACGCGCCTCCGCGATCGAGCTCGAGTCCGTCGACACCCGGGGCGGAGATGACCACCCTGCCTTGAATGACCACCCCCAACTCCGGGCCATGGCCAGCAGCGCCCGCGTAGGGCCGCCCGGCGGTTATCCGCAGGCGCGAGAGCATAAACTCCTCGGACGGGGTCTCATAGACCACCCGCTCTTCTTCGGGTCTCAGGCCCCTCCCGATGATACTCACCTCACCGGCGTCGAAGGTCAGGATCCGCAGCAACTCGTCCACATCCGTGTGTTTTGGCGTCAGCCCACCGCGCAGCACATTGTCGGAGTTGGCCATGACCTCGATCCCGCATCCCTGCAGATAGGTGTGGAGCTCACCGGCAGGTAGATACATCGCCTCTCCGGGCAGCAGGTGCACCGGATTCAGGAGAAACACGGAAAACAGCCCTCTGTCCCGGTGGCCGTCTTGAGAAAATATGGCGTCTGCCCGCAAGGCCCAGTATTCCATTTGTTCTCCGGAGAACATCCGTCGGGCGGTTTCCTCCCGCAACCGCAGCAGCAGAGGTGTGAGGATGGCATCGACCTCGCTACGGTCCATGCACATGAGCCGCGTATAGAGGTCTATCAGGGACTCCCTGGTCGAACGATAACCGGCCGCCAGGTCACGCAGCTCCGGGACCGATTCCAAGACCGCCCCGATCTCGTCCAACGGACGAAAACCGCACAAGGCATAAAAATCGGTCAAGGCCACAAGCAGCTCGGGCTTGTGGTTGTCATCCCGATAATTACGGTCCGGAGCATCCGGGCGGATACCCAGCCGATTCTCGCGCTCGAAGCCCGCTTGGGCCTGTTGTTTATCGGGATGCGCCTGGATCGAGAGGGGTTGGGCGGCGGCTAGGACCTTCAGCAGAAACGGCAGCCCACCGCCGAACCGCTCGGCATCCCGCCGACCCAACACCACCTCCGCGGCACCACGCAACAACCGCGGCAAGGGTATCTCCGCATCCCCCACCTGTGCTACCGAGGGCAACTCGGTATGGGCACCGATCCAGAGCTCCGCATGGGGCTCCTGCTTCCAGTTCGGAATACCCATCAGCTCGGGGATGAAATCCGGATCACCCCAAGCGTAGTTCCGGACCCTGCACCCTAAGGCCAGGGGGCGCGGTTGCCGGAGAAAATCCTCGATAGCCGTCTCAGGTAATGGTCGATTCACCGGGAAATTCCTATCGCCGCTTGGCTCTTTACGGATGCCAGACGGTTACCCTGAAAGTCGCCACAAACAGCTTCCGACTTCGGCCCACCGGCTGGAAGTGGTCCAACGCAGGCAAAAGCCACGGGCCCATGGATCATTATGCTCCACGGCGGCCGCCCCGATTGCAGGCTGCCCGAAATCCACAAAGAGCCTTGATTTATAATAGTGTGCATTTGCCCTGCGTGTTTCAAGGTTCCAGGACGGGCAAGCCTTAAAGAGGTTATCATTCCGGACTGTGCCCGGAACACCGTCGGCGCATCCCGCCCCCTCCTGCGGAGAACTTAAGGATATGGCCGAAAACCGACTGACCAGAGAAGAGGACGCCGTTCTCCAACAGAAATATCTACGCGCGCTGAGTTCCTTCGAAGGCATCATCCTCAGCCAGATCGATATCAAGAACAAGCTCGGCGACCGTCTCAACTACAGCATTCAGGCAGGCATCATCATCCTGGGGGCGATTGCCATTTCGATCTTCGTGTTGCTGCTGACACTGAGCGCCCAGATCAACCGGATCTCGGACGTGGTAATCGATATGAACGTTCACCTGGCATCCGTGGCCGACCAGATGCACCGGATCCGCGAACACATGACCAGTATGGAACAACGGGTCGCGCTGTTGGAGGATATCGAAGACATGACGAGAGTCATGGGTGGCGCGATGGATCTGATCGACTCGGACATGGCCGCAGTGGGGGATACCGTCCGCGGCATCAATTTCCACTTGGCCACGGTGCGCACCAACGTCGGGAATATCTCGGCGAACATGGACATCATGAACCATGAGGTCCAAGCCATGTCCCACGGGATATATCAGGTGGCCAAACCCGCCCGCTCCATGAACAAAATATTTCCGTTCCCTTAAGGAAGGTATCGTAAAAGTAGCACAGGCGTCCTCGCCTGCATCGAAAAATGCAGGCGGGAACGCCTGCGCCACGCCCCACGGATTGGCTTTTGCGACACCCTCTTAAGAGAACGGGAGGCAGAGAGACCGACTATGAGCGAAGACCCAAGGCGTGCCGTCGTCCAAGTCATTGCCCGGCTCGGACGAGAGACCCAGCTCCACCTGGACGAGCGCTACCGCCATTTCCGCATTACCGACGGAGTGATCCTCGTCACCTCCGTGCTGCTCGTCATCCTGGCGGTTTTCAACGTCTATTTTGTCCGTATCTTGTACGAGGACTTCAACGGTATCGTTACCAACATGGACTCCATGTACAACCGTCTACGCAGTATCGACACCGACATGAGCAATATCACGGAACGGATGGGCGCCTTCAACGAACACATCGATCACATGAAGCCGATTCACGCGAACATGAAGACATTGGCCGACATCATACCCGAAATCCGAACCAGCATGGACTCGATAACCGGGAATATGGCCGGCATCGAGCAGAGTATGGGCCTCGTCGGAGAAGGCATGAGCGTCATTGACCAGCGCGTCTATCTGATGACCGGCGGGGTTGCGACCATGCGCCAGAATGTACGCCAGATTGCACGTCCCTTCGGGAACATGGGCGCCTTCCTACCCTGACCCAGCTCCCGCAATCACTGGTTACCGGCCTGCGGCAGTGTAGTTTTTAGTCGCAGAATCGTTTCTAAAGTTATCTAGACCCTATATTTCGGAATTTCCTAGTTTAAGGTCTTGTCATTTGGCCTCTCAAAGGCCATATTGATCCTGTGACTAGATTGGAACGGCCCGCGCGGACGGAATTCTATGAACATCGTACAGATTTTTGAGCAATTCCCAACGCAAGAAGATTGCATTGCTCATCTTGAACAAGCCCGCTGGGGTGGCAAACCCACTTGTCCTTATTGCGGCTCCACCAATACCGCTCGCAATCAACATCGCCACCGTTGTTACAATTGCAGGACTTCATTCAGCGTCACGGTAGAAACTATCTTTTATCACACCCACCTTCCGCTTCAAAAGTGGTTTCTGGCGATCATG
>Ga0209790_1000184_pt1 | contig 12176 bp, 16 predicted proteins | sample WorMetG1aBELIZE2_FD_187420 | JGI IMG/M metagenome (GOLD analysis project Ga0209790, IMG submission 187420) | Marine gutless worms symbiont microbial communities from Max Planck institute for Marine Microbiology, Germany - Inanidrilus... ... | reverse complement strand
TGAATGGGTGTTAATATTGAAAATATGGCAATTATTGAACAGATTTTTGTGGATTTTGCCAAAAAAATTGAAGGCTCCGTTTGGCCGGCAAATTTTTTAGGTGTTATGCAAAAGTCTCTAATAAATAAATTATCGTAAGTTTTATTATTAAATTTTATTTTTTTTTCGTGTAGTATCATAAGCGTTATTGTTAATCAGATTAAATGCTAAGGAAGGAAAATGAAAAAATATAAGATATTTGCAATGATTTTTGCTTTATCTCTGGCAGGGATAGCTATGGCAGGATGTGATCAAGGTAAAAGTCCGGCAGTTAAAATGAGTTGCCCTGAACTTGCATCTACCTTGGAAAAAAAGCAGGTTATGCAGCATGTAAAGACATTGCTGGATAATCGGTGTCCAGTAATTTATAAGCAAGGCTGGCTTGAGGATAAAGCCAGGGCCCAAGCACCTTTAGTTGCGGGCTGTCCAGAGGCCTGGCAAGGCCTGGCTAAAATGAAGATGCTAAAAAAAGCCGGTGAATATATTAAGAAAAGCTGTAAATAATTGCAGTAGTATCTAGTGTATATAAGCACACTTGATTAATTTTAAGGGGCTATGCGCCCCTTTTTATTTATATATAAAACCTAAAAGCCATTTGTGTTTTTAGGCCTTAAAATGTAGAATTTCCCGCTTTATCAATTTTGCAGGATTTTTCAAATGCGCAGAAAAATTATCGCCGGTAACTGGAAGATGAACGGCTCACTTGCCAATATTGCCGAATTAATGTCGGGAATCAAGGCCGGAATCACAGAAATTACAAAAACAGAAGTTGCTGTATGCCCGTCTTATGTTTATTTGCCCCAAGTAAATGAACTTATTCATGGTACGCAGATAAAACTCGGGGCGCAGGATTTATCCGATGCCGCGGCAGGCGCCTATACGGGGGAAGTGGCAGGATCTATGTTAAATGATTTTAATTGCAGTTATGTTATTGTCGGTCATTCTGAAAGGCGTAATAACCGAGGAGAATCCAACGAACTTGTAGCGGCAAAGTTTAAGGCGGCACAGGATGCAAGTTTAATTCCTGTTTTGTGCGTGGGTGAATTAATCGAAGAACGTGAAGCTGGGATTACCGATGAGGTGGTAGCAAGACAGCTCGATGCAGTAATTAACCTGTGTGGAGTAGAGGCCCTTAAAAACTCGGTTGTAGCATATGAGCCGGTATGGGCTATCGGTACCGGCAAGACGGCAACTACTGAACAGGCACAGGAAGTTCATGCCAATATTCGAGCAAAAATCGCTGCCTTGAACCCTGAAGTTGCCGAAGGTTTACGGATTCAATATGGCGGAAGTATGAATGCCTCCAATGCTAAGGAACTTTTAAGCATGCCAGACATAGATGGCGGACTGATTGGCGGTGCTTCATTAAAATCTGCGGACTTTCTTGCTATATTGCAAGCAGCTGAGGATGTAGGCTAAATGCAGACAATTTTATTAATAGTCCAGGTCTTTTCCGCTATCGGTATAATTGCCCTGGTTTTAATCCAGCATGGTAAAGGGGCCGACGCCGGAGCTTCATTTGGCGGTGGTGCATCCGGTTCGGTATTTGGCGCTAGAGGTTCATCTTCTTTTTTGACCAGGACAACTGCAATTTTAGCGACTGTGTTTTTTGCCGCTTCCCTGACGCTGGCATATTATGCCAAAGGTCAGGTAAAGCGTGATGACAGTATTATTAAAGAAGATGTAATTACTGAAAGTGCTGAAATGCCGATGGCAGAAGAAGTTGCAGATAAAAAGCAGCCAACCGATGCAGTTCCAGCGATAGAACCGCCAGGTAATGAGGATGAGGTAGAAGAACCGGGCACGGACGGAGTCCCGGATGTAATTAAATAGCCGAAGTGGTGGAATTGGTAGACACGCTATCTTGAGGGGGTAGTGACGTAAAGTCGTGCCGGTTCAAGTCCGGCCTTCGGCACCATTTGAGTGTTTCAGCTTGTTGCAACAAGTTTCAAAAAGCCTCTAAAACCTAGCGTTTTAGAGGCTTTTCTCGTTTCAGGTTGTTTCAAATTATTTCTTGCTGTTGCAAATAAAGTGGTGCTACAATTGGTGCTACATCCCGATTCGTTTTTACTGGTAGCACCACCATGAGCTTAACAGCACAGCAACTAAAGAATATGGAACCTCAGTCAAAAAGTACCTGGCTGAGTGATACAAAAGGTTTACGTTTACTCGTCAAACCCAATGGCGCCATGTATTGGCGTATGAAATATCGCTTTGATGGGAAACAAAAGACCTTAGCCCTTGGAGTATATCCAGAAGTCAGCCTGAAAGATGCCAGAATGGCAAGAGATAAGGCCAGAGTTAAGCTTTCTGAGGGTATTGACCCAATGGCTGAGAGAAATGAGGCAAAAACTCAACAATCTTTCGATGAAGGACATAGATTTTCTGTACTTGCGCTGGAATGGTGGGAGCATCAAAAAGGTACTTGGACAAAAGACCACGCAAATAGGGTGTGGGTACGCCTCAGAGATAACAGCTTCAAAGATTTGGATACGGTGCCGATTAAAAAAATTCAGCCTCGGGATATTTTGGCTGTTATTCAGAAAATTGAGGAGAGGAATGCTTTAGATGTCGCCTCCCGTGTTTTGGGTGATATTCGCCGAGTTTTTCGTTATGCGGTACAGATGGGCAAAATACAATTTAATCCTGCCATTGACCTTACCGGCGTCCTTAAACCCAGAAAACGCCAACATAGAGCATCATTACCCGTGGAAGAACTCGGTCAATTTATGCGAGATTTAAAAACTTATGAGCAAAGAGGTCGTTTGCTCACTAAATTGGCACTTCATCTCCTTATTCTCACTTTCGTTAGACCAGGGGAACTCAGAGCTGCAAGATGGCCAGAATTCGACCGAGAAAAAGCTCTGTGGCGTATTCCAGCCAAACGCATGAAAATGAAAACGGAACACCTAGTACCACTTTCAAATCAGGCTTTAGCGCTCCTTGCTGAAATAGAGCCGATTACAGGGGAATATGATTTTGTATTTCCATCTGAGCGAGATAGAAACAAACCTATTTCAGATAACACCATGCGTCTAGCTATGTTTCGTATGGGCTATGATGGAAAAACCGAAGGAAAGTCTCGCGCCACACCACACGAGTTTCGAGCTAATGCTTCTTCTATATTAAATGAACAAGGTTTTAATCCTGATGCAATAGAGCGCCAACTTTCACATATGGAAAGAAATGGCGTGAGAGCTGCTTATACTCATCATGCAAGGTATCTTGAGGAACGTACCAAGATGATGCAGTGGTGGGGGGATTATTTGGATAAACATAAACTTAAGTAAGTTAAGTTTTATGTGGAAAAATGTTACTATGTGCCCATGCCTACATTAAGTTACAAAAAGACAAAAATATGACTAAGTTTGCGTATGAAGACCTGAGTACAACTCAATTTGAGGAATTGGTTATTTTTATTTGCCAGCGATTGCTTGGGTTTTCTGTTCAGGGTTTTGCAGAGGGGCCAGATGGTGGTCGCGATGCAAAGTTCATAGGTATAGCAGATTTGCACCCAAGCAAGGCTTCTCCCTGGGATGGAATTACCATAGTGCAAGCTAAACATACTAATGGTCTTAACCGCAGTTTTTCTGAGTCAGATTTTTTTAGTGAAACATCAACAAATACTGTTTTAAGCAGAGAACTTGTACGTGTGGTTAAGTTAGTAAAAGATAAACAGCTTGATAACTATATGCTTTTCTCTAATCGCAAACTTACAGGAAACATGGAAAGTAAAATTCGTGCACATATTTCTAAAAATTGCAATATACCTGAAGAATCTATCTATATATGCGGTGTTGAGCAGATTGAATTGTGGCTTAAGAATTTTCCTGATATTGTAAAACAAGCAGAATTAGATCCAGTGGACTCACCATTAATAGTAAGCCCTGATGAGCTTGCAGAAATTGTAGAGGTCTTAGCAGAGAATATTGAAGATGTATTAGATGATGATCCTCCTACGCCAAGAATTTCCTATAAAGATAAGAATCAAATTAATAATATGAGCGATAGCTATGCTGAAAATTATAGAAGAAGATATTTAAAAGAAACTAACCAAATAAAGAGCTTTTTAGCGGACCCTAATAATATTGATTTTTTGCGTAGATATGAAACGGCTATTGATGAATTTCAATTGAAAATTATTTCTAAGAGAAAAAACTACCAGCAATTTGATGAGGTTATGGAATATTTGATTGATTTATTATTTAAACGTGATCCTGTGCTCAAAAAAAACAAGAAACTCACTAGAGCTATTTTATTTTATATGTATTGGAATTGTGATATAGGGGAGAGTGAAGTTGCTTCTCAGGCCAACTAAATATTCACACCCAGATCGTACTGTGATAAATGTAAGTTTATTATTGTTGCTAGTATTGAGAAAAGTTCGTATTGAAAAATATGAAAAATTAAAAGATCATGCGAAGAAAAGAATTGAAGGAGGGGAAGTTTTATTTTTGCCAGCTTTGAATTTTTTGTTTTTGATGGGGCTTATTGATTATATGCCTAAAACAGACTCAATTGAATATGTAGGGGGTTAATTGATGCTATCAAGCATATATTCAAACTATCCCAGAAAATTTGGAGTTGTAAATTTTAAAACTGGTCTTAATGTTGTTCTAGCAAAAATAAATCTCCTTGAAAATAAAGATAAGGATACACATAATTTAGGAAAAACAACATTTGGTCGAATGATTGATTTTTGTATGCTGTCTAAAAGAAATGCCGAGTTTTTTTTATTCAAACATGAGGAAATATTTGAAAATTTTGTTTTTTACTTGGAAATAAAATTAAAAGAAAATAGTTTTTTAACAATTAGGCGTAGTGTAAAAGAGTCTAGTAAGGCAAGCTTCAAAAAACATTCAGAACAATTTCAAGATTTTAGCTCGTTAGGTGATGCAGAATGGGATCATTTGAATATCCCTTATGACCGAGCATCCGATATGCTTGATGGGCTATTAGATTGGCAGGCTATAAGGCCTTGGGGATTTCGAAAAGGTCTTGGGTATCTTATTAGAACTCAAGATGACTTTAATGATGTGTTTCAGCTAACTCGTTTTAAAGGCTCTCATTCTCAGTGGAAACCTTTTCTTTCACATATTTTAGGCTTTGACGCCAATCTTATAGATGTTCATTATAAAGTTAATATGGACTTGGAGAAAGAAGAAGAAATTGAACGAACTGTAAAAAATGAGCTTGGCGGTTCTATTGAGGATTTAAGTAAAATTGAAGGAATTATTTTGCTTAAAAAACAGGATGAATTTACAAAAAGTAAACAAATAGATGCTTTTGACTTTAGACATGAAGACCAAGAAAAATCTAAAAATTTAGTCGATGAAATTGATGAAGAAATTGCTAGGTTGAATAAACATAGGTATTCATTGAATCATGATAAAAGAAAAATAATGAAATCACTGAAAGACGACAAAATTCTTTTTGAGCCAGATAAAGCAAAGGAATTATTCGGTGAAGCGGAGGTTCTGTTTGAAGGTCAAATTAAAAAAGATTTTGAACAATTAATAGCTTTTAATAAAGCTATCACAGTAGAAAGGCAAGTTTATTTAAAGGAAGAATTAAAGTCTATTAATTCGTCATTGAAAGCGGTTGAGGAAGAATTAGATACACTTGGAAAGAGTCGCTCAAATACGTTGTCTTATTTGGGGGGTACAGATATTTTTTCTAAATTTAAAAAATTATCTGATGAGTTGGTTGATTTACGTGCTGATATACTATCGCTCGAAAAGCAAAGAGATTTACTACATAGACTGCAAGAACTTCGGTCAAATATTAGGGCATTAAAAGAAAAAAGTGATGCTTTACAAAGTCAAATTGAGGATGATGTTGAAAATCAAAATTCAGATACAAGTAGCTTGTTCTCTTCAATTCGTCTTTATTTTAGTGAAATAATTGAGAACGTTATCGGTAGAAAAGCTCTTTTAAGTGTAGCTCCCAATAGCGTTGGTCATCTAGAGTTTAAAACTGACATTTTAAACTTATCTGGGAGTGCAACAAGTGCTGATGATGGACATACTTACAAAAAGCTATTATGTATTGCGTTTGACCTTGCGGTGTTGCGGGCACACAAACAAGATAAATTTCCAGATTTTGTTTTCCATGATGGGGTTTTTGAGTCTTTAGATGATAGAAAAAAAGAAAATTTATTAAAAGTATTTAGGGATTATGCTGAACTTGGTATTCAGTCAATTATTACGTTAATTGATACAGATATGCCGTACAGGGATAACGAAACACCTGTTTTTGAAGAAAATGAGAAGATACTTATACTTCATGATAATGGAGAACAAGGTAGATTATTTAAAATGCCAGGGTGGTAAATAATTAGGGTATGTTTGCTATCCATTCTTTTACTTCACTCAACCTCCACCCAACACTCCCAACTCCAAGATTTACCCGTCTTGGAAACTCACCCTTATTTTCCATCCGCCAAAGAGTGGTTCGAGATAATCCAGTCATTTCCTGAACTTCTTTGGAGCGAATAATTCTATCTGGTTCAGAAGATGGGGTAGAGGTATGGCTTACTGAATTATCAGTCGTCTGCTTAAGAATGTATTCCAGCAATTGGTAACCAAAAAACTCCTGCTTGTTTTTGGTAACTTCAATATGATTTATTTTCTGTGTTCGCACCAGAGAATTAAGGTCTGAGACCGAACAACGCAGAAATAAAGCGGCTTCATTTTTATTAAATCGCTGATACAGGCTAATGCCCATAGATTCAGCAATTTTTTCAAGCTGGTTTGCGTCAGGAATTTCCAATTCTAAGTGATGTTATATACTATCCGCTATTGTACTATAATGAACTCATGACTCAATCAGCACATACCTTTACTCCCAAAGATGATTCTCTCGCAGAACGGCTGAATGCCTACAGACAGGTGAAACGCGATTTTGATGATTTACAAAAAAATCGCAAACAGTTTGACCAGGCGACTTTGGGGGAAAAAGAAGATGTTGCAGCAGCACAAAAAATACTGCAAAACAGTCTCGGTATGGCATTTCAGGCAATACAAGTAAAAGAATTGCAAAATGCCGTACAGCAAGGGCTTATTTCCCAGCAAGAGATGACTTCATTTATCCAGGCTAAAAACCTGCAAGAAATGGAAGAAAGGCGGGAAAAAAGCCAGAGTCGACAAGACTCTCACGAGCGAAGCTGTAAGCTCTAACAGAGCTTTCAATTTAAGGTGGTTTGAAGGGGGAATTTTTTCTAAAAATCCGCCTCACGGGTTCCAAGGGAAGACCCTTGGCAAGATGCAAGTGAAGTCTGGTCTTTGCATAATATTCACATTGTGAAGATTAGGTGAAGACCCGAACAGAATTTACTGTTCGTTACGAACTTGCAACCTTTCTATCAGTTTTTCTCCACATTTTCCATTCGTTACGAACATTGATTTTTATACCCAAATTCTGTGAATTTTAGAGAGTAGAAAAAACCAAACAAAAGTTTGATTTTGACCTGAGAAAAATTAGTATGAGAAATATCTTAATCATTATTATTTCATGAAAACCAATCTTCCTGGTGTTACCCAAAAAGATTTAGATAAAGTAGCTTTTCTTGAGGAAAAGGTAAAAAATATAAACAAGATTTTATTTCATAAAAACCCGGATGAAATTAAGAAATTCTTTGATGTGCAAGACAAGCTCATCGGCAATATTAAGCACCTTGGGCTGAGAAAGCATGTGCTGGAACAATTTAAAATTCTTAGAGACACAGCTGTTAATAACCGATCAAGATTTGAGGGTGTTTTAGACAAGCTGATCGATAAAGACAAATTCTTGGAATGAAAATCTATGGAAGAAGCCAAAGAATTCTTTGATGATATTGATAAGGAAATTAGCGGGATTACCGTCCATAAAATGAGGCAAACACTCCAACTCCAGGCAAAAGAATCAAGACAGATAACGCTTGAGATTATGAAGCTTGATTATATTGAGAAAAATATAGATGATTTTTTGAAAACGTAATCCTTTACATTTGCAAAGCAAATATGGCATCTGTTTCGTGGAATAATGTAAAATCAATACTGTTCCCGAGAACTACATTTTAAATGAATAAGTCTGATTTCAATAGGAGAATAATTTTAGCATGGCATGAGATGCTGCGTTATTTTATGTCTCCACACAAAAGGGAGAGGCTTAATTTTATAGATTTTTTCAATAGTATTCTCGTGCTTGTCCAATCTCCTTTGCTGGTGGTGTTGTATGAAAAAACAAAAGAGAAAGAAGTGTTTAAAAGACTCAATATAAAAATAATTCAAGACCCCTTTCATGTTAAAACCTTATATAAAAAACTATCGAAAGCAACCTACAAAAATGGGGATGATTTGTTTCAGGTTTTTGGAACAGATTATTATCTACTTTGTTTTACATTAACTACTGTTGACAGTAGCAAAAATACGAATAGAGAAAGTTTCGTAAAAGAACGGTTTACGAAAATTACACCACTTGAAAAAACATCAAGATACGATTGTAAGGAAGAATATATTTCAGCATGTCTGGGAGAAATGCTATCCTTAGAAAGTGCTGGGGCTATTGTTAGCAGCTATAGAATGAGGAATAGACTCCAAAAAGAAATAAAGGAATCTATTAAAACTTTATCAGAAGAAAACAAAACTATTTTCTTTGATGAAGACTGTACGCTGAGTCAATCATCTGCTGGCACTATTAAGTATCATGAAGAACAAGAATGGCCAGTAGATGGAACTGTTTTGGATTTTGCGTACCATAGTCTTGGAAGCCAGCTCTTTGAAGTTAGTGAGTTATCCGATGCAAATGAAGAAAAAGCAAAAAATACATTGGAATACCCAAATGTGTTTTTTTACTGCAAAGATTACTGCGAACCGAGGCTGAGAAGAGGACATTATTGTTATAACACAAGAATTATTTTACCAGAACAGCAAAAACAAGACTTCGGCTCCATATTTCAAGTTTTTTATGATTTAGGAAAAAATTTCTCACATGATATAGATGGGTTTAATGAGTATCTTGAAGTATCAAAAAATGGCTCAAAGAAAGTATATCTTGAAAAAGCAAAAACAGGCCATGAGAAATTTCTAGATATTATGTTTGGTGGTATCAGCAAAAAAGAAAATGAATTTTTGCCTGAACTTCAAGCAGTTTTAGAAAATAGAGTTGGGGTTAATACTCGGTCAATGTCTGACCCAATTTATTCTTCTCTAGGAGCAATTCATTTTCTTAATCCTTTTAAAAGAAGCGGGCAGGAAAGGATATTGTTGGAAAGCGAAAAAAATCAAGAGTTATCGGAAGAGGATAAAGAGAAGTTGTTGAATGATAGGCTGAGGGTAGTTATTTGTCATTATTGGTTTGAGGCTTTAGCTCCTAGGACAGAAGATGTTATTGATGACAGGGAACTGGCAGTTGTAATGATTCCAGTGGTAGTAAATGGAAGCATTTGGGGTGTTTCTGGTCACATTGTAAGAGTGAGGGCAAATGAGAGCAAACCAAATAGTGATGATGCCTGGAATGCCATTTTTTATTACTATCACAGTATTTTTCTTAACATGCAGAAAATGATAGCTGAAAAATTACGAACCGATTTCATTGACAAATTTATAAAAGGCTACATCTACAAGGATAAAAATGGCGACAAACAAAGAACAGATTTTTATGAGACTATGGTAAAAATATCGAATGCGAAGGAGAAATTTGTTGTGTCACAAGCTAAAAGCATCCTCAAAGGTTACTGTGATCATATGTCTGAATTATGTAAACACTACCCATATGATGAAATTAGTTTTGAGGTTATAAGTAAGTCAACAAAATTTCTTAAAACAGAAAATATTGCGCCTGATGAATTGTTGTTTTTTAACACATTGAGGATTCGGCTAGTCACCAAGAAAAATAAATACTTCCCTTTGGCGGAGAAAAATGATACAAATTCTGTGTTTTTTATTGAATTGCGAAGAAAATTAATGAATGTAATTACAAGTGTTGAAGAAGGGTTGTATCGAGCCTATGTATAAGCTAGAAATTTTCTTATTTGCATTATGAGTCTTCAGCCTAAGAAACTTGAAAAAGACACATATGCTTATGAGCAAGTTTCTGGGAGCAATCGAAAAAAGTCCGAACTCTTTGAGCTTGATGATGAACGGAAATTTGGTTATAACGCTGTAAAAAAAAGAATAGAATTTGACAATTCTCGTTCTGGGAGTATAACGAGACCTAGTATCCATAAAAAAATTACAATTGGGATAAGTGATTTAAATAAATCCCCTGAAGAATTAAAAGCACTATGCGAATCAAACACAGAGGTTCGTGATTTTTTGCGTGAAGTGCAAGCTGAAGTCCACTATATACTGGTAAAGTATGAGGTGCAGAAAAGGAAGTCTGCAAGCGCAAAGTTGTCTGTAATTAATAAGCCGTTGAATAATCTTATATGTAGCAAAATTGGCTTGCTTTCTGAAGATGATAAATATTCTGAAGACACAGATATTACTTTTAAAGCTGTAAGCGATCTATTGCAAAAAATTTCTTATGCATTGGAAGCGTCTTATATTTCTGGAATAAGAGTCAATGATCTCGATATTCCTTACCACCCAATGGAAGCGCAATTGTTGGATATTATTGAAGGAAAATATGCCGAATTAAAACCAAAAAAGTATACACGTGCTGATAAATTTAGTTCCGAGGAGTATTATAAAAAGCATTACGAAGATTATATTAATGCTGATGTTATGTATCAAGATTACCTTGATGCTATTGATGACAAATTAAAAGATTTGATTAGAAAAAAAAGCATTATTCCAAGTAGTAAAGAAAGAACAGAAAAATTAAGAATTAAATTACAAGAAATAATTAAATCAGACGATTCTGTTTTGAAAAAATCTGAAAGAATCAAAGGTATCTACTATAGAGATAATTAATCTAAGCTAGTAATGTAGCTTACTGATTTCTTGTTTGCACATTTTAAATTCCAATAAATGCTTGCAAAATTGGAATAGTAATGTATTATATATTTCAAGCTTAATTCTGAGCTTAACCCATCACCAGGTAATTAAAGGTGAAAGGAGATTAAAATGGAAAAATCTACTTTTAGATTTTACGCCTTTAATGCAGTTCTTATTACAGCAGTTGTGCTTGGATTTGATTACACTGAATTTAGGTTAACTAAACAAACTCAAGCAATTGCTCGTGTGTTCGAACTAAGGCTGGATGAACTAGAAACATCCAGCAAAGAAGTAGAGGATAGTGTTAACAATCTAAATAATGAATTATCTTTGCATAATAATTTAAACCGAAGAAAATTAAAGTTGTTGGAAAAGTCGTTTTCAAGTTACTACACAAAGAGCGAAATAAATAAAGAAATAAATGCTTTAGTAAATAATGATGAATTGAGCAAAAGTGAAATTCGCTCCATCTCAAACAAAATTAAAAAAGTTACGAATATTTCAAACGAAAATGATGAAGAGTTAAGCAATAGAATCGTGCAAATTTCAAACGAAATTAACAGAGTCAAAAGGACTACAGATAGGGTTCGGATTACTGAGTATGATGATTTTTCAATCCTAGAGCCGGCATCTGAAAAATTTAAAGTTCGTTTAATTAATTAATATATTCTTATTATCGGAGATTTAATATGTCTATCAAGATCAGGAAACTAGCAGAAGAATCATTGAATTATCCAGAGTATATAGGAGGTTCTAAATTTAACCGAAGAGATATTCTTAAATATATGGGTGCAACAGGCTTATCACTATCGGCGCTTTTTCCTAGTAAAAATTCAGATGCCATATTCTGGGCAATATTTCTCAGACTTTTTGCTAGAAATATTATTAGTAAAGGAGCTAAGTCTTTGGGTAAGAATATAATTAGAAAGACTGTTAAGCCATCGACAAGGACAGAAATTGCTAAAGCAGGTGTGGTTGCAGGAGTATTATCCATTCCACCAGAGGCGATGGCAGCTGCTGCTGAAGCAGCGGTGGACATTTATTGGCATAAGTCAGGAAAGCCTAATAAGTTGGAAATTAACCTTGAAAATGAGGGCGTTCATAATTCTGTGTCATCGTAAATTTGTTTCCCATTCGCATTCTCCACAGGGTCCACCGGCTTGACTGCAAGATAGAGATTTCCGTCGCCCGTGGACTTGTGGATAATGCTCATATGTC
>Ga0209790_1000183_pt1 | contig 12226 bp, 15 predicted proteins | sample WorMetG1aBELIZE2_FD_187420 | JGI IMG/M metagenome (GOLD analysis project Ga0209790, IMG submission 187420) | Marine gutless worms symbiont microbial communities from Max Planck institute for Marine Microbiology, Germany - Inanidrilus... ... | reverse complement strand
GAGACCCGAGAAATCGTCGCCTCTGCCTGCGGTGATCGCAGCGAAAACACCTGTCGGATACTCTGGGGTCGCGTACCGTCTGCTTATAAAGAAGCCATCGTTTTCAGTGATTATTGGAGCGCGTATCGAGCCGTCATTCCGAGCGAGTAACAGCGCCCTGTGGGTAAATTTGCACGATGATCCATTGAATAACTGTCAGGTCCCGTGTGATTATTTTTCGTGGACCAGTCCATGTCCCACGACCAGAACTTCAAAAACCTCATCCTCGACTGTCCGCACCAGGCGCTGGCCTTCTTCGCCGTGACCGAAGCTGATGCAGTCGGCACCGCACGCATTACACCCGTGCGCCAGGAGCAGTTCCAGGAACGCCTCGGCGAGTGCTTCTGCGAGGAAGAAGAGAGCGATGCCTGCCGCTTCTCGTCTCGCCCGAAGGGAACCCCCAAACGCACCCAGGCGGCGTTACCGCGCTTGGCAATGAGTAATTTCCCGGCGCGCGGTGCCTTGCCTGGGCGCGTTTGGAGGGGCTCTGAGAGCGCAAAATAGGGGGTACTAAACCTGGCCGAGCTGATGGAGACCGACCGCGTGGTCCCGGTGGTCATCTTCCTGCGCCAGGCCCAGAATGCGCCCCGACGGCTGTGCCTGAGCGGAGACCAGGATACCTACCTGGACTTCCGCTATCTGAGCTGTGCTCTGGGCGAACTGTCCTACGAACAGCACCGCGACAGCAACAACCTGGTGGCGCGGCTGAATCTGCCCAATATGCAGTACCCCGCGCAGCGCAAGGTCGAGGTCTATGCCTAAGCGGTGCGGGGACTGACCGAGCTGGAGTAGGATCCCGAGAAGCAGCTCAAGTACCTGGATTTCATCGACATTTATGCAGCGCTTGATGATAATGAACGGGACGAATATCAATGCAACTATCCCGACGAGGCAAAGACCATGAGCCGATTTGCCGAACGCTTCCACGAAAAGGGCTTGCAGCAAGGTATGCACCAAGGCGAAGCCTTGGTATTAGAACGACTGCTACGCTTGAAATTCGGCGCCTTACCCGACGAGACACAGCGACGTATCGAGCAGGCCAGCGAGCAGACGCTACTGGAGTGGTGCGAGTGGGTTCTCAGCGCCAACCGTCTCGAAGAGGTTCTGCACTGAGAGAGGGTCGGGTTTGTTGACCGACTGAAAATTGAACAACTACGACTTGGTCATCATCGGCGGTGGACTGGTCGGAGGTAGCTTGGCCTGCGCCCTGGCCCCGACCAGCCTGCGGTTGTGCGTGGTGGAGGCCGTGCCGCCACGGTCGGAGGCCCAGCCGAGCTATGATGAGCGGGTCATCGCTCTGTCCTGGGGCGGCCGCCGTATCTTCGAGGGCATCGGCCTGTGGGAGGCGATCGCGGCGGGGGCGGAGCCGATCCGGCAGATTCATGTCTCCGACCGGGGTCGGTTCGGTTTTACCCGCCTGGATCATCGGGAGGAAGGGGTGACGGCCCTAGGCTATGTGGCCCCGGCGCACCGGCTCGGTCTCGCTATCCAGGGCGGCCTGGCCGGGGTAGAGATGTTGTGTCCGGCGCGGCTGCTCGGGGCTCAGGTGCGGCCGGATCGTGTTGCTCTGGAGGTGGCCGTCGGCGACGATTCGAGGCTGCTGGAAACGCGCTTGCTGGTGGCCGCCGACGGTGGCGATTCCTCCGTCCGCAAAGGTCTGGGCCTAGCCGTGTGGGAGTACGGATACGGCCACGAGGCCCTGATTACGACGGTGACGCCCACCCGGCCCCGACCTGGTGTGGCCTTCGAGCGTTTCACCGAGACCGGTCCCCTGGCCCTGCTGCCCATGACCGAAGGCCGATACTCCGTGGTGTGGACCCTGCGTGAAGGAGAAGCGGCCGGGTGGTTGGATCGCCCCGAGCGGGAGTTTCTGGCCGGATTGCAGGATCGTTTCGGGTATCGGCTGGGGCGCTTCACCCGCCCTGGGCGGAGGCTGACTTATCCCCTCAAATTGGTGCTCGCCCGCGAGCCGGTGCGCCGGAGATTGGTGCTCATCGGCAATGCAGCCCACACCCTGCACCCGGTAGCCGGCCAGGGTTTCAACCTGGGATTGCGGGATGTGGCGGCGCTCGCCGAGGTATTGGCCGAGGCCGCACGCACGGGTGGTGATTCCGGAGACGAGCGGGTGCTGGGCGCTTACCGTGATCTGCGCGGTCGGGATCAGAGTACAGTGGTCGCGGCCACCGACGCCCTGGCCCGGATCTTCGTCAACCCCTGGCTGCCGGTGCGCTGGGCCCGTGATCTGGGCCTGCTGGGCCTGGAGCTGTCCCCTGGGCTGCGCCGCTTCGTCGCGCGGCGCTTCATGGGCCTTGCAGGGGGGAGTCGGCTCCGGCTCGCACGTGGCCTGCCGTTGGAGAATGGGCATGACTGAACGGGACCTCCGATTCGACATCCTGGTGGTCGGCGGCGGTATGGTGGGGGCCGCTCTGGCCTGTGCCTGTCTCGGCAAGGGCTGGCGGATCGCCCTGGTGGAAGCCCGTGAGCCCCAACGCGCCTGGCCGCCGGGGGAGACAGACCTACGTGTATCGGCCCTCAACCGCGCCAGTCAGCGGATCCTAGAACGGCTCGGGGTGTGGGAGCGGATCATCCAGTTGGGGGTGAGTCCATATCGGGAGATGTACGTCTGGGATGGTGTCGGCGGCGGCAGTATACACTTCGAGAGTACCGAGCTCGGTGAGCCCGACTTGGGGCACATCGTCGAGAATCGGGTGACCCGACTGGCCCTCTGGGAGCGCCTGGAGGCGGCGGCGGTCACCTTGCTGTGTCCTTCTGGCGTAGAGGAGATCGAGCTGATGACTGATCCGGCCCTCCTCAACCTGAAAGACGGACGGCGGCTCAGCGCGCGCCTGGTGGTGGGGGCGGACGGACACGACTCGCGGGTGCGTGGCCGCGCTGGCATCGCAAGCCGGGGGTGGCTCTACGATCAACAGGCCATCGTGGCGAACGTGCAGGTCCGGGAGGGACATCGGGAGACCGCCTGGCAACGCTTCCTGCCGACGGGTCCCCTCGCCTTTCTGCCCCTGCTCGGTGATCGTTGCTCTATCGTGTGGTCGGTCGCCGAGTTCAGGGCCCAGGAGCTCCTGGAGCTCAACGAGACGGGCTTCCGCTCCCAGCTCCAAAAGGCCAGCGACGACCGCCTGGGGCCAATCGGCGACATCGGACCGCGCGCCGGGTTCGGATTACGGCTGCAGCACGCCGAGCACTATGTGAAGCCGCGCTTGGCCCTGATCGGGGACGCCGCCCATGCCCTGCACCCACTGGCGGGCCAGGGTGTTAATCTGGGATTCCTGGACGCAGCGGCCCTCGCGGCGGCCCTCGACGAGGCCCGGGACAAGGGCCGAGACATCGGTGGGCTGTGGGCGCTGCGGCGCTACGAGCGTGCGCGCCGCGGCGATAACCTGCTCATGATGACCGCCATGGACGGGTTCAAGCGCATGTTCAGCAACGCTGTGCCGCCGCTGGCCACCCTGCGCAGCGCGGGTCTGTCGGCAGTCGACCGGCTCGCGCCGGTCAAACACCTGTTCATGCGTCATGCCTTGGGTGCAGGAGACGACCTGCCGCCGCTCGCTCGTCTAGGGGCGCCGGATAATCGTCCTTGCTGAACATGATGAAATCGGAGACTTGTATGGAACGGATCGCCAACCTACATATCGAGAAGCTGCCCGAAGGGGTCTATCCTGCCACCTCTGACGATATTCCCGGTCTGGTCGCCCAAGGACGCACCCTCACTGAGACCCTGGAGATCGCCCACGATGTCGCCGAAAAACTCTTGGAGGCGCAGGCCGGATATCAGGTTGATCGAGGCGATGAAGGGCACCTTGAGAAGTTGTCCGGCTAAAAATGGCATCGGCTACAAGTGTCCCGAAATGGTCCCTTTTCCCGCTCTTTCTCGTTAAACAGGCCTGCTTATTCGCCTCGAAAGCGCGAAAAAAGGCCCTCATTTTGGACCATTTTCGCTACGATCCATTTTAACCAGACAGCTTCTGAATTTTCCAGATGCCCTTAGATTCGGAGATTCGAGGACCAATTATGACCACACTGACGATCGATCTACCGAATAGTCTGGCTCAGGAAGCAAAAGACGCCGGGTTGTTTGCCCCGAGCGTCATTGAGGCGCTGTTGCGCGAGACCCTGCGCCGGCGGGCCGTCGACGGCCTGTTCGAGGCCGCAGACAAGCTGGCAGCTGCCGATTTGCAACCCATGACGATGGATGAGATCCAGGAAGAAGTGAACGCGGTACACGCACGGAGAAAGCCACGTGCGCTTGATACTTGATTACTAGGGCGTGTTGACATATAAAGCTGAGCGACTGATTTCAAACGCAATGGAACTACGAATAGACACGAATTCACACGAATGAAAATTCATGTGAATTCGTGTCTATTCGTGGTTCCTGTTCCCCGCGCCCGCAGATATATTAAATGTCAACAGACCCTAGTGCCGGATACCGTAATAAATCCATGGTAAACTTTTAAACTTTGCAGTGTCGGATTAGGTGTCTAAGCCTCCTAATCCTACAGCACTCGAGTTTTGATCCGGTCCCGTACTCTTGCAGCGAGCCTCGGAGGTCGTGTTCTGGGAAAGGCTGCGAGCCGTGTCCTGTTGAGTTGATTACCCATGGCCGAGATCCCTGATATCTCAGATACTGAACGTTGGATTCTCGAGACCACGCTCAGGGAGCGTTATGGTCGTGAACCGGAGCTCCGACTAGCCGACGCCGAGATTCGGCTGCAGCCGTCGGACCGCGAGCTGACCAGTTGTCCGGTGGTCTTCTGGCACGATAGCCAAGGCTGTAACTTTGTCGTCTTCAAGACGAGCGACCGCAGCTACCGCTGTCAGTTTTTCTACCGGGGATACCAGCAGTACGGCACTGGAGTGAAGGAATATGACGATCTGTCCGAGTGTGTCGTCTCCCTGCTGCAGGCCCAGGCCGATCATGCCACCGGGGAGCGTGGGGATATCGCATCTAAGCGAAGCTGAACGCCCGTGATCGGCGCGCCTCGACACGTCGACGAGTACAGCAGTGCCGAAATGCCGATGGGATATTCAAAACGCCTGATCGAATCCAAATCGATTCAATGCCCGCAAGGAGGGCAATGATCGAGAACAACCCATACTTGAGACCAACAAAGGGGGAACCATGACCGCGAAAAACGCCTTCTACGCCCAGTCCGGTGGAGTCACCGCCGTAATCAACGCCTCCGCCTGCGGGGTAATCGAGACCGCCCGCAAGCATTCGGACAAAATCGCCAAGGTCTATGCCGGACGCAACGGCATCATCGGCGCGCTGACCGAGGATCTGATCGACACCGGCCAGGAGTCCACCGAGAACATCGCAGCCCTCCGCCACACACCTTCCGGCGGCCTGGGTTCCTGCCGCTACAAGCTCAAGAGCCTGGAGGCAAACAAGCGGGAGTACGAGCGCCTGATCGAAGTCTTCAAGGCCCACGACATCGGCTACTTCTTCTACAACGGCGGCGGCGACTCCGCGGACACCTGCTACAAGGTCTCCCAACTCTCCGACGCCATGGGCTACCCGGTCCAGGCGGTCCACGTGCCCAAGACGGTGGACAATGACCTGCCCATCACAGACAACTGTCCGGGCTTCGGCTCTGTTGCCAAGTACATCGCCACCTCCACCCTGGAGGCCTCCTTCGATGTGCGCTCCATGTGTGCCACCTCCACCAAAATCTTCGTCATCGAGGTCATGGGCCGTCATGCCGGCTGGATTGCCGCAGCCGGCGCCCTGGTGGCAGACAAGGGGATTCCGGTCCTGACCCTGTTCCCGGAGGTGGAGTTCGAACAGGAGAAGTTCCTGACAGCGGTCAAGGCCAAGGTCGAAAAATTCGGCTACTGCACCGTTTGCGTGTCCGAGGGCTGCCACTGGCCGGATGGGAAATTTCTGGCCGAGCAGGGTACCCGCGACGCCTTCGGTCACGCCCAGCTCGGGGGGGCGGCACCGGTGGTCGCCAACATGATCAAGGACGCTACGGGCTACAAGTTCCACTGGGCGGTGGCCGATTACCTGCAGCGGGCGGCGCGCCATCTGTCTGCCAAGTCCGACGTGGAGCAGGCCTATGCTCTGGGTAAGGCAGGGGTGGAGTTTGCCCTGCAGGGCGACAATTCCATCATGCCCACAGTGGTGCGAAAGTCGTCGGATCCCTATGTGTGGGAGGTCGGCAAGGTGCCCCTGTCGGAGGTAGCCAACGTGGAGAAGTTCATGCCCAAAGACTTCATCACCGAGGACGGCTACGGTATCACCGACAAGTGCCGCGAGTACCTGTATCCGCTGATCCAGGGAGAGGATTATCCGCCCTATGAGAAGGGGATACCCAAATACGTCACCTTGAAGAACGCACCGGTGCCCAAAAAGCTGAAGGCGTTCGAGCTCTAAAGCGGACGTTGGAAACAAGGGGGGCCTCGACCCCCTTGCATCCTTGTCTACATTCGATAAACCCTAAGAGGAGTCAATCCAAATGTCAGAAGGTTCCATCTTTGCCCTCCTATGCGGCGCCGTCGCCTTGGGATACGGCATCTGGTCCGTCAAGTGGATTCTGGCCCTGCCGGACGGCAACGACCGCATGCGCAAAATCGCTACCGCCGTCCAGGAAGGCGCCAAGGCCTATCTCAATCGTCAATACACCACCATCGGTATCGTCGGCGTTATCCTGGCCGTCATTCTGTTCTTCGTTCTGGACGTCTATACGGCCATCGGCTTCGTGGTCGGCGCCGTTCTCTCCGGTGCCGCCGGTTACATCGGGATGAACATCTCGGTACGGGCCAATGTGCGCACGGCACAGGCCGCGAACACCGGCCTGGATGCCGCCCTGCAGGTGGCCTTCCGCGGCGGTGCCATCACCGGCCTGCTGGTGGTGGGACTGGGCCTGCTGGGTGTTGCCGGTTATTACGTGATCCTCAGCGCTATGGGCGTCGAAGAGAAGAGCATCCTGCACGCGCTCGTCGGTCTGGGCTTCGGCGGCTCCCTGATCTCCATTTTTGCCCGACTCGGGGGCGGCATCTTCACCAAGGGCGCCGACGTGGGCGCGGACCTGGTGGGTAAGGTCGAGGCCGGTATCCCCGAAGACGACCCCCGCAACCCGGCGGTCATCGCCGACAACGTGGGCGACAACGTAGGCGACTGCGCAGGCATGGCCGCCGATCTGTTCGAGACCTATGCGGTCACGGTAGTCGCCACCATGCTGCTGGGCTCCCTATTGCTGGGAAGCGCGGACGCCGTGCTCTATCCGCTAGTCCTGGGCGGCGTATCTATCATCGCCTCCGTCATCGGCACCTTCTTCGTCAAAGCGAAGGAAGGCGATACCAAGATTATGACGGCCCTCTATAAGGGCCTAGCGGTTGCCGGTATCATTGCCCTGATACTCTTCATCCCCGTGACCCTGTGGATCAATCCGGCGGGAGACAGCACCGAGTACACTAACTGGAGCCTCTACGGCGCGGCCGTGATCGGTCTGGTCCTGACCGGCCTGATGGTATTCATTACCGAGTACTACACAGGCACCGAGTTCAGCCCGGTGAAGCATATCGCCGAGGCCTCTCAGACCGGGCACGCCACTAACATCATCGCCGGCCTGGGTATAGCCATGAAATCCACCGCTGCCCCCGTGCTGGCCGTGTGTGCCGCCATCTGGGGCGCCTATGAGTTGGCGGGTCTCTACGGCATCGCCGTCGCCGCCACCTCCATGCTCTCCATGACTGGCATCATCGTTGCGCTGGACGCCTTCGGTCCCATTACGGACAACGCTGGCGGTATCGCCGAGATGGCCGAGCTGGACGAGAAGATCCGCGGCATTACCGATCCCCTGGATGCCGTCGGCAATACCACCAAGGCCGTCACCAAAGGCTACGCCATCGGCTCCGCCGGGCTGGCCGCCCTGGTGCTGTTCGCCGACTACACCCATGCCCTGGGTGAGATTCAGCTCAATTTCAGCCTTGAGAATCACATGATTATCATCGGGCTGTTCATCGGCGGCCTGGTGCCCTTCCTGTTCGGGGCCATGGCCATGGAAGCGGTCGGCCGCGCCGCGGGGGGTATCGTCAACGAGGTGCGCCGTCAGTTCCGCGAGATGCCGGGCATCATGCAGCATACCGAGAAGCCAGATTACTCCAGGGCCGTGGATATGCTTACCAGGGACGCCATCAAGGAAATGATCATCCCGTCCCTGCTGCCCGTGCTGGTACCCGTGGTCGTCGGGTTGCTGCTCGGTAAGGAGGCCCTAGGCGGCCTGCTCATCGGCACCATCGTCACAGGGCTCTTCGTCGCCATCTCCATGACCACCGGCGGTGGTGCTTGGGACAATGCCAAGAAGTACATCGAGGACGGCAACCTGGGCGGCAAGGGCTCCGAAGCCCACAAGGCCGCGGTCACCGGCGACACCGTCGGCGATCCCTACAAGGACACGGCCGGCCCGGCGGTCAATCCGCTGATCAAGATCATCAACATCGTCGCCTTGCTGATCGTGCCCATACTTCCAGCGACTCCCTTGCTGTAGGGAATAACTATCCCTCTCCCGGTGGAGGGTGTCGCAAAAGCCCATCCGTGGGGCAATAGCGCAGGTATCCCCGCCTGCATTTTTCGATGCCGGCGAGGACGCCTGCGCTACTTTTGCGACACCCTCCGAGGGGGAAAAAACTACGGATCACGCGAATCCTCGCGGAACCATTGTCCCAAACCGAGGGGAGGGATCTTATTCGCACCGATTCGTAGTTTTCTCTCCCCCATGTGCCCGCCCTGGCTAGCGTTTTCGCGGCATCAGGACCGTGCAGTCGAAGTCCAGCACCACCGCCGGGTCATATTTTCCTTCCTCGTCCTTGTATGGAAATGCGGCGCAGTCCTGGTCCTTCACGGCGACCAGGAGCAGGCGCAGCGCGCCCAGATCGGTGCGGTCCGGCAGCTTGTCCTTGCTCAGGACTTGAGACCAAGCATAGACTGTATCGTCGGCAAAGATGGGGGCTGTGTGGCGCCCACCGTTGATAGCAACGATCTTGAAGGCATTGGCCAAGCCGTTAAAGGAAAAGGAACGTGCCAAGCTGATGACGTGGCCACCGTAGACGATACGCTTGCCGAAGCGGCCATCCTTTTCGGTGTGTTGATTGAAGTGCACCTTGGCAGTGTTCTGGTAAAGCCGGGTGGCGGTCATGTGGTCGCTCTCTTCCACCGTCATGGCGTCCACATGGTCGATCTTCTCGCCTTCCTCATAGTCGTCCCAAAAATAGGTACTTCCGGCCAGATCAGCGTCGTAACCGGAGAGATCTAGCCCCTCCGGCACGACCAGATCGGCAACGGGGACCGTTTGCGGCAGTTCGGGCACGACCGGGTCGGGGGTCGGGGCACCGAGGTCTTTTTTACGCACCATAACCCAACGGACATATTCGAGCACCGTCTCGCCCCCTTGCTTGGTGCCCACGGAGCGCACATAAACGGTCCCGGTCTTGCCGTTCGAGTTTTCTTTGAGACCGATCACCTCGGAGACAGTGTGGATGGTGTCGCCCGGATAGGCCAAGGCGTGGAAGCGTCCGGAGGCATAGCCGAGGTTGGCGACGGCGTTGAGCGAGATATCCGGCACCGTCTTCCCGAACACCAGATGGAACAACAGCATGTCATCCACCGGCGCACGCGGCAGCCCGATGGCCGCGGCGAAGGTGCCGGAGGACTGGACCGCGAAGCGGGAGCCGTAAAGTGCCGTGTAGAGGGCGACATCTCCCTCCGTGATAGTGCGCGGCGTCGCATGGATAATCTCCATCCCGACGCGGAAGTCCTCGAAAAAGTTACCGGGATTGGTCTTTGTGTTCATTGTATTCCTCTGGGTTCAAATCTGAGGTCGCTTAACCTGGAGAGGACCATTTTAATCCGCTGCTGCCGCACAAACATGTTGACATTTTGTTATGCACTCACTCTATGTACCAGCAGCCATTGTCCGGCTGCGTGAACGCCATTGCAGATTTGAACCACGAATAAACACGAATGGACACGAATCGATATTCGTGTAGATTCGTGTGAATTCGTAGTTCCTCTGCGCTTTCCGAGCAGGTCCAAACCAGCTTCACAGATTCGACAGCGCCACGGTTCCCTGATTGGCTTGCGCAAGCTTCCGTCGCATCTCCGCACGCTAAGCGATGGCCTCGGCTTCGACTTCCTCGGCCGAAATCAGGCTGCCGGCGTTGGCGGCATCGATGCCGACCGCCACCTGGCGCCGGAACCAGACATCATGCCCGGCGGCTTCCTGCTCCTGCCGCACGAAGTCGCGCATGAAATCACGCAGGAGCTGGGTGCCGGTACGGTCACGGAATTTCGCGGCCGTAGTGAACTCCTTTTTCAGGGCCTCATCGACCTGGAAAGTGAAAGTTGTTTCATTCATAGGGGTGGCCCCTTTGTGTTTTTGTGTTACAGCTTTAATATATGGTAGCACATCGGTATGTCGGATCAGCACAATGGCAAAAGTAGTTTTTCGGGAGAGCGTGGGTTCGGAAGTAGCTTTTTTGCAATGGGGAATGCCCAATCCATCTCTTCGAGAGGAACCGCACCGAGCAGTGGCTCGGCACCATGAGGAAGCTCAATTGCACGGACATGGCAGGTACGGCCTGCAACTTCGACTTCGACGATTCCGAATATTCGGTATTCGTGCTCTCCTCCATCCGCGGTGTAAACCCGTACCTTATCCAGCTCTTCCAGTTTGAGTCGGCTTATCATCTCTATCGGAAGGGGCAGCTCTGCCGCCCCGGAATCCACCAATGCGTCACATATTACATCCTCTCCTTTTTTATCATCCGAAAGAAATCGGTTTTGCCAGTTTTTTAGTTTTACTTGTACGCTGAACACTCCCATGTTTTCCCTCCTCTATGAAAGAAATGCGGTTTGTTTCACTCACCACATCCTACCCGACTACTCTTTGTGCCTTTACGGCTCAATCGATCTATTGGTCTTCCAGTTCGGTCAGATCTTCAACGCCAGCCATATCAGCAAGCATCCTGGTATAAGCCCTCAAAACAGCTTACAGGGCTTGCAATTCACTTCGAAAGGTCTGACGTCGGGCTTCATCGTTGAAAGTACCTTCCAATGACAGCTTGTGCCACTTCGCCGTAAATGGTCGTATGCGCTGGTTCAGGACTACAACAGCGATTTTGGTAAATTCGATGCAGTGCCGCCCGTTATTTTGATTACTTCCCACGTTATCGGGAACAAAGAATGAACACTATCAAGGGCAGTTTTTTCGTCGCCGTGCTCCTGGGCAAGTGGTTGGGTTGTGATACGGATCAACAATTCTACGTACAGCTCCCACGCGGCGGCTTTGTCTTCGTCTTGTGGTTTCCATTCCATATCTAAGAACGGGGTTTTGATCTTCAGCCCGGTCATGTCCCAGTTTTCCAACCACTTTCCAAATTTCATATCAGTACCACCTTTCGCCGCTTCGATTATTTGCGAGGGCATGTTGACGTTTTGTTATGCACTTACTCTCGTACCGGCAGCCATTGCCTGGCTACGTGAACGCCATTGCAGATTTGAACCACAAATAAACACGAATGGACACTCGTGTAGATTCGTGTGAATTCGTGGTTTCTCTACGTTTCCCGAGCAGGTCCAAACCAGCTTCACAGATTCGACAGCGCCACGGTGCCCTGATTAGCCTGCGCGAGCTTCCGTCGCATCTCCGCACGCTAGGCGATGGCCTCAGCCTCGACTTCCTCGACCGAAATCAGGCCGTCGGTGTTGGCAGCATCGATGCCGACCGCCACCTGTTCCTTAGCGACGGTTTGCAGTACAATTGTTCTTGCTACTATGAGCAGTTTCCCCCGTTTCTTTACCCACAGGGCGCTGTTGCTCGCTCGGAATGACGGCCTGATACGCGCTCCAATAATCACTGAAAACGATGGCTTCTTTATAAGCAGATGGTGCGCGATCCCAGAGTATCCGACAGGTATTTCCGGTGCGATCGCCGCAGGCAGAGGCGACGATTTCTCGGGTCTCTCTATTCATGGCAATCCAGACCCACACTTTATCTTTGCTACGAAAGACAAAGGACCGCAACTCATCCACCTCCAGCGCAGGAATCTTTTTGCACTCAACAGGTTGTAGCGTCTCTTCAAGGGGTGGGAAGTCATTCGCCTGTTCTTTTAACCAGGCGCTCAATGTTCGGCGCGAGACCCCAAACGTCCGTTCAATCCCGCGCAT
>Ga0209790_1000182_pt1 | contig 12283 bp, 9 predicted proteins | sample WorMetG1aBELIZE2_FD_187420 | JGI IMG/M metagenome (GOLD analysis project Ga0209790, IMG submission 187420) | Marine gutless worms symbiont microbial communities from Max Planck institute for Marine Microbiology, Germany - Inanidrilus... ... | reverse complement strand
CAGACTCCCTTCGACAGCAGCCGCTTCTATTCCCCCAGCGAAACGACTGCCTGATTAATCTGATTTATGCCTAAGTGGTGTTTTTTTGGGGAGCAGGACGCAAATTGGACTTGCATCGGAACAGAGTGTCTACGGGCTTTGCCCAATCTACCCCCTAACCTGTTGCTTTCTATCGAATTATCATTCGGTGGCCCTAGGTGCATCGGGCCGGGGAGATAGGAAGGCTGAGGTGCCGCATATAATGTTAGGCTTGGTACAGTACCTCGAATGACTCCGAGACCCGCCTATGTTGGACAAGAATTACGATCCCCGGACCCTGGAACAGACCTGGTACCGGACTTGGGAAGAACAAGGCCACTTCGCGCCCACCGCCGAGGCGAGCGGTGGTTACTGCATCATGATCCCGCCGCCCAATGTAACCGGCAGCCTGCACATGGGCCATGCCTTCCAGGACACCATCATGGACGCCTTAACCCGCTATCACCGTATGCGGGGCGAGCCGACTCTGTGGCAAGCGGGTACCGATCATGCGGGGATCGCGACTCAGATGGTGGTGGAGCGCCTGCTCGAGGCCGCGGGGAAGACCCGCCACGACCTCAGCCGCGATGCCTTTATCCGACGGGTGTGGGCGTGGAAGGCCGAATCCGGCGGCACCATCACTCGCCAGCTACGACGCCTGGGGGCCTCCCTGGACTGGGCGCACGAGCGTTTCACCATGGACGAGGGGCTCTCCGGCGCGGTGCGCGAGGTCTTCGTGCGCCTGTTCGAGGAGGGGCTCATCTACCGCGGCAAGCGCCTGGTCAACTGGGACCCGGTGCTCCACACCGCTGTCTCGGACCTGGAGGTCCTGTCCGAGGAGGAGAACGGCCATCTCTGGGATCTGCGCTATCCCCTGACCAACGGCCAGGGCCACATGGTGGTCTCCACCACGCGCCCGGAGACCATGCTGGGGGACTGCGCGGTGGCGGTGAATCCGCACGACGAGCGCTACCGCCATCTGATCGGTGAATTCGTCCAGCTGCCCCTGACCGGGCGGCGCATCCCCATCATCGCCGATCCGCACGCCGACCCGGAGCTCGGCACCGGCTGCGTTAAGATCACCCCCGCCCACGACTTCAACGACCATGAGGTGTGGCTGCGGCATCGGGACGAGACCGCCATCGCCGAGCAGGCCCACGGCGGGCTCATCAACATCTTTACCCCCAACGCGGCCATCCGCGGGAATCTACCGGAGGAAGGGGAGCTTATCCCCCGCACCTACATCGGGCTCGACCGCTATGAGGCCCGCCAGCGCATCCTCGCCGATCTGACCGCCCTCGGTCTGTTGGCCTGGACCAAGGAGCACCGACTCCAGCAGCCCCGGGGCGACCGATCGGGGGCCGTTATCGAGCCCTATCTCACCGACCAATGGTACGTCAAGATCAGGCCGCTGGCGGAGCCGGCCATCGCCGCGGTGGAGGATGGACGCATCCGCTTCGTCCCGGATAACTGGAAGAACACCTATTTCGAGTGGATGCGCAATATCCAGGACTGGTGCATCAGCCGCCAGATCTGGTGGGGCCACCGCATCCCCGCCTGGTACGACTGGGAGGGTAATGTCTACGTGGGCCGCTCGGAGGTGGAAGTACGCGCACGTCATGGCCTGGCACCCGATTTCCCGCTGGAACAGGACCCGGACGTGCTCGATACTTGGTTCAGCTCCGCCCTGTGGCCCTTCTCGACCCTGGGCTGGCCGAAGCGGACCCCACGCCTAGAGGCCTTCTATCCCACCTCGGTGCTGGTCACCGGGTTCGACATCATCTTCTTCTGGGTCGCCCGCATGATTATGCTGGGGCTCAAGTTCATGGGGGACGTGCCCTTCGAGGAGGTCTACATCCACGGCTTGGTGCGGGATACCCACGGCGAGAAGATGTCCAAATCCAAGGGCAATGTGCTCGACCCCATCGACCTGATCGACGGCATCGACCCGGAATCCCTGGTGGCGAAACGCACCCAGGGCATGATGCAGCCCCAGCTAGCCGAGAAGATCGCCGCCGTAACCCGCCGCGACTACCCCCAGGGCATCCCCGGCTTCGGTGCCGATGCCCTGCGTTTCACCTTTGCGGCCCTCGCCTCCACCGGCCGGGACATCAAGTTCGACCTGGGTCGGATCGAGGGCTACCGCAACTTCTGCAACAAGCTGTGGAACGCCTCGCGCTATGTACTCATGAACACCCAGGGCGAGGATTGCGGGCCGGCCGGGGAAGAATTCCGGCTCAGCGCGGCCGACCGCTGGATTCTCTCCCGCTTACAAGACACCATCACCGCGGTGGACGACGCGATCCGGGGCTATCGATTCGACCACGCCGCCCAGGCGATCTACGACTTCACTTGGAACACCTTCTGCGACTGGTACCTGGAGCTGTCCAAGCCGGTGCTCACCGACGAGAGCGCCGCGCCGGCGGCCAAGCGAGGCACCCGACACACCTTGGTGCAAACCCTGGAGACCCTGCTGCGACTCGCCCACCCCCTCATTCCCTTCATCACCGAAGAGATCTGGCAGCAGGTCAAGCCCCTAGCCGGAAGCAAAGGCGACACCATCATGCTGGCCCCCTTCCCCAAAGCCGACCCCGGCCTTGTCGATCCGGACGCGGAGGCCGAAATGGGCTGGGTCATGCAGTTCGTCCTAGGCATACGGCGGATCAAGGGCGGGATGGACATCGCGCCCGGCCGGCCCCTGCTCGTCCTGCTGCAAAACGCCTCCGGCCTGGATCTCGAACGGCTGGAGACAAGCCGCAAATACCTGGACGCCCTCGCCCGCATCCAATCCATCCAGGTGCTGATGCCCGACGTCCAGGCGCCCGAGTCCGCGATCGCCCTAGTAGGCGAGATGAAGGTCCTCATCCCCATGGCCGGACTCATCGACCAGGAGGCGGAGCTCATACGCCTCGGCAAGGCCATCGGCAAGCTGGAGATGGATCTGGCGCGGACCCGCAAGAAGCTCGCGAATCCCGATTTCGTGGCCAAGGCACCGCCGTCGGTGGTCCAAAAGGAACGCGACAAGATCGCCGAGCAGGAGGCGGCACTGGCGAAGATCGAGGAACAGGCAAAGAGAATCCGCGCACTTGGCATAATGGATCCATGCACCTCACCACCGCCCAGCACCACACCATCCGTCAGGTCGTGACCGAGTTCTTCGGCCCCGGCACCTGACTGCTGCTGTTTGGCTCGCGCACCGACGACCGGCGGCGCGGCGGCAACTTCGATTTCTACGTCGAGGTCTCCGGCCTCACCGAAGAGGAGATTACCCAACGGTCGGTGAAGGCCCGCTCCCGCCTTTTCCGCTCCAAGGCGTTCGCCGGCCGCAAGGTGGACCTGGTGATCCGCAACCGCGACTCCGACTACCGTGCCGAAATCTACGACGTAGCCACGCGGACGGAGGTGGTGTTGTGAGCGACGAGATCGAAAAGCCGAAGATGCAGTTGGAAGGCTGCCAAGCACACGTCCGCTTCCTGAACGAGAGCCTGAAGGCGATGGCGGCCGACCTCCCCTTCGACGCCCACGCGCTCGCCCGCTATCAATCCGCACCGTCCGGAATGGCCTACCTCGACCAGTTCGCCTACCGTTTCGGCCGCCTCCAGGACACCATGGGCCGACAGCTCCTCCCGCTGATCCTGGAAGTGGTCAAGGAACCCCTGCCGGAAGAGGCCACCTTCATGGAGAAGCTCGATCGATTGGAGCGACTGGGCGTCGTCCCCAGCGTCGAGCAATGGGACGAAATCTGCGAACTTCGCAACGCCCTGACCCACGACTATCCCGAAGAGGCGGAATGCCCCGCAGCCACCATCAACCAGGCGATGGACGCGGTGCGCTCACTGGTGGAGATCCTGGATGGAAACGCGCAGTGGTTCAGGAAGAAGCTACCGTCATTACATTAAGGGAACTTCCAAATAGGTTTGCCGGTAAACGCGTAGATTTTGTCGCTTACCCGAAGCGCGTCATCGACGCTATGAGTGACCATGATCACAGAGATGCCATGTTCCCGCGAAACGTCAATGACCAAATTCCGTAGGTCCACCTTGACAGCGAACCTACGCCTTTGCCCAAGCTACGAGCTAAATGTCAACACTACTTAGCCATTGGGTAATGAGGAAGGGCACGAAGGCTACCCGCCCCGCCCCGTCGCACGAGCCTATCGCGAGCCGCGTAACTCGACTATCAGCCGGTCCTTTTCCGCCAGCTCCCGGTCTTTCTCTCTCCGATGACTTGCTCCTTCTCTTCAAGAGCCTTTGCGTTCTCCTCAAGGGCTTTGGCGTTCTCTTCAAGAGCCCTGTCCTTCTCCTCGATGATCTGATCCTTTTCTTCGATGACCTTGTCCTTCCCCGCCATCGGGCGCTCCATATCTTCCAGCTCTGCCAGGATTTCATCCTCCACCTCCATGGTCCGCCTGATGTCCGGCTCGGAGACCGCACCGTTCAGCCACCGCACCACTTTTCGGTACTCCTCGGGATAGACATCTTCATCGACATCCAAGACGTGTCCGTCGCCCTCGACCTTCCGATGCTGATCGAAAATGGCTAGGAGCTTTTCCGTGGCTGTCCTGCGTTCGGGGCCAAGCTGCGGGATCTGGATCACGAAGCGGTCGTGGGTAAGGCTCTCGATGAATTCCTCTCGGGCCGGGATTTCCTCTCCGGTGGCCGCATCGTAATAGCGCCGCAGGACCTTGATGACGGGCGCGTCCACATGGTCGAGCCGGTACCCGAGGAAATAGATACTGATGATGGGGATCGCTTTCGGGACCTTTTCGTCCGCGACCGGGAATCCCTTTTTGTACTGTTCTCCCAGGTAGCGTCGGAACCGCATGATGTCGGCTACGAACTTGGCCTTCTGGATCTCGATGACCACATGCCTTTCTTCGCCGCTGGCGGTTCTTATCAATACCGCAAAATCCAGCCGATACACGGTGAAGGTGTGCTTTTCCAGCACCATGGCCGTTTCCTGGGGCAACAGCTCGAGGGAAAGGATCTCTTCCTCCAGAATCGTCGACAGAATCAGGATCGCGATCTCGTTGTTCTGCATCAGATATTTGAACACGACGTCGTAGATGGGATTGGCTATTCGCATAGCTCATCTCCTTGCCCGGAATGCATGGAAAAAACGGCGCTTCGGCTACGATTGCCGCCCGTTCACTCGGAAGGGTGTCGTAAAAGCCCATCCGCGGGGCGTAGCGCAGGCATCCCCGCCTGCATCGAAAAATGCAGACGGGAACTTTGTCTGCCGCAGGCAAGGGCAGGCGGTGTGTCGTGCCCAACAAGCTCTCCTCGCTTCGCTCGGGATAAACGTTGGGTACGGGCCAAACTCCCCCCTCCGTCGGGACAAGCATTGATGCGGTTCGCACGGGGAAAATGTGCACCCGCCAGCAAGCTCAGAACCACCGCGCTCACCGCATCCTTCTATGAGGCCTCACATGTCAACCCCAGGGCGTTGGATTTGCACCCTCTCATTCAGTCTGCAAGCCGGCTTTGATGTGCGCCGGCAGTCCACTACCGTCGAACAACATCACCGCCTCCAGGCGCGCCAAAAAGTCCTTACCGATCGGAAGCCGAATTCCCTGGGCCACCAGCTTGCTGCTGAGCCGGTTGCGAAGGACGCAACATCACCAGCCGCGATGACCACGTGGCGCTGCCTCGTTCCCTCCCCGAAGGCCAACCACCACTTCGCATTGCTCAGCTCCAGCGCCATGTACAGCACCGCTTCGTTAACGTACGCTTGGTCTTGAAGGTCCACAGTCATCTTTAGATTCTCCTCTTGAAGGTTGCTTTACCCTTATAAGGTTAACCCACTGCGGGCCTTCATAGGATCTACGGGCTAAATGTCAACAGGACCTGAGGAGGCTCCGCTTCAGACCGACGAGGCGTGAAGACCCCAAAAGCCCCTCTCCGTAAGGCTCCCTCTCCTACACTCAACCAGCCATTGAAGAGTCAAGGTAGGTCGAAATCGGTATCGCATTCGGATCTCCTGGTCATGCATTCCTCATGGATTGGACATAGATCTGAAACAGGATGCAAGTATCCTTAAGTGGTAGTGGTGATTTTTGAAGTGATAGAGTAGATGGATTCATCGGAAATCATTCCGATTTCCACCGTTTTTCTCGTTACCTGGTTCTAGATTTTAGCCCTCTCTTCCGGAAGAATACGCTTGGTCTGAATGATTGCGTTCATTGATAAAACTAACCAAAGAATTTTTAATTATGATTATCGAGACTAAAGTATACAGCTGTCGAAAGAGACGCTACAACCTGTTGAGTGCAAAAAGATTCCTGTGCTGGAGGTGGATGAGTTGTGGTCCTTTGTCTTTCGTAGCAAAGACAAAGTGTGGGTCTGGATTGCCATGAATAGAGAGACCAGAGAAATCGTCGCCTCTGCCTGCGGTGATCGCACCGAAAACACCTGTCGGATACTCTGGGGTCGCGTACCGTCTGCTTATAAAGAAGCCATCGTTTTCAGTGATTATTGGAGCGCGTATCGAGCCGTCATTCCGAGCGAGTAACAGCGCCCTGTGGGTAAAGAAACGGGGGAAGCGGCTCATATTGAGCGTTGGAATAATACTTTACGGAAACAGTTGGTACGCTTCCTACGTAAGACGTTTTCTTTTTCCAAATGTGTTAAAATGCATGAGATTTGTTGAAAACTCTTCATACACCGCTATAATACCGAATTTCACCACTACCCCGGATTGCCGAGAAATTGGGAACCGCCCCGGACCCATTACCGCCTTATCATCCCCGGCGGCCACACTACCGATCACTCCACTGCCGCGCTCCCATCTTCTACCATCAGGCTATGGTGGGGACCTTCACCTGCCACCACCTGATCATGCCGATGCGGCTGGAAATCGGGGGATCAGGAGGATAGTGTCGAGAAACACCGTACTCATTATTGGCAAGGGACAGTTTACCCTGTTCCTCAAACCCCCCAAGGACTGACCTGTAGGGCCTGCGTCTTTCGCACGCCAGATCTGTAGAGGCTAGCTAGGTATATAGGTCCCAATCTTTTATAGCAAATATATAAGGTTACGTGTTAACTTGATGGCATTGAGGTACATAGGCCGTTAAAGATGAATGATGCAGATTCATCATTCATCATTCATCATTCATCACTCCCTGTTGCCTACGCGCCAGCTCCGCCTGGGTCCGCAGCTCCCAAATCTCCTTGCGTTCCTCGACCCGCTTCTCCCGGGCGTTCTCGACTTCTTCGATGCTCTTCTCGCCGAACAGGGCCTGGCGGAGGAATTGGAAGGCAAAGTCCATCAGGATGAGGTCATCCGTCTCGACTGCTCGAAAAAAGGCGTCGTTGAGCCGGTAAGACCGGCGGAAATTCTCGCTCAGCACGAAGCGGCGGAACATGTCTAAATTGTAGGAGGCCATGAAGAACACCTGCAGGCTCATCTCGGAGGGGTGCCCTACTCCCGGACCAGCGGACTTTTTCTTGAGGATCAGTCGGTACCAGTCCCGGTTCCGGTCGTCATACTCCTTGCATCCCTGCTCGATGCGATAGTCCTCGATACTGATCTCGCGGTCTTCGAGATGGCCCTTGCAGTGATCCTCGGAGATCAGCGAGTAGTTCTCTTCGGCCTGGGATGAATCCTTTTTGCGCATGTTGAGCAGGGCTACCGGATAATAGCGGCAGACAGTGGGTCGGTCCTCATAGACACTACAGCCATGCTCTCCATCCAACATCTCACAGGTACCCTCGTCGTCGGTGCGCAGCTTGAGACCAGGCACGCCATCTTGGTCCATCCGGAAGGGGACTGTGTGTTGTTTGAGAAATTCCTCGGAGGTCAGATCCAACCGCAGCTTCAGACGCAGGATGTCATAGGGGGCTAGGGTGACATCGGCCCGCTTGCAACAGGCATTGAAACAGGAAATTCCCTTATAGCACTGGAACTTGAAGCTGGTATCGCCGGTGAGCAGCTGGGGCAGGTTGGGGCTCTCGAAGGGAAGGTCGAAGTTCTCGTTGCTCATGGTGTGAGATCGCTCTTCGCGTGGAATACGGCAAAGCCTGCTTTTTATCTGCAGATTTTCGCAGAGGGTCTAGATAACTTTTAGAGTGGGTTTTCTTTCAGTAGAGTAAGTATTCTATCAGAGAGATCTTCCTCTCGGTGATGAAATCTGAATTCACATTCCTTGATGTGTAAAAGGAACGTTTGTCGGGGAACAGAATTGAACTTTGCAAGCCTCCGTTTGGCATATAACCAGAATGACTCAATGCCATTGATATGGCAATTACCGCGGGCAGGTAGTGGTGATTTTTGAAGTGATATCTAGCCAACAATCGGCAATAATTCGGTATTATAGCGGTGTATGAAGAGTTTTAAACAAATCTCATGCATTTTAATACATTTGGAAAAAGAAAACGTCTTACGTAGGAAGCGTGCTAACTGTTGCCATAAGGTATTATTCCAACGCTCAATATGAGCCGTTTCCCCCGTTTCTTTACCCACAAGGCACTGTTGATCGCGCGGAATGACGGCTCGATACGCGCTCCAATAATCACTGAAGAGGAAGGATCTTGTGTGGTGGGAGCTTTTGCCGAGCCGAAGATCCCTCGCTACGCTCGGGATGACAGGGATTGGTTTTAAACGAAAATTACGGAATTTCCTAGTTTAGGGTCTTGATTTATTTCGGGTTTGTGATCCCCGATTTTAACTAATTGGATATAAAGGTATTTATTGCCTTAGAGGCCGCGAATCCGGGCACCTGAGCCCCGTAAGGCCAAATCCCGTGAAAATGTAAAGACCTTAAACTAGGAAATTCCGGAAAATTATTATGAAACGATGTAGTACCCCGTTTCACTCTATTTTGCGGGTACGAATCGACGGGTACAGGTTCCCTCATCCTAACCGATCCTTGAACATGCAAAATATGCTGAAACGGGGTAGTAGTAGGGTGGGCTATGTTCACTAAAGGTTGTGCCCACCGAGTAGGCGCAGTATTGGTGGGCGCAGACCACCCTACCCCTCGACAATCCCTCGAAAAACAAAAAAATCCGGACACCTCGCGGCACCCGGATTTTCAAGCCTCTATAAGCCGTCGAGGATTACTTGAACAGCTTGGACTTGTCCACCAGGTCCGTGTGCGCCCGCTTGAAACAGGTCCACTTCTTGGATTCCTTGTCATAGATGGAGTTCACGAAGCAGTGCCACTTCTCCTCGTCGACCTTGTTGTGGTCCATCCGATAGTAGAAGCCCGGATAGCGGGACTCCTCGCGGAACTGGATGTGCTTCATGTGGGCCTCCGCGGTGAGGATGCGGTGGTAGTTCTCCCAGGCACGCAGCAGCTCGTGCAGGTCCTTGGCCCGCATCTTCAGGGAGTCTTCCTTCAACATCTCCAGCTTCTTCTCGGCCAGCTCCAACATGTTGGCGTTGGTGGTATAGTAGGTCGCCACACCGGCCACATACTCGTCCATGATCTTCTGCAGCCGGAACTGCAGCATCCGCGGGGTGATGTAGTTGGGGTTGATATCGATCGCGGTGGAATAGTCCTTGTGTTCCTCGAAGTTCTTGACTGGACGGTAGATCTCATCGGTGAGAGCCTTCACATCGGTGTCCAACTCGGGCTTGAGGTCCTTGTTGTCCATGACGAACTTGACCATGGCCTTGGCGGCCAGGCGACCCTCGGCATGGGAACCGGAGGAGAACTTGTGCCCGGAGGCACCGACACCATCACCGGCGGTGAACAGGCCCTTGATCGTGGTCATACCGCGATAGCCCCAATTCCAGCCGGAAGGCAGGTGCTCGGGTATGCCGGACTCTTTCTCTTCGGTGGGTGCACCCAAGTCCTCGGGACCCGAGACCCAGATGCCGCAGCAGCCGGAGTGGGAGCCGAGCAGGTAGGGTTCGGTGGGCATGAGCTCGGAATTCTTCTTCTCCGGCTCGATGTTCTCGCCTGCCCAGATGCCGCACTGGCCGATGCACATGTCGAGGAAGTCTTCCCAGGCCTCGGCCTCTAGGTGCTTGACTTCGCGAGGAGACAGGGTCTCGCGCAGTTTGGCCAGGGCGGTGACCGTATCCATCCAGATAGGACCGCGACCTTCCTTCATCTCTTTGAGCATCAGGTGGTTACGCAGGCAGGAAGCCGGAACCGCGGCCTGGCCATAGGGGGGATAGTCGTTCAACATTTCCTTGTTGCGCTGCATGTAGACTTCGCCGAAGCCGTTGGTGGCCTGGGACTTGAAGAGCAGGAACCAAGCGCCTACCGGACCGTAGCCGTCCTTGAAGCGAGTGGGCACGAAGCGGTTTTCCATCATGGTCATCTCGGCGCCGGCCTCGGCGGCCATGGCGTAGGTGGAACCGGCGTTCCACACCGGATACCAGGCGCGGCCCTGGCCTTCGCCCACGGAGCGGGGGCGGAAGATGTTCACGCAGCCGCCGGCGACCAGCAGGCAGGCCTTGAACTTATAGACGAACAGCTTGTGCTCGCGGACCGAGAAACCGACTGCACCGGCGACGCGGTTCTTATCGTTCTTGTCGTTCACCAGCTTGACGATGAAGACCCGCTCCTGGATGCGGTCGGTACCCAGGGCTTTTTTGGCGGCCTCGGCGACGATCCACTTGTAGGACTCGCCGTTGATCATGATCTGCCACTTACCGGAACGCACCGGCTTACCGCCGTCTTTCAGGGGGGTCAGACCCTTGGAGCCGTCATGGCGTTCGCCGTTTTCGTCGGTCTTCCAAATCGGCAGGCCCCACTCCTCGAACAGGTGCACGGACTCGTCGACGTGGCGGCCTAGATCATAGGCCAGGTCGTCGCGGGTAATGCCCATCAGGTCGTTGGAGACCATGCGGGCGTAATCGGCGGGGTCCTGCTCGCTGCCGATGTAGGTATTGATGGCGGACAGACCCTGGGCCACGGCACCGGAACGGTCCATGGCGGCCTTGTCGACCACTTTTACCTTGATATCACCGCCCGCGGCCTTGACCCAGGGGCCGATCTCGTAAGCGGCACCACAGGCCGCCATACCGCCGCCGATAATCAGGATATCGACTTCTTCTTCGACAACATCGGGTTTTCCGAATTCTCCGGCCATTCTCTCTTAACCTCTACTCATTAATAATTGACTTGATACTTGGAGCCAACTCATGCAGGCGCTTACTTCTTGATCAGCTCGTCGGGCTTGCCGGTACGGTAGCCATTGACCTGCACGAAGAATCCAGGCTCGGTAATCTTGGAGATATCGGCCTCCGGTTTGCCGCCATAGGGGTCGATGGAGCCTTCCGGGGTGGTGCGAATCGGAAACTTGAATCGCTTCATGGTGCCGTTACGGAACTTGATGGTCCACATGATGGAATCGGTACCGCGCAGGGGCTGCACGGAGGCACCCAGGGGCACGATATCCGCATACGGGCGGGCCTCGATGGCCTGCTGCGGGCAGATCTTGATGCAGGAATAGCACTCCCAGCACTGCTCGGGCTCTTGGTTGTAGGACTTCATGGCATGACCGGTCGCGGAACCGTCTTTGTCGAGCATCATCAGGTCATGGGGGCAAATGTACATGCAAGCGGTCTTGTCCTGGCCTTTGCAGCCATCGCACTTCTCAGTACGCACGAAAGTTGGCATGGTGCACTCTCTCCTAATGTTTCACTGCGGTGGATTGCCGCCGCGATGGGTGATATCCGGCGACCTGTGGCTTCCCGTAGACCCAAGCCCGCCGCTATTCTCTGTCGACTCCGTCGTTCCTAGCATTGCGGCCGGCCCGTTCATCCCTAGAGTCGCATAGCACGCTTTCGATCCGGGCGTTGAAGACCCGCATCCCAACCGGAACCTGCCGCTTAAGATACAAGAAGATAATAATATTCCCATGAAGCTGTCAAACATAGTTTTGCAGAGTTGGTCATAAATTGGATTTATTAGCTAGTTCAGGTAAGGTTATCGTACCCTATCGGATCCGACGCTTCGGTCACCGCTATACCTAAAAAGAGGCTGTCTAAAAACTTGGGTACCTGCCAACCGCTTGAATCTAAAGATTTCTCGCTGCGCTCGAAATGACAAAGACGCGAGTTGCTTCATCGCGAAGCACAGAGATTGTGAAAGAATTCGGGTAGTGGTGATTTTTGAAGTGATAGAGTAGATAGATTCATCGGTAATTATTCCGATTGCTACCGTTTTTCTCGTTACCTGATTCTAGATTTTAGCGCTCCCTTCCGGAAGAATACGCTTGGTCTGAACGATTGCGTTCATTGATAAAACGAACCGAAGAGTTTTCAATTATGATTATCGAGACTAAAGTATACAGCTGTCGCAAAT
>Ga0209790_1000180_pt1 | contig 12440 bp, 12 predicted proteins | sample WorMetG1aBELIZE2_FD_187420 | JGI IMG/M metagenome (GOLD analysis project Ga0209790, IMG submission 187420) | Marine gutless worms symbiont microbial communities from Max Planck institute for Marine Microbiology, Germany - Inanidrilus... ... | reverse complement strand
AGCGCCATGGACAACCGGTTTTATTCAGATAAAAAATCGCATTCAGGATTTCGCGAAGATCGGTCGTTCGCGGGCGTCCAGTGGTATAGGGTTCGAGCTCATCAAAAACAGGCTGGAGAATTTCCCGCTCTTCATCAATGAGGTCGCTCGAGTACCTGATAGGAGATTGAGTCTTTTCAGGAGTCATACTAGTTCTTGTCGGGTGGAATTTTGTTCAACAATATTGACTATTCCGAAATTGCTATGTCCTCTAGAAATGGATCATAGTGAAAACGATGAGCTGATTCTCTCTTAGACCAAGTGAGGCATAGGAATTTCCCTCACTATCGATGAACTCCACTTCAAAAGAAGAACCATTTGCAAGACTCTCCACAATAGTTCCAACATAGTCCCTTTTCAGTTTGGGTCTAGATAACTTTAGCATCTGCACCTGCATGCTAAGGTTATGTTATGCAAGGAAAAAACAGGTATTTCAGGCGTTCATGCCTTTCCGAAGCCAAATTCAGAGTGACTATACGCTCTCTTGCGCTTGATTTTCCGGCCTCGAAAATCGCTGAGTTGAGTGATGTAAGCCGCCCTACGATTAACAAGCTGCTCTTGAAGTTACGAATTAGAGTCGCCCAGGTTTGTGATGCTTCATCGCCCTTCTCTGGCGAGGTTGAAGTCGATGAATCCTGTTTTGGTGTGCGCCGTGTCCGTGGGAAGAAGGGTCGTGGAGCAGGCGGTAAAACGATTATCCTCGGGATCCTGGAACGGCAAGGAAAAGTCTACACCGAGATCGCCCCAGATGCCTCCAGAAAGCAGCGACAGGCTGCGATCCGGGGCCAGGTAGCCCTGACAGCATCATCCACCCGGACAGATGGAGAGGCTATGATGGGCTGGTGGACATGGGGTACAAAAAGCATTTCCGGGTGCATCATGGTGAGCATGAGTTTGCCCGTGGTAGAGTTTAGATTTCATCACCGAGAGGAAAATCTCTCTGAGAGAATACTAACTCTTCTGCGAGAAAACCCACTCTAAAGTTATCTAGACCCTCTAGTTTATATTCGGGCAAATCAACGGTCAATGCTACGACATCATATAATTTTGCATTTTCTTTCATCGTCTTACCTCTTTTTTCAATACGTAATCGCATGTTCAGAATTTGGCATTTCCATAATAGGGAACGCCTTCCGTAGCGCTCCAGGGTTTGATGCAGATCCTACAGGGGCGATTCAGTGCTCGCCCGCCGGGCCGCCGATATGGCCCTCACCTGTGGTATCGCTGCCGGGCTTGGCACCCAAGGTCACCTCCGCGCCGCCGGACCCGCTGTCTTCTTCCTCGCCCCAGTCCCTGGGTATCCGCGGAGAACGCCCGGCCATGATGTCATCGATCTGGTCCGAGTCTATGGTCTCGTATTTGATCAGGGCATCGGCCATGGCGTGCAGCTTGTCCAGGTTTTCGTCGAGCAGTCCCTGTGCCCGCCCGTAGTTGCGGTCGATGACATTTCGCACTTCCTCGTCGATCAGGTGCGCTGTCTCGTCAGAGACGTTTTTGTGCTGGGTCACCGAGTGGCCGAGAAAGACTTCCTGCTCCTCCTCGCTGTAGGTAAGCGGCCCCAGCTTCTCCGACAGACCCCACTTGGTAACCATGTTGCGGGCGATCTCGGTGGCGCGGTGGATATCGTTCTGGGCGCCAGTGGTCACGCTCTCCGGGCCGAAGATCAGCGCCTCGGCGATGCGACCGCCGAAGAGACTGGAGATCTGACTCTCCAGACGTTGCTTGCTCAGGTTGTAGCGGTCCTCCTCAGGTAGGAACATGGTCACGCCCAAGGCTCGGCCACGGGGGATGATACTGACCTTGTAGACCGGATCGTGGGCCGGCACCAACCGCCCGACGATGGCGTGTCCGGCCTCGTGATAGGCGGTGAGCTTCTTCTCGTCCTCGGACATGACCATGGAGCGGCGCTCCGCGCCCATCATGATCTTGTCCTTGGCCTTCTCGAATTCTTCCTGATCGACCAGTCGTTTGTTGCTGCGGGCGGAGAACAGGGCCGCCTCATTCACCAGGTTGGCCAGATCGGCACCCGAAAAGCCCGGCGTACCGCGAGCGATGACGGAGGCCTTTACATCCTCTGCCACTGGGATCTTGCGCATGTGGACCTTGAGGATCTGCTCACGTCCACGCACGTCCGGCAGCGGTACCACCACCTGCCGGTCGAAGCGGCCCGGACGCAGCAGGGCCGGGTCGAGTACGTCGGGCCGGTTGGTGGCGGCGATGACGATGACGCCCTCATTGCCCTCGAAACCGTCCATCTCCACCAGGAGCTGATTCAAGGTCTGCTCGCGCTCGTCGTGACCACCTCCCAAGCCGGCACCACGGTGGCGGCCGACGGCGTCGATTTCGTCGATGAAGATGATACAGGGCGCGTGCTTCTTGGCCTGCTCGAACATATCGCGCACGCGCGAGGCACCCACGCCGACAAACATCTCGACGAAGTCGGAGCCGGAGATGGTGAAGAAGGGAACCTTGGCCTCACCGGCAATGGCGCGTGCCAAGAGCGTCTTGCCGGTACCTGGGGCGCCGACCATGAGCACGCCCTTGGGGATCTTACCGCCGAGCTTCTGGAATTTGGCCGGATCACGCAGAAAGTCGACCATCTCCGTGACTTCTTCTTTGGCCTCGTCGGCACCGGCCACATCGTTGAAGGTGACTTTGACCTGATCCTCCGATAGCATGCGCGCGCGGCTCTTGCCGAAGGATATGGCCCCGCGACCACCAGCTCCCCCCTGCATCTGGCGCATGAAGAAGATCCACAAACCGATGAGGATGAACAGCGGGAACCAGTTGATCAGGATTTGCATCAGGAGCGAGGGCTTCTCGGGAGGACCCGCCTTGATCGCTACATTGTTGTTGAGCAGGTCGCCCACCAAGCCATCATCCCCAGGGCTGTAGGTGGAGAAACGCTGGTTGGATTCGCTCACTCCCTCGATGGCGCGCCCGGTGATGGTCACCTCCTTGACCCGACCCTGACGCACTTGGTCGATGAAGTCGGAGTAGGCTACAGCCTGCGGACCGCTCTGGGTCGACGTAAAATTGTTGAATACCGACATCAGGACGATCGCTATGACCACCCAGAGAATCAGATTCTTCGCCATGTCGCTCAAGGCATGAGTCCTCTTGTTCCGCGAAAGCCGGCCCCGATAGGCGTTTTCGCGCCATATGCACGGGAGATGGGGGCGCCCGCTCTTGGTGTCAAAAGAAAAATTTCAGCCGGAAGTATACCCTGTCGAGTAGTGGTGATTTTTGAAGCGATATCTAGCCAACAATCGGAAATAATTCGGTATTATAGCGGTGTATGAAGAATTTTAAACGAATCTCATGCATTTTAATACATTTGGGAAAAGACAACGTCTTACGTACGAAGCGTGCCAGCTGTTGCCGTAAGGTATTATTCCAGCGCTCAATATGAGCCGTTTCCCTCGTTTCTTTACCTACAGGGCGCTGTTGCTCGCTCGGAACGACGGCTCGATACGCGCTCCAATAATCACTGAAAACGATGGCTTCTTTATAAGCAGACGGTACGCGATCCCAGAGTATCCAACAGGTGTTTTCGGTGCGATCACCGCAGGCAAAGGCGACGATTTCTCAGGTCTCTCTGTTCATGGCAATCCAGACCCAAACTTTGTCTTTGCTACGAAAGACAAAGGACCACAACTCATCCACATCAAGAACAGGAATCTTTTTGCACTCAACAGGTTGTAGCGTCTCTTCAAGGGGTGGGAGGTCATTCGCCTGTTCTTTTAACCAGGCGCTCAATGTTCAGCGCGAGACCCCAAACACCCGTTCAATCCCACGCATACTGGATCTTTCTTGATAAACGTTTATAATGAGTTCTTTCTTTATCTCCCGTCAGCGCGTTCTTTGCGCTCAAGCACGCCATAGGCGCCACAGGCTTTACAGTGATATTGCGAGCTACCGGACGCATTTGTGCTTTTTTAACGAGCTCTTCGCTTTGACATTTACGACAGCTGTATACTTTGGTCCCGATAATCATAATTGAAAACTCTTCGGTTCGTTTTATCAATGAACGCAATCGTTCAGACGTAATTGATTAGCGATCCAGGATCGCCGAAGGGCTAGGCGTGATTAGTGATTAGTGATTAGTGGGATACGGATGTGATCTTGATCTGACGTATGAGGTGCGCATTGAGCGCGCCTTCTGCACGGACATCGGCGAGTCACCGAAACTGTAGGTGACCGCGTACTCCCTGGAGGTGCGCAAGTGCCGCAATTGCGGGCGCACGCTACGCGGGCAACACCCGCAAGTCGATCCGAGCCAACACGGAGCGACGGCGCACCGTGTGGGGAATGGCGTATTCACGCGCGCCCATGCCTTGCACTACGGTATCGGGGTACCGATGCGCAAGGTGCCGACGATCCTGCGCGAGCTGTGCGGGGTATCCATCACTCAGCAACCAAGCAGAGGTTGGGGAAGAATCCCATCAGTTGCGCGCCAGTGTGAAAGACGCCAAGCGGGGGTTTACCGACGACACCGGCTGGCGCATCAATGGCGAGTCGGCTTCCATGATGGGCTTCGACACCGATGAGGCAACGGTCTACAAATCCGTTTACGTCATCGCAGCCAGGAGGTCCGCGAGCTCATCCCATCGGATCAGGGCGGCGTGATGCATAACGCCTGCTCGACCAAATTGGCTGGCATTACGCCAGGAGCAATCTGCTGCCCTTCCTCGATCAACCCGAGGGTGCCGAGCCGACCAACAATCGGGCCGAACGCGCCCTGCGCCCCGGCGTGACCGCGCGAAAGGTTTCCCACTGCTCGAAGAGCGCCGACGGGGCCAGAACGCCTATCCAGCGTTCAAGACCATCATCGAGACCACGCAAACGCGGAAAGTCTCTGGTCAGCGGGTTCATGGACTTGTTCCGTTCTGACAATCAGGCATCTGATCCGATTCCTTCCGACTCCGCTTCCGGTGCATCCTGATAACCTCCAACCCTCGGGGGACGCCTCTCCACAGGACCAGGCCGCGCGAGAAGCCGCCTCGCTAATCAATTACGTTCAGAGTAAACGTATTATTCCAGAAGAGAGGGCTAAAATCTAGAATCAGGTAACGAGGAAAACGGTGGCGATCGGAATGATTACCGATGAATCCATCTACTCTATCACTTCAAAGATCACCACTACCCCCTGTCGCTACCAGATAGAGCTCTTGGCTCCCGGGACGGGAGGATTTCGGCTTACGAGCGGCAACGTGTCTGAAAGAAGCGCGCAGTTCTTTGTGGAACCCCTCGAAGCCTTCCCCTTGAAAGGTTTTGACCACCAGTGATCCACCGGGTTTCTGCAGCTGCCGGGCCAGATCTAGGGCCAGCTCACCCAGATAGATGATGCGCGGTTGATCCACTGCAGGGTTGCCACTCAGGTTCGGCGCCATATCCGAGAGTACGACGTCCGCTGCCTCATCGTTCATGGCTTGCCGGAGCCGGGCCAGGGAGGTCCCCTCATGGAAGTCGGCCTGAATGAAGGTCACATTCGGCAAAGGTTCCATCGGCAAAATGTCGAGGGCGACGATCCGCCCCCGGGGCCCGATGATCCGGGCCGCTGCCTGGCTCCAACCACCCGGAGCTGCCCCCAGATCCACCACGGACATACCGGGGCTCAGAATCCGCTCCTTCGCTTGGATTTCCAACAGCTTGTACGCGGCACGGGAGCGATAGCCCTCCTGCCGGGCTCGTTTCACATAGACATCCTTGAAGTGCTGATCGAGCCAGCGTCGGCTGTGTTTGGTCCTCCCCATTATGATAAGCTGAACGTCGACTCGCCCTCAGTCAGAACCTCATCGAGGCGACTGGCGGTGAGAACCAGCTCGGACCACTCCAGCAAGGTCTGCTCGCTGGCCTGCTCGATCCGTTGCTGCACTGCGTCGGGTAAGGTACAGAATTTCAGACGGAGCAGCCGTTCCAATACCAAGGTTTCGCCTTGATGCATGCCCTGCTGCATACCCTGTTGTATGCCTTGCTGCATGCCCTCCTCGCGGAAACGGTCGGCAAATCGGCTCATGGTCTGCGCCTCGTCGGGATAGTCACGTTGGTATTCAGCCCGCTCATTATCATTAAGCGCCGCGTAGATGTCGATGAAGTCCAGGTACTTGAGTTGCTTCTCGGGATCGGGTTCCAGCTCAGTCAACCCCCGGACCGCTCGGCCATAGACTTCGGCCTTGCACCGCGCGGGGTACTGCGTGTTGAGCAGGTTCAACCGTACCACCAGGTTGTCGCTGTGGCGGTGGTCCTCGTAGGACAGCTCACCTAGGGCACAGCTCAGATAGCGGAAGTCGAGGTAGGTATCCTGATCTCCGCTCAGGCACAGGCGTTGGGCCACACCTTTCGCTCGGCGCAGGAAGATGACGACCAGGATTACACGGTCGGTCTCCATTAGCTCGGCCAGGTCCAGACAATAATGGGCCAGGCGGTGGATGGAGAAACGGCGGGCGTCGCTCTCTTCTTCGAGCACGAACAGCAGGGCCTCGCGTCGTCCGTCGGGCCACTCTAGCCGTAGCGGTACATCGAGCTCCCGAAAGTGCTCGCCGAGGCGTTCCTGGAACTGCTCTTGGCGCACGGGTGTAATGTGTGCTGTCTCGATCGCATCGGCTTCGGTCGCGGCGAAGAAGGCCAATGCCTGGTGTAGGTAGTCGAGGAGGAGGTTCTTGAAGTTCTGATCGTGCGACATGGGTTTGTCCGGGCGGAAATGGGCAATGCTATCCTCGCCCACACATCTCAGCAGGGTGCCCTGTCTGCTCCCAGGCAAGCTGGCGACACTTCAGTGCGGCACCGCTTGCCCATGCCGACGAGCGGCCTGTGCAAAAGAAAAGCGAGGCCGAAGCCCCGCCTCGTCGCGTCCGGGGACGCCCGCGACTGTTACACACCCGGCCTCGGCGTCCAGGAGGCACACCAACCTTTGGCGTTGACGGCCTTGCCTGGAAAAAGTTGGCAGGGAACCCACTCACCCTCGGTGATCGGCTGCTGCAACATGCAGTTGGAGCAGAACCGTTCTTCCGCCGGCGGATTGGCATCGGGCGGTGTGACTTCCTTGCGTTTCGATTCCTCACTCTCCGCATCATGCTTATACTTCAGCTGTGCAGCCACCGGGTCTGCCTCGTCGAGATGGGGCAAGTTTTCCGCCTGCGCGGCTGTCATGCCGACCAGGTTCATCAACGGGACGGTCACCAGGCCACCCAGCACTGTCTTGATGGCGCCACGACGGCTCTTGCTTATCGGCTTATCGGACATGGTTGTCTTCTCCGGCAATTCTTCAAAATTCTATACGGGGATACGGATTTCGGGTAACCGTCCGGACCCGCCCTCTGGATTTTGGCTCGATGCGGATACAACCTTCGATTTCTCGTCTTCGAGACCAAGACCTCAGGAGGATGCCGAACGGTTACGATCTTGGGGCTACCAACAATAACGGGGAAGCCACTGGGTATTTTGCACCATCAATACGCAAAACGCGAACCTGATGCAGGGAAAATCGAGCGGGAATACGGAACCTGGACGCCGGAACCGGACTGCGGGATCACTGCGCTGATCGATAGTAATTTATGAGAATCCGGGCTACCTCGGGACGTGAGAACTCCTCGGGCGGGGCAATGCCTTCGGACAACATCTCCCGCACCTTGGTACCGGACAGGAGCACAAAGTCCTCCTTGGTGTGATCCGGCGCTTCGCGCATCATCACTACCTTGCCGAGCTTCTTGGACCAGGCGGTGTGGTCGGCCTTGAAGATCTCGATTTCGAGCGCACCTTTCGGAACCTCCTCGTCGAAGATGAACTGGGCATCGAAGGCCCCGTAGTAGTCACCTACCCCCGCGTGATCACGACCGATGATGAAGTGGGTCGCGCCCATATTCTGGCGGAAATAGGCATGCAGAACCGCCTCGCGCGGGCCAGCGTAGAGCATATCGAAGCCGTAGCCGGTAACCATGGCGCTGTTGGGCGGAAAATAAAGCTCGACCATCTTGCGGATAGCCGCATCCCGCACCGGAGCGGGGATGTCACCAGGCTTGAGCCTACCCAGCAGCATGTGGATGACCAGGCCATCGCACCCCAGACGCTCCATGGCCATATGGCACAGCTCCTCGTGGGCCAGGTGCATCGGGTTGCGGGTCTGGAAGGCGACGATCTTGCTCCATCCGCGCTCGGCGATCTCGTTGCGAATCTCCACCGCAGTGCGGAAGGTGTCCGGGAAATCGTCCTGGAAATAGGAAAAATGCAGTACCTGGATGGGGCCGGAGACCGCAAACCGGCCCTGGCCGTTAAAGGCGGCGACACCCGGGTGCTTCAAATCGTCCGTGCGGTAGACCTTGTCGGTCATCAGGGCCATCTGTTCGTCGCTGACGGTCTCGATGCATTCCACGTCCATGACCGCGAGAATCGGATTTTCCTCCAGGTTCGGATCGCGCAAGGCGATGCGCCTGGCCCCCTCGATGGCGTCGACCTTGTCGAGCAGACACAGCACGGGTACCGGGAAAAACATACCATCGGCGGTCTTCATGGTTCGGGCCACGCTCACGGCGTCTGCCATCGTCATGTAGCCCTTGAGCGGGCTGAAATAACCGCCGCCCATCATGACCGCGTTACCCACGGCTTGGGAACTGATCATCACCGAAGGCAGCCCCTTCGCCTCACGCAGCAGCTCATGGTGCTGGTCGGGGTCGTAAACGAACAATGGTTGCAGCTCGTCGGAGCCGACTGGTTTGATCATCTTCTGCCTCTCCTTACGACTCGGCCTTGAACGCCCGGATCGGGTACGCACGATGGGGCGAGTCTTGTTTGCGATAGCTTATGCAGACCTTGTGGCAGGTTGCGGCGTTGTGTGACCGTCATACCATGCAGGCCGGAACAATGGCATTGTCCAAGGAGCAAACCATACCATAGTCGCCGCTTTCCTCCTCCAAAAACTGTATATTCCACCCCACGGATTTCGACCACCAAACGAGCGTTTAGTTAGATGCCCTACTTAGTCTATAAGATTCTACCGCCGTCATCGCTGACGCACATAGAAACGAAAGACCACTATCGAGATGCACGCACCTTGGTGCGCCGGTTACGTCGAGAGCACCCCTCCGCAGAAATACTCCGGTACCGTATGGTCTTTGCGAACAGTCAGGCCGAAGCAGAGAAGCTCTTGTCCAAACCTCGGGACGACCGGGTCGTCGGAGAGGACTGACGGCTGCAGCGGCCGGAAGCGGTGACCGGTAGCCGGAAGCAACTTGCCTTGCTAACCGAAACGCATCTGGTTTGCCGCAACCCCCATAGGGGATACCTCCTAAACCGGGATCGAAGGCGGCGAACGCCGCTTTAACCGCTGCAGCCAGCGGCTCTCCGGCAACAGAATCGCCAGCACCAAGACCAGCATCAGGGGCTGATACCAGAGGCTTCCGAGCCACTTTGGGGTGACCCCGATCTCGAACCAATTCTCCGCCAGACGTTGCAGATTGAAAAAGCAGAAGTAGGTAAGGAAGGCCAGGAACATTCGACCGCTGGCACGCTGGCGCGGCGACTTCGCCGTCAGAGGAATCGTCAGCAACGTCAGGGTAAGGATGGCAAGCGGACCATCGATTCTGCGTTGCAGCTCCACCTGATCTCGCACATCCTCGGAACCCAGAAGCACCGCAGTCGGAAAGCTGGCACGTTTTCCAGTTCGGAAGTGCTTGAGATCCATCGGCTCGATACGCAAATCGTAGCGTTCGAAGACACCGATAGAATAGTCGGGTTGCCCTGGAATCCCGTCATAATGATATCCGTTCGTCAGGGTCACCATATGATCGCCTGACGCCATGTTGGCCTGGTGCAATCCCGTTTCGCTGACCACCATCTTAATCCGATCCCGGCGGCGGTCGTGGATAAAGATATTGTGCAACCGCTTCCCGTCCTTGATCTTTTCCACATAGAGGGTAACCAACCCTTGCTCGTGCTGGTAGAAACGCCCTTCTTTTATTCCACTGATCTGCTGTACCTGATCATTGCGCTGATGACGAATCTTCATGATCTCGGAGACAACCGTGGGGCGCACCACAAAGGAAAACCAAGCCGTCAACAGGGCAACCGGCAACCCAAGGTAGAACAGGGAGCGATAAATGCGGTCGGGCCCTAATCCGCAGGTACTCAGCGCGATCAGCTCACTGTCGCGGGACATCCGGCCGAGTACGACCAGGACGGAGACGAAGAATGCCGGAGACATCAGGCTGGAGAGCGCCCGCCCGATCTGCAGGCCCAAGAAACGCCATATCAGGTCGCTGCCGAGGGCGCCCAGGTTTATCTTCTCCAGGGTGCGGAGAAACAGCATGCTAAGCACGACCAGCAGGAACATAGCCAGAATCGCTGTAAAGACCTTGAGCACCTCCAACAGAATATAGCGGTCGATGATCCTGAGCATGCTTCCGGAACCGGCAAGACAGAGGGACTATCGGAACCCTTGAAAAGGGTGCCCTGAATTCTTCAAGGTCCCCTATTGTCGCACGGTATGGATAAATTGCATCTCAATCGAAGAGCCACCGTATGTTTCGATACCTTCGTTTACTCTCCCTGCCCGTCTTCCTGTCGTTTTTGGCCTGCTGCACTCCCGCTCCGCAGAATCATCAAGTTATGGAGCTGCAGGGTACCACCATGGGGACCTTCTACCACATCCAGGTGGTGGACCTACCTCCGGCGATCGAACCCCAGGGGCTTCGGGACAGGATCGAAGCCGAGCTGCAGCTGGTCAGCGATCTGATGTCCACCTATCGGGACGACTCCGAGCTCTCGGGTTTCAATCACAGCCGAACCACCGACTGGTTCACCGTCTCCCCCGCATTGGCAGGACTGGTAAAGGAAGCCATCTGGGTCAGCGAGGTGAGTGATGGGGCCTTTGACGCCACGATCGGCCCCTTGGTGAACCTGTGGGGCTTCGGTCCGGACGGCCAGACCGATACCCTACCCGCGGACGCCGAACTTGCGCGGGCAAAAGCGCGTGTCGGCTATCGCAAGCTGTCTGTCCGTTCCAACCCGCCGGCGCTGAGGAAATCCGAACCCAGGCTGTACCTAGACCTATCCGCAATCGCCAAGGGCTACGGTGTGGACCGCCTCGCCGAGCTGCTAGACGCGAACGGGATCACCGACTATTTGATTGAGATCGGCGGTGAGCTGAAGGGACGCGGACACAACGGTCGGGGCCTCCCCTGGCAGATCGCGGTCGAGCGTCCGGACCCCGGAGGACGAGCAGTCCATAGGATCCTGGCACTTCGCGACGGCGCGATGGCGACCTCCGGCGACTACCGCAACTTCTTCGAGCAGGACGGTAAGCGTTACTCCCATACCATCGCCCCTAGGACTGGCCGCCCCGTAACCCACCGGCTCGCATCCGTGACCGTGTTGGCGCCGCGGACGGCGCGAGCGGATGCCCTGGCGACGGCCTTCCTGGTCCTGGGACCACAGGCAGGGTTCGCCCTGGCCGAATCCCTCCGGACCCCTGCCTTATTCATCATCCGCACGCCCGAAGGCTACTCCGGGCTGCAAACGAGTGCCTTTGATGAATGATGTTCCCCCTGCTTGTGCGGATGAAGCGGATGAATCGGTTGCGCGTGAGTACTCACGGTTCTATATTTCCAGGTAGTGGTGATTTTTGAAGTGATATCTAGTCAACAATCGGCAATAATTCGGTATTATAGCGGTGTATGAAGAGTTTTAAACAAATCTCATGCATTTTAATACATTTAGAAAAAGACAACGTCTTACGTACGAAGCGTGCCAAGTGTTGCCGTAAGGTATTATTCCAACGCTCAATATGAGCCGTTTCCCCCGTTTCTTTACCCACAGGGCGCTGTTGCTCGCTCGGAATGACGGCTCGATGCGCGTTCCAATAATCACTGAAAACGATGGCTTCTTTATAAGCAGATGGTACGCGGAGCGGTAGTGGTGATTTTTGAAGTAATAGGGTAGATGGATTCATCGGTAATCATTCCGATTGCCACCGTTTTCCTCGTTACCTGATTCTAGATTTTAGCCCTCTCTTCCGGAAGAGTACGCTTAGGTCTGAACGATTGCGTTCATTGATAAAACGAACCGAAGAGTTTTCAATTATGATTATCGGGACTAAAGTATACAGCTGTCGCAAATGTCAGAGCGAAGATCTCGTTAAAAATGGCACAAATGCGTCCGGTAGCTCGCAATATCACTGTAAAGCCTGTGGTGCCTATGGCGTACTTGAACGCAAAGAACGTGCGACGGAAGAAGAGAAAGAACTTATTATAAACGTTTATCAAGAAAGATGCAGTATGCGCGGGATTGAACGGACGTTTGGGGTCTCGCGCCGAACATTGAGCGCCTGGTTAAAAGAACAGGCGAATGACCTCCCACCCCTTGAAGAGACGCTACAACCTGTTGAGTGCAAAAAGATTCCTGTGCTG
>Ga0209790_1000178_pt1 | contig 12660 bp, 16 predicted proteins | sample WorMetG1aBELIZE2_FD_187420 | JGI IMG/M metagenome (GOLD analysis project Ga0209790, IMG submission 187420) | Marine gutless worms symbiont microbial communities from Max Planck institute for Marine Microbiology, Germany - Inanidrilus... ... | reverse complement strand
ACGTTGACGGGCCGACCTACGCTGTGGATGGGCTACGGTCGGCCCCTCAACTCAACCCGCGTCCAACTCTCTCATAAGACGTGGACCACTCAATGGGGGCAGGCCAAGGAACGTGGAGCCGAGACTTCGGCCCTGGTGTTCCGGCTCCACGGCGACGCCGCAGATGTACCAGCTTCCCGGTACTTCCAGCGCCGCGTAAGGGGCGAGGGGGTCGTTGGGGGCGGCGTCCGCATCCTCGCCAGCAGGGGTTTCGTCCGTCTCCTGGGGAATCGCAAACGTCACCAGCATGCCGATGATCGCGCCGCCTTCTTCGGCGACGACGCAGTTCTGGTAGCTGAAATCGGTGTTCTCGCGGGCATAGCGCTGCTCGCCGATCTCGATGGGGCTGAGCCCGGGATAGTCGTTGGCCATCGTCGTCCACACCAGAACGGACACTCCCGCCGAGGCCAAAGCGAACAGCTCGGCGATGCGCCGGCAGTCGGCGGGCGCCGCCGGCCGGAACGGCGGGACGAGGTCGATCACTCCTTGGCCCCGAAGCGGACGATATAGGCGATGAGGTTCTCGATCTCCTGGCGGCCGAGGCCGAGGGGCGGCATGCCGCCATGGGGCTCGACGAGGAAGGCACGCAGGCGCTCGGGCGAGCCCGCAGCGCGGGCCATGGCGGCGAAGGGCAGTGCCTTGTCGTCGGCACGGTTCCTCCCATCGACCAAATGGCAGGACGAGCACCAGGTTACCGCCAGGTCTTTGCCGGCAATGGAATCGCCGGCCGCCCCGGCGTCCGAAACCGCCGCGAAAACCAACACTGCCGCCAGCCAGGTGATGCGCGCCATGGGGTCCTCCCGTGATCGACTCCGGCACACAGTAGCGCCTCCGTCCCGGCGGGGTCGAGGGGGCCGTCGCCGCGTTTCGCCGCCGCCGCGGGTCTGGTAGGTTGCCGGGCCGCGACAACCGGGAGGCACGCATGTCCGAGGCCGACGCCGTCACCGCCGCCGTCATCATCATCGGCAACGAGGTGCTGTCGGGGCGCACCCGCGACGCCAACCTCGCCTACCTCGGCAAGGCCCTGGACGCCGCTGGCGTGCGGCTGCGCGAGGCCCGCGTCATCCCCGACGACGCCGAGGTGATTGTCGAGACGGTCAACGAATTCCGCGAGCGGTTCGGCTACGTGTTCACCACCGGCGGCATCGGTCCCACCCACGACGACATCACCTCGGCCTGCGTCGCCCGGGCGTTCGGCGCGACCCTGCACCGCAATGCCGAGGCCGAGGCGCTGCTGCGCCGGCACTACCGGCCAGAGGATGTCAACGAGGCACGCCTCAAGATGGCCGACGTCCCCGAGGGCGCGACGCTGATCGCCAACCCGGTGAGCGCGGCGCCGGGGTTCCAGCTTGGCAATGTGTTCGTGCTGCCCGGCGTGCCCCGGATCATGCAGGCGATGTTCGAAGGCCTGCGCTACCGGCTTGCCGGTGGCGCGCCGATGGTCTCGACGACTGTCGCCGCGTTCGTCACCGAGGGCGCCGTCGCCGCCGGCCTCGCCGAGGCGCAAGCCGAACACCCGACGGTCGAGATCGGCAGCTATCCGTTCGTCCGCGACGGCCGGCTGGGAACGAGCCTGGTGGTGCGGGCGCCCGACGCCGCTGCCGTCGAAGCGGCGGCGGTTGCCGTCGAAGCTGCGGTCCGCGCCGCCGGCGGCGAACCCATGCGCGAGGACGGCTGAGCATCCTCACTCCTGCACGTCCCTTGCCGTCTGTCCTCTGCGGTACTACATTTTAGGGACCGGGCCAAGGCAACCGCCCGGTCAGCCGATTGTCCGGCCAAGCGTTGCCCCGTGTCTTCGGACGAAGGGGTGTACCATGGACGGAAATCGGTTTTTATTCGGCATCAACGGATCCGACGGCGAGGTTCGCGCGGCCGCGCGGATCGGCGGCGGGCAGTGGCCAGCGGTCATTACGGCGGCGCGCGACGTTCTCCGCCGATGGTCCGCGCGGACCCGCCAGCGCCGCGCGCTCGCGCTCCTCGACGGGCGCCTGCTCGCCGACATCGGCGTGGGCCCCGGCGAAGCGAGGCGGGAGGCCGGCAAGCCGTTCTGGCGGCGCTGAGTGTGGTCGCCGACCTGCTTCGACACGGCGCTCACGCGCCTGCTCAGCATGAGAAATTGGGGTGAAGGCGCCTACTCCCCTCATCCTGAGCAGCGGCGAAGCCGCGTGTCGAAGGATGTTCCGACCCGTTGCGGACAGCACAGGTTGGCTACGGGCCTGCTTCGGCGCCGCGGAGCCATCTGATTGGTTCCATAGGGTCGGAAAGCGCTCTAGTATTCCCTCGCCGGTTCCGGCCGGCAGCTTTCTTGACACGCCAGGCACTGCGGCGAACCTGGGATATTGCCGCGGGACCGCCGCGACGCCGGCGGGAACGCCCACCGGCGGCATCGGAAAAGGGCGCGCGGATCATGGACGTCCGACACCCGACGGACACCGCGGCAACGGCGCCGGTCCGCCTGCGCCAGGGCGAGCACAAGGGCTGGGACGCCTGGTGGATCGAGCGCGGGCCGCTGGCCCTGGCGCTGGTGCCGCAGGTCGGCGGGCGGGTGATGTCCATGCAGTGGCGCGGCCACGACATCGCCTTCACCATGGCCGGGCTGGAGGGACAGGTCGCCGACCTGGCGGCGGACGTGGACGTGCGTGCCCGCAAGCGCATGCTCGGCTGGTTGCTGTGGGGCGGCGAAAAGACCTGGCTGGCGCCGCAGCCCGGGTGGACCGACGACCTGCCGTTCCTCGACCTCGACAGCGGCGGCTATACCCACGAGATCCTGGTCAACGACGAGACCTGCGCGTCGGTTCGGATGACCAGCCCGACCTGCCGCGAAACCGGCATCGAAATTTCCCGGACCGTCACGGTCAGCGCCGACAGCGCCACCTGGACGGTGAGCCACAGGATCACCAACCGCTCCGACGAACCGGCGACATGGGCGGTGTGGGACGTCAGCATGCTGACCCGCCCGGGGCGCGTGTACCTGCCGGTCAGTGGCGGTTCCGAGTATCCGGGCGGCCTCAAGACCTTCGATGATGTCGGCGCCTCGGTGGCCCGCTGTCCGGCCGTGGTCGAGAGCGACATCGGCGTCGTCGCCGTCGATTGCTCGAAGCCGGGCAGTTTCAAGTACGGCGTCGATGCCGACGAGGGCTGGAGCCTCGGCGTCTTTCGCACCGAAGGCGGCCTCGTCGGCCACGTCAAACAGGTGCCGGTGTTCCCCGGCCCCACCTATGGCCACGGCTGCATCTCCGACGTGTATAATGCCGGCGACCTGCCGTACCTGGAGATGGAGATGCACGGACCCATCGTCGTCCTCGCCCCCGACGAGACCTTCGAATTGGCCGAGCGGGCGACCCTGTTCGACGTCACCGAACCGCCGACCGGCGAAGCGGACGTCCGCGTCATCGTCGCGCCCATCGTCGACGCGGCGGAGTAAAAGGGGAAGACGCGCGAACTCCGCGCCCGGATGCGACCATACCGCTCTTGGACCACCAGCGCCACGCCGTCGGTTTTCTGTTGCGCCATTGCGCCTTCGGGACGCTGGGCGGCTTCCTGTTCGGGGCGCTGTTCCTCTACTTCGACATCTTCGGGCTCGGTTCGATGATCTTCGCCTCGCCCGACCGCAACCTGTTCCTGTTGATGCTGTTCTTCGGCCTGTTCATCACCTTCGGCTCCATCGGCATGGGCGGCGGCATCATGGGCCTGGGCGAGGAGCAGGATTAGGGACGCGCATCCCGGTCACCCGCTCAGGACCAGCCGGGGCAGCCACAGGACGATCTCGGGAAAGGCGATCAGCACGCCGACCGTGACCACGTCGGCGGCGAAGAACGGCGACGCGCCGCGAAACACATCCTGCACCGATATCTCGGGCCTGACGCCTGCGACGACAAAGCAGTTGAGTCCGATGGGCGGGGTGATGAGGCACAACTCCGCCATCTTGACGACGATGATGCCGAACCAGATGGGATCGTAGCCGAGCGCGATGACGGCCGGATAGACGACCGGCAAGGTCAGCAGAAGCATGCCGATCGCGTCCATGAACATCCCGAGGATGGCGTAGCAGACGAGGATCAGCAGTAACGTCACGATGCGGGGCTGGTCGAGGCCGCCGATGAACTCGGCGAAGGCGCCGGGCAGATCGGCAAAGCCGAGGAAGCGCACATAGACCAGGACGCCCCAGATGATCGTGAAGATCATCACCGAGAGCTTGGCGCTCTCCAGCAGGGCGCTTTGCAGGTCCCGCCACTTCACCCGGTTCTTGAGGGCCATCAGCAGCACGACGAAGGTGCCGAGCGCGCCGGCTTCGGTCGGCGTGCCCCAGCCGAAATAGATGCAGTAGATGATGATGGCGACAACGGCGAAGATGGGGAGCGCTCCGGGCAGGCTTTCGAAACGCTGCTTCCAGGTGAAGCCGGTAACGGGCGGGCCGAGGCCCTTGTTGCGCTTCGCCATCCAGACGACCAGCGCTCCATAGATCAGCGCCGAGACGGCACCCGGGAGGAAGCCGGCAAGGAGAAGCTGTCCAACCGACTGCTCGACGATGATGGCGTAGATCACCAGGATCGCCGACGGCGGAATCAGCGACGCCAGGGTCCCTCCGGCCGCGACGACACCTGCTGCGAAGCGCTTGTCGTAACCGATCCTCAGCATTTCCGGGATGGCGATGCGGGCGAACACCGCCGACGTCGCGACAGAGGCACCCGACACCGCGGCGAACCCGGCGGTGGCGAACACCGTGGCGACGCCGAGCCCGCCGGGCAGCCAGCCGACCCATCGTTTCGCCGCCTCGAACAGAGTCCGCGTCAGTCCGGCGAAGTATGCGAGATACTCGATCAGGATAAACGTCGGGATGAGCGAGAGGGCATAGGTCGTCGATTTCGAGTGGGGGATAGTTCCGGCGATGGAGATCGCCACGTCCAGTCCCTTCAGGGCGCCGTATTTCTCGGCGAAGATCCAGAACAGCCCGAGGAACCCGACGGTCGCCGCGGCGAAGGCGACGCGCATCCCGACGATGACGAGGACAACGAGAACGCCGGAGAGGACAAGGCCGATATCGAAGGGGTCCATTATCTGATACCTCCTTCAGCGCGCGTTCCGTTTCCGGCGAACGTCATCGACTCGGCCTCCTGGGCGGCTTGCGCGGCGGCATCCTCGATGAGGGGAACCGCCACGGGGCGATCCGTCCCGCTCCGAACCCCACGCCAGTAGCCCCAGAGCTGGAGCGCCAGCCGCAGGGCGAGAATGCCGAGGGCCACCGGCACCAGGAGCTTGGCGGGCCAGGTCGGCAAGGCGATATCGATGGAGCTGTCACCGTTCTCGTAGGCGCGAAGGAAATGCCGCCATGAGCCGAGGGTCAGCGCCAGGGTCAGAAGCAGCATCACCAGAGCCGAAAGAAACTCGGCGCCCCACAGGGCGCGCCCGCGCAGCAGCCCGACGACGATGTCCATGCGGATGTGACCGCCTAGGCGCTGGCAGTAGGAAATGCCCAGGAACGCGAACACCGCCATGAACTGCTCGACCCAGTCGATGAAACCGGGGACGGGCGCGTTGAACAGCTTGCGGCCGACGATCTGCGCGACGGCCAGGAGCATAAGGGCGAGGATCACGATGCCGCCGGTGAGCGCTAGGTAACGCTCCAACCGAAAGATCGCGCGATCGGCTTGGCTGAGTCGAGAGCCGTCCTCAACAACCGGAGGGGCGGACATGTCCAGTCTCCCATCTGAGAAAAAGTCGGCCGTGCGGTCCGCGGAGACCGCACGGCCAGTGTGGGGGAGAACTATTTCCGCAGGGTGCTGATCACCAGGTCGTAGAGTTCCTGGGCCGGCAGTCCCTTCGCCGACATGCTCTTGATCCACTCGTCGCGGGCGGGTCCGGCGACCTGCTGCTTGAACGCAGACAACTGCTCATCCGTGAAGGTGATCTTGGAGATCCCCTTGTCTTTGAGCGTCGGCCCCCAGGCATCCATGGTGTTGCCTGCGTAGTAGGTGACGTAATGGTCCAAGGCCTCGTCGACGGAACCCAGCAGCGCCTGGCGATGGGCATTCGAGAGCTGGCCAAGCGCATCGGAGTTCACGACGACCGGGCAGTTGACGGTTCCGGGGTTGAGGTTGGTGGTCCACCAGTCGGCGATATCGACGGTGCGGAACGACATGTGGGCATGGGGTGCGAACGCTACTGCCGACACCACGCCCGATTCGAGCGCGTTGTAGACTTCCGACGCGGTCATCGACGTCGGCACCGCGCCGACCGCCTTCATCGCCTTGCCGATACCGCCGGTGGCGCGGATGCGGATGCCCTTGAAGTCGTCCAGTCCGCTTGGCGGATTGCCGACTCCGGCGACGTTGTATTGGGGCAACGGCGACGGCATCAGCAGTGTCGCGTTCCAGCGTGCGAGGTCCTTCCGCACCGCCGGATGGGCGTAGACGGCCTTCGAAACCATCACTTCCTGTTCCAGCGACGAGACACCGAGGAACGGCAGTTCGAGGACGGTGATGGAGGGGTTCTTGTCCCGGTGATAGCCGGCGCAGAACTGCACCTTCTCGAAGGCGCCGACGGAGATGCCGTCGAGGTTCTCCCTGTTTTTGGACAGTCCCCCGTAGGAAATCTTCAGCTTGAACTCGCCGTTGGTCTTTTGATCGACGAGTTCGGCCAGCTTCTCGACGTGCTCGGTGAAGGCGCGCCGCTTGCCCCACAGCGAGACGTTCCACTCCACGGACGCGGCCGTGACTTCAGCCGCGGAGAAAGCCAAAATCGCCGCGGCGAGCGATACTGTTTTCCACTGTCGCTTGGTCATTTCTGTCTCCCATCTGAAACGAGGTTTTGGTCAACGTCTGTTCGTTGCCGAGGTCCATTGCAGCGGGGATGCCAAGCCGGACGTGGGCGGTCTCCGGGATCGGGAGAACGCCTTCCAGGGCATTGGTTCACCTTGGGAAAAAAATTGGCCAGCCGGACGAGGCGATCGGGCGGGCGCACGAACCTTTCGGACTTCCGCAGGGGAAAATCCGCCCGCAGGCGGATTTCCGCGAGGTGATCTAGCGGTAACTCGTGCTGGTGAGCCCGTAGCGGGCGAACTTTTCGTTGAGGGTGCGCCGGGCGATACCGAGGTCGGCCGTGGCGTCGTCCATTCTTCCGGCGTTCGCCGCCAGCGCGCGGTCGATCAGCAGCTTCTCGTAGCGCTCGACGCTCTGCTTCAAGGAGAGCTGTCCATCGCCTTCGGTGGGCAGCGCACGGAGCGCCTCGGCGACCGAGCCACGGCCGCGCCGCGCGGCCAAGATACGGCGTTCGGCGACGTGGCGCAGTTCGCGGACGTTGCCCGGCCAATCGTGGACCAGCAACGCCGCGACGTCGTCTCCGGTCTGGTTGGGGGCGTCCACCTCGTAGGTGCGGGCGAAGTGATCGAGGTAATGGCGAAACAGCAGCACGACATCGTCACCGCGCGCACGTAGCGGCGGGATCCGCAGGATCAACGTGTTCAACCGATAGGCCAGGTCTTCCCGGAAGGCCCCCTCGCTCACGCGGCTTTCCAATATGTCGTTGGTCGCGCTGACGACCCGCACATCAACGGCCCTGGGCTTGGAGCTGCCGACCGGCACCACTTCGCGCGCTTCCAGCGCCCGCAACAGTTTGGGTTGCTGATGGAGCGGGCAGGCACACAGTTCGTCGAGGAACAGGGTTCCATGGGACGCCGACACGAAGTGGCCCGGCGACGACTTGCTCGCGCCGGTGAAGGCGCCAGCCAGATGACCGAACATCTGGGATTCGAAAAGCTCGTCGGGAACAGCGGCGCAGTTGACAGCGACAAAGGGACCGGCGCAGCGGGCGCCGAGGTCGTGCAGGGCGCGGGCGACGAGTTCCTTGCCGGTACCGGTCTCCCCGAGAATGAGGGTTGAGGCCTGCGTATCGGCGGCGTCCTCGACGTCTTCGCGCAATTTCCGCATCTCCGGGCAGTCGCCCAGCAGGATCGCGTCGAGGCCGGTCAGGCGTTGCAGACGCTCCCGAAGGTTCAGGTTTTCGCTGCGCAGGCGGCCGACTTCCGCGGCGCGCTGAACGACATCCAAAAGGCGTGACGGCTGGAACGGCTTCTCGATGAAATCGAAGGCGCCGGCCCGCATCGCCTCGACGGCCATGGACACGTCGCCGTGCGCGGTGATCAACACGACCGGAAGCGCGATGTTGTCCGTGTCCAGCTGGCCCAGCAGATCGATCCCGGTCATGCCGGGCATGCGGACGTCGCTGACCAAGACGTCGGGGCGGTTGGTGCGGAGCGCTGACAGGGCGTCCGGGGCCGACGGACAGGCTTCGGCGACGCAGCCCGATTTGGTCAGGTACTGCGTCAGCGAGTCCCGCATCTCCCGGTCGTCGTCGACGATGAGGACGTTCAAAGGCGCATCATGCGGGGACATTTGCGGTTCCTTGCGGCAAGGGCAGTTCGAGCACGAATTCGGCACCGCCGGTTTCCAGGTTCCGTGCCGACAGCGTTCCGCCATGCTCCTTCACGATGCTTGCCGATATTGCAAGTCCGAGGCCAAGTCCCTCGCCCGAAACCTTGGACGTGACGAAGGGCTCGAAGATGCGTTCTTCCTCGCCGCCGGTCAGGCCTTTGCCGGTGTCGCGAACAATGATCCTCGCATGGTCGGCGTAAGTTTTCGTCTCGATGGCAAGGTCTTTCCGCTCCGCCGTGCGCATGGAGTCGAGGGCGTTGCGGATTAGATTGACCAGGACCTATTCCAGGCGCATCCGGCCGCCCCGAACCGTCACCGATTGGCTCGCGCCGTAGCAGTCCAGGCGGGCGCCCTCGGTGTCGATGGCGGGTTTCATGGTTTCGAGCGCACCGGCGACGACATCCGTGAGATCGACATCTTCGAAGGCTTCTCCGCCACGGCGGGCAAAGAACCGCAGTTGGCGGGTGGTTTCGCTCATCCGATCCACCAGCCGGTCCAGCGTTCCCAGAAACGTGTCGTGCTGTTCGGGGTGTTGCGATTGATCGGCGTCGCTGCCGCCAGGCAACTGCGCGCCGGCGATGTAGGTCTTCATCGCCGACAGCGGCTGTCCGAGCTCGTGGCTGACCGACGCCGCCAGTTGCCCCAGCGCCGCCAGCTTTGAGCTTTGGCGCAGCTCCTTCTGGGTCCGTTGCAGCCGTTTTTCCGCCTGGATGCGTTCTTCGACTTCGCGGGCCAGTTCCTGGTTGAGGCGATTGAGGGTGTCACGTTCCTTCTGGGAGCTGATCAGCAGCCCGCGGATGCGCTCCGAACGGCGAAACAGGAACAGCGCCAGCAACAGGGCCAACACCAGTCCGGTCGCACCCATGACGACGAGGCTCCGCTCAAGGACCCGTTCGTACGGTGACAGGAAATGCAGGGTCCAGCCCAGCCGCCCGACGTTCGCGGTATGCTCGACGAACCGCACCTGATCGATGGAGACGATGGCCCCGTCCCGATCGACGCCAAGCGGCGTCAGCGGCTCCTGACCGAATTGTTTCCTCGCGGCAATGCGCTCGCGTGTGGCGGAATCGAGGGCGCCGATGGGGTGATAGCGCCAAGTGTTTTCTCCGGACAGCACGATCACGCCGTCGGCGTTGACGACGAAGACTTTCTCCTCGAGGTCTTCCCAGTCCGCTTCGAGCCGTCGCCGGTCTACCTTGACGGCGATGGCGCCGACGATCCGCCCATCATCCGTCATCACGGGATGGGAAACGAAGTACCCCGGGATGCCGGTGGTGGCGCCGATCGCGAAGTACTCCCCGGAGCGTCCGGAGAGCGCATCCTTGAAGTAGGGCCGGAACCCGTAGTTCTGTCCTAAGAAGGTTTGAGGACTGTTCCAGTTCGATGCGGCGATCGTCCAGCCGTTCTCGTCCATCAGATAGATGGCGTCGGCGCCGGTCGACTCGGCGTAGCGCGCCAGCCTCTCGTTGAGAGTCGGCGGCGGCGCACCCTCCGCGGCCTCGATGATCCCCCGGTCCTCGGACAGGATCGGCGGCAGGGTCTGGTAGCGCTCCATGACCGATATCAGGGATGTCAGGTGGGGTGCCGCGTCGCGCGCCGACGCCTCGATCTCCCGAGCGACATGGAATCCCTCGGAGAACCTATACCCCACCCAGACGGCGGCAAGTGTGAGGGCCGCCAGACCGATCGCCGCGACCGTTCGGCGAGGCGTGTACCCAGCCGTGGACTCGCTCATGAACACGTTTTTACTCGATCAGAGCGCGCGAGTCCGCTTCTGACGCCCCTTTTAAGGGGGCGGACCCTCGCCGCCGTCGGTGCCGGGTTCCCGCTGCGCCGCGGCACGATCGGATTCCTGCTGGGCGTTTCGCGCCATTGCCCAGACGATGATCCGGGCGACGGCGAGGCCGGCGATCCAGCCGGCGAGGGGGACGACGAAGATGAGGTCGAAGAAGGGGTCGCGGATGTTGCCGCCGGTGCGCCATAGCGCGTAGCCCATCCAGCCGGCGGTGGCGAAGTGGCCAACGGTCATCCAGAAGGACCGGCTGCGAAAATTGACGGTCACGGGTCGCTGTTCCTCACCGGTGGACGATGCAGTCGGCGACGTCGATCCGCTCTTGCCACCGGTGGCGCTCCAGTTCGGCGTCGAGGTGTTCCGCCTCGGGGTAGCCGACGCACAGATAGGCGATCAGCCGCCAGGCCTCCGGCACGTCGAGGGCGGCGTCGACCGTCGCCGCATCGAGGATCGAGACCCAGCCGACGCCGAGGCCGTGGGCCCGCGCCGCCAGCCACAGGGCGTGCACGGCGGCGACTACCGAATATCGCAGCATCTCCGGCATGGTGCGCCGGCCGAGCCCGTCGCCGAGCGCCGTCGCGGTGTCGGCATAAACGGCCAGATGGACCGGCGCGCAGTCGAGCCCGGCCAGTTTCAGAGAGGCGTAGAGCCGCGCCCGCTCACCATGGTAGTCGGCCAGGGCATCGCGGTTGCAGGCCTCGAAACTGGCCCGCACCGCCTGGCGGCGCAGCGGGTCATCGACCTTGACGAAGCGCCACGGCTGGCTGTTGCCGACCGACGGCGCCAGGCCGGCGAGCGCAATCAGCCGGTCGACCAGCGCCCCATTGACCGGGTCTTCACGGAACCGCCGCACGTCGCGGCGCCAGCGGAGCAGCGCCTCGAACTGGTCGCGGAAAGCGTCGTCGAAGGCGGGTGGGGTGGCTGTCGTCGGGGGTTCGTCCATCGCCGGCTACTGGTAGACCGACGCCCGCGTCGGCGCAAGGCCGTGACAAGCGGACGCGGCTGGACCATAAGGGTCGGCATGGGAGGAGAGCGGACCCGACGCGCCGGAACGTGCCGGCGTCTTGTCGCGGTGGCGACGGCGATCCTGGCCTTTTTGGCGGCGCCCGGCGGGGCGTCGGCTCAGGCCGGTGACGGCGACGAAGCTGCCGCCTGGGCGGCGCTGAAGGCGGGAGGCCGGCTGGCGCTGATCCGCCACGCGGAAGCACCGGGCACCGGTGACCCCCCGGGATTCAAGCTCGACGACTGCACGACCCAGCGCAACCTGTCGACCGCGGGCCGGGAGCAGGCACGGGCCATCGGCCGGAGCCTGCGTCAGGCGGACATTCCCGTCGACCGCGTTTTGTCGAGCGAGTGGTGCCGGTGTCTGGAAACCGCCGAGCTGATGGCCGTCGGCCCGGTGGATACGTTGCCGGCGCTGAATTCCTTCCATGGCTTTCCTGAACGCGAGCGTCCGCAGATGGCGGCGCTGCGAATCTGGGTTGCCACCACCGAGCCGCAGGGCACCGCCATCCTCGTCACCCACCAAGTGGTCATCCGCGTCCTCGTCGGGATCCCCGCGCGTTCCGGGGAGATTGTTGTGGTCGAACCCTATGACGATGGCACGGTGACGCTGATCGGACGGATTCCGCCGCCGTGATGTTCGCCGCAGAGGACGAAGAACGCGGCGCGGAAGCCCGCCGGGGGCCGGGGTTCCGCTCGGCCGTGGCGCGGGCACACTATCTCGCGGCTTACGCCGAATCGCTGAGGGCGTGGCCCGTGGCCCATGCAACGCGCATGGTGCCGACCCGCTTCGGCGACACCCACGTCATCGACTGCGGTCCCGCCGACGCGCCCCCTGTCGCGTTGCTCCACGGCGCCGCGGTCAGCTCGACCAGCTGGGCGGCCAACGTCGCGCCCTTGGCGGCGCGCTTTCGTGTCCTGGCCGTCGACCGGGTCGGCGATGTCGGGCGCAGTGTCGTCCGCCGGCTGCCCGCCGATGCGGACGGGTATGCGATTTGGTTGAGCGACGTGCTGGACGCCCTCGGCGTCGGGCACGCCCACGTCGTTGGGCTCTCCTACGGCGGGCTGCTGGCGCTCAACCTGGCGGTCCGGGCGCCACACCGGGTCGACCGGCTGGTTGCCGTCGATCCCGGCTCGCTGGTGCCGCTGCGCAAGCGCTGGCTGTTCAAGGCCATTGCTTCGATGGTGGCGCCCAACCGCCAGCGATTCGACAAGCTGGACACCTCGAAAAACCTCCCCTTTGTCGCCGGTTTCTGATTCACTGACGGAATCGGTCCCGGGAGAGTGGAATGAAGGGTCAACTTGGATTTTTCGATCTTGATGAACGCTACGCGCAGCTCAGTAAGTCGGGCGATCGGCTGGAGCGGCTTTCCGAAGTGGTTAACTTCGAGGCCTTTC
>Ga0209790_1000177_pt1 | contig 12697 bp, 15 predicted proteins | sample WorMetG1aBELIZE2_FD_187420 | JGI IMG/M metagenome (GOLD analysis project Ga0209790, IMG submission 187420) | Marine gutless worms symbiont microbial communities from Max Planck institute for Marine Microbiology, Germany - Inanidrilus... ... | reverse complement strand
GTTAGAACTCCATCTTTACCTGTCAGACCTTTACCTGATTTTAAATCAGCTAAGGCCTTGTCTATATCAAATTTTGCTTCCATGTCTGTCTCCTTAAATTATCATATTTTAAGTTTTGACACAGAATTATGAACACTACCGGCAAAAAGGGAACCTAAAGCTCCCTTAATAGCAAGAGTTTAAATAAGACTATTCAAGCGCCTTTTTGATTTTATCTTTTGCTCGGTCGATTTCCTTATCAACTTTTTCCTTCATCATTTCAGTTGAACTTTTTTCTTCTTCCATTTTAGCTTTAGCCTCTTCTTCCATCTTGGACTTTTCTTCGGCAGCTTTCTTAGCCTCTTCTTCCATCTTGGCTTTTTCCTCAGCCATTAGTCTGGCTTCTTCTTCGGCTTTAGCCTTGGCTTCAGCTTCCATTTTAGCCTTTTCTTCGGCAGCGGCTTTAGCTTCTTCTTCCATTTTCATTTTAGCTTCGGCTTCCATCTTGGCTTTTTCATCAGCCATTTTTTTTGCCTCTAGCTCCATTTTGGCCTTATCAGCTTCCATTTTGCTGGATGCGGCTTCCATCTTGGCTTTTTCCGTCTCCATCTTCATGTTTTCCGCTGATTTATCCGAACTGTCACAAGCTGCTAAAGCAAATGTGCTCCCCAGTAAAACAATCAAAAGTTTTTTCATGATTCTCTCCTTATAAAAAATAAATAAATCTTAAAATTAACCGCGCAACGCGTTTATTCTTTCATCCAAAGGCGGATGCGACATAAATAATCGTTTAATCCCGTCTGGTCTGCCGCCCCTAATACCGAAGGCCGCCATTTGCTCCGGCATTTTAGGTTCGCCATGCGCCTGCTTTAGCCGTTCTAATGCCCGAATCATGCTTTGTTTGCCAGCCAATCTTGCCCCACCTTTATCAGCTCTGAATTCCCTAAGTCGGCTAAACCACATAACAATAATTGAAGCCAGAATCCCCAGAACCAGTTGAGCCACAATTGTAGTTATGAAGAAACCAATTCCATGGCCGCTTTCGTTTTTCAGTATCGCCCGATCCACAAAATTTCCTATAACTCTGGCAAAGAATATCACAAATGTATTCACTACCCCCTGAATTAAGGTCATGGTGACCATATCACCATTTGCCACATGTGAAATTTCATGCCCAATTACTGCCTCGGCTTCTTCCTGATTCATGACATTCAAAAGCCCGGAACTTACCGCTACCAGAGCATTGTTTTTGCTCGCACCGGTGGCAAATGCATTTACATCCGGCGTATCAAATATTCCAACTTCCGGCATACCAATCCCGGCCTCTTGTGCCTGGCGGGCAACTGTATCCATCAGCCACTGTTCCTGATTGCTTTCAGGGCTTTCAATGATCTTGACTCCCATTGACATTTTTGCCATGAATTTTGACATAAATAACGATATAAGAGCACCGCCAAAACCAAATACTGCTGAGAAAATCAAAAGTCCCTGACTGTTGATTCCGCCACCAACGCTATCCATATAAGAATCAAAACCAAACAGGCTAAGAACTATGTATAAAACAGTAATTACCGCAAGGTTAGTCAGTAAAAATAAGAATATACGCATAAATTCCTCGTTAAAATTTCAATAGTTTGACCAGTATAAATTAAGAAAGTTTTTGTTTTAACAGCCGGTTTATTTCCGCCGGGTTAGCCTTACCCCTGGAGGCCTGCATAACCTGGCCGACAAAATAGCCTAAAACCTTGTCTTTACCGGCTTTATATTGGGCAACCTGAGCCGGATTGTCATCTATAACTTCATCCACCATTTTCTCAATCGCTCCAATGTCAGTTATCTGCTTAAGGCCTTTACTCACAATTATTTCATCTGCGCTGCCCTGCCCTTGCCACATGCACTCAAACACCGACTTGGCGATTTTGCCGGAAATAGTATTATCCTTAATTCTGGCTATAAGTTCTCCTAACATTTTAGCGCTCACCGGGCTTTTATCAATCGCAAATCCCTCTTTATTAAGTCTGGCTGTTAAATCACCCATTAGCCAGTTAGCCGTCAACTGTGCATCTTGGGCTATCGCCAAAGTCTTTTCAAAATAAGCCGATATTTCTTTACTGGCGGTTAACACGCTGGCTTTATAGGCGTCAAGCTCGTACTCCTGCATAAACCTGTGTTTCTTTTGATCCGGCAACTCCGGCAAACTCTGACGGATAGCATCTATATAAGCGGCATCAAGATTTAAAGGCAATAAGTCAGGATCTGGAAAATATCGGTAATCATGTGACTCTTCCTTGCTGCGCATAGAACGGGTTGTGCCCTGGTTTACATCATATAACCTGGTTTCCTGCACTACCTTTCCGCCTTCTTCCAGTATTGCTGCTTGTCTTTGCTGTTCGAAGCCAATAGCCTTTTCCATAAACCTGAAGGAATTCAAATTCTTGATTTCGGCCCTGGTGCCAAATTCTGCCTGTCCCTCGGGTCTTAAGGAAATGTTAACATCCATTCGAAACGAGCCCTCCTGCATATTACCGTCACATATTCCAAGATAAGTAACCATCGAGTAAATTTTCCTCGCATAGGCTACAGCTTCAGCGGCGCTTCCAAGATCAGGCTCCGAGACAATCTCCAACAGAGGTGTGCCAGAGCGGTTAAGATCAATTCCACTCATCCCGGAATACTCTTCATGTAAGGATTTACCGGCATCCTGCTCAAGATGAGCCCTGGTTACCCCAATCAGTTTACTGCTGCCGTCTGCAAGGTCAATTTCTACCTGACCCTTGCCAACCACCGGCAATTCAAACTGGCTGATTTGATAGCCGCTAGGTAAATCAGGATAAAAATAATTCTTACGGGCAAATACCGATTTAGACGGTATATAGGAATTAATCGCACAACCGAACATTACCGCCATTTCTACGGCTTTTTCATTTAAAACCGGCAACGCCCCCGGCATCCCAAGGTCAACCAGGCAGGCCTGGGTATTAGGTGCGGCACCAAATTTTATCGAAGCACCAGAAAAAATCTTGGAATTAGTAGCGAGTTGGGCATGAATCTCAAGGCCAATTACGGTTTCAAAATGCATGTTCATTCAAACTCCACAGGAAGTCTGCTATGCCAATCAGTAATCTTTTGGTATTTATGCGCAAAGTTTAAAATCTCGCTTTCATTATTATTATTGCCGATAATCTGCAAGCCTACCGGCATATCTTTAGCAAAACCTGCTGGAACCGAGATCGCCGGCAATCCTGCCAGATTAACTGCAATCGTATATATATCTGACAAGTACATTGAGATCGGGTCTTTGATTTCACCTTTTTTTGTAGCAGTATGCGGAGCTACCGGCCCCATTATCACATCAACTTCAGTAAAGACTTTTTGAAAATCATCGTGTATCAGGCGTCTTAATTTTTGCGCTTGTAAATAGTAGGCATCATAGTATCCAGCCGATAAAACGTAAGTTCCAATCATAATCCGACGCTTGACCTCAGATCCGAAACCTTCACCACGGGAGCGCTCGTACATATCCAGTAAATCTTTAGGATCTGCGCAGCGGTGACCAAAACGCACCCCATCATAACGCGCAAGATTAGATGAGCATTCGGCAAGTGCGATAACATAATAAGCTGGCAGTGATAGTTCAGTATTTGGCAAAGAAACTTCTATAATTTCGCATCCTAGATTGGCGTATTCATGAATCGCGCTCTCAACTGCCTCCCGCACATCAAGATCAAGACCCCTGGCGAAAAATTCCTTTGGCAAGCCAATCTTTTTACCTTTTAAGGATTTGTTTAATTCAACTGTAAAATCCGGAGTTTCAAGTTCACTGCTGGTTGAGTCTTGAGGATCAAATCCAGACATAATATTTAGCAGTAACGCTGCATCTTCAGCAGTTCTTGTCAAAGGTCCGCCTTGATCCAAGCTGGAAGCATAGGCAATCATGCCCCAACGCGATACCCGCCCATAAGTAGGTTTAAGTCCGGTTACTCCGCAAAGCGCAGCAGGCTGGCGAATTGAGCCGCCAGTATCGGTACCGGTGGCAACCGGAGTTAAAGCTGCCGCTACTGCCGCGGCCGAACCGCCGGAGGAGCCGCCGGGAATTCTGTTTAAGTCCCAGGGATTGCTTACTTCGCCGTAAAAGGAAGTTTCATTACTGGAACCCATGGCAAATTCATCCATGTTGGTTTTGCCCAAGGTTACCATGCCTGCTGAATTTAATTTACTTACTACCGTTGCATCGTATGGCGCCATAAAATTATCCAGCATTTTAGAACCACAGGAAGTTTTTATCCCATCAGTGCAAAAAATATCCTTGTGCGCCAACGGGATACCGGTCAAAGCTCCGGCAGTGCCAGCGGCTATTTGTTCGTCGGCCTGCTGCGCCTTTTTAAGTGCCTCAGTTTCACTTAGCGTAATAAAGGCATTTAATTTGGAATCATACTTTTTGATTCTGTCGATAAAAAGCGAGGTTAATTCGACACTGCTGATATTCTTGCTCTTAAGCTCATTAGATAGCTCAACCAGAGTTTTTTGATACATATTTATTCGATTACCTTGGGCACCAAATATAGGCCGCTATCAACTTTCGGGGCAATTTCCTGATATTTGGTACTCTGGTCAGTTTCGGTTACTTTATCGGCCCTTAATCTTTGGTTAGCATTATGCGGATTGGTCAAAGGTTCCACATTTTCAGTATCCACTGACTGCATATGCTCCACAAATTTAAGTATGTTATTCAGATCTTCAATATATGAATCTACTTTTGAATCTTCCAGCTTCAACCTTGAAAGATGGGCGATTTTTTCTATGTCTTTTTTATCAAGAGACATGGGTTAATTTAAAATTCCAGGAAAGCCGCGTATTGTACGTCAAAACCTAAAACCAGGACAGTTAAGTGCTTAAATAATTTTATAAATATAACATCTGATAGTTTATAATTTGAGGTTTAGTGTCTGAAACACCTTTATCATATGTTCAAGAAGTTATTGGGTTTTTTTTCCAACGACATTTCCATTGACCTTGGCACTGCCAATACCCTCATTTATTCACTAGGTCAGGGAATTGTATTAAATGAACCTTCGGTAGTCGCCTTATATACTGAGGGCAGCAACCCAAGTAAAAAAATTGCTGCGGTCGGCATGGAAGCCAAAAGAATGCTGGGCAGAACCCCAGGCAATATTGATGCAATTCGCCCGATGAAAGATGGAGTTATTGCAGATTTTCACGTTACCGAAAAAATGCTGCAGCACTTTATCCATCAGGTACATGAAAACAAATTTTTCAAGCCCAGCCCCAGAGTATTAATTTGCGTGCCATGTGGGGCAACTCAGGTGGAACGCAGGGCAATTCGGGAATCGGCCGCCGGCGCTGGCGCCCGAAACGTATATTTAATTGAAGAGCCGATGGCGGCCGCTATTGGCGCTGGACTGCCGGTAGATGAACCTGGCGGTTCCATGGTAGTAGACATTGGCGGCGGCACTACCGAGGTAGCGATAATTTCCTTAAGCGGGATAGTGTATTCCTCCTCAGTCAAAGCCGGTGGCGATAAAATCGATGATGCAATTATTCACTACGTACGCCGCAACTACGGCAGTCTGATTGGCGAATCGACTGCTGAAAAAATAAAAAATGAAATCGGCACTGCTTTCCCCGGTGAGGAATTGATGGAAATTGAGGTTAGGGGCCGTAATCTGGCTGAAGGAGTACCCAGACCTTTTATAATTAATAGCAATGAGGTTATGGAAGCAATACAAGAGCCACTTATGGATATTGTACGGGCTATAAGAGCCGCTTTGGAACAGTCGCCGCCAGAGCTGGCGGGTGATATTTCCGAGCATGGCATGGTGCTAACCGGAGGTGGCGCCTTGCTTAAAGGTCTGGATCGATTACTAACCGAGGAGACCGGCTTACCGGTAGTGATTGCCGAAGATCCTTTAACTTGTGTCGCCCGGGGCGGTGGCCGGGCCCTAGAGATGATGAACGAGGCTGGCATGTCAAACTTTTTTATTGAATAAAATGCTACTTTGTAATCCAGAATGGAGCTAAAATCCGGGGCCGATAAAAAATTATTCGCTAAAGCTCCTTCCCATATAACCAGGCTGTTATTTTTAATTTTATTGTCCATTGTAATCATGACAATGGATTACCGCTATAAAAGCCTGGAAAGTGTCAGAACCTGGTTAAATACAGCTTTGTATCCGGTATATTTTGCAGCCGACATCCCGCTGAAGTTTGGCAGCTGGCTTGGCACCTTTTTTACCGAAAAAACCGAATTAATATCCACCAATGATTTACTAAAAAATGAAAACATGCAGTTAAAAAAACAACTGCAGAAAAGCCGCTATATTGAGAATGAAAATCATAGGCTGCGTGGTTTGCTCAAGATGAGTTCTCGTTTGCTCAAAGATGATGCCCAAATTGCCGAAGTATTAAACGTTAAACCGAATCTTGATCAGAATGAATTGCTGATTAACAAAGGCCTGTCTGACGGCGTATTCAAGGGACAGCCGGTACTTAATACTAAAGGAGTTATTGGCCAGGTTATCCATGTGGCCCTGAAAACCAGCACGGTGTTATTAATAACTTCGCCCCGTCATGCGCTGCCGGTACAAATTAATGAAAACCTGTACCGCGCCACTGCCCAGGGCAACGGGTCTTTGGCTAATTTAAAATTAAAGCGGGTCTCACCTTTTATAGAGATCAAACCAGGATTTCTTGTAGAAACTTCCGGTCTCGGCGGTGTATTCCCACCCGGCTATCCAGTAGGCATAGTCGATAAAGTAATCCCGCAATCTTTGTTTACAAAAGTGGAGGTCAAGCCCTTTGCTGATAATTTACAGATCAGAGAAATTTTATTAATCTGGCCGCCTAAACATAGTAACAGTACAAACGATGGTAGCTAAAACTAATATATTTGAAATCTTGCCAGTAGTTTTTATGCTGTTCCTGGGATTGGTTCTGGTTGTTATAAAACTTCCTGAAAATCTTATGCCGTTCAAACCTAATCTGGTGGTTTTAACTTTATTCTATGTCTGTCTGTATATGCCGGAAAGAATAAATATCTTAAGCGCCTGGATTATCGGACTTTTGCTTGACAGCCTGGACGGTTTTATCCTGGGTAATAATGCCGTACAGTTTGCAGTATTTGCAACAGTTCTTACAATCTTTCAGCGCCGTATTCGCATGTATACTATTGTGCAACAGAGTCTAATTTTATTATTGTTAAGCTTATTAATTATGTCAGTTGAATTCGGCCTTATGTATATCACACAAAACTCTGGATTTGAGTGGCTTTACTGGTTAAGAGCGCTTGCTACTGCCCTTGTCTGGCCTGTTTTTTATTTAGCCTTAAGCGCACTTCGGCTTAAGCTATACAGCAATTTATCTAACTAATACAGGGAACCAGAATAAATTTAACTGCCAGAACCTAAATGAAAAATTTATATCAGGCTAAAAATATCCAGAATTTCTTCATGGAATTTAAAAGCCGAGTCTGGTTTATTTTATTGTTTGTGGTTATTTTGATTTCAATTCTAGGCTTCAGGCTGCATTTTGTGCAGATCAAGCAACATGAGCGCTATATTACAGAATCGAATAATAATCGCATCCAGATAAAAGCCATTCCTCCAGTACGCGGTAAAATTTATGACCGGCAAGGCAATGTTCTGGCTGGCAATACCTTGTTTTATAACTTGGGAATAATTGTAGAACATACCTCAAATCTTAAAAAAACCATAAACAGAATTCAGGAACTTATTGAAGTCTCTGCTGAAGATCTAACAAAATTTAACAAAAACCGTAAAAATACCAGAGCCTATGAACCGGTAGTCTTAAGACGCAAGCTAAACGAAGCCGAAATAGCCAGGATTGAAGTTAATCAATATCAAATGCCGGGAGTGGAAATTCTTACCCAATATGACCGCCACTACATCTTACCGGTAGCTTTTTCACACGTGGTTGGTTATGTAGGGCGAATTAATAAAGATGAACTGGAATCGATAGATCAGGGTAATTACAAACTTACCAGCCATATTGGCAAGACCGGCGTGGAAAAATCCTATGAAGACATACTGCATGGTACCACTGGCCATAAAAAGGTTGAAACAGACTCGCACGGTAAAATATTAAGAACCCTGGATATAACCGAACCGGTAGCAGGCAGTGACATATTCCTTACGATTGACAGTCGGCTGCAAGAATTAGCTTTAGAATTGATGCAGGATAAAAGAGGCTCAATTATTGCGATAAATCCGGAAAATTTTGAGGTTCTGGTGATGCTCAGCAGCCCGGGGTTTGATACAAATCTTTTTGTAAATGGCATAAGCCACAAGGATTATAACGCCCTTAGAGATTCTATAGATATACCACTATTTAACCGCAGTGTTAATGGTAAATATCCGCCCGGTTCTACTATTAAGCCTTTTGTGGGTTTGGCTGGTCTGGAATCAGGTATAATCAATTCAAAAACCAGAGTCTATTGTAAAGGCCATTATCAAATCAAGAACACCAAACGCAAATTTAGAGACTGGAAGAAAAGCGGACATGGCCATACTAATATAAAAAAAGCTATTACCGAATCCTGTGATGTTTATTTTTATGACCTGGCATATAACCTAGGAATAGACAGAATCAAGCCTTATATTAACCTTTTTGGTTTTGGCCGCAAAACCGGTATTGACCTGCCATATGAATCTCAGGGTTTTGTGCCGTCTAAAGAATGGAAAAAAACCCAGCAAAACCCGAAATGGAACCCCGGTGAAACTTTAAATGTTGGAATCGGCCAGGGCAAATTGCAAATCACCCCTTTGCAGATAGCTTACGCCACTGCCGCTTTGGCTAATTATGGCAAAGCCTACAAACCAAAAGTTGTGCATAAAATTAAAGCGGCTGACTCCAGCCTGGAATCTCCTGTAACAACAATCCCTCCAGTATTGGATCAAGAGATTCCTATTGTAAATCCAAAAAACTGGAACAACATGATTGATGCCATGCAAAAAGTAGTTCACTCTGCTCGCGGCACCGCCAGACGTATAAGCGTCAATACCCCATACAAAATTGCCGGCAAAACCGGTACCGCGCAGGTTTTTACCGTAAAACAAAACCAGGAATATGATGAAAAAAAGCTGGCAGAAAGACTGCATGATCACGCCTTGTTTATTGCTTTCGCTCCAGCAGCTAATCCCAAAATCGCGGTAGCGGTAATCGTGGAAAACGGCAAACATGGCGGCTCAACTGCTGCACCTATTGCTAAAAGTATTATGGACAAATATTTGCTGGAACTGCTTCCAGCCAATGAACCTGACGATATAGAAGATGAAAAGCCCACTTGATCCTGACAACAAACCCAAACGGGATTTATTACAGATTATTAAAATTGATCCGTTGTTGCTGTTGCAGATCGGAATTTTAGCCGCTATTGGCCTTTTAGTGTTATATAGCGCCAGTGGTCAGGATATGCAGCTGATGAAAAGGCAATTTATTCATTACGCACTGGGTTTTAGCGCAATGCTGGCTATTGCCCAGATAAAAATCGAATATCTGAAAATTAGCGGCATTGCGGCTTTTGTTTTATGTATTTTATTATTGATTATAGTTTTGTTCTTCGGCGCCGCTCATAAGGGCGCACAGCGTTGGCTGGATTTAGGTTTTATGCAGTTTCAGCCATCGGAACTAATGAAATTAGCCCTGCCGATGATGACTGCATTTTATTTTTCAAAAAGCCTGATGCCGGTAAAACCCATACAGTTCATAGTAGCTGCGCTAATTATTTTAATTCCGACTTTGCTGATAGTAATTCAACCGGATCTAGGCACTTCCATATTGATAGCTAGTTCTGGCATCTTTGTGATATTTTTTGCCGGATTATCCTGGAAAATAATTTTAATTTTGTTAGCGGCAATTGCAGCATTTTTACCGGTGTTCTGGAATTTTTTTATGCAAGGGTATCAAAAACAAAGGGTTATGACTTTATTCAACCCGGAGCTTGACCCACTCGGCAGTGGATACCACATAATCCAGTCAAAAATTGCTATCGGTTCCGGTGGTTTATTCGGTAAAGGCTGGTTAAACGGTACTCAAAGCCAACTGGAATTTTTGCCAGAGAAGCATACAGATTTTATATTCGCAGTATTGGCTGAGGAATTTGGTTTTATGGGGGTATTGCTGCTGTTTGTATTATTTTTTCTGCTTACTGCCAGAATTTTATGGATTTCCCATAATGCCCAGGATATCTACTGTAAATTACTTGCAGGCAGTTTAGGCATGACTATATTCATGTATTTTTTCATAAATGTAGGCATGGTAAGCGGCATATTGCCGGTCGTGGGTTTGCCTCTGCCATTTATTAGTTACGGCGGAACCTCCCTGGTTGCGCTTTTTATCGGTTTTGGAATCCTAATGGCAATACATAATAGAACCAGACAGGATTTAATAAGAAACTCCTAGTTTTTTTTTATATAATTATTGTTTTTAGAAACGAAACACTCTCCATGAAATTCTTAAAAATATTTTCCCTCGCGCTATCTTTAATATTTTTAACCGCCTGTACAAATTCATTTGTAAATGGAAATATGCTGGTGAAGAACACAGATAAAGACAAGAAAAGTTCAGTTAAAGGTAAGAAAAGTTCAAATTCTAAAAGCTACACATACAAAGTAAGAGGCAAGACATATACTACATTAGGCACACATAAAAACTATAATAAACAAGGCACAGCTTCCTGGTATGGCAAACCGTTTCATGGTCGCAAAACCGCCAGTGGTGAAATTTACAATATGTATGCTATGACAGCTGCCCATAAGTCTTTGCCGTTGGGCTCAAAAGTCAAGGTTACCGATATAGTAAACCAGCGCTCGGTTATTGTTAAAGTCAATGATCGCGGCCCGTTTCATGGCAATCGCCTGATTGACCTTTCTTATGCTGCCGCCAATAAATTGGGTTTTATCCATAGTGGCGTGTCCCGGGTTGAAGTTACTGCACTTAAATGATATGAGCGTAAAAATTTACCATAACCCCCGCTGTTCCAAGTCAAGACAAACCCTGGATATTATTCAAAATAACAATATCGAACTAGAAATTATCAAATATCTGGAAACCCCGCCATCCGTCCAGGAATTAACCGATATTCTGGATATGCTGGGCCTGGAACCAGACGATATAATGCGTAAAAGAGAGGCAGAATATAAAGCAGCAGGCCTCGATAAGCCCAATTTATCCAGGAAACAGAAAATTGAACTTATGGTTCAATATCCAAAAGTTATTGAACGACCAATCGTGGTTAATAACGGCAAGGCAGCTCTTGGCCGTCCACCGGAACAAGTTAAAAATATTTTATGAGTGAGGATTATGTGCTGGTGCTATACAGTACCCGCGATGGTTCCACAAAAAATATGGCTGAACACATTGCGCATGGAGTTGAAGCAGCAAAAACCATAAGTGCCCGCATCCGTACCGTACCACCGGTATCAGCCAAGACAGAAAAACAACTGGACGACATTCCAGATAGCGGCCATCTTTATGTTAGCCCTGAAGACCTGGAAAATTGTAAAGGCCTGGCACTGGGCAGTCCGGTAAATTTTGGCAATATGAGTGCAAGTCTTAAATATTTTTTAGATTCAACCACTTCAATCTGGCTTGGCTCTAGGCTGGCGGGCAAACCAGCCGGGGTTTTTGTATCCGGTTCCAGTCCGCATGGTGGACAGGAAACAACCCTTATCAGCATGATGCTACCACTATTACACCACGGCATGCTCATAACCGGCCTGCCGTTTTCAGAGAAAGAATTACTCAACACCGGCTCAGGCGGCACGCCATATGGCCCCAGCCATATATCAGGTAGTAATAATAATCCAGAACTTACTGCTGAGGAGATTAGGCTGTGTACCGCTTTTGGCAGAAGGCTGGCGAACCTTGCGCTTAAGTGCCAGTAAAACCCTGTGGCAAATCCTGATTATAGGCAGCTACCTAAGTCTAATATGTCTGATATTTCTATGGAGCATAGTATTAAGCCCCTCCAGTATTTTCCCTAAATCCCTGGTTTTAATTGTTCTGGTGCTGCCGTTACTGATACCTTTTAAAGGTGTATTAAATCTTAAACCTAAAACCTTGATACTAAGCGCGGTACTGGTGCTTGTATATTTTGCTCTGGGGATTAGTAACCTTATGGTCAGTAATCACCCTAAGTATTTATCCGGATTGGAGATTGCTTTGGCTTTAGTCTATAGTTTAAGTGCTGGTCTGTACGTTAAACACAAAAATAAAAACGACAAAAAGCCGGTCTAAGCTTGATTTTCCAAAATTAGACACCATAGTGCGCCTATAGGTAAAATTTAAAGTTCATGAACGACAATTCTATTAAAGATGCGGAGGTTATTAAAGAACATCCGCCGATGCCGGCTTTGCCGGATGAAAAATTGCCGGATACCATAATTATTCTGCCATTGGCCGAACAGCCGTTTTTCCCAGCACAGACTCAACCTCTTTTAATGAATGAGCTGCCGTGGATGGAATCGGTTAAAGCCATCGGTGACAGCCCAGGACATTTTGTCGGTCTATTTTTCACCCACATGCACGAAAAAGACGTGGCGCGGCCCAAGGATTGAGGGCGTTCATAATTCTGTGTCATCGTAAATTTGTTTCCCATTCGCATTCTCCACAGGGTCCACCGGCTTGACTGCAAGATAGAGATTTCCGTCGCCCGTGGACTTGTGGATAATGCTCATATGTC
>Ga0209790_1000174_pt1 | contig 12786 bp, 13 predicted proteins | sample WorMetG1aBELIZE2_FD_187420 | JGI IMG/M metagenome (GOLD analysis project Ga0209790, IMG submission 187420) | Marine gutless worms symbiont microbial communities from Max Planck institute for Marine Microbiology, Germany - Inanidrilus... ... | reverse complement strand
CAGACGCCGGTACTCTCTTCGCCATGGGGTGCCTCCTCGTTGGCGCCGGTGGCAACCGGCACCGGTTGATGACTCCTCAGCGAGGAGGCACCCCTACCAGAATTTCCAGCAACTCTAGGACTTCACGGCCCAGGGGCGTTCGGTCCCCGCAGGCAGTCGTGGGGAAGTCCGCATGCCCTCCGCGGTGCCCTGCCCGCCCATCGACGGATAGGACACCGCGCAAGGCACGGCGACGGGGATCGTCATCGGCCGTCGTTCGAGCGTCTGCCGACGGCGAGGCAGGTGCCGGCGATCAGGCACGCCACCAGGCCGATGCCGAACACCACCAACCCGACCACGACGACGCCGTTGAGCACGCTCAGCACCGCCGCCTCACTCGGGTGGGCCATGGTGATGACCAAGAACACCCCGACGGCCAGCGCCGGCGCGACGACTCCGAGGAACCTGTCGAGATTCATGGCGCATGGCCCTCCGTGCTGTCTGCCCGACCCGGGCGGATGTGTCGCTCGGCCCGGCCCAGGCATGTTCACTGCTTCGCCCGCCCTTGCCCCGCCGCCGACGCGGCTCGCTCCCAATCCACCGTGGTGACCGTCCCTCAACATCGGGCGTTGCCGTTGCCTGTACGGCGACGCCGCTGATCCTTCGCCGCTACGGATCCTTCGACACGGTTCAGGACGGGAACGACCGCCGGTGCGGTGGCTCATCCGAACCAGGGTTCGGATGGCGCACATTGTTCGGGAATTTAATTCCATTTGTCAAGCGAGTTTTCCAGTTCGAGGGGAATTTTTCTCCGCCACAATGGTCGGGCCATGCACATGTGGGCGAAAAGACTCACCGAGGTGATGGCCGAGCGGGGCTACACCATGGTCGATCTTTCGGCCCGCTCCGGCGTTCCCTACGACAGCGTGAAGAAATACTGCGACGGCAAGGTCGCCCAGCCGCGCGGCGAGATTCCGGCCCGGCTCGCCGAAGCCCTTGGAGTCAATCGCGTTTGGCTGATGGAGGGCGTCGGCCCAAAAACGGACGAAGATGTGCCAAATTTAAGCCAAAATCAAAAAGTTGACTCGCTTGTGACCGAGGCCGACCATAAGCTGCATGGGGGGAGTCCAGCAACTTTGCCGTGTGACGTACCGGTCTGGGGCACCACCGCCGGTGCGGACGCAGGGGCCATCCAGGTGAACACAACCGGCGAACCCGTCGACCATGTCCGCCGACCGCCCGGAATCGCAGGGGCGAAGGATGTCTACGCCCTCTACGTGCAGGGCGATTCCATGGAGCCCCGGTTCGAGCACGGAGAGCTGATCTACGTGCATCCCCACCGCCCGGTGCGCCCCGGCGACTACGTGGTCGTGCAGATCAAGCCCAACGAGCACGACGTGGCGCAGAGCTACGTCAAGCGCCTCGTGCGCCGCACCACCGACCGGCTGGAATGCGCCCAGCTCAACCCCGCGGCAACGGTGAGGTTCAAGGCCGACACCGTCGCCTTCGTCCACAAGATCCTGACCATGAACGAGCTGTTCGGCGTTTAGCGCCGGCCGACCCCCGCCTCCTTCCTCAACGGTGAATTCCCCTTGCCGCCGCGGGCATTTCCTGCTCGCATGGGATGTGGAATGGCGCGTTTCTGCGCGGCGCGCCTTGACGTCCCGCAGACCCATTGGGGAGACGCGATGAACCGGAGAACAACCCGTCGAACACACACGTGGTGGTTCGCCGTGCTCGCCGCGCTGTCGGCTGCCCTGTTCGGCGCGGGCTCCGCATCGGCCGAGGTCCCGGATCTTCTTCCATCCGGCGAAGAGTTCGCCCCCGCCGGAGCGTCGCCGGCCGCAAAGCCGGTGGACGCGGTCGCCGAAGACTTCATTCGGTTCTGCCTGGACACTGGCAGCGGCGCCGAGGCGGTGCGCGCCGCCACGCGCGAAGCAGGCCTGCCGCCGGTTCCCGAAGAGAAGTTCGACGTCGTGTCGAAGGTTTCCGGCCAGGGATGGGTTACGCGCTTCGGCCCCCTCGCGGCCGCCCTGGCACGCCTCGACGACGGTGGATGCATCGTTCGTTACTGGGGAGCGTCTTTCTCAGACCCGCGGGCACAACTCACGGTCACGGAGCTGCGAGAACGGATCGAGGAAACGCTCAACGTCGAACAGCTGGGAGAACGCCGGAGCGGCGGCAGAAGGGTCTGGTGGACATACGGCGTCAGCCATCGAAACCGGATCGGCTTGCTCGCCATTCAGGTGTTCACCTTCACAGACAGCGACCAGGGAATAGTCACGTTCATTCCGATCGAGGTGCTCGAGCGCCAGGGCCAGCAGGAAGCCGCCGATCTGCTGAGGGAGCGTTTTGGGTCGCCGGACATCACCACGCCCCCGCCCCGTGATGGCGAGGCACCCTCTACCGCCGCCGAAACGGCGCCTGCGAAAACGCTCGTAAGTGACTTCGTGGCGCTTTGTGTGGAAACCGCCGGGACCCCGACAGCTTGCGCGCCGCTGCCCGCAACCTGGGCTGGACGCCGGCTCCCGAGGACAAGGCACGGAGGCCATCGAAGACCACCGAACAAGTCTGGGAGGTTCGAGGGCATTCATATGGCGCGATCCTGAGGCGCGCGGACGAGGGCACGTGCCGCATCCACTTCTTGGGCCTGCCAGTGGCCGACCTGCCGACGCACATGGAGGAGGCCCTGACGCTTCGCCACTTGCATGAGGGCCGGCGCGACGGAGAGCGGGACTGGATCTACGCCGCCAACCACGGCGGCAGGATCGGCACCCTGGAGATCGTCGAATTCGCCGGCAACAAAGGGGAACGGGGAATGCTGTTGTTCACGCCGCTCGAGGCATACGAGCGGAAAGGCCAGCACAGCGTGGCCCGCACCTTGCGGCAGCAATTCGGGTCGGCGGAGACCAGCCCTCCCAGCCGCCGCGAACCGCCCTCCGCCCGCGGCGAGAAACGCGCGGCGTCGACCGAACAATCCGCCGGTGACGGCTCGGGCAAGGACGCCCTAGCCGAAACCGCGGCGCGAGACTTCCAAACCTACTGCGTGGAGATCGCCAAGGACCCCGAGGACATCCGCTCCGCCGCGCGGGCCGCGGGCTTCACGCCGGTTCCCGAACACCAGCTCGATACCGTGCTGTCGGTCCCCGGCCAGGCCTGGGTCATCCGCGAGAGTGGATCGCGGTCGATCCTCACGCTCGACACCAGAGGCCGTTGCGCGATCCGTTTCTTGGGCGTGCCGATCGCAAACCTGCGGAGGCACGTCGAAGAGACCTTGTCGGTGAGCATCGGGATCGAAACCGAACTCGAGGGCGTGCGGAGTTGGGCCACCGTCGTCCGTCACCGGGGCCAAATCGGCATGATGTTCCTTAGAGAGCATATGCGCGAACCCGGAAAGCCAATATCGCTGGAGTATGTTTCGGTCGAATCGTACGAGCGGAGCGGGAACACAGCCCTTGTCCGATTGATGAGGGAACTCACCTCGCCAAATGACGGCCCGACGGAGGCCGTCACGCCCGGCCGCCGCGAAACCCCGCGCGCCGCGGCCGAGCCCCGTGACGGCGAGACGCCCTACACTGCCGCATCGCCGGGCGTCTCGCCGGCAACGACACTGGTCAGCAGTTTTCTATACTGCATCGAGATGGCCGAGGAGCCTGAGCGGCTGCGCGACGCCGCGCGCGACGCCGACTGGCCGCCGATTTCCGAAGACCGGTTGCGCGGGATCGTCCGAAAGCCCGGCCCGGCCTGGGCCATCCCCGCAGAGCCCACAGGCGCGATATTGGTCCTCACCAGCCGTGGCGACTGCAGCATCTACTTCCGGAACGTGCCGGTACCGGACGTGCTGGCTGCGATCGGCGAAGAGGTTGCGCTTCGTGCCCGACACGAAAGCGCCGAAGGCGGTACGCGCCGATGGAGATTCATTGTCGACCATGAAGGTCATCTCGGTTCCATCGCCGCCATCGAACACACCGCAGAAGAAAAGGGCTGGGCAAGGGTGGCCTTCGTCTCGGTCGAGAAATTCGAGCGCCGAGGCGCGCACGAAGCGGCCCGCTGGCTGCGCGAGCAGGCCGACCCGGAGCGCGCACACCCGGCTGTTACGCAAAGCGCGACGCCAGCCAAAGCCGTGGTCGACGATTTCCGTACGTATTGCGTGGAACTCGCCGCCAACCCGGACGACGTCCGCGCCGCCGCGCGGTCAAGTGATCTGGCACCCTTCGCCGAGGACAAGCTGTCGGACGACCGGTCGGTTTGGCTCATCCGCAGAGGCGTACCCATGACCGTGCTGACGCTCAACAGCCGGGGAGTCTGCGGGGTCCGATTCATCGGCGTTCCGGTAGCCGACGTGCGGCAACAGATCGAGCAGACATTGATCGTGCGCGGCCCCAACGAAAAGCGCGACGGCGAGGACCTGAGATGGATCTATTCCGTCAACCACGACGGCCATCTCGGTCTCTTGCGGTTGGTCGAGTACGGGGATGGTGGCGGTGAGGAAGGAGAGCTGATCGACATTCCCATCGAGGCGATCGAGCGGCAAGGCAACAAAGGCGTCGCCAAATGGCTGCGTGAGCAGTTCGAAGAGTAGCGCCGGGCCGCACGGCAAAGCCCCCCCGCCCGCTGCCCGGCTTGGCGGCCATTGGCTCTTGCCGCCGCCGACATTTCCTGCTCGCATGGGTTTTGGAGCGGCGTGGTTTCACACGGCAGGCGCCGCGCCGCGCGAACGCAGGAATAAGGGGGGATGCGATGATCCGGCAGTCGAGACTTGGGCGATTGGCGCGTCGGGGCGCGACCATCCCCGCAATCGCCGCCCTGCTGGCCGTCGTGTCCGCAACGCCCCTCGCCGCAAAGAATGACACGCTCGCAAAAACCGTGGTCGGTGATTTCGCGACCTACTGCCTCGACATTGCCAGCGATCCCGACGACGTGCGATCTGCCGCCCGCGCCGCCGGTTTGGCGCGCGTTCCCGACGACAAGCTCGCGATGGTGATGCCGGTCCCCGGTGAGGCCTGGGTCACCTGGGCGGACAGCACCACCTCCACCACCGCGTTCCTGACGCTCAACTCCGAAGGCGCGTGCGGCGTCCGTTTCTGGGGTGTACCGGTCGCGGACGTTCGGGCGCGGATCGAGGAAACCCTAACTCTCCTCGGCCCGGACGCCCGGCAGGACGGCGACATGAACCAATGGCTCTACGCTGTCAGCCATAGAGGCCAGATCGGCACCCTATTCCTCGTCGAACATGCCGGCCAAGACGGAAAGCCAGGTTGGCTCACGATGATTTCGGTCGAGGTGATGGAGCGACACGGCCAGCATCGCGCAGCCCGTCGGGTACGCGAACAATTCGAGCCAGCGAAAGCCCTGGCTATGGATTTCTCGGAACTATGCCTGGATGCCGCAGGCGACGCCAAGGCCGTGGATGCCGCCGCGCGCGGCCTGGGCTGGGCACCGGTCCCCGAAGAGCGGGCGCGGACGGTGTTGAAATCCCCAGGCCTCGCGTGGGAAAGCACGGGGCGTCCGTTCGGAGCGGTCCTGGAGCTCAGGGGCGACGGTTCGTGCCGTATTGACTTTCAGGGTGTTGTGGTCGCGGACGTACCGCAGTTGCTCGGGGACACTATGGAGCTCCGCCCCCTGGACGAGGGGCAGCGCAGCGGTAGTAGAGCATTGCAATTCGCCACCAGGCATCGGGGCCGGATCGGCTACATGATGATCATGGAATACGCGGGACGGAACGGACAGGTGGGGGCCATGAAGTATGTCCCCATCGAGGTTATCGAGCGAAAAGGCGATCAGGACGTCGTCCGCTGGCTGCGACAGTAGTTCGAGCAGTAGCGCCGATGAGGGGACATCAAGCGGAGGCAACACAATGATCGGGCGTTCGAGACATTGGCGATCCGCGTGGCGCGCCGCCGCCTCGCCGGCGGCACAGGTGCTGAGCGACTTCGGGACGTTCTGCCTTGAACGCGGGGGGAACCCCATCGAGGTGCGTGCGGCCGCCGAGGTCGCGGGCTTGGAACCGCTTCCCGAGGACGAGCTGTCCGATGACCTGGCGGCCTGGTTCATCCGTGGGGGGAGCCCGACCACCGCCCTGGCGCTCGACAGCCGTGGCAGGTGCACGGTTCGATTTGTCGGCGTAACCGCGTCCGACCTCCGGGCAACGATCGAACGGACGCTGACGGTCCGCGAGGCCGACAAAAAGCGGGGCGGCGCCGACCGCGGATGGATCTACTCCGTCGACTACGAGGGCCATCTTTCGTTCGTGTGGCTCTTGGAGGTTGGCGGCATCAACGGTCGGAATGGTTCGCTGACCCACGTTCCCATCGAGGCGGTCGAGCGGGACGGCCATAAAGATGCGGCCCGTCGGCTGCGCAACCGGTTCGAGCCGGACAAGACTCCGGCCGAGGCCGTGGTCGGGCAATTCGAACGATATTGCCTGCGGCTCGCCCGAAGCCCCGCGGATGTGGAGGCCGCCGCGCGCGAGGCGGGATTGCCGCCGTTGTCCGACTCCGACGCCGAGAAGCTGATGAACGATCCCGGGCATGGCTGGCGCCTCCGGGCGGACAAGCCATGGGTCTACCTGACGCTCAACGAGAACGGCGTGTGCGGCGTCTATTTCGAGGGCGTGAATGTGGCCGAGGTGCGATCGCTGGTCGCCGAAACGGCGACGTTCGGCGGCCAAAATGAGACCGAGAAGCGCGGGATTCGGGAGGTTCTTCACGCGGCCGACTACCGGAGCCAGCTCGGCTATCTCTCGGTCATCCGGTACACGGGCGGCGACGGGCGGCTGAAGTTCATGCCCATCGAGGCGCTCCAGCGACTCGGCATGAGGGCCGAGGCCGCGACGCTGAGACGCCTGATCGAGACGGCGGAAGCCGACAAGCCGGCCCAAGCCCCCGCCCCGTCCCCGTCCGGCGGCGACTGCCTGGCCCGCGGGTTCGAAGTGATGACGGAGGCCAACGCGGCTCAGTCCCGCGGCGCGTTTACCGAGGCCTTGTCGATGCTGCGGTCGGAGAAGGCGCGCGGCAACCCGATCGCGATCTACGAGCTGTGCCTGTTCCACTTGACCGAAAAGGTTCCGGCGGAGCTGCGCGACGATACCGAGGGGTTGCAAGCCTGCGTGACGGCCGCCGAGTGGAACGCGGCGGGAGCCCAATGGGCCCTGGCGCGGCGGTATTGGGATGGGCTCGGTGTGCCGCAGGACCGTTCGCAGGCCGCCGACTGGATCGAACGCGCCGCCTCCGGCGGCAACGCCGACGCGCAGGAAACCATCGGCCTGATCTATGTTCGCGGACAGTACCGGCCCCGGGACGCCGTGTCCGCGTTCAAGTGGCTGAACCTAGCCGCGCAACAAGGCCGGGAAACGGCAGCCGAGTCGATCGAGAAACTCCGCTCGCGGGCGCCCCCGGAAGTGGCCCTGGAGGGCGAGCGCCTGACCCGGCAGTTCAAGCCGGTGCCGATCAACCTCCCCGAAGACTGCCTGAACTAGGCGACGTTCGATCTCGCCTGTGTGGGCTCCCCACCCCGTTGGAGACGGGGCGCGCCTCTCGCTTGCGGCTCGCCCTCACGGCCTGGGCGAATTCATTGTCAGCGGTCGGGATTCGCCCGCGTTGCCCCTCCCTCCCCGCCGCCCAACCGATTGTCACGGCGACAATGTTTCGGTTGATCCGGGATCGATCCCGCCGCACTCCATAGGCCGGGACCGCGCGATGCCGCGCGGCCGGTTGGAGATGGGGCGCGCCCAGATGAGCCGGCAAAGCCGATGACACCGCAGAGCCACGGGGCCGGGGTCGCCTGCGCCTTCGCCTGCCTTTTGATCCTCGGCGTCATGCCGATCATCGCCAACAGCCGGCCGGCGGACTTCGATGCGCTGGCCTTCGCCTTCTTCCTCTCCGTCTGGCAGGTGGTGTTCGCCGTGCCGCTGGTGCTGCGCGAGGCCGCCTCCGCCGACAACCGGGGCATCTTCGGTGCCCAGCTCGATCCCGCCCTGAAGCGCCGCACCATCGCCATCATCATCGCCACCGGCGGCATCTTCGGGCTCTCGACCTATCTCTATGTGCTCGCCCTGGAGAAGGCCGGCGCGGTCAACGCCTCCATCGCCCTGCAGGCCTACCCCCTGTTCGCCATCGCCCTGGAGGCAGTGTTCCTCAAGCGGACCAAGAACGCGCCCGAGCTGCTGTTCACCATGATGCTGATCGGCGCCCTCTATGCGCTGGCGACCGGCGGCACCTGGCGCGTCGAGGGCCTGTCGCCCTGGTTCGGCGTCGCCCTTACCGTGCCGCTGCTGTGGAGCATCGCCCACATCATCGTCAAGGAGGAGCTGAACCGCACGCCGATCACGCCCGCCCAGGTGACATTCTTCCGGGTGCTGGTGTCGGCCGCGTTCCTCGGCGTCGTGCTCGCCGCCGTCTCCGGCCCGGCGGCCCTCATCGGCGGCCTCGCCAATCTCACCTTCCAGGCCTTCGCGCTGGCCATGGGGTTCGCCTACTACGCCGAGTTGATCTTCTGGTTCTACGCCGTCCGATCCATCGACGTCTCGGTGGCCAGCTCCATCGCCGTCCCGGCCCCGGCGCTGACCATGGTCCTCGCCATCCTGTTCCTCGGCGAAGTCGTCGAGCCCCACCAGATCCTCGCGCTGGCCGTCGTCGCCGTCAGCATCTACGGGCTCCTATTCGCGGGGGCCAGGAAACAGAAAGCATGAGACAACCTGCGCACCGACGCATCAGTAGCGATTGTCGAAACCTTGTCAAGATGATCGTGCATTCTGCTTGAATTAACTTGACATAGGAGTTCTCTTACAAATACGTCCTTAGGACGTATTTGTAAGAGAACGATCACATTCCGGTTTCTGTCAGTGGACATTAGAACTGCGCTCACATACGAGATCGGAAATCTCCATGAGCCGATTGTTACGAGCTACACACTCGGACTCTTGTTGTTCCGGCTCTACCGTACTGGCGAATACCGCGGCGAGAAGCTGAAAGGGATAGGCCGAGCACTCCCAAGCCGAACGATCTTCACCGCGACTAGGACAGCCCTTGTGCGCCGCGCTGTACTCACGGAGGACGCGCCCCTTCCAAGTCCCGATGTATTCGGAATACTCGGCCGCCAAGAAGCGCCTGCCGAAGATGTTGCGTGCGCCGTCGATCCCTTCGCCTATGTCTCGCACATGAGCGCCATGGACTGGCACGGCTTTACCGACCGCGTTCCGAGGCTGCTGTCCCTCTCCTCCCCGCCTCCGAAGGAATGGCGGACATTCGCCGACGAGAAGATGCGCAAGGATCTCCCCGGCGAGGACTTCTGGATGTACCGCGGGGAACACCTGCCCGAGCTTCGCCGGCTGCGCCTTGAAAAGATCGGGAGGGTGCGGGTCAACCGTTATGCCAGCCTGCATTTGGGTGCGTTCACCCACGTGCGGGGCCGAGCCCTTCGCGTTTCGACCATCGGCCGCACCTTCCTCGACATGATCCGCGAGCCGGACCTGTGCGGCGGCATCTATCACGTCCTCGACATCTACGCCCGCGATGCCGAGCGCTACTTGCAGCTGATCGTCGATGAAATCGAACGCCACGGCAGGCAGATCGACAAGGTCAGAGCCGGCTATATCCTCCAGGAGCGTTGCGGCCTTACCCACCCCACCGTTCAAAGCTGGACGCGGCTCGCCCAACGCGGCGGCTCGCGGAAGCTCTATGCGCACGGCCCCTACAGCCCCGACTATTCGGAGACGTGGTGCCTGTCGATCAACATCGAGGAGTAGCCGTTGGCGACCTTCGATATCCGCGAATGGGTCACGCAGAGCCCCGAACACAGGAGCTTCCGCGAAGCCGTCCACACGATCCTGGCAGCGATCTCGGGCACGCCCGAGTTGCGGGCGAACATGATCATGAAAGGCGGCATCCTGCTCGCCCTGGGATACGAGAGCACCCGATATACCAAGGACATCGATTTCTCGACGCCGACGCTTCTCGACGACTTCGACCCAGAAGACTTCAGGAGGCGCTTCGAAGCCAGCCTGGCCGGGGCCGTGGACCAACTCGACTACGGCCTCGACTGCAGGGTGCAAAGGTACGAGCAGCAGCCCCCTCGAAGTGACGCGACCTTCCCCACGTTTCGCATCAACGTTGGCTACGCGAACAAGAGCGACAGCCGGTCCCACCGCCGGCTGGTTAGAGGAAACGCGCCGCAGATCGTCGAGGTCGACTACAGCCTCAATGAACCGGCGGGAAAGCCGGACTCCTTTGAGATCGCTGACGGGATGACGATCCAGACCTACAGCTTCGCCGATCTGGTTGGCGAGAAGTTCCGGGCGATCCTTCAACAGGAAGCGCGGAACCGGTTCCGGCGTCAGGACATCTACGACCTGCACTTCCTCCTAACCGATCACCCCGACCGGGCGTCTCCCCTCGCAAAGACTGCGATACTAGAGAGCCTCAAGGAACGGGCCGCGGCGAGAAACCTGCTGGTCAGCCGAACGTCCATGCAAAACCCCGAAATCCGTCGCCGGTCACAGCGAGAGTATGAAGACCTCAGAGACGAGATCGACGGCGACCTTCCGCCCTTCGACGAAGTCTACGATGCTGTGAAGCGCTACTACGAAAGCCTCCCGTGGGAGACCTGAGGGACTCCGCGCCCTCCTCTAGTCATTTCCAGACCAATCTCGATTCCTATGTGGTTCCCTCGGCGCCTCCCGATGGTGTGGAATTTTTTTCCCTTCTCGCTTGACTCTTTGTCTCGTATGGAATTTAATTCCCTATACGCAGAGTCCAAACCGGCGAATCGGGACAGTGTCATGGCCTTTTCGCAGATGAACCTTGCCGTGCTGGCCTTCGCCAACGGCTTTACCTTGTGGCACTACCGGGCGCGGGAGCGGGCGGTGGCGCCGGGGTCCGCGGCGACCGGCGGGCGGCCGGTGGAAACGGAAGGCCGCTGGCTGAGCGCCGACGAGGTGATGGCGCCGGGGCATTTCGCCGCCGCCGCTGGAACCCTGGCGCGGGGCGACATGCTGCTCTGCCAGTGCGCCGACGAACGCGTGGTGACGCTGCTGGTCGCCGGCGAGCCGGGCCGGCGCACGGTTCCTGGCGAGGCCGTCGACGTGGCGCCGCTCGCGGGGCCGTTCTCCGCTCCCCTCCCCGGCGCCCTCACCGGTTCCTCCGGGCCCGGCGTTCCGGCGCCGCCGCCCGTCCCGGTTCCGCCCGCGCCGCCTCCGGCTCCAGCCCCAACACCGGCCGCACCGGCGCCCTCGGAAGCGGCCTGAGGCGATGACCGAGCGCATCGACATCTCCGCGGGCGACACCCGCATCCGCATCGCCGGCGACAACGTGGTCGATCTCCGTGACGTCCTGGCGCCACCGCGGTTCCGCGAGACCCGCACCGGCGACATCTTCGCCGCCATCAAGGATCGCCTGGGCCGCCACGAGGCCGACGATCCGTTCGGCGACGAAGCGCTCTCGCTGGTCATCGAGAGCTACACCATGCACGGCTGCCAGGGCATCCTGTGCGATCCCCGCGACGGCGAGCTCTATCGCGTGCTGGTCGCGCCGGCGGATTCGGCAATCTGGGGGCGGCGGTGATGCGCTACGAGGCCCGGCGCATGCCGACCCGCGCCGGCTGGTGCGTGTTCAAAGCGTATGACCCCGCCGCGCCCGTCGTCGGCGTGTTCGGAGACGAGGTCACCGCCGCCCGGGTCGCGGCCATCGCCAACGACGCCTATGCCGAGTCCGGCGCCGACGGTCTCGCCGAGGCCTTGCAGGTCTATGCCCGGCGCCAGTACTGGACGGCGCCGGGCGGCGACGGCCCGCGCTCCGCGTTCCTGCCCGCCGGCGACAGCATCGCCGACGATACCGTACGCGACGGCTGGTCGCTAGCCGAAGCCGCCCTTGCCCGGCGGGGGCGCCGGACCGGCAACGGAACCGCGCACGGTCGATGATCGTCGCGGCTACCACCGCCGACAACCACGGCACCCCGACCGCGGCACGCCTGCGCCGGAAAGCCAACACCTGCCGACGGGCCGCCGATGCACTGGACCGGTGGAAACCGGCGTTGGCCAATGAATACCTTGCCGATGCCGCCGCCTTCGACCGGCTCGCCGACGACCACGAGCGGCTGATCGGCGCCGCCCGCCCCGCCCCATTCCGCCCCGGCCGGTGAGGCCGCTCCCGCTCCAACTTCGCAGATTTTTCTTTCTCGTTTCGGTTGATCGGTAGCCGTGGGTGATGCTACTTCTCGTGTCGATCCGGATGTCGGAGGGGAACAGGGAGGGACGCATGCCGGCCGACCAAAATACTGCCGAGATAACCGCCGAAACCACCGCCGCGACGGTCGAGGTCGGGCCGCAGTTCCGCATCGGCGCCGTCATCGGCCGCGGCTTCTCCATCCTGTTTCGCAACATCGTGCCCTTCGGCCTCCTGGCCCTCATCGTCTATTCGCCGTACATCGTGCTGATCGCCCTCGGGCTCGATTCGTCAACGGGATTCGAGGAGGACTCGGGGCTATTCATCGCGATCGCTCTTGCCGCCGGCTTCGGGTACATGCTGCTCTATTTCTTGCTCAACGCGGCGGTCGTCTACGGTACAGTGCAAGATCTGCGCGGCGGCAAGGCTACCCTGGGGGCCTGCCTGGGGCGCGGGCTGTCGACGATCTTTCCGGTAATCGGCGCCGGGGTGCTGGTCTGGCTAGTCACCGCCCTCGGCGCGATCGTGTTTGTAATCCCGGGCATCATCGCCATGGTCATGCTGTGGGTCGCCATCCCGGTGGCGGTGACGGAACGGAAGGGGCCGGTCGAAAGCCTCAGCCGCAGCTCCGAGCTGACCAAGGGAAACC
>Ga0209790_1000172_pt1 | contig 12838 bp, 14 predicted proteins | sample WorMetG1aBELIZE2_FD_187420 | JGI IMG/M metagenome (GOLD analysis project Ga0209790, IMG submission 187420) | Marine gutless worms symbiont microbial communities from Max Planck institute for Marine Microbiology, Germany - Inanidrilus... ... | reverse complement strand
CCCGCCAACGACGGTCAGACCCGCATCAGCGATTGCATGTTCGATGGTCGCAATCTCCATCCGGGGGGTTGTGCGCCGGCGCTCGGGTGGCGTCAAGGCCAGGGCTGGTTCCTCACGGCGCCTTGACACTCCAACAACCTGCCAATACAGTCGCCGCCTGAGCCAACGCCCCCTGGGGGCGCAGCCAGTCCGCGAGTTTCGCGCACTGGCTTTTTTGCTTTTTCCGTTGAACCGGGGAAGCAGAGCGAGGAACGGATGTTCGACGGCCTGAGCGGCAGACTCGGCGAGATCTTCGATCGGCTGCGCAAGCGCGGCGCGCTGACGGAATCCGACGTCGGCGAGGCGCTGCGCGAGGTACGTGTGGCGCTCTTGGAAGCCGACGTCGCGCTGCCCGTGGTCAAGGACTTCATCGGGCAGGTGCGCGAGCGCGCCGTCGGCCAGGAGGTGCTGCGCAGCGTCACGCCGGGCCAGATGGTGGTCAAGATCGTCCACGACCATCTGGTCGAGATGCTGAGTGGTGGTGAAGAGACGCCGAGCCCATCGCTCGAAGACGTCGGCATCGACGTTGGCAACAATCCCCCGGCCGGCGTGCTGATGGTCGGCTTGCAGGGATCGGGTAAGACGACGACCTGCGCCAAGCTGGCGGTGAGGCTGAAGAAGCGGGCGCGCAAGAAGGTGCTGATGGCGTCCCTCGACGTCTACCGGCCCGCTGCCCAGCAGCAGCTCGCCGTGCTCGGCGAGCAGACCGAGACGGCGACCCTGCCGGTGATCATGGGCGAGCGGCCGCTGGCGATCGCCAACCGGGCAATGGATACGGGCCGGCGCGAGGGCTACGACGTCGTTATCCTCGATACCGCGGGCCGGCTCCACGTCGACGAGGCGATGATGGAGGAGGCGACGTCGGTCAAGGAGGCCGTGCGGCCGGTGGAAACGCTGTTGGTCGCCGACGCGCTCACCGGCCAGGACGCGGTCACCCTGGCCTCCGAGTTCCATGGCAAGGTCGGTATTTCGGGTATCGTACTCACGCGCGTCGATGGCGACGGCCGGGGCGGTGCGGCGCTCTCCATGCGCGCCGTCACCGGCCGGCCGATCAAGTTGATGGGCGTCGGCGAGAAGATCGATGCCATCGAGACATTCCAGCCCCAGCGCATCGCCGGGCGCATCCTCGGCATGGGCGACGTCGTCGGCCTCGTCGAGAAGGCGGCGGAAACCATCGAGCATGAGGATGCCGAGAAGCTGGCCAAGAAATTGGCCAAGGGCGAATTCACCCTCGAGGACATGGCCGACCAGTTCCGCCAGCTCCGCAAGATGGGCGACCTCAAGGGGCTGATGGGGATGATCCCCGGCATCGGAAAGCTGAAGCAGCAGATCGATCAGGCCAACATCGACGATCGCATGGTCGCCCGCCAGGAGGCGATCATTCTGTCGATGACCCCGGCGGAACGCCGCAATCCAAAAATTCTCAACGCATCCCGACGCCGGCGCATCGCCGCCGGCTCGGGGACGTCCGTCCAGGACGTCAACAGGCTGCTCAAGCAGCACCAGCAGATGTCCAAGATGATGAAGAAGATGGGCAAGCTCGGAAAACGGGGCCCGCTGGGCGGCGGTGGGCTGCCGCCCGGCATGATGCCGCCGGGCATGCCGCCGATCATGCGCTAAACAGCCAGGCAAAGGACGAAGCACCGATATGTCACTTAGAATCCGGTTGTCCCGGGGTGGAACCAAGAAACGCCCGTTCTATCGCGTCGTCATCGCCGATTCGCGGAGCCCCCGCGACGGCCGCTTCATCGAACGGGTCGGCAGCTACAACCCGATGGTCGCCAAGGGCCATCCCGAGCGGGTCGTGCTCAAGGAAGAGCGGATCAAGCATTGGTTGGGCGTCGGTGCGCAGCCCAGCGACCGGGTCGCCCGGTTCTGCGCCGAGGCGGGACTGATCGAACTGCCGCCGCGGCCCGAGCAGACCAAGAAGCCGCTGCCCAAGGCAAAGGCCCAGGAACGGATGAAGGAGGCCGAGGAGGCCGCCAAGGCCGCGGCCGAAGCGCCACCCGAGGAACCGGCGCCCGAACCGGCCGCAGAGGAGGCGCCGGCGGAAGAGGCTGCATCGGAGCCCGCTGCGGAAGAGGCACCTGCCGAGGAGGCCGCGCCGGAACCGGCTGCGGAAGAGGCGCCTGCCGCCGAAGAAGCCCCTGCGGAGGAAGCTCCGGCCGCTGAAGAGCCCGCTGCCGAGGAGCAGGCCGCGGAAGAAGCGTCCGCCGAAGAGCCGGCTGCGGAGGAGCCAGCGGAGGAGAAGAAGGACGCCGGTTGATGCCGGTTTGATGGGACCATGGCGGTGCGCCGAACCGGTACCGCGGATCCCCCCGGCCTGGTTTGCGTCGGCGTCGTCTCCGGTGCGCGTGGGCTGAAGGGCGACGTCCGAGTACGGAGCTTCACCGCCGAACCGGAGGATGTCGCGGCTTACGGACCGGTGGTCGACGAGATGGGGGCGCCGTTGTTCGATCTGACCGTCGTCGGGACGCACAAGAATGACGTGATCGTGCGCATCGACGGCGTCGCCGATCGCACCCAGGCCGAGGCTTTGAAAGGGACCTGGCTCTACGTGCCCCGAAAGGCGCTGCCGGAACCGGACACGGAGGAGTACTACCACGTCGACCTCGTCGGCCTCGACGCCGAGATCATCGGTGGAGAGACATTGGGGACCGTGAAGGCAGTGCACGATTTCGGTGCCGGTGACGTGTTGGAAATCGATGGCGGGCCGGAGGGACCGGTAATGGTGCCGTTCACCCGCGCCGCGGTACCCGAGGTGGACATCGCCGGTGGCCGGGTCGTGATCGCGCCGATCCCGGGATTGCTCGGCAACGACGCGGAGGACGACAACAAGGAGGATGAAGAGAAGGACACGCGGTGACGCGGGACGGACAATGGATCGCGCAGGTGTTGACCCTGTTTCCGGAGATGTTTCCTGGGCCCCTCGGTCTTTCGCTTGCCGGCGAGGCCCTGGCCGAGGAGCGATGGGCATTGGAAACGGTGGACATCCGGGAGTTCGCGGGCGATAAACACCGCACTGTCGACGACGCGCCGTTCGGCGGCGGGCCCGGGATGGTCATGCGTCCCGATGTCCTCGACGCCGCAATCGCGGCGGCAAGCGCGCGCCAGCCGGCACTGCCGCTGATCCTGCTCACCCCCCGCGGCCGCCCTCTGACCCAGGAGAGGGTTCGGGCGCTGGCCGGCGGACCGGGTGCAGCACTGATCTGCGGGCGGTTCGAAGGCGTCGACGAGCGGGTGGTCGAGGCGTGGCGGCCAGACGAGATCAGCCTCGGCGACTTCGTCCTGTCGGGTGGCGAGCCGGCGGCGATTGCCCTGATCGACGCCTGCGTGCGACTGCTCGCCGGCGTCGTGAGCGAGCCGCGGTCGTTGGACGAGGAGAGTTTTGAACGGGGGTTGTTGGAGTACCCCCATTATACAAGGCCCCGCGACTGGCGTGGCCGCGAGGTGCCGGAGGTACTGCTCTCCGGGCACCACGAGCGGATCGCATCCTGGCGCAGGGCAGAAGCAGAGCGGATTACGCGGGATCGGCGCCCCGACCTATGGGCGCGGTATGACGGACAATCGGACGGTGCGGCCCATCGAAGGGGCCGACAGGACAGGAAGGATGACGTGCGATGAACGTGGTCGAAGAAATCGAACAGGAGGAGGTCGCCAAGCTGAGCGCGGCGCGGGGCGTTCCCCCGTTTGCGCCCGGCGATACGGTGCGAGTCTCGGTCAAGGTCGTCGAAGGGAGCCGCGAGCGCGTCCAGGCCTATGAGGGCGTCTGCATCGCACGAAAGAACGATGGCCTGAACTCGTCCTTTACCGTTCGCAAGATCTCTTACGGCGAGGGCGTCGAGCGGGTGTTTCCGCTCTATTCGCCGAACATCGCCGGCATCGAGGTGGTGCGCCGCGGCGACGTGCGTCGGGCGAAACTCTACTATCTGCGCGGCCGCCGCGGCAAACGTGCCCGCATCGCCGAAAAGACGGACGGTTTCGCCGCCAAGCTAACGGCCGACGAAAAGCGCGTCGCGCAGGAGGCGAAGGAGGCCGCCATTCAGGCCGCCCGCGCCAAGGAGGCGGAGAAGAAAAAGGCCGCCGAAACCGGTGACAAGACGGTCATCGAAGCCAGCGAAGCCGCAACCGAAACGACCGAATAGGACGCGTTGCCCGGCTCTGCCGGGGAACGGAGCGGGGGCATCCGCCGATCACGGAGGAAACATGTCGACGCCGCGCACGCTGTTCGACAAGATCTGGGAAAGCCATCTGGTCGACGTGCAGGAAGACGGAACCTGTCTTCTCTACGTTGATCGACACCTCGTCCATGAAGTGACCAGCCCGCAGGCGTTCGAAGGGCTGCGCATGGCGGGCCGCTCGGTCCGCCGCCCGGCGGCGACGCTGGCGGTCGCCGACCACAACGTCCCGACCACCGACCGTTCCGCCGGTATCGCCGACGAGGAGTCCCGCATCCAGGTGGAGACACTGGCCGAGAACTGCGCCGCGTTCGGCGTCCCGTACCTGTCGATGAACGACGTCCGCCAGGGAATTGTCCACATCGTCGGTCCCGAGCAGGGGTTTACATTGCCGGGAGCGACCATCGTCTGCGGCGATTCCCACACCTCGACCCACGGCGCGTTCGGTGCCCTGGCGTTCGGCATCGGCACATCTGAGGTCGAACACGTGCTGGCGACCCAGACGCTGCTTCAGCAGCCGGCCAAGAACATGAGAGTTTCAGTGGTCGGTGAACTGCCGGTGGGTGTCACCGCGAAGGACATGGTGTTGGCCATCATCGGCACCATCGGTACCGCGGGGGGGACCGGCCATGTCATCGAATACGCCGGCGACGCGATCCAAAGCCTCAGCATGGAAGGCCGGATGACGGTCTGCAACATGACCATCGAGGCTGGCGCGCGGGCCGGACTGATCGCTCCCGACGAGACCACGTTCCGCTACCTCGAAGGCCGGCCCATGACACCGTCGGGCGATGCATGGGAGCAGGCGGTGGCCTATTGGCGGACGCTGCCCACCGACACGGGCGCGGAATTCGATCGCGAGGTGACGCTGGAAGCGGCGTCAATCGCTCCGCAGGTCACCTGGGGCACCAGTCCCGAGGACGTTGTCCCGATCACCGGTGTCGTCCCGGATCCGGCGGACGCGGCGGACGAGGCCAAGGCCCAGGCCATGCGCAGGTCCCTGGACTACATGGGGCTCGCGCCCGGGACGCCGATGCGCGATATCGCTGTCGACCGGGTGTTCATCGGTTCGTGCACCAACGGTCGCATCGAGGACCTGCGCGAAGTGGCGCGTATCGCCGCCGGGCGCCGTGTCGCCGAGGGTGTCGGCGCGATGATCGTCCCCGGCTCCGGCCTGGTGAAGGAGCAGGCCGAACGGGAAGGCCTCGACCGCGTGTTCACCGAAGCCGGATTTGAGTGGCGCGAACCCGGCTGCTCCATGTGTCTGGCGATGAACGCCGATAAGCTGGCTCCCGGAGAACGGTGCGCCTCGACGTCCAACCGCAACTTCGAGGGCCGCCAGGGCCGCGGCGGACGCACCCATCTGGTCAGCCCGGCGATGGCGGTTGCGGCGGCCATCACCGGAAAGCTCGCCGACGTGCGGGACCTGTCGTGAGCGGCTAGCGGGAAACGGATTATGGACAAGTTCACGACGCTCACAGGTGTTGCCGCGCCACTCGATCTGGTCAATGTCGACACCGACATGATCATCCCCAAGCAGTTCCTGAAGACCATCAAGCGGACGGGACTGGCGGAGGGACTGTTCTACGACATGCGCCACGAGCCGGATGGTTCGGTCAAGGAAGGCTTCGTCCTCGACCAGCCGGCCTACCGCAACGCCAAGGTTCTCATTGCCGGTGAAAACTTCGGCTGCGGGTCGTCGCGCGAACACGCGCCCTGGGCGCTCCTGGACTTCGGCATCCGCTGCATCGTTGCGCCCAGCTTCGCCGACATTTTTTTCAACAACTGCTTCAAGAACGGCATCCTGCCCATCGTCCTGCCGCGCGAAGAGATCGCCAAGCTGCTGGACGACGCCGCCCGCGGTGCCAACGCGACCATCACCGTCGACCTGGAAAACCAAGTGATCACCGGTCCCGACGGCGGCAGCATCGCCTTCGACGTCGACCCGTTCAGAAAGCATTGCCTGATCGACGGCCTCGACGACATCGGCCTGACCCTGGAGAAGGCCGACGCCATCGCCGCCTTCGAAAAAGCGCAGGAGACGGCGCAGCCCTGGCTTTAAGACGGGCGGCTTATACACTATGTTGACTAGGTCTGGCCGAGGCCTTTGCGGACCATGCGCCGAAGGTCTGCGATTCGTCAGGGGGACTACGCCGAAGGAGCCCTGAAACCCCGAACCCGAGCGTCTGTTTGCCGGTAGGAGACCCGCGGTCGTTTCAGGCGGACTCCGACTCGCCTGGCAGTGCCGCGATGCGTGCTACGGCGTTGCATCGAGTGCCATTCCATGTCGCAACGACGACCAACCGGGACAGCCGAGGAAGGTTTGGTGCTGTAGACTGCTTGCCCCTCCCCCCCAAGAACCAAGAAAAAGGACGTGCTCATGAGTGAAGCGAAGAAACTCCTGATCCTCGCCGGCGACGGCATCGGCCCCGAGGTGATGACCGAAGTCCGCCGGATCATCGATTGGCTCGCCCGTCGTCGTGATACGGCGTTCGACGTTTCTGATGGTCTCGTCGGCGGTGCCGCCATCGATGTCTACGGCGTTCCGCTCGCCGACGAGACCATGGCCGAAGCGTTGGCGTCGGACGCAGTGCTGCTGGGCGCCGTGGGCGGTTCGAAGTGGGACGATTTGTCATTCGACCGCAAGCCCGAACGCGGGCTCCTGCGCCTGCGCAAGGAGATGGATCTGTTCGCCAATCTGCGCCCGGCGACGGTGTTTGCCGCGTTGGCCGACGCCTCGACTCTGAAGCGCGAACTCGTCGCCGGCCTCGACATCATGATTGTCCGCGAACTCACCGGCGGCGTTTACTTCGGTGAGCCGCGCGGCATCGAAGACTTGCCGGGCGGCGGCAGGCGCGGGTTCAACACCCAGTCCTATACAACGGAGGAGATTCACCGGGTTGCCGCCGTTGCCTTCGAGCTTGCCCGGAAACGCGGCAACCGCGTGTGCTCGGTCGAAAAAGCCAACGTCATGGAGAGCGGCGTTCTTTGGCGCGAAGAGGTCCAAGCGCTCCACGACGCGTCGTACAAGGACGTCGAGCTGAGCCACATGTACGCCGACAACTGCGCCATGCAGCTCGTCCGCGCTCCGGCGCAGTTCGATGTCATCGTCACCGACAACCTGTTCGGCGACATGCTGTCGGACGAAGCGGCGATGCTCACGGGTTCGCTGGGCATGCTGCCTTCGGCGTCGCTGGGCGCCGCCGACGACAAGGGCAACCGGATGGCGCTCTATGAACCCGTGCACGGTTCCGCCCCCGATATCGCAGGTCAGGGGTTGGCCAACCCGCTCGCGGCGATCCTCAGCTTCGCCATGTGCCTGCGGTATTCGTTCAACATGGCCGCCGAAGCCGATCTGGTGGAATCGGCGGTGACGACAGTCCTCGACGGCGGCTTGCGCACGGCCGACATCATGCAGGACGGCATGGCCCGGGTGTCGACGACGGTGATGGGCGAGGCCATCACCCGCGAGCTCGACAAAATCGCTGGGTAGACTCGGCGCGCGGGGCATGTCCGCGCAAATGGTCAAAAGAACAGGCGATAGAGCAGCGGGATCAGCAGCGCCGTCGCCAGGCCGTTGAGTCCCATCGCCAAGCCCGAGAACGCTCCCGCCGTTTCGCCGAGCTGAAAGGCGCGGGCGGTGCCGATGCCGTGGGACGCGACGCCAATGGCGAGGCCGGCGGCACGATCGTCGTGCACGCGAACCAAGCGAACGATCCAGCTTCCTATCGCTGCGCCGGTGATGCCGGTAAGGATCACCAGGACAGCGGTCAACGACGGCAGACCGCCGATCTCTTCGGCGATGGCCATGGCAATCGGCGCCGTCGCCGATTTGGGTGCCAGCGACAGCATGGTCGTCTCCGACGCGCCGAGGGCCCAAGCGATGCCGACGGCGCTCGCCGCTGCCGTCACCGAACCGACGATAAGCGCGCCCACGAGAGCGACCGCGGAGCGCCGGACCTGAGCGAACTGACGGTAGAGCGGCACGGCCAGGGCGACCGTCGCCGGGCCGAGCAGGAAGTGGACGAACTGGGCGCCTTCGAAATAGGTCGCATAGTTCGTTTCGGTCGCGGCCAGAAGGCCCGCGATCAGGGCGACGGCAATAAGCACCGGATTGGCCAAAGCGTTGCCGCCACACTTCAGGTGAATCCAACGTCCCACCTGATAGGCCAGCAGGGTCAGGGTCAGCCCCGTCAGCGGGCTCGCCGCCAGGTAGACCCAGATGTCTCGGACGTCTGCGCTCATCGATCGCCTCCATTTCCGGACAGGCGCTGGAGCCCGCGCATGACCAACGCCGTGACGGCGATGGTGATAATCGTGCTGCCGATCAGCGCCGCAACGATCGGCTGCCACTCGTCGGCAATACGACTAACGTGCAACATGACCCCGGCGCCGGCCGGCACGAAAAGCAGGGACAGGTGGTCGAGAAGCCCGCCGGCCGTGGTCTTGAGCCCGTTCGCGAGGCTGCCCCGGACAACAAGCCCGACGAACAGGAGGGCCATGCCGATAACCGGCCCGGGGATGGGGATGTCGAACGCGACAGAGATCGCCTCACCGATCAACTGGCAGACAAGCAGCAACGTAATGAAGTTCAAGGCCATCGGGTTCTCCTTTTCCGGCGTCCGGCGTTTCTGTTGGCTGTTCGAGCACCTGACCCCTTGAAAACCGCGCCGAACCGGCGTAGGTGAACGGGGAAGGCGCGCCACGGGGCGGCCATTTCTTTTTTTGGAGGACAGAGCGATGGGCTACAAGGTCGCAGTCGTCGGCGCAACCGGCAACGTCGGGCGCGAGATGCTGCAGACGTTGGCCGACCGCGCGTTTCCCGCCGACGAGGTCGTCGCCTTGGCGTCCGAGCGTTCGGTCGGGCGCGAAGTGTCGTTCGGCGAGCAGGACCTTAAGGTTCGCGACCTGGCCACGTTCGATTTCCGCGGCACCGATATCGTGCTGTCGTCGCCGGGGGCGTCGGTATCGGCGGTGCACAGCCCCCGTGCGGCGGAGGCTGGCGCCGTCGTCGTCGACAACACGTCGCGTTTCCGCATGGAGCCGGATGTGCCGCTGGTAGTCCCCGAGGTCAATGCCCACGCCATTGCCGGCTACTGCAAGCGCGGCATCATCGCCAATCCCAACTGCTCGACCATCCAATTGGTCGTGGCGCTAAAGCCGCTGCACGATGTGGCGCGGATCCGGCGGGTCGTGGTTTCGACCTATCAGTCCGTCTCGGGTGCCGGCAAGGAAGGCATGGACGAGCTGTTCAACCAGACCTGCGGTATCTACGTCAACGAACCGGCGCATCAGCACCAGCAGAAGTTCACCAAGCAGATCGCCTTCAACCTCATTCCGCACATCGACGTGTTCATGGACGATGGCTCGACCAAGGAAGAGTGGAAGATGGAGGTCGAGACCCGCAAGATTCTCGATCCGGACATCCAGCTGACCGCGACATGTGTACGGGTGCCGGTGTTCATCGGCCACTCGGAAGCGGTCAACGTCGAGTTCGAGCGCCCTGTCAGCGATGACGAGGCGCGCGATGCCTTGCGTGGCGCACCGGGGATCAGCGTCATCGACTACCGCATGGACGAGGGGTATGTCACCCCCGCCGAATGTGCTGGCGAAGACGCCGTCTACGTCAGCCGCGTGCGCAAAGACCCGACGAACGCCAACGCGCTGAACCTGTGGGTGGTCTCCGACAACCTGCGCAAGGGCGCCGCGTTGAACACGGTGCAAATCGCCGAAGAACTGATTCGCTCACACATGCAAAAGGCGGCGTAGGGAAACCGACGATCAGTTGGTCTTTGCGTCCTCGCCGTCTTCGCCTTCGGTGTCCGGATTGAACAGGACGTTGATCTCGTCCTGAGAGATGACCTGATCGGGAGGCGGCGGCGCCACGGTCTTGGCTTCTTCGCCGCGGCGCTCGGGGCCGTCGTAGTCGATCTTGCTGCGCCGGCGGTCGGGACCGAAGAAGGTCTTGGTGCGCACGAACGGCCGCGGGCTCTCGATAACGGCGCGAACGCGGCTGAACAAGGTCTTCGCCGAGATCGGCTTGACGACGAACTCGGTCACTCCGGCGTCGCGGGCCGCGAGCACCCGTCCACGCTGGGCATAGCCCGAAACCATGATCACCGGCAGAAACGGGTTCGGGCTCTGCTCGCTGTTGCGGATCATGCGGGTGAACTCGAGGCCGTCGACGGGCAACATTTCCCAGTCCGAGAGGATGATATCGGGTGGGGTGGTGCGAACGATATCGAACGCCGTCTCGCCGTTGTCGGCTTCCTTGATGCGCTTCACCTGGAGGGCATGCAGGACATTTTTGATCACCATCCGCATGCCGGCGTTGTCGTCGACGACCAGGAACTCGATGTTTTCCAGGTATGCCGCCATAGCCATCCAAGCTTCGAGTCCCGCGCCGTTTGGCCGGCGCTTGTTGGTTTAACAGATAGGGTAGTAACGCAAATCGTAGCTGTCGACCGCAAATGAGCGGTCACGGCAACGATATCTCCTCGGCGGCAAAAATCCGGGCCGGATCGACGATCGCGTCCTGCGCAGCGACGAGCTTCAGTTCCGGCGCCTTGGATTCGGCGGTCGCTGCGATGACGGCGAAGACCGACGAAACCGCACGCGTGAGTGCGGAAGAAAGGGAAACTCCGTCCAACCGGTGGCCGAGGATCAAGGCGGCCAGCGCGTCGCCGGCGCCGCGGGCGGTCAGCGGCAATCGAGGGGTCGACACCCGAAAAACCGCGGCACCCGAAATGGCCAGCGTCGAGATCGTGTCTTCGGGGATGCCGGCGGCGATGACGGAGGTGACAACGACGACGGACGGACCACTGCCCACGAGGCCGCGGGCGGCCTCGACCACGTCGCTCATCGCCGGCAACGGCCGCCCGGTCAGAATCTCCAGTTCGAAGTGGTTGGGCATCAAGATGTCGGCGGCCACGATCGCCTCGTCCCGGAACACGGTGGCCAGATCTTCGGGGACGTAGAAGCCGGAATCGCGATCCCCCATCACCGGATCGCAGCAATAGAGCGCCTCCGGATTGGCCGCTTTGATCCGCCGAACTGCATCCAGTACGACCCGCGCCGTGGCTGCCGATCCCATGTAGCCGCCGAGCACGGCTCGGCATCGGTCCAGTACTCCCAAATTCGCAAGCCCGTCGACAATCTCGGCGACGGCGTCTGCCGAACGCACCTGGCCCCGGTACGTCGCGTGACCCGGGTGATTGCTGAACGAAACGGTGTCCACGGGCCAGACTTCGTGGCCGGAACGGCGCAGACAGAAGACCGCGGCGGCATTGCCGACCGAGCCACACGCGCCGCCGGATTGAATCGAGAGAACAGCCATTTTTCCGGCCGGACGTTGGAACGCCGGGAGCGTCACCTTGCCATCGATACCCTTCCGAGGTTAGTTTATTGCACTTGCGAAATGAAGGCTATCGGAGGGGGAAACCATGGCAAAAACCGCGAGACCGCGCCGCAGCATTCTCTACATGCCGGGCTCCAACGCGCGGGCTCTGGAAAAGGCGAAGACGCTGGCCGCCGACGGATTGATCCTCGATCTCGAGGATGCCGTGGCACCCGACGCCAAGGAAACCGCGCGTCAACAGGTCTGCGATGCCGTCCAGGCGGGCGGTTACGGCATGCGCGAACTGGTCATCCGGGTCAACGGACTGTCGACCCCTTGGGGCTATGACGATATCGCCGCCGCGTCGAAGACCAACGCCGACGCAATCCTGCTGCCCAAGGTGGAGAGTGCGGATGCCATCCGCCACATGGAGTCGATCATGTTCGCCAGTGGCGCCCCGGCGGAGATGAACATCTGGGCGATGATGGAAACGCCGCGCAGCGTTCTCGAGGCCGAGGGCATCGCAGAGGCGTCGCATCGGATGGAATGCCTGGTCATGGGCACGTCGGATCTGGCCAAGGAGCTCGACTGCAGCCACACCCGCGAACGATTGCCGATGATCACCTCGCTGGGGCTGTGCATGCTGGCGGCCCGGGCCGCAGGGTTCGACATCGTCGATGGCGTCTACCTCGACCTATCCGATGACGAAGGCTTCGAGTTCGCTTGCCGCCAGGGCGCCGAACTCGGCTTCGACGGCAAGACGCTGATCCATCCAAAGACCATCGCCACCTGTAACCAGGTGTTTACGCCGGCGACGGAAGACGTCGAGTGGTCGCGCAAGATCATCGATGCTCATGCCGCAGCGGCGGCCGAGGGCAAGGGCGTCGTGGTTGTCGATGGCCGATTGATCGAGAACCTGCACGTCGAGAGCGCCAAGCGTCTGGTGGCCATGGCCGAAGCCATCGAGAAGATGGAGGCCGCATCGGCGGCGGCGTGATCTCCCCGTCAGGCCAGCTCGGCGGTGGCGGTCATCGCTGTCTTTCCGTCCGGTCCCTGGGCTTCGAGGCCGATGGTGCCGTCGTCGCCGAGGACGCCGACGAGCCGGAAAGGCGCGAGATCAAACAACGGCGCGCGCCCGCGGAAGGCGAAGCCCGCCGCAGGACGGTCGGCATTGCGGCGGACAAGCTCCATCAGCAGGACTGCGGTCAGCGGACCATGAACGACGAGCCCGGGGTAACCTTCCTCGTTCATCGTGTAGTCGCGGTCGTAGTGGATTCGATGGCCG